>WNFU01004463.1_pt1 | contig 24851 bp, 17 predicted proteins | sample 5400121 | NCBI WGS metagenome assembly WNFU01 (sample SAMN13153360, study PRJNA577476) | soil metagenome | isolation source: 100 cm soil or saprolite under grassland replicate 1 | place: USA:California | collected 2016-06-15
CCAGCAGCGCCAGCCAACGGCGGCGGTCCCGCTCATCGGTGTAGATCACGCGTCGTTCGATGCCGCCCCCGGTGACATGATACCAAGCGCCCGCCCGCTCAATGCGCAGTGGACGAGCCATGGCCAGACCCTGCCGCAATACCTCCACCCCGTCAATTCATTTGTTGAATCTTGAGACCTGACCCCTATCGCGGCGACCCGACCCCTATCGCGGCGACCCCTATCGCGGCGTGACCCCTATCGCGGCGAGCCTGGGCACTGGGCCAGTTATTGCCGGACGGTGGCAGCCAAGCGCACGTCCAACATCAAGAAGAAAGGGGAGAACAACGCCAAATGTGGCGACAAGTACTTGGCGTGGGCCTTTGTGGAAGCGGCCAATTTTGCGCGGCGTTCGGACGGCCAGTGGTATGATCGCGAGGCGAGCAAAACCAACAACGTGATCGCGACCAAGGCGCTGGCGTGCAAGCTGGCCAAGGCAGCCTGGTATCTCATGGCCGAGAGCACCGATTACGATTCCAAACGGATGTTTGGGCAACCAGCGAGCGCTAAATGAAGGGGCAACCAGCGAGCGCTAAATGAAGAAGACTTGAATTTGGGAGCGCGGCCCTCAGCCAAGGATTGGGGTTGGCGTCCAGCCCTTCAGATGTGATTGGAGGCGGCCGCGTTCCTCCAGTGCAACGGCAGAGTGGGAGCTGTGGAGAGAAAGTTTTGCAGGCGATTCGACCGTGCCGTGAGTCAAAAACGGGTTGGACCCGGGGCTTGGCGACAAACCTCGGCGAACCAGAGTTCTTTAGAATGTGAATGAACACGGACCGGCACTGAACGTTTTCTGGTCCCGCCGAAGCGGGATGGGCGCTCCGGTTGCTCGCAAGAAAGACCACGACAAAGACGGGGAAGCTTAGAGCTAAAGAAAAGACAAAGAGTTTTCCTGATCCAGCGCTAGAACCAGATGGGTGACTGAACGGATCGCCTCGGCGCCAGGAACGGAGCCGATCAGCGTCCGGAATCAAAAGACGAAGTGACAGGTTCGGATAGCGCACTGCGAACTGGACTTTCCGGGCAGTAGTGAGCCAACCCGATGAAGAACATATTGGGAACGAAAACTTTTTTGCCAGTTGACATCAGCCCTAATGGGTGACCCCCAAATGCTGGATGACCCTCATGACCCGCACCCCAATTCATTGCTACGGAAGAACCGCGACCCAGTCCAACTGTAATTCTTTGCAGACAGATTGAAGGCATTCGATGTTCCAATCCCAAATCAGAGTCGAGTTGTCGAGGGACTCTACGATTGAGTATCCAACACGCTCTTCAAATTCCTGGATACTTGTTCTTTCCTTCGCTAGTTTCTCTTTTATTCGGCCAGGTATCTCCTCTAGCGTCACGCTGGCCCCCGCCTGGGACGGTTCTACTGTGAAAAGTGCGCGCGGGCTGATATGCAGTACTTTACAAATGTCGTTTATTCGCTTGAGTGAGGCATTGGTGGTCAATTCTTCATCGAAAGATTCCAGATCACAGTATCGGGCGGTTCCCAGACCAGTCAGACGCGCGATTTCCTGTATTGTCATTCCAGTCTTTTCGCGTGCTAATTTTAGACGCTTTGTATGCAAACTCATCTCTTAGTCCGTCCGGGGATTGCCGTTTTCATCCATTTCCAGTTCGCGCCCTGCGTCCCTCAAAGCCTCCCACCAAGACTTCCCGCCATCAACATCCCTTTTCGCTCGCCGAATCTCATCTAGAGTGCCCGGGATTAGCGGAAGGATGTTTCCCACGACGCCAAAAGCGCGAATACTCTTCCCGAGCCAAGGATTAGTCGCAGACTGCCAAGGGCGGAGAGGCCTCTTCTGCGTAGGCCACGGTTTGTTACAGTTTCCAGGATACGGGGGGAGGCTTGGGGTCGCATCTCAACATTAAACAATTGCTCAGATCAAATGTTGAATGTTGAGATGTGACCCTTAACTCATTCTTTCATTTGTTGAATTTTGAGTCCTGACCCCTATCGCCGTGCTATCGCGGTATTTTGAGACCTGACCCCTATCGCGGTATTATGAAGATGTGACCCTACTGAAGCCCCTACTGTCGCCGCCGCCTCGGAGCCACAGGACGAGGTCATAGATGCCGTTGGGGATCGCCGTGGGGGATGAGATAAAAAGGCACCCGTTTACGATTCATTGCACGGCCGTCCCATAAGCCCAAAAACTTGATGGTTTCCTTTCGATTTCCGAAGGAATTTCGCCCGTCATCTGTAACCGCGATTTAGAGTTTTTATCCGATCATACGCCAGGGCTGTTTTCGAGGCTAGTGTCTTGCGTATCTGCTGTCCCATAGTTTCATAAAGATTCATTGCAAAAACGTCTTCTCGAACAACTGCTGATTCCATGCACTTTTGTCCGTGCTCCTAAGAACGCCCTTGCTGTATCCGAGATGTGTCTCCTCTTCAACAAAGGCCCACGGCTCGCCGTTGAGGTAGAGCGCAACACTGTGCCCGGAGTCTGCCCAGATCAGCCTAAATTCTGGGGACTTCTCGAACTTCATCGGTCTCACGACTTGATCCCAACAAGGGAGAGCACCCATCAGCTTCCTTTCGTCGACAGGCGATCTCATATGCCGGTACAACCAGGCACAGTCCTGTGATACCCAATCAAAATCCTTTGGAGCCCACCAAGTTCTCCCTTTTGGTATCAAAGACGCGATGTCTGCTGGGTCTAGGTGGAAATAAACCAAGTTGCCGTCATCCGAAACAATAGCGGTACGCAGTGATATCACGTTGTTTTCTTTCAGAAGTATAGCCATTTTGTGCGTCGCACTGCGATAGGCGCTCACTTCGATGAATCAGGGACCGCGGCCGAGATTCTTTACCGCCTCATTAGCTTCCTGCCAATTCCTCTTTGCCGATTCCAAAGCTTTTTGGAATGGCTCGAAATCGCCTTTTATCTTATCGAGAGCTTCTGCCGCTCGTTCCACTTGAAGCGAATTCGGCTCGTACCGGACCCCTGCTTTCACCAACGCGTTCTCAGCTTCCCGAAGAGCGGGTAATCTTTTAGCGACTTCTTCTTCCGCCGCACGCAGTGCGTCTCCGGCTGTGTGCCTATTTTTAAGCGCGGCCTCTAACGCCTCCTCACCGGCTTTCTTTGCGGCCTGTCCAGCTTTGCGCCACGCTTTGAAGGAGCACCAGACATCGTCGAGTTTGCTCAGCAACTTACTCACCAACCTTCCACCTGGAGGTGTGCCTCCTAAGTTCGGCGTTCCGTCTGGAGCTGCGCCATAATCGTCGCCGAGTAATCTACCGAAAATATCACGAAAGTCTTTCAGTGCTTGCCCAACTCCTCTAGCAACTTGGCAGCGACCCTCATGGTCATCAGCAATCGCAAACATTTGGGAATCTTCCAAGCCGAATGGATCGACCGTGTTGACCGGGTCGTTGGCAAGGAAGCCATAAAGATTGATACCCCCGGCCTCTCCAATCGGATCGCGATTGATGAACCGCTGCAAGTTGGGATCGTGGAACCGGAATCCGTAGTAATAGAGACCCGACGCTTGATGATGTTCCTTGGAACTCCAGAGGTAGAAATTTACATCGGCTAAAGCACCTGACTTCGAGAAAATGTTTCCAAATGGATCATAAGAGTAGCGAGCGACGATCAGTTGCTTCTCGTTCACCAGAGCGGTGACACTGCCGTTGCCGTCGGCATGATAGAAGGCGTGCGGTTGTCCGATGCCCGTGGTCAGTTGTCCGTGGTCGGTGCGCGCCAGCAACCCACCGATCCCGCCAGCGCCTTCGCGGGTTCTGCTAAAATCGGTGCCACGGGTGTAGCTGACCAGAGGGACGTTATTTCCGTCGCGTTCCTGGACGACCAATCGCCCGTCATAGACGTACCGCACTTCGCCCGCCGGAGCCCAGGTGCCGTTGGCCCACGAGAATTCCTTCCGGATTCGGCGACGGAACAGCCCGTCGTAAATGTTGGTGGTCAGCGTGGAGCTGCCGCCGGCATTGGTGACGATGATCGAGTTGAGTTGATTTTCATCGTCGTAAGTAAACGTGCGACGTCCGTCCGCAAGGAGATTCCCGTTGCTGTCGTACGAGTAGCTGGCTGACGCCGGCAGGTAGATCGTCACGCTGTTGGTGTCGCTCCGCCCGACTGCGTCTTGGGCAATCGCCGTGAATGTGTTGTTGCCGTCCACGAGGCTCAGATTGGTTCGGGCAAAGGTCGCGTCCGCATAGCGCTCCGCTGTCAGCGAATTGACCGTCACGCTCGTGGCATTGGTCGTTGTCGTCCCGGCCACAGTCAGGGCATTCGTGCTGATGCGAGTGACCGTGGTCAGTTGATTGAGATTGTTAGCGTTAAAGGTCTGCGTCAACGCATTGTTCGTGCGATAGTTCAGGTTTCGCGCGTAGTCGTATCCGTATTTGAACTGCTCGTGCAGACGGCTGGAGCCGCCCGATTCCTTGCCCAGGGCCGTCTTCAATTGGCCGAGGACATCATACGTGTAATCGACATAGTTGCCGTCCTTGAACGTCTGCTTGGTGCGCTCGCCGCTGACGTCGTACAGATAATCGTGCGAATTCAGCACGGTATGCGTGCTGTTCTTAAGCTTCGTGCCGAGCAGCCGGGCTACGGAGTCAAAGTTGTTTGTGATGTACGCGCCGCCGGGCAGGGAGAGTTTTTTTATGAGGGAGGAAGGCGAGACGCTCTGCCCTACGCTGGTGTATTCGTAGCCGAAGGTGCCGGCAGGAGAAACGGCGTTCGTCAGTCGTCGGATACTGTCGTAAAGGTAGCTCTGGATCCAAGCCGAGGCGTTGGGCTGCTGCAGCGTGAGGCTGCTGCGGAGCCGACCAGTGTTGTATCCGTAACTGACCGTGTCGTCCGCCCAGGGGCCGTCTTCGCTGTCGAGCAGGCCGTTCACGTTGTAAGTAAATCGCGTCGTCCCGACCGCGTCCACCATATTCGTGAGGCGATAGAGGGCGTCGTACGCCAACTGGATGTCCGTGCTGCCGGTGTAGTCGGTGTTTGTCAGGTTCCCGACCGCGTCATAGCGATACACAGTATTGGTTTTGGCAGGCGTCCACCGGTTGGTGAGTTGGTCGTTGGCGTCGTATTGATAGACGAAGTTGGTGATGTTGGCGGCATCGAGCTTCTGCGTGACCCGGCCATATTCGTCGTAGATCCAGGACGTCAATTGGTCCTTGCCGTCGTAGAGACGGAGCAGGTCGCCGGATTGGTGGTATTCAAAGCGGTTGGTCTCGACCGGAGTGCCCGCGCTGGTGAGGTGCAGGCGCTTGGTGAGCCAGCCGGCTTCGTTGTGATAGAAGTGCGTGATGTTGGTGAGTTGGTCGGTGTAGTTGGTCAGCCCGCGCGCGGTGTAGAAGAACTTCTCCAGGCCGTTATCGGGCCATTTGCGGGTCAAAAGGCGGGGGAGATTGTCGAAGGTCTGGTCAATAGCGACGCCATCCGCCGTGACCGAGTTGGTGGGCCGGTTCTTGTGGTCGTAGATCGCCTTGAACACCTGGCCGAAGGCGTTGCTGGAAGCAATGAGCAGACCCTGGTTGTTGTACCAGTTGGTGATGTTGTTTCCAGCGTTGTCGGTGACGTTGGTCAGGCGCCCGACCTGGCTGTAAAAGCTGCTGATCGAGCCGCCACCCGGATGCACAATGTTCGTTCGCCGCCCCGCTTTGTCATAGAGAGTAGCTGTAATTGTTGGTCCGATTGAGCGGGTCGATCTGCCGCGTCAACTGGCGGACCGGACTGTATTCGAACCTCCAGAGGTTGTTGAGGCGGTCGGTGAACCTGGACAGATCGAGCTTGTCGTATTCGAGCTTGATCGTGCCGTTGGGGAACGCAGCGTTGGTCAGCCGTTCAAGGGCGTCCCAGCTCAAGGTGACGGTCAGGCCCCTGGAGTCAGTGAAGTCTTTCACCAGCCCCTTGTCGTAAGTAAACGTATAGCTGTTGGTCGTCTCCAGGTCCTTGGTTTGCTGCAGCCAGTTGGTATAGGTGCCGTTGGTGAAGTAAAAGTTCGTGGTCGTTAATCCACCGGGCCATTTGATGCTGGTGATCTGGCGATTGGTGGCGTTGATGGTGAGGGTCGTCACGTCTCCCACGGCGTCGGTGATCTGGCGCGGCAAGCGATCCAGATAATTATCAAGGCCTAACAAAAGGTTGTTGTCCTGGTCCTTGACCGAGAGCAGATCGATGTCGTTGGTGGCGTAGCTCAGCGTGTTGGTGCGGAACAGGACGGTGGTGCCGACGGTCGAGTAGGTACTGACGATGTTGGTGGGCTTCCACCAATTGTTCCGTTCAAAATAGACGAACTGGGAGGTCGTGTCCGGCAGCACGCGTCCAATAATGGACGGCCGGGAGTTGGTCCCTTCGACGCGGGGATTGGAGGCGTCTTTACCCGCATAATCGTACCAAATCTTTTGACCTTCCGTGTAGCGGTCCGGGCTGGGATGGCGAGCCACCGAGAGGGTCTGCCCTATCAAACCATCGGGTTGGAGCAGCCAGTGCTTCATGCGGGCCAGGTTGTAGTCGTTGGTCGAGAGCCGGTAGAAGTTCTCCGTATTGAAGGCATTCGTGCGGAAGGCTTCGGAGAGCCCGGCATATTGCAAACGCCCCCAGTGAAAGCTGTTCCGCAGGTACATCAGCGAATTGTCAAAGGTGTGCGTAATGGGGTCGGTCACGGGCACGTCGTTCGTTGGATAGGAATATGGAATCAGTGCGGTGTCGTTGGTGGCATTGAGTATATGGCTGATCTGCCTGTACAGGTAGAGTTGCCTGCTGCCGTTGGGTTCGGAAATGAGCAGGGCGCGATCGACCATGTTGGTCCCGCCAAAGTCGTAGGAACCGTTCTTGTTGGTGATCGCCTGGAAGCTGGTGCTGCCGTAGGGCGTGGTCATATTCGTGATCAGGCCCTGAGAGTCGTAGGCAAACGTATTGTTGGTCCCGAGTGTATCGATGATGTTGGTCAACCAGCCGTTGGTGTTGTACTGCAACGTCGCCTTGAGTCCGTACGGGTTCTCGACCTCGGTGACCAGGTGGTAGAAATTCGTGTTCTGGTAACGCACATAGTTGGTTTTGCCATCTCCGTCGATGTACTGGACGAGCTGGAAGACGTTGTTGTTCGTGGCCCACACAAAGCGATTGGTGCGGCCTTTGATGTCGATGCGCTCGGTGGGAAACTGCAAAACACCGACCTGACTGGTGACCGAGGTGAAGTCTTGGAAATTCCACGACCCACCCTGGTTGGAGGCAACGCTGGTCAAAGCACCGGTGCCCGAGGACTTGGTCCCGCTGCCATACTCCGTGCTAGAAGTTTGGCTGCGAATCCCACCGCACATTACGTATTGCGTTTTGCGATTCGTGTAGCCCGCGACCGGCTCAAGATAGGAGCGCCAGTTGCATTCCCAGCCCTTGCCGAAACCCCAGAAGTTGTTGGAATGATCGATGTTCCGCTGCTTGTAGGTCAGCTTGAGGACCATCAGGTCATCGAGCGAGGTGGTGTAGGACATCGGTTTGTCGATGATCCAAAGGTTGATCAGCGGTTCGGAGACTTTCCAGACTGGCATTCCTGGGCCGCACTGGCCGCAGTCAGAATCGCTCGGGGTATTGTTCCCTTCCCGGCACTCCTCCTCATCGCAGGTGGGGCACTTTTCCTCGTTCTTAAACTCGTCTTTCGGACAGTCCTCTTCGCCTTTGTCATTGGCGTTGCGTGGGTCGCTCACGACAACGACTGTGCCAGATAGCAACTTGCCTATCGCTATTCCGACCGGTTTACCCTGTCTTTCCCGGGTGAGAAAAAAGCCACTGGCCGACCGGCGCACCTGTTCGCTGGCAATCCAATCCGAGTCCTGCGAGGCCGGATCAAAAACCTCATACCACTCGCCAGCGCGCCGCATCAAAGCCACATAATGGTTACCGTTCCAATGCGCTACAGAAGGGACGGGGAGTTCTTCATTCAGGGGCAATTGGACAGGACGCAGGCGCAATCCGAACCGCTCCGCCAATCGCGCCAGGTCATGAAGCGAAAAGCCCTCCGGCGGGGGATGGATGTCGAGAAGCTTGATCAGGTCCACATTGGATGGCTGCAACTGCCGGCCGACCTGGTACAAGGCAAGGGCACCACACTGGTTGGGCAGAGCAGAGTTCCGGGGACTATTCACTTCAGCACACGCGCAGAATGAGCCGAACGAAGTGCTGAGCGTCAGCACCAGGTCAAAAACGATCCGATTAGAGTTCATAGGCCTTGCGGGTTGATGGCTCGCGGTTATGGGATGTTGGAATTGCTCTTCGGTTCGGTGATCCAGACTTTGAGCCCGAGGTCGCCGGAGCTTTGCCAATCCGTTTCGCCGGACTCGGTTGTTCCATTGCCGTTCCGGTCTTCGAAGTAATCTGGTGTGCTGTCGCCATCGGTGTCGATGGGCTGGTTGCTTCCGTCGAGCGCCACGTAGTGGTAGCCAATATCGACAGTTGAATTGGTTTCTTTGGTCTGATCGAGCCGAACTGTGAAGTGATACATCCCGGCGTTGGTGGCATTGCGGCTGCCGGTGTTGATCAGCAGGTTCAGATTGCCGCCGTTGGTCGGGTAGTAGAAATTCCCCAACGGCCCGATCAGATAATCGAAGTTGGTCACCGTCACGTCCCCGCCACTGGAACCGGGCAGCTTGGTGGTGTTGGTGCTGTAGCCGTTATTGGAGTTGGCAATGGGCTCGGTGACGACCGCACTCAGGCTGACGTTGTCAAAGAGGTTGTCGTGCAGACCCCACGCGGCGGTGCCGGTGTTGTTGTTCATCTGCACGATGCTCTTCCGAAACAGGTTGTTGCGGAAGTAAACCGGGAGCGGGGTCGCGTCCCCGGCGTAACCCTGCATGAAGAAAAAGTTGACCCGGTCGGTCAGGTTGTTGGTCAGGGCCACGGTCACCTGCGAGTACGGGCCGTTGGAAACCCGGAGGTCGAGGAACCCGCCGCGCAACTGGCCGTTCGACAATTCCAGCACGGAGAAGGGATAAACGGCGACGTTCTCCAGAATGTGGCGCCGGCTGAATATGTTCGCCATGAGAGAGACATCCGTGAAGCGCAAGTGCACCTCCGGCAGCGGCGAGTAGCTGGCCGGCACATTCAGCAGGCTCATCGTGGCGGCTGTCGTTCCCCAAACAATGGGTTGCTCCTGCACTGCCTGGTAGCGTACAAGCCGATTGAGGTTCAGCGGTGATCCTTCACTGACGAAGCTGGCGCCCTTACGCAGGACGAGCCCGTTGGTGCTGTAGATGCCAATGGCCACCCCGTTGGTCAGCGTCAGGGTGGCATTGGTCAGATTGCGCGTGGTCCAGACGTAATCCAACGGATCATAATGGTATCCCCGATCTGGCGTATCGGTGTCCCGCTGCGCCTGCGGAGAGAGCGTGGTGGAAACGGTGAAGTCATTCGTCAGTTCAATCGGGGCGTAGGTCGTCAGCTTTTTCAGCTCGCCGGCGAGGGTTGCATTCAGATTGGTCGTGCCGCTGTTGCGGTAGGTGTTATCCGCCAGATAGTGGGCGCCTTGGCCGAGGGTCTTGAACACCGTGCCCGGACTGCCGGCCGTGCTGACCGAGTTGCTGTTGAAACTCCCGTAGTTGGTCACCGCCACGAGCAGGCAGTTGGTCAGGTACAGGTTCGTCCCGATGTTCTGGTTCAACCAGGCGGCGGTATCCACGGTAAGATGTTCGACACGCGCGGTCGAACTGCTGCCCGTAAAATTGGTCAGGACGTTGTGAAAGAGGGCATTGCGCACCTTGAACTCCGCGTTGGTCGCGGCAATGCCGTTCTGGCAATTGACCAGTTGGAGGTGGCCGAGCAGGTGACCGGCTCCGCTGGTCAAGGTAATGGCTGTCTGCGCGTGCGCCACCCGCAGGTTTTGCAGCGTCAGAATATTGGTCGAGTTAAGGGAGAGGGCGGAACTGGCGTAGTAGCCGGACAAGGTATTGGTCCCGACCTTCTCCCCGACGCTTTGATCATCGGCTCCTGTGAGGACCACTGGCCGGTACGGGGTTCCTTCCCAAGAGACGGGGGTATTGACGGTCAGGGTGACGTTGTTCGTACTTTTGAGTACCACGCCCCCTTCAAACGTGGTATTTGTACCGAACAGACTGACATTCCCTGAGATAAAGTATGTCGTATCTCCTTTGAACAGGTAGTTAGTCTGGCTCGTGTTAATTGTCGAATAGTCTATGGCCCAGGCCGACCCTGGTTTGAACTGGCCGGGTTTGATGCTCGCCATCCTCTTGGCCGCCAACTTCGGCCTAAGGTCCCCCACCAGGCCTTTGCGGCCTTGGACCGCTTTTCGGTCTGTTTTCGCGGCATGCCCGGTCAGATCGGCCTTCACGAGCAGCGGCCTGATCGCCGCATAGGGCACGGATTCCACAAGGAAGTCTCGGTTTTCCAACCGGGTCCACGTCTTTGATACAGGCACCGATTCAAGCTGTTGGTTCAAGACATACGCTGCCCCCTTCCCAATCTCCATCAACCCGAAATCCAGTCGTTCATCGATAAGGTCATTTTCGTCCAAAACTGTTCGTTTCGTCGGCGTAGGCGGGTTGTGAAACTCACTGTACATCTCCAGCAGAGTGCTTTCCGGGTTGAGTCCGTAGTCCTCCGGCGAACCGAGGCCGGCGTTGTCATACAAAATGATATCCTGCGTGAAGCCCGATTTGGTGTATTCGTATTTGATTGCCCCTTTAATATCCGTGAACGCGTCCGGAAAGACCACGACGTTGGATTCGATCAGTTCGCCGGCGCAGTCTTTGACCTCACCCAGGAGGACGTTCTTTCCGCTGGCTGTGTCGAAAAAGCTCAAGCCCATTGGATTGCTTCGTAGCCGCTGGCCATCTGGCAGGAGAACATCGACCGACACGGGCGCATTGATGTTTGGCGCCAGAAGAAGTTGGTGGGGACCGTGCCGCGCCACCGCATAACCCGTCGCAGTGATTTCGAACGCTTCGCGGCTTTCCTCTAGTTGGCCGGTAAGCGGATTGAGATAGTGAAGACCCGTTGCCAGTTCGGTAAATGAATGGGAAACCGGTTGACCGTTCTCATCAGTTTCCGTCCACTGCCAGACTCTATGATGCGGGCCGCGTTCGATGATGGTCGCCTGCGGTGCCTGAGCCAGGGAATTTGAGGAAAGCACCACTATCATAGCAACTGAAACAAGTATGGTCTTCATAAGCTGATCGGTTACGTTCGGCGGGTTCTTCATGCGCGATTGAACTCGTAGTGTTGGATGAACTTGCTTTGTGGGAAGCTGCCTGGGGCCGTCGCCACGGATTGAGCACTTGAACCAACCCCCAAACTCTCCGGAGGAGAGGGGCCATAATCGAGCGGCGACGCGCAGTTCCCCTCCCGGGAGGGGTGAAGGGCGGGTTCGTTCATGAAGTGGTGAGACAGACCATTGCCGGGAGTCTCTGCACCGATCAGATCGGCGAGTTGAATCAGTTCCATTTGCGCCGATTCGCGCTCTTGGGGCTGCCAATACTTCAGGGTGGCGCGGACAAACTCACTAAAGCGCCCCAGCCGCTGCCGGACATTGGGCTTTGGCGACTTGACTCCAACTGACTCTCCTAGTAGTCGGGCCGCCAATTCTCTAGCCTCCGACTCGTTCAGCGCTGGGTGAATCACTCCATCTTGAATGAGTCTTTCCAACGTTTTCCGATCGAGTCTGGAAAGTTGGTAAAGGGTCCTCAGCCCAATCGGCAAATGTGCACACGTGTGCGCGTTTGCCCATCCCAACCCGCAGCCAATCGCTACCAGGAGGTAACCCTGACGTTTTGAAAACGGCATTTTATTCGACTTCCAAAGTTGTGTCCACTGGCCATGGCGCAATTGACTTTTGGCCGAGGAGACCGCTCCGGCCAGTTCGAGCGTGCTGGCAGGGCCCTTCCCCCAAAGCGCTTTGATTCGCTCAACCAAGCGCGCAACTGAAAGGGAAACGCTGCATCCCGTCATGGAGCCGGCTCTTTGGCAGGCGCGGGTGCGTGGCGCCTTGCCTGCGCGGTTTCCGAGCGGCCTAACCCTGCCATCCAATATGTGGGGTTCCATTTTCTACCTTTGGCTTCAACAATTTGGCGACGGCCACGACAACTGGACGGCTGAGACCATCCACCTCCATAACTGCGTAGGCATTCCTCTGGGCGCCGCCGTCGGAAAAGTAGATAATCCGCCCGGAGAGCAAATCGCGGCCATGGAGTTCCACCAGGATTTCCGCCGGTTCTGGCACGTAAATGTCGTTGATGTGAAAACGGACATACTTGTTTGGCAAATTCTGCGGTTCGCTGTTCGGCTCGTGAGCGTGCATCTAACTGACAGTCACGGCCTGCATGGAGAGTGCCAGCGAAGCGGCGAAAATTGGTTGGCGCGAGGAAATGACTGCCAAGGAAGGAGATTCAAGCAGCGGGAAGAATCCCCCCTGGTGCCAGCGGTACTTGACGGTGGGAACGAACGTTCCCACACTGGGAACAATCGTTCCCGCAGTGGGAACAAACGTTCTCACTTTCCCAAATGCTGTTCCGTGGCGGAAGGCCTTCTGATCGACGCTGCAAGAGATCACGGTGGGCAACCGGTGCCATGGCAGAGAGACGCGTTGCAGGATTGTAACCAGAGCCTGACCGGCTGCCACTCGACTGGCTCAGACGGATAGGTGGTATTTGTGAAGTTTCTTGTAAACGCTGCGCCTGGTGACGCCGAGGAGTCGGGCTATTTCGCATTGATTGCCGCGGGCGCGGTGCAAGGCCGCCGCGAAAACCTGGCGCTCCCACTCATTGGTCGCACGCGACAGGTTCCAACCCGCGCCGTCCAACATCAGCCTGACCAATTCAGACACCTGCTCTGACGTGAGATGAGGAAGGCGACCAGGAGTTTCAGCATCGGATGCCAGGGCGCCAGTTGTTTCAGCCTGTTCGGTCAATTGGCGCAGCGCTTCGACCGGCAAATCGCTTAAGCTCAATTCGCCGTCGCCTTGATGATTCACGAACGCCTCGCACACCAAATTCTCGACTTCGCGCGCGTTTCCCGGAAGGTCCATCTTCCGGAACGCTTCCACAAAATCCGTGCTCACGCCGCGAGGCGGCTCAGCCTTTAGAGTCTGATGCTTCCGCACAAAGTGCTCAATAAGCGACACGATGTCGGAAGGCCGCTCGCGCAAGGGCGCGATCCGGATCAACAAGACGTGCAGGCGATGGAACAAATCGAGGCGAAACTTCCGCTCCGCCACCATCCGTTCCAGGTCGCGATTGGTGGCAGCGATGAAGCGGACGTTCACGGGCACCTCCTGCTCTGCCCCTACCGTCAGCACCTTATTCTCCTGCAGCACTCGGAGCAACTTGGCCTGAAGTCCCAGGTCCAGCTCGCCAATTTCGTCCAGGAACATTACCCCGCCCTCCGCGGTGCGGATCAATCCTTTGCGGTCGCGCTCGGCACCTGTGAACGCCCCGCGCCGATGGCCGAAAACCTCGCTCTCCACAAGACCGGGATTAATCGCGGCACAATTGACCGGCACAAATGGCCCCTGCGTGCGATTCGGGTCCAAGCCGTGGATCGCTCGCGCCAGGAGCTCTTTACCGGTACCAGTTTCTCCGGAAAGCAGGACCGGCAGACTGCCCAAGCGACTGAAGTGAATCGCCTTGCGGAAGACCGCCAGCATCGCAGGACTATTGCCGACCATACCGTGTTCCCCCATCGCCAACTGGACGGCTTGGTCTGCGATCCGTCCTCCGGCCTGCGCCTGGAGAGCCTGTTCCAGCAGGTGACGCAGTTTTGCCGTAAAGCTGACGCTGAGGCTGTCCAGCACCTCCGAGACTCCTGCCCGCAGCGGCAAGCATTTGGCCTCGACGTTCCAGAGATGGGCGCCGTCTTCGAACGCAACGGCCTGGCAACCGGCCTTTCTCAAGCTGGCGATCAATTCCAGCACCGGAGCGGCCGGGCCGATAGGGTTACCCAATGCCACAAGCGCCATGCGACAGGAGTCTGGCAGCTCGCCGACGCGCTTCAGCAGAGAGATTTCGACCACACGCGCCGTCCCTCCGGTCTCGGCGATGATTCGACTGATTGCACGGCGCCGGCCTATCACGGAGTCAACCAGTAATACATCAAACCCGACGGCCTGTGGTTCTTGATGCTGGCCAAGCCGCCTGGCGCAATTGAACACGCCGTCCGAATCAATGGGAGGCGTGTTCATGATAAAGAGTTACGGATGGAACTAACAAAGATCACCCAAAAGAGCCTCTCACTTTTGGAACGCAGCCGCAATGGCACGTTCATGTTACGTACCAATACGTATCAAAATTCAAATTCCTTAAGAAACTGCGAGGGTAAACCACTCGAAGGCAGGCCGAATTTCTTTCGGAGATTCGTTGGGAAAGGGGAAAAACCTCCTCGTCGCGGTGCCACTTTCTCGCGACCTTTGCGAAACGTCACGGTTCGGAAATTCTCCGCGACAAATCAACGCGGACGTTGGAAAAAATGCCGCGCGGCATCCATCCGCGAGTGGACATGAAGCTTTCCGTAGATGGAGACCACGTGCCGGCGAACAGTGTTCTCGGAGATAGAAAGCTTGGCCGCAATTTCCTTAATCATCAGTCCGCCGGACAGATCGGCCAATACTTCCAGCTCGCGTTTCGAGAGCGCACTGAGAGTGGTTGGTGACACCTGGAAGAAGCGAATCACCTTTCGTGCGATGACTGGACTCATGACCGCACCGCCAGCCGTAACGTCTTTGATAGCGACGGCAAGCTCCGAAACCCGATTTTTCAGGAGAGAACCGCTCGCACCGGCCTTGAGCGATTCAAATACTAGCTCGCTGTCCTCATATTCGGTTAACATCAGCACATGGCAGAGCAGCGCCGGCTTGATTTGTTTCAATCGTTTCAGGCATTCGATCCCGTTCATACGAGGCAGTTTGATGTCCATCAAGACGACGTCCGGTTTGCGGCGTGGAATCTCGCGAAGCGCCTCCTCTGCGCTGGAATGAATGCTGATTAATTTTATCTTTTTGGCCTTCGAGAGGGCGCGCGACAAGAGCACGCAAAAGTTGGAATCATCTTCGACCAGCGATAAGGTGGGCATACGTCATACGACTAATTCCGATCGCGGCACCAACCGTTACGATAACGACCGCCACGGAAAGGTGCCGAGCATTTTGATCGCGTCGTTACCGCTCTGAGCCCGACGACAGGTTGGGCACCGGATCATTGTTATCAAATCGGTTGGTGAACGTCTGTACCCCATTTGTGGTACCCCTTTCCCAATGACCCCGTTCCAACATTCGCTCTGCTGCGGATTGACCATCGCCCCTGCTCAAAAAAAGCGCCGGTGGTCAAAATGCAACAGATTCATGATATCCATGAAAATTTTCGAATGATGCGCTAAATCGCGTTGGCCAAGGCAACTAGATCTGGCTCGACGGGACCCGCGCGACGCTGGCAACGCGGTTGCTAAGTGCGGCATGCCTCTGTTTACCAGCGGATCGATTCGAACCACCCTGCAAGGTCTGGCCTTCCGCCAGCTTCGTGCACGGTCAGATTGGCCGGTCGCTCCAACAGGCCAAGTCTCAAACTACCGCCCGGCCTGCAACACCGTTTCGAACCTGCCGGTCGGTCTCCACATCAACAAAAAACCAAAGTCATGAAGAAAATCGAAGCGATAATCAAACCCTTCAAACTCGAGGAGGTCAAAGACGCCCTCGGCGACGTCGGCATCGAAGGAATGACCGTCAGTGAAGTGAAAGGCTTCGGGCGGCAAAAGGGGCACACGGAAATCTACCGCGGCAGCGAGTACACGGTCGATTTCCTGCCCAAGATCAAGATCGAGATCGTCGTCGCAGACAACCGGGTGGACGCCGCCGTGTCGGCGATCGTGAAGGCGGCCAAGACCGGGAAAATCGGGGACGGCAAGGTGTTCGTCTCGAAAGTCGATGAAGCCGTCCGCATCCGCACCGAAGAGAAAGGAGACCAGGCAGTCTGACGCAGAATACCGTTCAACCCTTTAACTCAATCAATGATGAAAAAGATACTGTTCTCCCTCTTAGTGTTCAGCGGATTGGCGGCCGGCAGTTGGCGGCTCGGCGCCGCGGACGCACCGGCCAAACCGGAGCCGACCTTGGAACAACGCGTCGCGTCCATGGAGGCCTACTTCGGCAATGCCGACCCCACCGTTCCGCTTAAGGACAAGGACGGCAAGATTCCCGATGGACTTGCCACGGCCACATCAGCGACGTCGGGACCCGGCCATAACGCCTGGATGATGGCGTCCGCCGCGTTAGTGTTGTTCATGACTCTGCCGGGCCTGGCGCTCTTCTACGGCGGTCTGGTCCGGAGAAAGAATGTCCTGTCGGTGCTCGCTCAATGTCTGGGCATCACGGGCCTGGTCGCCATTCTGTGGTGGCTCTGCGGTTACAGCTTCGTGTTTGGCGATGTGAACGGAGCCGGCGGTGACAGTTCGACCGTCCTGGGCTCGTACACCACTCACGCGCTCCTGAAAGGGGTGGACTCAAGCCCCAACACCAATTACGCCTACTGGGTATCGCATAACGTCTTCGCGATGTACCAGATGATGTTCGCGATCATCACTCCGGCGCTGATTGTCGGAGCGATTGCCGAGCGCATGAAGTTCTCCGCCATCCTCCTCTTCATGACGCTCTGGATGTTGATCGTTTATTTCCCACTCGCCCACATGGTCTGGGGCATTGACGGGATGATGAACGGCGTCTGGAATGCGGCGGCCAAAATCAAGGCCATCGACTTCGCCGGCGGCACCGTCGTGCACATGTCGTCGGGTTGGTCTGCGCTGATTCTTTGCATGATCCTTGGCAAGCGCCTCGGCTTCGGCAAGGAACCGATGCCGCCCCATAGCATGGTGCTCTGTATGGTTGGCACGGGTATGCTCTGGGTTGGCTGGTACGGCTTTAATGCCGGCAGCGCGGTGGCCGCGGACGGCATCGCGGCGAACGCCTTCACGACCACCACGATGGCAACCGCCGTGGCTTCCTTCGTCTGGGCAATGGCTGAGTACGTCATCAAAGGCAAACCGAGCATTCTCGGCTTCTGCTCCGGTGCGGTGGCGGGATTGGTGGTCATTACGCCGGCCTGCGGCTTCGTGACGCCGTCGGGAGCCATGCTCATCGGCGTTGCGGCCGGGCTGATCCCGTTTTTCGCGTGCTACAAGCTGAAGGCGTGGTTCGGTTACGATGATGCCCTGGATACCTTCGGCGTTCATGCCGTAGGCGGAACACTTGGGGCCTTCATGACCGGTTGCCTGGCTCGCAACTCGGCCAATCCCAACCTCGCCGCCAACCTCAAAGACTACGTGACGGACAAGTTCTTCCAACCGCTCGTTGGACAACAAATCATGGCCATTGTGGTGACAGCTCTGCTGGCTACGATCGGCACCGCGATCATCGCTTACGTGGTCAAAGCGATTGTCGGTCTGCGCGTAGATGACGAAGTCGAAACGATCGGCCTCGACCTCTCCGAACACGGCGAAGAAGGTTACCACGGGGCGTAGTTCAGGCCACGCACCTAAACAATCTCGCGTTGGCTGTGCCGGTTTGCGGGGCGGAACCGCAACCGACACAGCAACGCGTTTCAGCGACAAATTGAACCAAACGAAAAAGTCAGATAACATGAGCACACCCAAGCAAGTCATTGAGATGGCGCGCAAGGCCGGGGCCAGGATGGTGGATGTGAAGTTCGTCGATACCTTCGGCACCTGGCAGCACTTCAGTCTTCCGATCAGTGAATTGAACGAGGACGCCTTCAGCGACGGACTCGGCTTCGACGGCTCGTCCATTCGCGGGTGGAAGTCCATCGAGGCTTCCGACATGCTCGCCATGCCCGACCCGGCCACGGCCTTCATCGACCCCTTCATGGCGGAGGCGACCCTCTCGCTTACCTGCACGATCGCCGAGACCGGCACCAAGGAAGCCTATACTCGCGACCCCCGCGGGATCGCCCAGCACGGCGAGAAGTACCTCCACTCCACGGGCATCGCCGACGCCGCGGTCTTCGGTCCTGAAGCCGAGTTCTTCATCTTCGACAACGTCCAGTTCGACTCCCGGAGCAACGGCACCTTTTACTCCATCGATTCGGGCGAAGCCATCTGGAACACCGGCCGAGAGGAAGGGCCGAACCTGGGTTACAAGATCCGCCACAAGGAAGGCTATTTTCCGGTCGCCCCGCTAGACACGCAGCAGGACATCCGCACCGAGATGTGCCTGGTCATGGAAAAACTCGGCATCAAGATCGAGCGCCATCACCACGAAGTGGCCACCGCCGGCCAGGCGGAAATTGACTTCCGCTTCGACACCCTCGTCAAGACAGCCGACAACATGATGCTCTACAAATACGTCATCAAGAACGTCGGGCGGAAATACGGCAAGACGGTCACCTTGATGCCCAAGCCGCTCTTTGGTGACAACGGCTCCGGGATGCACACCCACCAGAGCCTGTGGAAGAAAGGCAAGCCGTTGTTCGCCGGCAACGAATATGCCGGGCTGAGCAAGATGGCCCTCCACTACATTGGCGGCCTGCTCAAACACGCCAAAGCGCTTTGCGCCCTGTGCAGCCCCACCACCAACTCCTACAAGCGCCTGGTCCCTGGCTACGAAGCGCCGGTCAACCTTGCTTACAGCCAGCGCAATCGCAGCGCGGCCATCCGCATTCCGACGTATAGCGAGAATCCCAAGACCAAACGCATCGAATATCGTCCGCCCGATCCAAGCGCCAACCCGTACCTCTGCTACACCGCGCTGCTGATGGCCGGGTTGGACGGTGTCTTGAACAAGATTGATCCCGGCGAACCGATCGACAAGAACATGTACGAGCTGGCGCCGGAGGAGATCGCCAAGGTGCCGCAAACCCCAGGGAGTCTGGCCGAGGCGCTGGACCACTTGGAGAAGGATCACGAGTTTCTGCTCAAGGGCGATGTGTTCACGCAGGACTTCCTGGAGATGTGGATCAGCCACAAACGCAAGGAAGCCGACGCGATCCGTCTGCGTCCTCATCCTTATGAGTTTTTCCTTTATTACGATGTGTAAGCCTTAGTCCGAAGCAGAACGCGGGAGGAACCGAGCGGCGTGGACCTTTATTACAGGCCACGCCGCTTTTGCTTGAACTCTTAGCCTTGAGCTTTGAGCTTTGACCCCTTGGGTAAGACTTACTTTTGGCGCGCGGCGCGTTAGCCCTGTTCATCCGCGGCCAGTTATGATTGGATTCGATTACAGTGGCCAAATGAAAGACCCATGGACCTGAAAGGCGACGAGAAACCGAAGCGAATCCGGTGGCCCAAATCGGCGCTGGTGGCCATGTTCGGTCTGGTCTATGGTCTATGGTTTCTTTGGCATCATCTCAGCACCGGCGCCGAACTGCAAACGTTCGAGCGTTCCCTCCGCCAAAAGGGCTACCCCGTCGCCTTCGTTGACTTAAACGATTGGTATGCATCCGTTCCTTCCAACCAGAATGCCGCCGTCGTTTACTGGGACGCGTTCGCCAACCTTGTCCCGACCGATTCTCCGCGGTTTGCCGCGCTGGCGACCAACATCTGGAAAGTCAGTCTGAGTCTCTCGGCCGATTTCCCCGAGTTGAGTCCCTGGGAGGAACTCGTCGCCAGCAATCGCAACGTGCTCGACCGGCTGTGCCGGGCCATGCAACTCACTGAGAGTCGATACCCGCTGGATTTCCGGTATGGCGCCGCGGTCCCGTTGGTGCACCTCGGCAAGATCACGCTCTGCAGTCAGTTGCTGTTCGTGGAGGCGCTGCTGCGCGCCGCCCGGAACGACAGCGAAGCGGCGGTCCAATCGATTCTGGCCAATCTGGCGCTGGGAGATTCACTGGCCTCGGAGCCGGTCGCCCAGTCTCACGGCTGCCGATCCTATTGCAATCGAACCGCGCTGGCCAGTCTCACGCTCATCTTGAACCGGACTCACTTGAACGACTTGCAGTTGCGATCGCTGACGAATGCGTTTTACGATACCGAGCTGACCAGCGACGTTACCGGCGCGTTCTTGGGGGAGCTCTGTTTCGGTTTGCGCGCTGAGCCGCGAGAGCTCATTGTTGGCGGGGAGCACTCGAGTCTCCTGGCCAGTCTGTCGGGAGAGATTCTCAACGCCGTGCTGGTGCTGGCGGATCGAGAAGACGCCGACAAATTTTTCTACGGAAACACGTTATGGTCGTACCTGAACGCGTGTCGAAATCCCTATCCGCTCCGCCTACAGATGGCCCCGAACGCCCGCACGGTGTGCAATCAGGCCAAACGCCGCGGGTATCTGATCTCCGCCTGTTTGTTGCCGCGCCTGGACGGAATTCTCGCAGCCGACGCGGAAAACATTGCCGGGCTGCGGGTGATCCAAACCGTACTGGCCATTGAACGCTACCGCCTGGGACACGAACTGAACCCGCCGGCGAAGCTCCGGGACCTGTGTCCTGATTTCGTGGCCGCCGTGCCACAAGACCCTTTTGATGGAAGACCGCTGCGGTATCGGCTCCTCGCGGATCGGTACGTTGTTTACAGCGTCGGCAAAGATCTCCAGGATAATCAGGGTGAAAATCGAAAAGAATGGCAAGGACCAAACTCGCCTTTCGATATCGGAGTGACCGTGAAACGCCGGCTCTGAGGCGCTCTTATTTGGCCAAATGCGCGAGCGGTGTTATCCATCTTCCGTGCGGAACACGAGCGACAGTCTCAACGGCGCGTCCGACGCGATCTGCATCCACGGCGCGCGCGAACACAATCTCAAGAATCTTTCGGTCGCGATCCCGCGCGGCCAGTTCGTCGTGGTCACCGGCGTGAGTGGATCGGGCAAAAGCACGGTCGCATTTGACCTCCTGTTTGCCGAAGGCCAGCGGCGGTTCCTCGATTCGATGAACGCCTACGCGCGGCAGTTCGTCGAGCAACTGGCGCGGCCGGATGTGGACCTCATCACCGGCATCCCCCCCACGGTCAGTATCGAGCAACGCAACTCACGCGGCGGCGGCAAGAGCACGGTTGCCACGGTGACCGAGATTTATCATTTTCTCCGGCTCCTCTTTGCTCGACTCGGCACTCCATATTGTCCGGATTGCCTGGTGGCGGTTGAAGCCCAGACGCGCGATGAAGTCGGGCGCCGTTTGCGAGCGGATTTGAAGCAGCGCGGCGACTTGCTGTTGCTCGCGCCCATGGTGAAAAACCGCAAGGGCTTCCACACGGATGTCGCCGAGTGGGCCGCCACACACGGCTACGCCGAGGTGCGCGCCGATGGAAAAATACATCGAACGAGCGAACGACTGCGCCTGGATCGGTTCCGCGAGCATAACGTGGAAATCGTCGTCGGCGTGCTCGAAGCGGAAAACGCGCGCGGCGCGGGTGTCAGGCGCGGCCCGCCGCGCGCCGGCGGCGTGCGCTGCCGCAAATCACCGCAATCACTCATCGACGAAACCCTACAATTGGGCCACGGAACGCTGTTCGCGCTCGACAATCATGGAGCACTCAGCGTCCACTCTACGGAACGCTCGTGCCCGAAGTGCGGCCGGTCGTTCGAACCGCTGGACCCGAAGAACTTCAGCTACAACTCACCGCAAGGCTGGTGTGCAAAATGCCGCGGTTTCGGCGAGTTGTTTTACCTGCCTGAGGATGTGGACCGGGGCGCGCGCGCCGACGCCATCGAGGAGTCCTGGTATGGATGGCAGGAAGGGAAGCGGGAAACCTGCCCCGAGTGCCAGGGGATGCGTTTGAATCCCATCGCCCGCGCCGTGCGGCTCCAACTCGCCGCCCGTTCCTCGAAGCCAAACCGATCGCGTCCGGAGTCGGTGCCAACACCTCCCACCATCGATGCCTTCGCCAGCGCTTCGGTCCGGGAAGCGTTCGACTGTTTTCAAGGGCTCAAGCTGAACGGCCACCAAGCTCAAATCGCGCGCGACATTCTGCCCGAGATTCGCGAGCGGCTGCGGTTCCTGGTCGAAGTCGGCCTCGGTTATCTCGAACTCGGCCGCGGCGTGCCGACACTCTCCGGCGGCGAAGCCCAACGCATCCGGTTGGCCGCGCAGCTCGGATCCAATCTGAGCGGGGTGTTGTATGTGCTGGACGAGCCGACGATTGGGCTCCATGCGCGCGACAACGAAATGCTGCTGGCCACGCTTGCCATCCTGAAGTCTCGGGGAAATTCGCTGGTGGTGGTCGAACACGACGAGCAAACCATGCGCCGCGCGGAGTTTATTATCGATCTCGGCCCCGGCGCGGGAGTGCGCGGCGGCCAGGTCGTCGCCGCGGGAACGCTGGACGAACTGCTGCGCCAGGACGATTCCATCACCGGACAATGTCTGCGCGCGCAGGAAGCGAAGCAGTATCCGGCTCGGGGCCGGCGCCGACCGGTGGTGCCGCCCGAGGAAAGCGGGCACTTGGGTCGGAAAGCCGGAAAGCTGGTGCGGGGGAAGGGTGCGGAGGCCAGCTTGCCTCACTCCCCTACCGTCCCTCCCGCTTGCTGGCTCACGCTCCACAACGCCGCGGTCAACAATCTGAAAAACCTGACCGTTCACTTCCCGCTGAACCGCCTGGTGGTCGTCACCGGCGTGAGCGGTTCCGGCAAAAGCACCCTGGTACGCGAATGCCTGCTTCCCGCGCTCGAAGGCGCGCTCAAGTCGGGCAAAATGGAACGCGAGTCGCGAGTCGCCAAACACCAAACGCCGATCACCCATCACCAATTGCGGGCCACGGGTTACGGAGCCATCAAGGCCGTTTACGAAGTGGACCAATCTCCCATTGGCCGCACGCCCCGCTCAACACCCGCGACCTACGTCGGGTTTTTCGACGAAATTCGCAGCTTGTTCGCCCAGGTGCCCGAAGCCCGTTTGCGCGGCTACACCGCCAGCCGATTCTCCTTTAACAGCGCGCAGGGCCGCTGCCCGGAGTGCGAGGGCGCCGGCACCATCAAACTCGAAATGAATTTCTTGCCGCCGGCTTACGTTCGTTGTGAAACCTGCCGCGGCCTGCGCTTCAGCCGCGAAACGCTCGACATCGCGTTCCACGCGAAGAACATTGCTCAGGTCCTGGAGCTCAGCGTAGCCGAAGCCATCGAATTCTTCAGTGCCTTCCCGCGCATCCGGCGCCCGTTGGAAGCGTTGCGCGACACCGGACTGGATTACCTGCATCTCGGCCAAACCAGTCCTACGCTCAGCGGCGGCGAAGCGCAACGGGTCAAACTCGTCACCCACCTGCTCAGCGGCCTGAAGGAGCAACTCGACCTTTTCGACCCGAAACAGAAACGAAACCTGTTTCTCCTCGAAGAACCGACCATCGGTCTGCACATGGCCGACGTGCGGCGCCTGGTGGAGGTGCTGCAGCGGCTGGTCGATGCCGGCCACTCGGTCATCGTGATCGAACACAACCTCGACTTGATCGCGGAAGCCGGCGGACAGATCGTCGCGGAAGGCACGCCGGAAGACGTGGCTCGCGTCAAACGCTCGCACACCGGCCGCTTCCTGCGTGGCATTCTGGCTCGGTGATATCGGTCCGGCACGCCGCTTTCCATTGAACGGTCCACTGTTAACCCGCTTAACGAATCATGAGCGAGCCGTACGAAGAAATCATTGCAGGCGAAACCATGCTGCGTTTTCCTCCGAGCGCGCGCCACGAAGAGATTTGTTCGCGCCTGCACGAAATCGTAGCTGCCAGCCTGGCCAACATCACGACCACGCGTCGGTTGGGGCGGAGGTCGGTCGTGGAGCTGACTCCGGGGACGCTGGTTCGTCCGGATCTCGCGCTGGTAACGGTCGCCACAAGCAAACTCTGGCTCGTGGCAGAAGTGATCAGCTCCGACGACCATCGTTCGGACACCGTGACCAAGAAGCAGGTCTATGAGGAGATGAACATCCCGCGGCTGTGGATGGTGGACCCGCGCTACGACAACGTTGAGGTTTACCACGGCAGCACGTACGGCTTGATGCTCAAAGGCATCCTCGCCGGGAAGGAAACGCTCACGGAACAACTCCTGCCGACGCTTCACCTGACTATCGCAGAGTTGTTCCGGGCCTGAACCGGCGCCTTTTTGCTCCGCCGGGAGATGCCTACTTCGGTCTGCGCTTGACGCCCCAAATGAGCCAGATGCCGAGGGCCACCAGCAGAATGAGCCACCAAAGGTAGCGGAGTTCGCGCGCGGCCATCTCAACAAACCATAAGGCCCCGGGAAAAATGACGAACAACGCCAGCAGGACGGCCACCAGCAATCCCAATTGCAACAGCGCTCGGACCCGCGGATTCATCGGCGCCGTGGTGACGCGGCCGGCTTTGGCTGCCCGGTGGGAGAAGTCGCCGACTGTTTGCGCAATTCATCCAGGGACAACAACAAGTTGGCGCCACCGCCCGCGGATCCGACAACGAGGGGCGAATGCCCATTCCAGTTCTGCACGATTTGCAGTTTGATGAAGTCCGGGTTGTCGCGCAGCGCCTGGCCCCGCACCTGGATGGCCTCGGCTTCGCCCCGGGCGCGGATGACGGCTGTGTCCGCCTCGATCTGCGCCTTGAGTTGGGTGAATTTCGCCTTCGCTGCCTCCTGTTCCTGCACCATCTTCAGTTCGATCGCCTGGCCCAGTTCGGGCGAGAGCGCAATGTTGTAGAGCACAATATCGACCACTTCGAGGAAGTTCGTGCCGATCTTCCGCCGCGCAAATTCAAGCGACTTGGTCTTCACGTCTTCGCGCTTCTTGACGATCATCTCGGCGCTGTGCATGGCCGCCACTTCCTTGATTGCCTCCTGCACCCGCGGCGCGATGAGGTTATCGAACGGTTCGCCAGCGTACTCCTGAAAGATCTTCACCACCGATTGCTCCGGCACGCGATAGAGGACCCGCACGTCCATTTTCACTTGCT
>WNFU01002529.1_pt1 | contig 24833 bp, 35 predicted proteins | sample 5400121 | NCBI WGS metagenome assembly WNFU01 (sample SAMN13153360, study PRJNA577476) | soil metagenome | isolation source: 100 cm soil or saprolite under grassland replicate 1 | place: USA:California | collected 2016-06-15
CCAGATCCAATCGTTGGCAGCTGCCTCGATGGCAGAGGAGATCTCTGCCCGAACGCTAACCGGTCACATCGAGCTCTGTCCAACGGAAGCTGAGCTCGAGGCGCTCGTCTCCGCCCTCGTCCGACTTCGCGGCGTCGCTCTAGACCTTTCGGCTTTACCGCGCCTCTTGGCGCTGGTGCAAGAACAACAAGCACGCCCCCCGCCCCGACAAGGCAGGAGCTGCTCTGAAGACGCTGAGCCAGCTGCTCGCGCGGTTACGCGCGACACTGAAGGCATAGAGGAAGCGGCAGCGACCATACGCATCCGAAGTCAGGTCCCAGGAAGTGGTGTAACTCGTCGGCATGGTCGGCGGCTCAGGCCGCGGTGACAGCACCTCCTCTTGGTCGTTGGTGTCGTCCCGCTCCTCGAGCCGACGGGCACGCGGACACGCGCCTGCGGGAGCCGTGCTCGGCGAAGCTAGTTCGGCTCGAGCTGGACCCCAGCGATACGAGTGTGGCACCGGAGTCCTTTGTCGCACTCGAAGGGCGCAGGCGAGAACCGTCGACGGCCAGCGTCGCGTTCGTCGTCGGCTGGGTGCTGGTGGACCACGAGGCGCCCGCCGCCACTGTGATGTAACGGCTGGAGGATCGGTGCGGCAGTGTGCTTTCCGGACGGTGCGAAGCGGCCGCTACCCTGCCGTGGTGAGACTGGCAGTCGGGGACATGGTCGTCTACGCCTCGCACGGGGCGGGACACGTGGCAGCCAGGGAGAGAAGAGTCGTCCTCGGCAAGCGGCAAGAGGTCATCGTGCTTGCACTCGCGGGCGGGCTCTCGGTGGAGCTGCCGATGGAGCGCGCACACGAGCTGCTGCGGCCGCTGGCCAGCGAGGCGGACATGTCCCGGGTGCAGAAGACGCTGGGTGCAGATCACGCCGTCAGCAGGGATCGCTGGCTCAGCCGCCGGAGGGACTCGCAGGCGAAGCTGACAGGTGGCGATCCCATCGGGCTCGCAGAGATCATCCGTGACAGCGCGCGTCGCGAGTGGGCGCTCGCCGCGAAAGGCACCAAGTCGCGGCTCTCTCCGGGCGAAAGGGAGCTCTTCGTGAAAGCACGCCAGCTTCTCTCGAATGAGATTGCCCTGACGCGCGACGTCGAGCCGGCGGAAGCGAACGCCTGGATCGACCAGCAACTCACGCGAACTGGCTGAATCAGCCGGAGTGTCGCGGTTCCGCCAAACAGCGACAGCGACGCGGTCCGAGCGCAATCCCGCCGGTTGCGCGGCGCGACTTCATCCCCACTCCAGTGGTGCGGCCGGGCTGTCCATCCGATCGCTTCGTCATCATGCAAATCTGGCGCTTTTAGCTGCTCAGAACGTCCGGTGAGGCTGCGACGATCTCCGCTGGAGGCGTCGTAAGCCACGAAGAAGATCACCGACAGCGACATCATCGGCACCAAAGGAATCTCGCTGATCGCGCGTCGGGTTGCCGACATGGGCTTCCTCTGGCATCCGACCGGGGGAGTCGAAGCTGGTACAGATGGCTTCATCGAGATCCGCGATCCGAGCACCGGCGAGGTGCTCGCCTCCGTCCTGAAGGTGCAGAGCAAGGCGACCGAAGGCGGAGGCCGCTGGCAGCGGATCACGAAGGACAGCTTCGAGTTCGTCTGCAACGAGAGCGACATCGACTACTGGCTCTCCGGCAACGTTCCGGTGATCCTCGTCTGCTCCGACGTCGAGAGCGACGAGGCCTGCTGGAAGTTGGTCAGCGAGTACTTCCGCGACCCAGAGGTTAGTAAGAGTCGGCGGGTGGTCTTCGACCGCGAGCGCGATCGCTTCGATGCGTCCGCTGCCGCAGCGCTGATTTACCTTGCCGTGCCAGAGCGGGCGGGTCTTTATCTGCCGCCGCCGATGCGCTCCGAGGAGCTCGTGTCCAACCTCCTCGAAGTGAAATCGTTCGCGCAGTCGATCTACGTCGCGCCGGCGCAGTGTCTGTCAATGCACGCGCTTCACGAGGAGCTTTCACGCCACGGCGCAGGACACGAATGCTTCATGCGTGGAGGCAACGTGATCAGCTTCCAGCCGCTCGACGGGCCGCCGTGGACGCGGGTCTGCGACACCGCGGCGGCGGAGGAGTTCGGTAGCGACGAGTGGGCCGAATCCGAAGATCCCGCGAAGCAACGCGAGTTCGTCGAGCTCTTGAACCGCGCGCTCAGCGCGAGGGTTTCCAAGGACGTCGCCTTCAACCGCAACCGCGGCATCTATTACTTCAAGTCTCCGGACGACCTAAGCGATGTGAAGCTTGGCCGTCGCCGTGTCTTCGGCGAGTACCGCACGAAGGACGGCCAGCGGGTGCGGTTCTACCGTCATTCGGCGTTCCGCGGGCGCTTCGTCAGCTTTGACGGCTTGTGGTACCTCGAGATCACGCCCGAGTACCTGTTCACACGCGACGGCAGGAAGGTCTCGCGTTTCCACCCCGAGTATGTGAAGGGCGTCAAGGGTCTCGAGAAAAACGATGCGGTGCGGCAGCAGATCGAGACCGTCGCGCGCTACCTGACGCAACCGCCAACACTTCTCGAGCCGGGGTACGGACTCCTCGAGTTCGGCGATCTGATCAGGTTCACTGTCGACTTTGGCTTCGACGACGCCGCCTGGGGCAGTGGCCACGCCGAAGCTGAGACCACGTCGTCGCTCTTCGAGGACGCCGCATGAACCTCGCGCTCCTCACTGAGCCCGACCTGGAGTTCGCTGGCGACGGGCGGCACATCGACCCGCGCTTCGGAATCCTCTCGTTCGGGCCGCTCGACGCTGACGCTGAGACTGGACCGCTGCAGATTCGGGTCGGCATCGTCGGCACCCCGCAGACGATCGAGGGCGCGCGCGGCTGGCTTGAGCGTTGCCGCGATCCGATCGCTGGCAAGGAATCGCACCTACGCAACCTCTTCCCGGATTTTCCCGGCTTCGCCACTGACACGATGTTCCGTGCCGAGCTCGTCTTCGATCAGCAGGGCGAGCGTGAGGTGCCGCCGAGGGAGTTCGTCCGCCTGGCCGAACACCGCACGAAGAACGCGATCATCGAGGCGGCCGTCGAGCTCGTGATGAGTGAACTGCGCATCCTTGCGGAGAAGGGCCGCACAGACGTCGCCGTGATCGCTCTGCCGCTCGAAGCGCTCGAGCTGATCGAGCCCGGACCGATCGAATTGCCGGAGTCCGCGGAGGACGAGCCTGAAGACGACGGGCAGGAAGCGGACGACGCGGTCACCTTTGACTTCCATGATCTCCTGAAGGCGCGTGTGATGACGCTCCGAATGCCCGTGCAGGTGTTGAAGCCGACGACGTACGACAACACGGTCAAGCGCGCGCAGAAGGGACGCGCGATCGCGTGCGTCAGGTTCAGGACGAGGCCACGCGCGCCTGGAACTTGTTCACAGCCTTCTACTACAAGGGCGGCGGCTACCCGTGGCGCATGCCGCGGTTTCCAACCGACCTGACGACCTGCTTCCTCGGTGTTTCCTTCTTCCGCACTCTCGACAGCGAGAACGTCTGGACGAGCATCGCGCAGGTCTTCAACGAACGCGGCGTCGGCGTCATCGTTCGCGGCGCCATGGCGACGGTTTCAAAGGATGACCGACAGCCGCACCTGTCGGCCGAGGACGCGCGAGAGCTCATCTCCGCGGCGATGCAGCGCTACCGCCAGGAGCACGGCAACCTGCCGGCGCGCCTCGTCGTCCACAAGACCTCCGGGTTTACCGACGCGGAAGTCGAAGGGTGTCGGGCCGCGATCGACGAGCTCTCGATCCATTCCTCGGATCTTCTGAGCCTTCGGCTCTCGAGTACCCGGCTGCTCCGACACGGCCGCTATCCGCCTCTCCGCGGGACCATGCTCACGCTCGACGAGCGGACGCATGTCCTCTACGCGCGGCAGCGTTCCCTTCTTCGGCACGTACCCCGGTTTGTACGTGCCGCGCCCGCTGAGCTTCCGGACATACGGGGCGGATCAGAGCCCGCGGGCACTGGCCGCCGAGATCATCGCCCTCACGAAGATGAACTGGAACAACACTGAGTTCGACCAGCGCGACCCGATCACGACCCGGGCCGCGCGCCAGGTCGGAAACGTGCTCAAGTACCTCGGGCCGACCGACTACGTCAAGCCCCGCTACAGCGCCTACATGTAGCGCCCTGACGAGGCCGTCCCAGCCCGAGGGCGACAGCCGTGCCACACCGGGGGCAGCGCCGGAAGTGTCCGAGCGCGCCGGAACTTACGCGCCACCCCAAGACGACACGAGTACCGCCCGGTCAGTTCGTTTCTGCGCCGTGTCGCAGAATGGCGGAACCGCGACACGCTGCGTGTATGGCGCTGGGCCGCTGTGCTACGGGTTCGACCGTGGTTCTCAGGGCCGGGCGCGGCTACACGCGAGGCGTCCCTCGATGCCGGCGCACGCTCGCTGGCCGAATCCTCGATGTCCTTCAGGTTCTCGGTCGTGAAGCCGGACATGGAGGACTAGTGGCTTGGTCGCAGTGCCCGGGATTCCTCGGCGAGGGAGATGACGATCTTGCCGCGCTTGCCGCTCGTGAACTGCTCGATCGCGGCGGGCGTTTCGTCGAGCGTCAGGACGGTGTCGACCGCGGGCTTGACCTCTCCGCGAGCGACGAGCCCGGCGAGTCGCGCCATCACGCTCGCGTCGGCGCTCGCCATCACGTTGGCCGCGGTGATGTTGCGCGAGGCGAGGGCGTCTTCGTCGGCGGCTCCGAGCGACGAGGCGGCGCAGCCGCTGTCCCGGACGAGATCAGCGAGCGGTGCGAAGCCGTCTGCCTGGGTGACGAGGTCGATCAACGCATTGACGCCGTCCGGGTGGCGCTCACGCACGGCGGCGGCAACGTTCTGCTGCGTGTAGTCGATCGTCTCGGCGGCACCGAGCTCACGTAGGCGCTGCTCGTCGTCGGACCTCGCCGTCGCGATCACCATTGCGCCGCGCTTGGCGGCGAGCTGCACCGCGTAGCTGCCAACGCCGCCGTCAGCGCCGACGACGAGCACGGTGTCACCCTCATGGGGTCGACCGCGTCCACTGCGACCAGGGCGGTGACGCCGGCGAGCGGCAGCGCAGCCGCCGCGGTGAAATCGAGACCGCTCGGCTTGCGCGCGACGAACCCGTCCTCGGGCACGGTGACGTATTCGGCCCAGGCGCCCTCGTGCACCGTCGGCTTGGTGAGAAAGCCGAAGACCTCATCTCCGACGTCGAAGCGGCTGGTGCCCGAGCCGACCTGCGCGACCGTGCCGGCGAAGTCGCGCCCCGGGACGGCGGGAAACTCGTACTCCATCATCCCCTTCAACACTCCGCCCGCGATCAGAACGTCGATCCGGTTCACCGACGACGCATGTACCCGGACGAGGAGTTCGTTCGGTGCCGGCTCGGGCGTCGGCAGCTCGTGCAGAGCGACTCCGCTGTCGTAGTCCATCATCGCGATTGCTCGCATCTGGCACCCCTTCGCGTGAAACTGGACGCAGGCACGTTAGCGCGCGGCCGCCGTGTCCTCAGAAACCCGAACCGGCCGAGCATTGGGCGGCTTACCGTCGACGCTCCGCGCTGGGCAGGCTCGCCCTCAGTCGACGTGGGAGGCCCCTGGCAGCCCACCCTGGTCGCGTCGCAGCAGTTCCCGCAAGGCGACGTCGCGCTTCGATGTGCGTCGGCCCAGCCCAACAAGCTCGCCGCACGACGGCGCACTTCGCCTCTCCTTGGCGTGGGCTGGGAGGATCGGCGGCAGCAGGCGCGTAAGCTCGGTCTCGACTTCGACCAAGCCGCTGGCATGCTCCGAATCCGTGCTCTGCAGCGGATCGAGCGACGAGCACCAAAGGAGGTTGAATGGCCGCGCCGTACACGCACACGAACTGGATCGTGAAGCGAGGCCGCGACAAGGAATTTGTCGAACGCTGGAGCGAGTGGGCAGAGTGGAGCCACCGCCAGGGCCTGGCGGCGCACGCGATGCTCCTCCGCGACGTCGACAATCCAGAACGATTCGTCAGCTTCGGCCCCTGGGAGAGCGTGCAAGCCGTCAGGAACTGGCGTGCCCTGGACGGATATCAGGAACGGGTGGCGAAACTCCACGAGGTCGTCGATCAGTTCGAACCGCGGACGCTCGAGGTCGTCGCCAAACGGTAAGCGCACCGTCAAGCGGCAACGGGCGTCGTTCGTGGCGAGGCCGTGAGCGCGACGGGAGCGGAGGGTGTGCGGATCGCGCGTCGCGTTCTGCGGGGACAGCGACGCGCTCCTCGGTCTTCGGCTCTCTCCTTATTACTTGTGTCCGCCGCGAAGGCTCGGGGATTGATCCTTGCAGCGCTCGCCATATCGGTTGGCCGGAAACTCAGCGACCTCGCCGGCTGGCGCCCTCTCGAAGTCCGCCGCGGTCAGCGGCGCAGGACGATCGTCCTCTCCCCAGGCCTCACCGCCTCGACCGTCGCGAAAGGAACCGAACGGCGCCTGGGGAGCAGTCCGCACCGGCGAATCACGATCTCATCCGGATGGTCGGCGTGCCGCTTGTAGCGGACGTGGTCGAGCCAACCGAGCTGCGCTCCATCGCTCGCAACGACCCGATAGCCCGCGGCGGCCGCAAGCAGACGACCGAGTTCCGCCTTTCTCCGCAGACCCTGCTCGGCACTCTCATCCCCGACCGCTTCGCGCACCGGCGAGAAGCGTAGTCAGTCCGTCGCAAGTTCCGCGAGACGCGTGCGCCGAAGCGGCTCCCCGCCTACCTGCGTCGCGCACGCGGCATGACGTCGCCCGTCGGCTCGTCTGCGACCACCACTGCGCATCGACGGAGGCCGCATCTCGGTTTAGGTCGGCTGCGGGATGCGCCGGCCGAGCAGGAAGCTCAGGTCGGCGAGCGCCTGCGAGACCGTCCACGGCGCTTCTGGGCGCGCGAGGTTCTTGAGTCCCTTATCGCTGAGCAGGCTGCGCAGCCGCGCGGCGAGTTTCCCGTGCACGTTTGGCATGCCGAGGATGACGATCCGGAGATGTCCGCGCTGGTCGACGAAGAACAGTCCGTCCGAGTGCGCGACGTCGAAGGTCTCCGGCTTGTGCGTCCACCAGTCGATGTCCGGCGGCTTGCCCTGCGGCGTCTTGAAGTAGCCGACGCCGAAGAAGCGCCAGAAGCGGCGCAGGTTCTGTTGTGTCCCGGTCAGCAGCGTGAAGTCGATGCCCGTGTAGCGGGCGAAGGCGCGCAGCCGCGCCGCTGAGTCGCGCCAGGGGTCGACGCTGACCTCGGCGAAGACGACGCGGTCGCCGAGCCCGGCTTTGCCGACCGCCCGCTCCATGCTGATGAACGCGCCGGTGGTGAGCGGGCAAACCTCGTGGCAGAGCGTCAGCACCGGGCTCAGCACGACGACCTTGCCGCGGAAGTCGGCCAGCATGACCCGCTTCCCCTCTTTGTTCAGCAGCGGAACGCTCGGCGTCGCTCGGTTCAGCTCCGTGCCCGTGATCTTCGGCGCGGCCTGCCCATGCCGGGCGCCGATCGCTGCAACGACACCGGCGGCGACCGCACCGACAAGCAGGAGCGCGACCGGAATCATCAGCTTCGGCTTCAGCACGGGCCGTTGCACGCTTCCCTCACAAGCAGCGTACCGGCATCAACGGCGCGTTCTTCTAACAGGAGGCCGCGGCGGATCTTCATCGCAGCGACGCTCGTTGCTTGCGGCGCCAACGGTTCAGAGATCGACCCGAATGTCGATCAATTAGGCACGGTCGAACTTGTCCAGCGAGAGTGTTGTGGGTACTCGTGCGTTCGTCCCGTCCGCTGGGGCGCGGCGCAATCGGCGGCACTGTTGTCGCAGTTGAGCCGAACGGCGACACGTAGGCGTGGCAACGCCGGTGCTCGGTAGCCATTCACGCATCGTCTTCGCCAGCCGGGCGGGACTCGTGCGCACGCGAAGCGTGGCAACGATCGAGAAGACAATGTGCTTGCGGCCTCGCCGTAACACGTAGGCTCACCATCAGCATGGGCCGTGGCTCGAGACCGATCACGCGGTGGAAGCAGCGCAAGAAGAAAGCACGAGACAAGCGCAAGGCGGAATCGCAGGCTGCGTCGTCCTTGCCCAGGACGGAACGCTCAAGCTGAAGTACAACTCCATCGGCGCTGAGCACATACGGGATGGGTCTGCTTTGCGAGGGCAGGGACTCGCGGTGTTTGCGCTCGACGTCCGCGAACCCCAGGAAACTCGCAGGCAGAGGTGTGCGTGTCGCCGTTCCGCCAAACAGCGACACGCGCGGGGTCGAGCAGCGTCGAGGATGAAGTGAAGTACACGCGCGCGGAGGAACCCCGGCGTTGAGGCGCTCGCCGAGAGCCTCTGCTCGGGTTGCTGCGGGTCGGGCGCGCATCCCCCGCGAGGTTGCCTCGCCAAGGCAGACTGCGGATCGGAGGGTGATGGGCGCGAACGGACGTCGCAGAGTCGTGATCACGGGGCTTGGAGCGGTGACGCCGCTGGCCAGCGACATAGCAACGAGTTGGGAGCGGCTGCTCGGCGGTCGCTCGGCCGCCGGTGCGATCAAGAGCTTTGACGCAAGCTGCTTCGCGGTCGGCTTCGCGTGTGAGGCGACAGAGTTCGACGCGGCCCGCTGGATCGGGCGCAAGCAGGCACGGCTGATGGACCGCGTCGCGCAGCTGGTCGTCGCGGCGGCGCGGCAGGCCGAGGTTGATTCGGGGATCGTGATCGAGCAGGAGCCGGATCGGGTCGGCGCTTCGGTCGCGACCGCGATGGGCGGCATGAAGTCGTTCGAGGACTGTTCCGACATGTTGCTCGAGCGGGGGCCCGACCGCGTCAGTCCGTTCTCATTGCTGGCGGTGATCCCGAACATGAGTGCCGCCTGGCTTTCGATCGCGCTCGGCACGCGCGGGCCGCTCTCGGCTCCTTGCACCGCCTGCGCCGCCTCGCAGATGGCGATCGGCGGCGGTCTCGATGCGATCCGGCTTGGTCGTGCCGAGGTGATGCTCTGCGGCGGCGGCGACGCGGCCATCACACGCAGCGGGATCGCCGGCTTCGCGGCGATGCGTGCACTGTCGCGCCGTAACGATGACCCGGCGGCGGCAAGTCGGCCGTTCGACGCCGACCGCGACGGGTTCGTGATGGGCGAGGCGGGCGCGATCCTGGTGCTCGAGGAGCTCGAGCACGCGCGGAAGCGCAAGGCGCACGTGTACGCCGAGCTGCTCGGCTACGGCGTCTCCTCCGACGCCGGGCACATCAGCGAGCCCGACCCGACCGGCCGGGGCCCGGCGCGGGCGATGAGGATGGCGTTCGCGGACGCCGGGATCAACCCCGAGGAGATCGACTATGTCAACGCGCACGGCACCTCGACGCCGCTCGGCGATGCGAGCGAGACGCGGGTCATCAAGCGGGCGCTCGGCGAGGACAACGCCCACAAGACGGCGGTCTCCTCGACGAAGGGCGCCACCGGGCACTGCCTCGGCGCCGCCGGCGGGGTTGAGGCGATCTTCTGCGCGCTCGCGATCCACCAAGGCGTGCTGCCGCCGACGATCAACTACGACACGCCCGACCCCGAGTGCGACCTCGACTACGTCCCCAACGACGCCCGCGAAGCCGACGTTCGCATCGCCGTTTCCAACTCATTCGGCTTCGGCGGACACAACGCCTGCGTCGTACTGCGCCGCTTCGACGGATAAACCAACGCAGGGAGGCGAGTGTCCGGCCTCGACGCTCGGCTATCCGTCGAGGCGGAGTCCAACCCTGATGTCGCGAACGAGCTGATAAGCGACACGCACGTGTGCGCGACGCGGGCAGGCGAGGAGGCCGTTCCAGGTGCGAGGGTCGGGATCGGGACGCCCGGGGAGAGCGAGTAGTCTCGTGTCGGTGTTGCAGTCTCCGGACTCTGGACTGGCGGTCGCGGGGCGGCAGAGCGAGCGCGGACGATGGCTGCGGTCGCTCGGCGTTGAGTTGTGGGCGGAAGACGGTCGTGCCGACGCCGGGGAGCTGCAGCGACTCGTCGCGGAAGGCGCGGAGAAGGGCTTTCTGACCTATGACGAGATCGCCGCGGCGCTTGAGGACGTCGAGCTGACAAAGGAGCAGATCGACGACCTCTACGCGCAGCTGCTCGACCGTTCGATCGAGCTGGTCGAAGGCGAGCGGCACAAGGATCCGCCGCACGAGCAGCCGGCACTGGCCGAGGACGAGCTCAAGGCGGCGCCGAAGCTCGATCTGAGCGTGGAGCCGTCGCTCGACTCGCTGCGCCTCTACCTGCGGGAGATCTCGAAGGTGCCGCTGCTGACGGCCGCCCAGGAGGTTGCCTTGGCGAAGCGGGTCGAGCGTGGCGACACGACGGCGAAGACGCAGATGATCGAGGCGAATCTTCGGCTTGTCGTGTCGATCGCGAAGCCGCACGTCGGTCGTGGGCTCTCCTTGCTCGATCTGATCCAGGAAGGCTCGTTGGGGTTGATGCGCGCGGTCGAGAAGTTCGACTATCGCCGGGGCTTCAAGTTCTCGACCTACGCCACCTGGTGGATCCGGCAGGCGGTGGCGCGCGCGGTCGCCGACAAGGGGCGGACGATCCGGATCCCGATTCATATGGTCGAGCGATTGAGCAAGATCGTGCGGATCGAGCGCCAGCTCGTCCAGCAACTGGCAAGGCAGCCACACGCGGAGGAGATCGCGGCCGAGCTCGAGCTGACAAGCGACGAGGTGCGGGAGATCCTGCGCATGGCGAAGCTTCCGCTCTCGCTCGAGACGCCGCTTGGGGGAGAGGACGATTCGAAGCTCGCCGACTTCGTCGAAGACAAGCTGGCCGAGTCCCCCTTCGACGTAGCCTCGGTCTCGCTGCAACGCGAGGACATCCGGCAGGCGCTCTCCGCGCTACCGGAGCGCGAGCGATCCGTCATCGAGCTGCGTTTCGGCCTCGACGGCGACCAGCCGCGGACGCTCGATCAGGTCGGCCGAGCCATGGGCCTCACCCGCGAACGGATTCGGCAAATCGAGGACACCACACTCAAGACGCTCGCGTCGCTGCCCGAAGCGCAGCGCCTGCACGACCGCCCCTAAACCGCTCGCCGACCACCGCGGCCGTCTCCGCCCGCTGGCTGGCACCTCGATCGCCGGTTACGCACATCGACCTTTTCCGACGTGTAGACCAACTCCTGGTCTGAACGGGACACCGACTGCCCTCGAGATCGACAGCTACGGCGCCGAGTCGGTCTCCTGGCAGCGGTTGCCGGATAGCATCGAGTCCTGTTGGAACGAGCACGCAGTCGAGGAGGATCAGATGGCTAGGAAGAAGCAGAAGCGACAAACGGCAGCCATGGCAAAGGGCACGGGCACGACCACGAAGCCCAAGCCGAAGAAGAAGACCTCGCGCGGGAAGTAGCACGGCGACTCGCAGAAGTTGCCGAGGCCGATCCGGGCGAGCCCTGGATGAAGGAATGCCGGCCGAACTCTGGCAGGGGGGACGACAGACGCCCGCTCACGAATCGCCGCTGTAGTGGCCCGCTGGGCGAAGAACGCAGAAACAGAAGCCCGCTACTGGGCGGGTAGGCAGCGCGTTTCCGTTAGCTGCGCCCTCTGCCGGAAGCAGCTTGCCGAGGGCGTGTCCCTCGCAAGGTCACACGAGACTCTCGACCGCCACCTCGCCGACGCGCATCCCGAGTTCACGCCACGTCGACGGAAGCAGCTTCGCTCGAAGAAGGCTTGAACACGCGCGAAGCGATGTCGACCGGCACGTCACCGGAGGCGTTCCTGGAGTCGGACGCGCAGCTGCTGATCGAAGCACTTTTCCGTTTGGTGAACAGGCCACCGTTCGCGGTCCGAAATTCATCGGGGGTCTGCTTTAGCGGGCGCGTGATCCGCTCCGCCTCATCCCGCCAGGCATTCAACGCGCGCGAGACGTTCGACCGCATCCTCGGCAAGCGCCGCAGGCCTTCACGGGCGACGCCGACAACCCGCTCTCGATCGTGATCGAAGAGGTCGCGCGTCGGGTGGCAGGCAATCGCGACGGAGCTTCGGCTTAAAGCCTCAATCCTGCCGTCCCCCGGCCGGGTTACGCGCGGTTTGGGACGCGTCTACCCTGGCTGGGATGAACATCACTTTCGAGGTTTCCGGTGACTTGCTCACGCTTCACGAGGGGCAAGCGACGATCCTGGCGGAGAAGCTTCGCCTGTTCGCGGCCGGCCAGTTGCGAGATGACGTGCGCAAGCTCGAGGAGCTCGGTACGAGTCGAGACTGGCTTGCGGGTACTCGCGAGGCCGCTGACCTAATCGAGATGGCTCTTGTGGATGAGCGCAGCGGCCCGGTTCGGCTGCTGAGGGGCGACGTGGCCAATGCGGTCTCTCAGGTGTTGCCCCTCAGCTATGTGGATGCCTCCGATCGCGAGGGAGCTGCCGGTCTGGTCGAGGCGCTCGAAGCGCTCGCTGAGCCCGGCGGCTGAGGCCTGCCGCCGCGGCGCCGGCGCTTGAGCTCGTCGAGCTTCTCCAACGCCTCGTCTCGGCTTGAAGCTCTCAGTGGCGGCGTGCGCGGCTCGGCCCGCGTGCGCGCTTCTCGGCGAACGTGAGACGGCCCGCGCGGTCGTTGTGCCAGTCGAGTAGCGAGTCCGGCAGGCGGTCGAGCTTGCGCGCTTCGTAATAGGCGAGGCGCTGAGCTTGGAGCGCTCGGTGTCCGCGAACATGGGCACGCCGGTACTGGAGCCGCCGTTGGGGATGCATCCCCTCTCTTGCGAGCCGCTCGGCGATCGTGTCCTGCGCACGGCTAGCGGCGGGAAGAGACGTCAGCCGGGACGGCGTGCTTGCTGGGCGGCCCACAGGCCGATTTTTCATCTCAGAGACCCATGAGGAGCGCGCGTGTAATAGATGAGGAGAAGAGCGCCATCCGGCGACGGGACGCTCGCGCAGGCGACAGAACCGACTCCGGTTACCTACCCTGACTCCGTGAGCCGCCGTGCATTCACCTCGGACGACGAAGCCCTCCTGCGTAAAGTCGTCGCGAAGCATCGGCCCGACCTCTTGCCACTGCTTGAGGAAGCTGCGGCTGGTCGTGTCCTTACCGTTTCCGAGGCGAACAAGCTTCAAGACGCCGTTGCCGACGAATTCGGGGCGACGCCGCTGGATGAGTTAGGTGGGCTGACCGCGGCGGGTATAAGGCTCGATCACCTGATCGACTCCGTCGCCCGCGCCAGTCACATCCACAAGCACTGATCGCCGCCTCCGTCGCCCTTCGCGCAGGGGACATTCCGCACTCAATGTCAGGCTCGGCTGGCGGCGTCTGATGAACGACGCAGACTCGGATGCTCAGGATTAGCGCAATCTTCGCGAGCCGCGCCCGTCGCAAGCGATCGGCGCGAGCGTCCGGCTTACTTGTCCTGGCCGTCGCGGCGGAAGCGGTTCATCAGTTCGGTGCGCTGGCGCTCGCTCACCCCGCTGAGCGTCTTCAAGTGAGTGATGCCGCAGTCGGCGAGGATCCGGCCGGCTTTGACTGAGCCGATCTTCGGTAGCGCTAAGAGGACGTCGCGCACTCTCGCCGTCCGTACGGACTGGGGCGGCCGGGCGAGGATCTGCGCCAGTTCGATCTTCCCCGAAGCGAGATCCTTCTTCAGCTGCGCTCTCGCCGACCGGATTTCGTTGGCCAGCTGCAGCGCACGCAGCGCTGTTCACGCGATCTGCCCGGAGCACTCGCATATGCTTTGCCAGCCGACACGCGGCGATTTTAGGGGCCGCACCAGGTGCGCGGATCAACCGTGTCGGCTGGAGAGAGCCTTGCGACCTTAGCGCGCGTCGCCGTTTGTTGGAACTGCGACGAGAGTCGTTCGCGCGATTCCGGTCGTGCCGGCGATCGTGCGAGTCGAGCCCTGCCTCATCCCTCCTCGTGCGGCGGAGAGGCGGGTCGGCCAGTCGGTCTGGCCGCTCGCCTTCGTGGCATGCAGCGCGCCGCGCACGACCTCGACCGGCCCGACCTGGCCGGATTCGACCGCCCGTCCGCGTCCTTCAGGAGGAGTCCCGCGTGGGCCATCCGCACGTTGAGCCGCTCGGGCATTGCTGCCCACCGACGCATCGAGCGTTTCCAATTCGACTGGCGAAGCGCACCGGGAGAGGACACACTTCCAAGGGCCATGTGGGGACGTGGAGCGATCATCGCTGCGGTGCTCGCCCTGGGGATCGCTATGGCGGTTGCCTGGGGCTGGGCCGCAGGCATGGCCTTAGGGTTCGCTGTTGCGATTGCGCTCGTGAGGATGGCCGGGGTCATCCTCGGGGGAACGCTCATCCAGCAAGCTGGCCGAAGCTACTACGAGCACCAGCTACGCAGCCGCCGCCGCGCGCCCTGACAAGCGCCAGCCCCATCCGCCCGGTGAAGGCAGAACCGCATCATCGCGCTGCCTCGCGCTCTGCCCGAACCGCGAGACGAAGCAACAGCGCATGTCGTGGTTCGGCTCTTCCGCGACACTGCGGCTCGCCACCACACCGCAGCGGCGCGAACCCAGACGTCGAGTCCACCAGTGTCGTGAAGCGGCGTTTTTCACAACCGACTTTGAGTGTCGTGCCTGGGAAGCGCTGCGTCCGGGTAGTAGCCGCTCGATGGCTGCGTCAGCGATTCGTATCTTGCTCGTCGACGACGATGCGGCGTTTCTCGAGTCGCTCGAGGCGCTTCTCGCGAGTGATCGGCGGCTCGAGATCGTCGGCAAAGCCCTTAGAGATCGAATCACAATGAGTTCTGCAGTCTCCTGAAGCAGACGAGGCAGCAGCCGAGCGCGAGGAACGCTTGGTGGATTTCGTGTCGGCGTTCATAGCGGACGAGCAGTCGCTTGAGCTTGTGTAGCCAGGCGAAGGTGCGCTCGACGACCCAGCGGGCGCGGCCGAGGCCGGAGCCGTGTTCGGTCTTGCGGCGGGCGATCTCGGGCGTGATCCCGCGGTCGCGGAGTTGGCGGCGGTAGGCGGGGTAGTCGTAGCCGCGGTCGGCGGTCAGGCGCTCGGGGCGATAGCGGGGCCGGCCGACACGACCGCGCACCGGCGGCACCGCGTCGAGCAGCGGGATCAGTTGGGTGACGTCGTGGCGGTTGCCGCCCGTGACCGTCCAGGCGAGCGGGATCCCCGTCGCGTCGACCAAGAGGTGGTGCTTGGAGCCGGTTCTGGCTCTGTCAACCGGGCTCGGGCCCGTCGCGGAGCCCCCTTTTTCGCTTGCACGTGGCTGGAGTCGGCGACCGCACGCGACCACTCGAGCTCGCCGGCAGCTCGCAGCTCCGCAAGCAAGAGCGCGTGCAGCCGCTCCCACACGCCGGCCTGCTGCCACTCGTCCAACCGCCGGTAGCAGGTCGCGCCGGAGCCGAAGCCGAGCTCGAGCGGCAGATGCCGCCAGGCGATCCCCGTGTGCAACACGAACAAGATCCCCTGCAGCGCCTCGCGATCAGGCAGCCGCCTACGCCCCGGGTAACGAAAGCGCCGCTGCGTCTTCGGCAACAGCGGCTCGATCCGCGCCCACAACGCGTCCGACACAACCCACGGCGCAGCGGCCATCGGCACCCCTCCTAGCTTGACGAACGGATGCCGACGGCGTTCGTCGTCAGGGAACGGGTCCCTTCATTTCGATTCGATCTCTTAGTGGGGAAGAGGCGCTCGAGATCGCTGCTGCAGACGCGCCGGACGTTGTGGTTGTCGATGTTCGCATGCCGGGGATGAGCGGGATCGAGTGCGGACGGTTGCTCCGCGAGCGCGACCCGAGCTCGCGCGGTGATCCTGATCAGCGGCTCGATCTTCGGCGATCAACGGCCCGATCTCACGGAGTCGCGAGCGAGTGCCTACCTCGCGAAGAGCGAGGTGACCGCGCGCCTGCACGCGACGCTTGTCGAAGTGATGGCCGCGCCCGAGACGCGCCGTTGAGGACTTGGAGGCATGCCGTCCGTTTACGCGTTCTACTCTGACCAGGGCCGGCTGTCGGGCGCTGCGCACACCGCACACCAACTGCCGCACGAGCGTCAACGGCCCGTTGGCGAGAAGGCGACGATGATCCAGTAACTTCCACCGCAGGTCGTCGCCCTCGAGAATCGGTCGCATGCCCGATCTTTCTCTCCAGCCGGCGCGGTTGATCCGCGCACCTGGAGCGGCCCCTAGAATCGCCCGCGTGTCGGCTGGCAAGGCAGATGCGAGTGTTCCGGGCAGATCGCGTGAGCAGCGTCTGCGTGCGCTACGGCTGGCCAACGAGATACGGTCGGCGAGAGCGCAGCTGAAGAAGGATCTCGCGTCGGGGAAGATCGAGCTGGCGCAGGTCCTCGCTCGGCCGCCTGAGTGCGTGCGGACGGCGAGAGTACGCGACGTCCTGTTGGCGTTACCGAAGATCGGCTCGGTCAAAGCCGGCCGGATCCTCGCCGACTGCGGCATCGCTCACTCGAAGACGCTCGGCGGCCTGACCGATCGCCAGCGCACCGAACTGCTGAACCGCTTTCGCCGCGACGGCAACAACAAGTAATGAGGAGAGGGTGAGAGCGAGTCGGCGCTATCTCTAGCAGACTGTGCGATCGGGCGGCGTGGGCGACAGGTTCGAGGGAACCGCAGCCACGAAGGGACCGATTTGCCACCCCACGGGGAGTGAGCTTCAGGGGCTCCAGGCAGACATGCAGGCCGATCCCGCAACATGGATCGACATTCTGCAAGGGGACGAGAGGCTCTATGGGCAGCTCGTGCGGCCACTGTCGGAAATCCCCGCCACCGATCCTAGATACGCTCAGCAGGTTCGCGGCTTGAAGGCCGTCTTTGAGGGCCTCGATGGCGCCAGGTCGCGCGAGCGAATAGCCAAGGTCTTTCTTTCGGAATCGACCACGGTCAGTGAAGCTCTCGCACCGCCTGAGATCGCGACAGACTGGAGCGTGAACCCGTCTCGCGTGAGGACGGCGATACGGACGGCTCCGCCAACAAAGCGGAGCGCCGATCAGTTCCGCGCGGACGTGGCCGCACCGAGTCCCGGCGAACTGATGAAGCAGGAGCCGGCTTTCGTCGCGCACGCGAAGAGAGAGACAGCTCGTCTCAAGGCCGAAGAAGCCGAGTTGATCGCTCGGCGCCGAGGTTTGTAGGAATGAAGATCACGTCTGCAATCGCTGACGCCCAGGAAGCTGCGCGTCGCCAACGCCTGCGGGAGGACGGCCTACGCCCGCTCGACGCAGAATCAGAAGACGCTCTGCGCGAGTACCGCTTCTTGCGGGAGGAGGAGTCGCGCAAGGCCCAGCTCCCCGACCCGCGCCCCGAACCACCGCCGTGCGAGCGCCATCCGAGTTGGGCATCACATCGCGCCCCGGGTGTACCGCCGCCTCCTAGGTCGATGTGCCAGGAGTGCGTCAGGGACGCAGAGCGGCGGCGCAATCCCCCGCGGCCGGTGACGGTCGTCGTCGATACGCCTCAGACGAGGACGACTCGGTCGATGAGGTTGGCATCCGAGAAATACGCGGCGAAGCAGGGCGGCCTTGCCGACCCCGAGCCCGAGCGCGGAACTCGAGCGTGGCGGTTTGGTGGGAGCGCGAGAGGCGCAGGCGTAACGGCTCGTTCGTCGCCTATGGGCCGAGCGCGGAAGCCGAGGCGATCGAACGTGATGCGCTTAGCCGGATTGATGAGCTGCGCGAGAAGGACTTGCGCGAAAGGAAACGTCGCCCGGGAGGTTCTGTCGTCGTGTTCTCGAGTCCGTTTGCCGGGGGTCATTACGACGCTTCTGACCGCACGGTTAGTAGAAGGCGCGTCCGTCGCGACGAGATCAGGGTGACTGGGTAATGGCCCGCCGTCAATGCTCAGGCGTAAATCGCTTCGGTAAACCCTGCGGCTCCCCGGCGGTCGGACAGGACGGCGTCTGCGCCCTTCACCGGCTGACCCCGGAGCAGCGCCTCGCGCAAAGTGCGAGAGGGGGTCGCGCAAAAGGCCGGAATCACGTTGAACTCCCTGTCCCGTTCGAGTTGGTTGAGTGGATTGTGAGTGTGATCGTGTCGGCCGTATCCGGTGCTCACTCAGCGTCTCACGCCTTCGACTACCTCGCACCGAGCCTGACGACCGCGGAGCACGAACGCGTAGAGCTGCACCGCGTCCTCGCGCCGCTCGATCGACCCGAAGCGGAGGAACCACTCAGCAGGCTCGAGGTTGCCAGGCAACATCTACTCCGCTTACACGCCGAGGGGCGCCTACTTGACGCCGAGCTTCCGCCAGGCGTCCTACAAGGAGTCTCAGGTGGCTAACTGGATCGTCACGGTGCCTGATAACGACAAGTGGGCCGTGCGCCTCGCTGATTGTTCGAGAGAGCACGCCAAGTCCGTGCTTGCCGATCTGTCCGGTGGTCTCCCGGTGTTAGACGTGAGCCCATCAAGCGCCCTTGAGGTTTACGCCTCTGGTGGCCTGCGGCTCGAAGAGGACTAACACGGTGTACCCGCGTGTCAACGCGGAATCTCGGCCGGACCACCCAAACGGCCGCCGTTCGCCACGACCTCCGCTGCGTACTCGTGAATGTTCCGTCGCTGGCTGCGCGCCAATCCGCGCAACATCTCGAACGCGGTCTCAATGCTGACATCGCAGCGAACGCTAATCGCGCCCTTCGCCTGCTCGACAATGATGCGGCTGTCGAGCGCCGTCCGGAGTTGCACGTTCTCAGTCTCGAGCGCGGCAAGCCGCTTTTCCACGTCGCTTCCGACGCTGCCGTTGGCACGGTCGTGCGTGGCCACTAGGCCACCACCCCCTTTGCCCTTGGCGACGACGCCTCAAAGAGAGGTCAGGGCGTCAGGAGCGCAGATTGAGTCTCCAAACAGTAGCGACGATCGGCTTTGGCACTTAGGACGCCGTATCCGGCCGTCCTCTACGTCATCGCGTTCTCCTCGATGCGTCATCTGTACGTACAGGGAGCGGGGAATGAACGTGGGAACGCAGGGACGAACCACCGTATAGCCCGAAGGGCGTGCGCATCGAAGCGCAGCACCGGAGGAGAGTGCAGAAGCGCGTTCGTTGTTATAGGGGTGAGCGCCGAGAGCGGTAGTGCGCGTCGTGCGGGTAGCGAGCGTTTTGTGTGCGGGTGCCGCCAGGCCCGTCGAGAGAAACATGACGCCACGCGCGTTTGATCCACGTATCCAGTCACGAGCCCACGTATTCAGCGCGGCCCGTATCCCGTATTCAACGCCGAGCCGGTTGTGGCCACACCGTGTAATCACACGTCGGCCGCGTGTAACCACACGCGTAGCTACAAAAGCAATGCATCGCAATGCACTACGTGCGCCGTAGCCTGTGTACGGCGGGCATCACGCGAAGCCGCTCGAGCAGCGGCATCAGCTCGTGCGTGTACCCCGCTGGTGCCCCTAGCGCATTTGACCACACTTTGACCACGGCCCACGATGTCGCTTCCGTGCATGGCTTGAGTTGCGAACCTCAACCTCGGAGGCTGACGCGCACGAGCCATGCGTACACATCGTCCAGGATTTGTACGCGCCTCTAGACAGAGTTGAAGGCTGGTCCTACGGTCGTTGCTCACACGTAAACGACCGAGAGGAGCAAGCCTCATGCCATCTCAGACGAGCCGCGTCGCACAGTACGGCGTCTTCCGTTGCCAGTCGTGTCCCGAGGATGCCTGTGGCGATGAATGTCTCGGCGCTCCGGAGTTCGCTGAGGAGCTTCCTGCCTTCGGGGACGACTACTGGCCGGCGTGCAAGTGCTGTGGTCTTCCGGCGCAGCTCGTCGCGCCGCTGACGGCGAACTAGCGCAGGTCACTCATCGAATCGCGAGAACGCCCCTAATCGGGGCGCTCTCGTCCTGTCGCTCGTCTGACCTCCGACGCCTTACCCGGCAACACTGACGAGTCTAGACCCGAATCCGGGCGAAGTCGATCGCTGAATCGGTATCCCTCGATGCCCGAACGGCCCTAGAGTCGGTCGTCCGATGAGAGGCGATCAGCAACACGCAGAGTACGGCCTCTTTCGCTGCCCGTCTTGCCCCAGCGAGAACTGTGGTGATGACTGCCTGAGTAGGCCCGAGTGGTCAGACGATCTGCCGGAGCTGTTGAATGGTGACTACTGGCCGACGTGTCCCTGTTGCGGAAAGTCGGCTCAGCTAGTCACGCGGCTCACCACGAGCTAGAGCACGTCACGTACGAAGTGAGAGCGCCCAGGGGGTAGGCGCTCTCGTTGTGCTGCGCATCGGCTTTGACGCGCCTTGAAGCCGCAGCAAGCGGACCAAGCCTAGACCCGAATCCGAGCGAAGTCGATACCGGATCGGCATCACGCAGAAGCCGACCCCCCGGGGTGGCCTCCCCCCTGATTCGCGGGTCCCATACGCCGGCAGGAGTCTCGGAGGGCGCACAGCGATACACATGGCCGAAACATCCCGAGAGACCTCACAGCCGCGATGGGTGCTTCTCAGTGCGGGGCGCGGAGCGCCAAAGCGGTGCGAGCAGCGGATCGGTCGCGCGTTCGGCGAGCCGGACGAGCCGCTCGATGATCGGTCTCGCTACTCGCGCGAGCAGGAGCGCAGAGCCGAGACCGACGAGGCAGCCGGCGAGGACGTCGGCGGGGTAGTGGGCTCCGATGAAGACGCGGCCGGCGCCGATGATGAACGCTGCGACGAGGAAGATGGCACCGACGAGGCGGTCGAAGAGGAAGACGGCGAAGGCGATCGCGAAGGCGGCGCTTGCGTGGTCGCTTGGGAAGGAGGGGTCGTGGGAGCGGCTGCCCCAGACGTGAGCGGATGGATGCGTGGCGAAGGGCCGTTGCCGGTGCCAGATCTTTCCGATCCCCTGGTTGATGAGAAGCGCCAGCGCCGCCGAGGCGAGCGCGGAGGCGGAGGCGAGCTTCCACGTGCGGCTACCGCCGGGCCGGGCCAGGAGCCAGAGCGCGAAGGTGGCGATTGCGATCGCCGGCACGGCCCAATTCTCGAGCACGCCGAGGCCGCGTCCGAGCCAGCCGTGGTGGTAGACGAACTGGTTGATGACGTGGTAGATGCGGTAGTCCATGACGTTGCTCGAGGCGAGACGGTATCCGAGCGGTCAGAGGGCGATCGTGATGATCGGGCGCTTGTGGCGAGGAGAGTGGCGCTGGTGCCGGACCCGGGCAGCGTCGTCGGTCGGCCGCGTGAGATAAGCGCAGGTAGCGACGCCTGAGCAGGGTAGACGGAGTTGCTTGCTCGCGTCGAGTAGCTGCCGCTGTCTTTGAACGTGATCAGACGGCAAGGTCTGTTGCAGTGGTTGCGGTTGCTAACCTGGCTGTTCGGACCGCAAGCACAGGGGGTGAGCGCGTTGCTCGCACTCACCGACAGCGCGGTTCAGGTCGTGAGGAAGATTGTCTTTTCGTCCGAGGAGGCGGCTGTGAGGGGCGGGTTGCGGCTGGTTGCTGATCGGGCGGGGGCAGAGGCGAACTTTCAGGTTAGTGTGGTGGCGCTGCCTGGCGAGGACGACGAGGTGATCGAGGAAGAGGGGGTGCGTGTTTTCCTCGATCCGGAGGCTGCGTCGCTGCTTGAGGACAAGGTTCTCGACGCCAGCGTCGAGCAGAACCAGGTCGCGTTCACGCTCGCGGACCAGCTGGAGGAGTAGCTGGAGGACTCATCTGTCGGCGGGGAGGTCGGCTTGTCGCGATCGCTCCGTTCCTGGATGAGTCTGCTGAGGATGGCGCAGCCTTCGGCGCGGTCGACGATCGAGATGCCGGCTCGCCGCGCGCGACGCGGGCCTAGGCACACCGTCGGGCGAGGCAAAGCAACGTCGCCGTCTCGCCCCGGAGAGGAGAAGTGATGCACGACGAGCCGCGGCCATTCTTCGCCAGGCGCCTATCGAGCGACGATCACGTCGTGCTCGAGCTCGGCGGCGAGTGCGACGCCTCGACGCTGGACGAACTCGAGGTGCTGCGCGAGGTGATTTCCGAACAGCCGCATGAGGTGATCGTCGATCTCGCGCAGGCGACCTTCGTCGACTCGTTGACGCTCGGCTCTCTGACGGCCGCCGCCAAGCGGGTGCGCGCGAGTGGAGGCTCCTTTCGCGTTGTCCGCGCGGCAGCGCCAGAGGTCCGACGGGCATTCGAGATCACCGGCCTGGACAAGTACCTCCTCGTCTCAACACAGACATGAGGCGCGCTTCCTCGTGCGAGAAGAAAGGCGACCACCTGGCGGGCGCTCGTGTCCTCGAAGCTGATCGACAAGTTCCTCGGCGGCGTCGACTGGGGCGAGGGCGAGCTCGACCACGTGCTCATTAGTCCGCCGTCTGGTACCGGGGACGTCCAGCCTCCGCATCCCCTCATCGGCGCGGCGAGTCGGCTCGACGCCGCATGATCGCGCCCTTGGACGTCCCCGAGAAGGCGCTCGCCAGGTTCAGCAAGGCTTGCACTCCGGTGCCGGAGTTGGTCGAGACCATGAGCGTTCGGGCGGCTCGTGCCGCCGGCTTCCAGCGAACGTTCTCATCGGCCTCGCGTGCTCCGCTCACCGGGTGGCTGCGAGCGCGTGGGGCGGGGGGTTTTCGCTCGTGCGGGGCGAGGACCTTGGTGCGGCCGGGTCTGCTCGAGAGTGGAGGTCTCCTGCTGCGCCCATGCGAAGACGTCGTGGTCGTGGACGGTCGTCGCCATGCGCGCGAGGCGTTGGCGCCGGTCTTCCTCGTCGAGTGTGAGCGCGAGTTCGATCGTGCTTGCGAGTCCCTCGACATCGAAAGGGTTGCACGAGAGTGTCTCGTGTAACTCCTCGGCTGCGCCGGTAAACTCGCTGAGCACGAGTACGCCGGTTTGGTCGGTTGCGTGTTGGGCGACGACGAATTCCTTTGCGACCAGGTTCATGCCGTCGCGGAGTGGGGTCACGAGGCAGATGTCCGCGAGCCGGTAGTAGGCGAGCAGGCGGTCGTGCCGAACGCCGCGGAAGAGGTAATGGACGGGCACGTCGGCGGTGGGCTCGGTGAAGCGGCCGTTGATACGGCCGACCTCCGCCTCGACCTGGCGGCGCAGTTCACGGTACTCGCGTACCTCGCCTCGGCTGGGAACGGCGATCTGGACGATGGCGAGGCTGCGGCGCAGCTGCGGCCGCTGCTCGAGCAGCAGCTCGATCGCGCGCAGGCGTTCGAGGATCCCCTTGGTGTAGTCGAGCCGGTCGACGCCGAGGAGGACGCGTCTGGTGGCGAACTGGTCGCGCAGCATCGCGAGCGAACGCTCCACCGGCGGCGTCCGCGCGTCACGCGCGAGCGCATCGGCGTCGATCGAGATCGGGTGGGCGGCCGTGACGACAGTGCGGCCGTCGGGCAGCCGAAGCCGCCCCTCGTCGTAGCTGACGTCACGGCGCAGGCGCAGGCAGGTACGGACGAAGTTGTCGCGGTACTCCTCGGTCTGGAAGGCGATCACGTCGGCGCCCAGAAGGCCGTCGACCAGCTGCGTACGCCAGGGAAGGCGCGCGAACAGCTCCGGCGCCGGAAACGGGACATGCAGGAAGAAACCGATCGGGCGGTCGCCGGTGTGGCGCCGCAGCAGCGCCGGGACGAGCATCAGGTGGTAGTCGTGGATCCAGAGCAAGGCGTCGCTGCGGCGGCTCACCTGATCGAGTGCCGCCGCCGCGAACCGCTCGTTCGCGCCGCTGTAGGCATCCCACCAGCGACGCTCGAACAGCGACTGCTCGACCAGCCCGTGCAGGAGCGGCCAGAGCGTTCTGTTCGAGAAGCCGTGGTAGTAGCCGCCCAGGGTCGGCCGGTCGAGCTCGAGCGGACACAGCTCCACCTCGAGCCCCTCGACCCGCCGCGGCAACCCGGACGCGCCGCCGTCCCAGCCAACCCACGCTCCCCCGCGCGCCTCGAGCGCGGGGCGAAGCGCGCTCACCAGGCCGCCGGCAGTCGGCCGCCAGCCCGCTCGTGCCCGCTCGACCGGTAGCCGATTGGAAACCGCGACCAACGGAGGAGCGGACCCCGTACCCGCATCCGGCACCGCCCACCTCCTTTCCGAACACGGTACCGGCGCCCCGGCCGAGACGCGTTCGGCTCCGCACCTCTACCGACCTGCGCCGTGTTGCGCGGGGGGATCGCGATGAGTGACTCGGCGCCTGGGCACGCCCGGCAGCCCTTCGCCGGCGGAGGCGGCAAACTCCTGTCCTTGTGCGGAGAGCCGGTTGCCTCTGCCGCCCCTCCCAGCAGTTCAGCCTCCTAGTAGGCCGCGGCCACTGCTCTGGTCGAATCGCGGCTCGAGACCACCGCGTCGATGATGCCGTAGGCCTGTGCTTCCTGGGAGGTCATGTAGAAGTCGCGGTCCATGTCCTTCTGGACTTTCTCGATCGGCTGTCCGGTGTGGGTGGCCATGATTTCTTCCATCAACCGCTTGAGGCCGATCACCTCGCGCGCCTGAATCTCGATGTCCGTCGGCTGTCCCTGGAAGCCGGCCGACCCCTGGTGGATCAAGATCTTCGAGTTCGGCAGCGCCATCCGCTTCCCGTTCGTCCCGCCCGCGAGAATGATCGCGCCCATCGACATCGCCATCCCCACGCAGATCGTCGCGACGTCCGGCTTGATGAACTGCATCGTGTCGTAGATCGCCAGCCCGGCGTACACGACGCCGCCCGGCGAGTTGATGTAGATCGAGATGTCCTTGTCCGGGTCCTCCGACTCGAGGTGGAGAAGTTGCGCGACGATCAGGTTCGCGATCTGATCGTCGACGGGCGTGCCGAGGAAGATGATGCGCTCGTTGAGGAGGCGCGAGTAGATGTCGAACGCGCGCTCCCCGCGCGACGTCTGTTCGATCACCATCGGGACGACGTGTTGCTCCAGCGGGCTCATGCTGGCTCCTCGCTACAGGAAGTCCACAGTGTGGCAGACGTTTCAGGTTTTTCCGGCTCGGGCGTCCAGATGCTTTTCGCCGTCCGCGGCGGAGCCTCGGCAGCTTCAGTCTCGGATGCCAGAGCGTCCAACTCGAACTAACGGGCAGCCCCCGTGGTCTC
>WNFU01005830.1_pt1 | contig 24818 bp, 16 predicted proteins | sample 5400121 | NCBI WGS metagenome assembly WNFU01 (sample SAMN13153360, study PRJNA577476) | soil metagenome | isolation source: 100 cm soil or saprolite under grassland replicate 1 | place: USA:California | collected 2016-06-15
CCACCTAAACCGCCGCCGCCACCGGCGCCACCACCGGTCCCGCTCGAGATCAGGTTGCCAAGCGGGAACGTTCCGACTGCCTGAAGGCCTTCCATGAACGTGTTGGGATTCACCCGGAATATGCGCGTCTCGAGCTGGGCGGTGTCGGGCGGTTTTTGAGAAAAGACGACGGCGTAATCTTCGACCGAATACTTGATCGCCTTGTCCGCCACCTTCGTGACCGCATCCAGAATGTCACCCAGACGCATGTTTTTCAGCGCAGGCGTGATGCGGATAGTGACCGTGGTCATATCCAGAGGTTCGGGCGCCGGCGCGGGTACCAGCGCGCCCGTCGATGGGTCGATTGTCGGAGCAGCCGCCGCGGCGGCGAACACGTTTGGGTTGAGCATGAAATTGACGCCGTCCTTGTCCGGGTCGCGCTTGGCGGCCTCCTCGGCCAGAAACTTCAGCACCTCCGGCAACGGGAGTCCATCGAACTCGACTTGGTTCAGAACGATCCGGTGCAGTTTGGATCGGATGGCCTGGATGCCCGGACTGGTATGAACCAGGTTGGTATTGCCAAACGGGTTCGGGCTGGGGAGCGCATCCCGTTGAGTCGGCCTCAGCCACGCCTTTTCGACTTCTACGGCCTTGTTCTTCGCTTCGATTTCCCGTGTGCGGGCGCCTTGCGCGTAACGCGCCTCTTCGATGAGGGTGAGGTAGTAGAACGCGGGCTGGTTGTTCGGGTCAAGCCGGGCGGCTTCCTTCAGCTTGGCCTCCGCTTCTTCAAGCTTGCCCATTTCGTAGAGGAGCTTTCCATCCTGAACCAAAGTCCCCGTGGTGACCTGAAGTCTTTCGAATTCGGGCAACTGAGCCTGCACTTCCTTGCTGGATCGCCTTCCAGCGAGCGCCTTCAACGCCTTGTCATTTTCCTTTTTGAGTTTCCGCGCCGCCTCGTTCTTCGGATCGACGGTCAGGACCCGATTCACGTGCAGCGCCGCTTCCTCAAAGCGGCCACGGCGTTGCGCCTGCTTCGCGAGTGCCATCCGGACGGTCGTCATGCCCGAGACCAACTCGCGTGTTTCCTGCTCCACGCGCACTCCCACTTTCTGAATCCAATTGTAGGCCTCTTCGTACTTCGTGGAAGCGGTCGTTAGATCCCCTTTCAACTCGGCGGTCCTCGCCTCCGCCAGCACCCGTCGCAACAGGATCAAGGCTTCCTGACGCCGCACCGCCTCGTCCGTAGCGGAGTCCGCCGGCGCCGGTTGTGCCCGCAGCGGAGTTGCCGTCGCAATCAAAGAAAGGAGGAGAAGATAGGCTGCTTTAGTCATGGCTGTTCCCGGGTTAGAATCAGACGACATAGAGTTTAGCTCCGACCCTCGCTCACGGTGCACGAGCGATCGTCGTTCGTTTGGTGTTCGATGTAGCGGCCACTGTAACGTTTGTCTCGGTGATGGCAACGATTTTGTTCGTATCTCCCGCGAACACCAGAGCATCTCCCACGCGTTTGCCAGTGAACGAAAGTTTTTCCGGCTCATATCGCAGACTGGCCATGTACCCGGCCACGTCCACGTAGGGTTTCTCCTTGCTGATGACGACTTGCTCCTTGTCCTCGATCAGTTCGAGAACAAACTCGACCGGATTCTCTTTGGGTTTGAGGTCCTTCAACACGAAGATGTCGTTCTTGCTGCCCGGCGTCGTGAGGGATCGACTCGTCGGCACGCGCCGGTCGGCGCGACGCTCGGCTTCGCGCGTGATTTTGAATCGGTATTGAGGGCTCTCCGGGCTGCCGCTCACGGCGTCGAATTCAATGCGCGTGTAGAGCGGGCTGATTTGCGTGATGGTCAGCGCACCGGGACCAATTTCCTTGCCCGTGCGGATGGCAATCAAACTGCCGTCCGGCCGTTTTTGCCAGCGGACGGGGTTGAACAGATTGTGTTCACCTGCCAAATGCAAAGCGGGTGGCTTCTGCAGAAGCTGAATGACCGCCTCGTTCGTGACGAGGACGAGCGGCTTGAGTTCCTTGGGTTTGGTCGTGACAATTTTGTTTTCGATCTCCTCCAGCGCACTCCTTTCCTTGGCCACCCAGATGGGCAGGAGCATGGCCGCCACCGCCAGGCCCAGCAAGACGACGCTCAGAATTACCTTCTCGTAGTTTTTCGTCAGGAACTCCATGAGCCGGGGATTAATTGGCCGCTTTGAGTTTGGCGGGCGCCTCCGGGAGCCGGACGGACTCGATGTACATCGTAATCTTCAGCGAACGCTCATCCAGCACGGTTTCGGGACCGCGGCGGACCGGCGTGGTCGCCACCGCCGGCGCCGAAGCAACCGGGGGGGGCGTGTACGGCATCGGTCCCTCGGTGGGTCGGCGCGCGTAGCGCCCACTCAACCCGTATCGTCGCCGCATCATTTCCTCGGGGGAGATCTGCGGCGTTACTTCGGTGGGAAAGGTGTAGGTTGGATAGTAAACGGGCCCGCCTTCCGCTGCCGCCGCGACGAGGTTGGTTTGCACGTCGAGATTTTTTACAATGAAACAGTTCGGAGCCCGGATGAATGCCTCCAAGACCCCGGCTAATTCGGTCGTGAATCCTTGGAACACGATTTCATACGGCGTGCTCACGGCGCCGGTAACGGTGTTGGTCACTGGCTTCTTCCCCACCAAAAAATCCGTTGGCCCTTCGTCTTCTTTGGCCACCGGAATCCGCCGCAAACTGATCAAGGAATGCACTCGCGCTTGAAACAAGGCGTCACAAATCGCCTTGATTTCAGCAACCTGATTGGCAAGCGGCACGAGCGTCTCGGGCGCAAATACGACCGAGCCGCGCTGCGGTTTGAACGTGAAGTCGTATTTGTTGCTGTTGGGGAGGGAGACCCCGGCTCGCTCCGCATTCCGACCGATCTCAAAGATGGTTGTCTCCAGCAGGCCCTTGAACGTTTCCTTGTCCAGATTGGTGGGGAAGCTGGCGGCGGGAAGAAAGTTTTTTCGGGTCTGCTCCAGAAGTGCGGCCACCCGCTGCTGCTCTTTCTTGGCAGCCTCGATATTTTCCTGATTCGGATGCGGATCGCGGGTCATGAGCGTCTGGAACTCCTGCGTCTTCGCATTCAGCTCGGCGCTGACCGCCGCCACGGCTGCCTTGTTGGTGAACCAAAACCAACCCGCGACTCCGAGCAGGCCGAGTGCGACCAGCACCCCGGCCAGCAACAACAAGTTCTTCTTGATCCAATTCATATCACAACTTCATTGGGCGTTTTAGCTTGAGCGTGATGTCGAAGCTGAACGTAATTTCGCTTTCGCTCACGGGTTCAATTTTTCCCGCTGCCTTGGATTCTTTCGGATCAAAGAGCGGGCTCGCCTGCAGCTCCTTTTCGACCGCGAAGACCAGCTCATCATTGGCGGTCGGCGAGTGGCGCTTCAGGTTCACGCCGCGACACTTCACGGTGATCACCGAGATCTCATTGGTGGAAGCCGGGGCCGCTTTGGGCGTCGCCGAGGCGGCGGTACTTTCACTCTCGAGCACCGCGCCTTTGGGAATCAACCCGTAGCGTTCGAGCATCATACGGTTGTAGAAGATGGAAGTCTGCGGCGCCTGTTCTTCCTGTTCCGCTTGAGGCACGGCGGTCAGACCCGGGGTCGCGGAGGTGAAGCTTTCGATCCAGATCCCGTTGTCGATCCCGGACGCCGCCTTGCGCGAGGCTTCGGCCTGGATCATCACCCGCCGGAGTTCCGTCAAAACGTCCGCCCAGTAGAACCGCTGCCCGACCCATTCCGACAATTGGTCAACCCGACCCTTCAACTCCTTCAGCCTGTTCTCCTCCTTCTGAAGCAGCTTCTCGGTATCGGCCAGGGGCGTGACCTTGCGGTTGATATTTTCCAGAGCCTCGCCCTTGATTTTTGCGACTCGCGAGTAGAACCAGCCATAGGCGAAAACCACCAGTACCAGGCTGAACACCGTCGCAATGAAATAGGGCTTCTTTTGATTGAACTGCTGCCGCTTAAGAAACGTCTTCGGCATCAGATTCATCTCGACCGGGCACTGGGCGACATTACGGAGCCCCAAGCCGACCACTTCACCAAACGAGTGCGCCACGCCGGCCAATTCTTCCAGGTTGAGCGCCGAATCGATCTGAATGTTCCGGAACGGGTTGAAGTATTCGACCGCGATGTTGAGCTTCTCGGCAAAAAACTGCGCCGTGTACGGCATGACGGAAGCCCCACCCGCCAGGAACAAGCGCTGCGGTGCCGACCCGCCCTGCTGCCCACGGTAGAACTGAATCGTCTGGTTCACCTGAATATGCAGACGAGTCATCACCTGGCGCGCAATCTTGGAAATGGCCGCCTGTTGCGGATTCTCCGGCTCTTCGTACGCGCCTCCCAGACTGACGAAACCTTGCTCGATCTTCAGGCGCTCGGCTTCCGGAAATTTGAGCTTGGACTCCGCCGCGAAGTCCTGCGTGATCGAGTTGGCGCCGATATTGATGCCGCGCGAGTACACCTTGCCCTTCTCGAAGAAGAGCAAGTTGCTGGTCTTGGCACCGATGTCCAGCAACATGGTGCAACCTTCAAGGTCGCCGTAGTTGTACCGAAAAGCGTTGCACAGGGCCGCCGGCGACACGTCCACCAACTGCACCCGCAGTCCCGCCGCGTCCGCGGTGCGAAAAAGCCCTTCGACGACGTCCGACTTGATGGCGACCAGCAGCACTTCCAACTCACCGGTCGGCGCGGTGCCCAGGATCTGGTAATCCCAAACGACCTCTTCCAACGGGAAGGGGACGTTTTGTTGAGCTTCGTACTGGATGATCTGCGTGACTTTGGATGTATCGACTGGAGGCAGCTTGACGAACTTGGAGAAAACGTGGAAACCCGGGGCGCAAACGTTGATGTTTTTCGAGCCAAAGGCCCGCTCGGCAAACAATTCCTGGATCGCCTTAAGAATGACGCGTTCGCGCGCGGCATCCTGTGAACCTTCAAAGCCAAGAGGTCGGAGTCCAAAATCCTTCAGGCGGAGCGTCCCGTTTTCGTTCGGCTCGAACTCCGCGATCTTCAGACTGCCCGCCCCGAAATCGAGGCACAAGAATGACTTGGTATTCAGCATGCCGGCTCAATGTAATGTCTGCAAACTTCGATCCACTTCAAGCGACCCGAAAGTCGTACGGAAAGTGAAAGTTGGTTGGTGGTTACTGAAAATCTGAAGCATGGTCAAATATAAAAATCGAATTGGCAGCGCAGTCATGCACTCAGTCGCCGGTCGGGCACTCCAGGCTTGCCCGCAAAGTAAGCGATCGTTTTCTCCAGTCCGGAGGTCAGCGGCACCTGTGGCTCCCAGCCCAACAACTTTCGCGCCCGCGTGATGTCCGGCCGGCGCTGCCTGGGATCGTCCTGGGGCAGGCGCTTGAAAGTAATTCGGCTGCGCGAACCGGTCAGCCGGATGATCTCCCGCGCGAACTCCAGCACGGTCATCTCTTCCGGATTGCCCAGGTTAACCGGCAGGACCGTATCGCTCATCATCAAGCGGTAGATGCCGTCGATCAGGTCCGAGCCGTAACAAAAACTGCGCGTCTGCGAGCCGTCGCCGAACACGGTCAGCGGCCGGTTCGCCACTGCCTGACTGATGAAGGCCGGAACCACGCGCCCGTCGTTCAACCGCATCCGCGGGCCGTAGGTGTTAAAGATGCGGACGATGCGTGTCTCCAGGCCGTGCTCGCGGTGATACGCCATCGTCAGCGCCTCGGCGAAACGCTTGGCCTCGTCGTAACAGCCGCGCGGCCCGATCGGATTGACATTGCCCCAATACTCCTCGGTCTGCGGATGCACCAGCGGGTCGCCGTACACTTCGGAAGTGGAGGCCAGAAGAAATCGGGCCCGTTTATTTTTCGCCAAACCGAGGGCCTTGTGTGTTCCGAGCGAGCCGACCTTGAGCGTTTGAATCGGCAGCTCGGCGTAGTCAACCGGACTGGCCGGCGACGCGAAATGCCAGATGTAATCGACCGGCACATCCAGAAAGAGGAACTCCGTGACGTCCTGCTGAATGAATTTGAAATTCGGATTGCCTCCCAGGTGCGCGATGTTGTCCACGCTGCCGGTCACGAAGTTGTCGATCGCAATCACTTTGTGGCCGTGCTCCAGGAGCAGGTCCACAAGGTGCGAGCCCAGGAATCCCGCCCCGCCCGTGACAACGGACGTGGGTGGATCGCTGCGCCCGCTCGGGGCTTCCCTACGCTTCGATCGCTTCGAAATCGCCATACCAGATAAAACAGGACAGCAAGCGATTCCTCACGAAACCGGCGCCCACCAAGGGCCTGTCGCTCACCGGGCTCCTGTCCCAAGCAAGACGACCGGAACGGTCCGCAAGAGGATCTTGAAGTCGAGCCAAATTGACCAGTTATCAATGTATTCCAGATCCAGCCGCACCCAATCCCGGAAATCATTCACGTTGTTGCGTCCACTCACCTGCCATAAACACGTGATGCCCGGTTTGACGCTCAGCCGCCGACGGTGCGCCAGATCGTCAAATCGCTTTACTTCGTCCACCGGCAGCGGACGCGGTCCGACCAGACTCATTTCGCCGCGGAGCACATTGATCAATTGCGGGAATTCGTCGATGCTGAATTTGCGTAGAATCCGGCCAATCGCCGTGACTCGCGGATCGTTGGTAACTTTGAACACCGGCCCGGACATTTCATTCAAAACGGTCAACTCGTGCTTTCGTTGCTCGGCGTCGGTCGCCATCGAACGGAATTTGAGCATTGTAAACGGCTTGCCGTTCAGGCCGGCGCGCTGCTGGCGAAATAAGATCGGGCCGGCCGAGGTGAGTTTGATCAAGATCGCCGCGCCGATCAAGAGGGGCGCGGCGATAACCAAGATCATCGTCGCACCGATCGCATCGACCACGGGTTTCGCGGACGCCTGCCACGAGGCTTCGGGTGTGGATCGGAACACGAGCATCGGGCGACCGAGGAAGTCGTCCAGAGTCGTCTGCGAGATTTCGGTCTTAAAGAAGTCGGCGAGCAGCCAGGCCTCCACACCTTCCAGTTCGCAGGCCTGGATGACCTTTTCCACCTGGCCGAAGTAAGTATGCTTGACGCTCAGGATCACGCCGTTGATTGAATGCTCGTGGAGCAGCTCCACCAATCGCCGAATCGAGACCTCATTCAAATCGACCTCCGCGACGATCTCGAGCCCCTCGCGCGTCTGGGCCGCCAGGTTCCGTTGGATGGGCAGCCGGTCTTGGAAGGTACCCACCAAGAGCAGGCGTTTCCGCAACTGTTCCTGCCCGATATTGCTCTCCGCCCAGCGCCGAAACAATTCCTCCTTCAGGAAGACGAGCCAAAAACTGATTCCACCGAAAAGGACGATGACCGCGCGAGCGGGTTGCTCGCGAGCAAAGAAGGATGCCAGGATGAGAACGATCGTTACCCAGGCGCAGCCCCAGAAGAGCTGCCAGATGGTCCGACGCCGGGAGGCGATCAACGGCCGGTCGTAGAACCCCTGGAGTCCCAGCACTAACGGCGTAGCCAGGAAAACGATCGGCACCATCCAAAGGTACTCATAGAAAGGCTGGATCTCCGGCCGTTCCCAGAAGAACTCAAACTTCCAGTTCGACCGCAGCTTGTGCGCCAGCCAGAACCCTAACGTAAACAGTCCGGCATCGATCAGCTTCCGAATCTGCGTACGAAGTTGTTTCTGACGGCGGAGCATGAATTAGCAGGAATGAAAGCCGAAATACCAGCGCCGGTAAATCCTAAAATCGATTGCACTTCCGGTCACGGTCGGGCGGCGGAGTCGGCGCGAACCGGAGTCGTGGACACGCGTGTGCCGGCCGTCGTTTGAAATTCCGGCGCGGCGGCGGCAATCAATTGTTTCAACCGTTCGAACGCCGCCGCTTCCTGACCGGGCGAGCACATGGTAAGATAACTCACGTACGCCCAGCGTTGCAGCGTGCCCGTGGTAACCAAATCACGGGCCATCCACCACATCCGTTGCAGATGGTCTGCGGTGAGGGCGGCGTCCGCCACAAACCAGTAAACGTAGATCCCGCGCACCGGGAGGTTCTCGCCGCCGGCCGTGTCTTTCAAGATGGTCCCGGTGAGCTTCACCACCGGCAAGTCATACGGATAGGGACGTTCGATTCGAACGGTCGTCTGCTCGGACTGCTCGATGCCGGCCGTACGTGGTGTCCTTGGGAAGCCATCGCAGTTCGAGCTTGGTAATCGACAACGCTTCCGAAGTACAATCGAGGACGTTCTCGGGCAGGAAGACGCTGTTCGTGCCGGCCACGTCCCCGTCCGAATCAAAAATGGGTTGCGCGACCAGCTTCAGGCCTGGCCGGCCGAGTGTCTGGTTGGTTTTCCAATGGGCCAGCAAGCCGCCGGTGGCGCCAACCAGCACCAGGACCACGACGAGCATTCGCCTGGAACGTCCCGTCATACGGCAGTGGTTTCCAGGGCCATGCGCGGCACGATCGGTCGGTCCAGCCACCGACCCAGCAGGATCAGTCCGAGAATTGCCGGCACGTAGGGTAGGAGACTGAACACGTTGCTCTGGTGAACGTAGTTGCCTGCTGACTGCCCGAAAGTCTCGGCGGCGACGATGATGGTGGACAATCGAACCACGTTCCCCAAAACCGCCAAGGGAAACGCCGCCGCGATGACGACCAATCGCTGCCAATTCGTGCGGAACTCGATAAAGCCGTAAATGGTCGCCACCGCGAAGATCGCCGTCAGACTCCGCAATCCGCTGCACGCAGCCGCCACCTCGTACTGGAAGCGTCCCGTTGGATCCCAGATGCTCGTGCCGTTGTGGAGCACGTCGATTCCAAGAGGGAAGTGGGCCAGGGTGACGGTGATCTTCGTGGCTAGAAGGCGCAGCGGGAAGGTGATGCTTTCGGCCAAGGTTCCCAACGGAAAGCAGAAGACGAAAAGGCAGCAGGGAAAGAAGGTCGCCCGGAGCCATTGCCGCCCCCACACCAGCCCGGTCAGCCCGTAGAGTCCGACGAAAAAGGCGATGATGGAAATGCGCGTCTGCTGGACCAGAAACCCAGCGATGTGGATCAACAATCCAAGCACCACCAGGTTCAGTGCCGGCCACCATGTGCCCTTGGGAAGCTTGATCAATTCTTTTCGCTTCCAGCACAGCAGGCCCAGGACGAGAATCGGCACGAGATAACCGTGCTGATCGTCGGCCGAGATGGAGTACGTATAATTCATCCAGCCGAAGAGCGAAGGGGTATCTTTGTAGCCAAATGTTGAATTGCCCAGGAAATGAAAGAGCAACACCCAGCCTGTGAACACGCTGAAGAACAGCAGTTTGTCCGGCAGCGATCGCCAGAGCGCGGCAAGCTCGCCCGCGAGGCTCGACGATTTGTCCGCTGACTTGTTCAGGTCCGCTGTCATACGTCCGGAATTCGACCCATCAGACAACTTTTGACCCGCTCTGCTCAATCAAAATCTGTCGCCCGCTTGAAGTTTGCCGAACGAGTGTCCGCTTCATCCCACTCGGGAACGGGACGCTGTCCGCCGCGGCACGCGACCTAGCGCAGCGCCGCTTCATACGCTCGCACCAGTTGCTCCACGGACCGCTCCCAGTTCAAGCGTTGCCGCATTCGTTCCGCTCCTGCGCGCCCCATTCGTTCCCGGGCCGCCGGATCACTCAAGACATGCCCAATCGCCTCGGCAAGGTTTTCCGCCGAATTCTGGCCGACATAGACGGCTGCTTCGCCGGCTGAGGCCCGACCCTCCTTGAGATCGAACATCACTTGGGGTTTCCCGAATGCCATATACTCAAGAATCTTGTTCATCGTGCAATGATCGTTGTAGGTGTTGATCGGATCGCACGAGACCCCCAAATCGATCGTCTGAAGCGCACGGAAGAGGAACTCATTCGTGACCCGGCCGGGCAGGTCAACAAATCCGCCGAGCCCCAGGCGATCCCGTTGCGCGACGAGATTCGACTGTTCCGGCCCGGTGCCCATCAGCAGGAACTGCACGTCGCGGCGTCCCAGTTTGTGTACCAGGTGCGCCGCCGCATCAATCAGGTAATTCACTCCATCCACGTCACCCATCACGCCCACGTAACCGACGAGGTACCGCCGGCCCTTTTTCAGGGAGAGATCCGTGCTCACTTCTTCCGTGGCAATTTTGGGCGCGGTGCGAACCACAAATACTTCCGCCGGCGCCTTCCGGCCCCGTCGGATCGCGACTTGTCGCACGGACTCGTTGGTGGCCAACACGACGTCCGCGCAGGCGTAGGTCAACCGTTCCGCGCAGCGGACCAGCCAATAGACCAACCCGCGCCGACCGAATTTCGCCTCGAACATTTCGGGCCAGAGATCGTGCACATCGTAAATGACGCGCACTCCAAACAGTTTGAACGGCCACGCAACCAAGAATAACAGGTCCGGCGGATTGCAGAGGTGAATGATCTTGAAACGATGCCGGCGCCACGCTTTCCAGGCCAAGCGCATCTCCCCACCGAGTGCGGACGCATACTCGCGGAAAAATCCGAGGAACCCGCCCGCCTCCTCGCTGATCCAATGCCGATAGATTTGAATCCCCTCGAGCTGCTCTTCCGCGGCCGTGTAACCCCGCATCTGCGGACAGACCACGACCACGTTGTAGCCCGCGTCACGGAGGGCGGACGATTCCTGCCACACGCGGCGGTCGAGCGGCACCGGGAGGTTCTCCACCAGGATGAGGGTTGCAGGGTAGCTCACGGGCGAAGGTTGAAGCATTGAATCGTCAGATCGTTGAATCGGTTCCAATGCGCGCGGAGACGCCTTAACGCTTCAACCTTTTAACGTTTCAACGATCTCGGCTTCACCAGCAAAATCCCTCATACGGCGCCGGCAGGGCGCGCAACTCCGGCCAGCCATTGACGTCGAGCACCTGATGCCGGCGGTTGACGCATTTGGCCAACTCGGCGATCGAAGTGCACTTCTGCGCCACCACCACCGTTCCCTGTTCGCCGATCGCAGCGGCCAAATCGCCGTGCAACAGCGACGCCAGGTGCGGCATCTTCTCGTCGATAACCCGCTTGTTCCGACCCACCAGTCTCGCCAGGTTCAGTTGCGGGTCGTAGATGCGCAATTTGTAGCCGCGTCCCAACAACGTTTGCGCCACTTCCACCATCGCGCTTTCGCGCAAGTCGTCGGTGTCCGACTTGAACGACAGACCAAGGATAACCACCTCCTGCTGGCCGGCGGCGGTGACCAGGCTCAGCAAACTCTGCAGATGCCGCTCGTTGCTCGGGAGCAGATTGTCGATGAGCGGCAACTGGAGTCCCCGTTGCCGGCCAAAATGCATGAGCGCCCGCACGTCCTTTGGCAGGCAGGAGCCGCCGTACGGATTGCCTGGCCGCAAATAGTAGGGCGACAGATTCAACTTCCGGTCCTGACAAAGCAACGCCATCACCGCCGGCGCGTCGATCTCCAACTCTTTGCCCAGCCGTCCGATCTCGTTGGCAAAGGCAATCTTGGTCGCGTGAAATTCGTTGCACGCATACTTGACCAGCTCGGCCGTCGGCCAGTTCACCACGGCTGTCTTCTCGCCGAACAGCGCCGAAATCTGGTCCCCCGCCGGACGCGACCCATCACGCGTTCCCACCACCGCCAGGGACGGGTTTTCGAAGTCAGCCACCGCCGTTCCTTCGCGCAGAAACTCCGGATAATAATACGTCTTCAGCGACCCGTTGGCTTCGAGATCGGCCAGCAACTCGCCGACCAACGAACCCGTGCTCCCGGGAAGCATGGTGCTGCGCACGATCAGAACATGGTTCTTGGTTCGGGTCCGAAGCGCGCTTCCGATTTGCTTCAACGCGCCACGCACAAAATTCAGATCGAGCGCGCCGGAGGGTGTGGAGGGTGTGCCGACGCAGAGAATGGAGGCGTCCGTCGCGCTGACGGCGTCGTCGCAACTCTCGGTGGCCCGAAGTAGGTTTCGTGCCTGGGCGTCTTTCAGCAACGTGTCCAACCCCGGCTCAACGATCGGCGAAATACCCTGGTTGAAATCCGACACCTTTTGCGGCTGAACATCGACGCCCACAATGGAATGCCCTTGTCTGGACAAACAGCCGGCCGTCACCGCGCCAACGTAGCCCAGACCAAAGATACTGATTCTCATGAGAGGGGCGAGGCTAGAAATATCGTGCGGAAAACGCAAGGTTTACCCGCTTGCGGGCGGGCGACCAGCTTGAGAAAGGGCGCCCACTCGACCTTTCGAAAGGCGGGCGATACTGTGCCGGCGAACTTGCCCTCCAGGTCATTTGTAGCCGCGCTTGTGAAAGCGCGGCTGTTCTTCTCGACCACGGGATAAACCTCGACCCAGTCTTCGCTTACCTCAATATCAATCCGCGCCCCCTTGCACATCGCGCGAAATTTGCGCTCCCCCACTCGGTCGAGCTGCGCGTCGGGGGCGAATTGCCACCGCACCGAGAATTCCGACTTCGCAGGTTTCCGGGCATCATGCTCATCCAGCACTTCCCAGCCATCGCCTGCAGCCACTCGGCGAACCGTCCGCCGGAGATGCCCGCCCGGCAGCCGTAATCCCCCGGCAAGCGAATTCCATACTTCGCTCGGTCCCTTCATCTGGTCTGGCTCGGCATGGTGGTGTGACCATAAAAACGGACCAAGCCGCCGCGGAAGAGTTCCGCTCGTGGGACAGGGTGCATTGTGGGCTGTTGAGGAGGCAAGCCAGGCACGCAGGTCTCCGTCCGCATGGTATCCGCCGGTCCCGGGATCGATCACGATTGGCACGCCGCGGAACCATACCGAAAGATGGAGCGCGTCCAAGTGGCCATGAGCCGCCGTCTCGAGGTAGCCCAAGGGAGACAAATCCAGACGGAGTCGCCAACCGCCTGACTCGCACAATGCCACGCCACTCTTTGGATACCTCCACCATTCGGCAACCGGCGCGGCGTGGAGTGGAGGCCCAGCTCCAAGAGGCGGTCCCAACGGTGGCGGAGCCCCCAGCCAGTAATTCATCGATAGACTTGGCGCAATTCGGCTGAGCCAGTCTCGCCACTCCTGCACGCGCGAAGCCGCATTAAGGTAGAAGGGTGCCACCAATGCGTCGTCTGAATCTCCGTAATCCCACGGTTCCCGCCGAACTTCCCAGAAAAAGCGTGCGGCCAGCGCCAGACGGTCGCTTACGCACGAATCGATCTCCCGTCCGGCCACCTTCAGAGCCGCCCGCACCTGCCAGCACAATTCCCACGAGAACAAGTGATAGTTCAGCGCCTGCTCGCGGTTGCCACCGTCCTCGGCGAATTGGGCGAGGACTTCGCTTTCCCAACGTTTCTGTAATTCGTCCAGCGATGGCGCCCAACCTGACAGTTCAGGCCAGCGCGTGACGGCTAGAATCAACCCGGCCAGTTCTCCGATCAAATGGTTGTTCGCGGAAGAACCGACCGAGCGATACCGCCAGGCATACCAGACATGCGCCGGGAGGATTTCGCGCGCGAGCAAATCGAGGCGTGTCCGAGCGCTTCCCGGCCCGGAGGGCGTTGCCTTCCGCATGATGGCGTCGCTCAACAACGCATCGATCCAGGTGTACTGCACGAGCCGCATCCCGACTTCCAGCGCGCTGGTCCAATTCCAGCCGCGACACGGCGGGTTGTGCTTCACCCAATCGGCGAGCCACTCGACACACTTTTGCGCCGCCCGCTCGTCATCGAGGACATACGCCGCCATCGCCAGCCGCACGAGGGGATGCCAGCGGCTCAACTCCCAGATCAGTTTGATGTCCGCGCCGTCCGGCAACTCGCGATGGTTCAACTTGAAAGCGCTTTCCGCTGTGCCCAGTTCCTTCCCCGCCAAATAGTCCTTGTGCCAGCGCGGCGGGTCATCGACCTGGAGGTCCAGATGCCCAAAGGCTTTCCAACGTCCGGCCACAGTCTCGTTCACGTCACGCGCCAGCGCCTCGCGCACCGCGGACGGCGCGGCGTCCGGCTTTGGAAGCACTGGAAACGCCGACGCGGGAGCGCGTCGGAGCTCAACTAGGGACCAGTCCGGGAGTCGGCGCACATCCTTCCATTGGAAAGCTTTCTTGCGCAAACGAGCCGCGATTTCGCCCGGACCCATCGCACGGAAGCGGTGCCAGTACCACAGCGCCTTGCTCATAACGCAACGTGCGAAGCTCCCAGCTCCAAGCTCCGAGCTCCAGACAAACTCCAACGATCAAGCTCCAACATTACATAGCCGTGCAAAAATTTGGGGATATGCCAGATACCCCTCACCCAATCCCTCTCCCCTCGGAGGGGAGAGGGATTGGGTGAGGGGTGCGCTTGGATGCGGCCTACAGCATGTCTCGAAATTATTGCGCAATCATGTAACGCTGTGGTGTCTGCATTTGGTGGTTGAAGTTTGGAGCTTACTTTGAGCTTTGAGCTTTGAACTTCGAGCTTCCGCATAGGGCTTCCGCATGGCTGCTTCAAATCTCCACCGCCCGCGCCTGTTGGATGGATTCCAATGCGGCAAACGTCAGCGACATGCTGGTCTGGGATTTTTCGTGAGACAGTGGCAGCTCGGTTTGGCCCCGGAGAAACGACGCCCAGGCCGCCATTTCCTCGGCATGCCCCTTGGAAGAATAGGAATGCGATTTCTTCTTGCGCCCGCAATGGACGGTCAACTTCTGAAAGTTCACGATCTCCGCGACCAGACCCGCCGCGTACACGGACAGCACTTCTTTCGGAAAAGCGGCATCGCCTTCGGCGCTGTAAACGAGCTGGCCGCACGAGCCATCGGCGAATTCGACCTGCGCCGTCACGCTGTCAGGAAACGGCGCGCGTCCCGTTGTCGGCCAGGTGGTCTGCGCCAGCACGCGCACCGGGCGCGAGTCGAAGAGGAAACAAAAATAATCGAAAAAATGACACGCCTCGCCGAGCACCCGCCCGCCGCTCTCCGCGTAATTCGCGTACCAATGATGCGGATCGAGCCTCCCGGGCAGCACGCGAAAGCTCGCGCTCTTCGGTCCCGGACAGCCCGCAAGGGTCCGCTTGAGCTGGACGCTCGCTGGCGCGAACCGGCGATTGAACCCGACCATCAGTGTGCCGGCGCTCTTCGCGTAGGCATCGTCGATCCGGACCATTTCCTGCCGCGAAAGGCACAGCGGTTTCTCGACAAACACGTGACGGTTCGCTGCGAGAGCCTGTTCGACCAGCGGCGCGTGCAGATGGTGGCGCGTGGCAATGAGAACGGCCTTCGGACCGCCGGTCTCCTGACCAGCGCGCGCCGAACGGGAGTTCGGCGCGCCAAGAGCGGCGGCGGCATCCGTCATCGCCTCGGCGAACCCGAACTTGTTCTTAACGTGGCTGGCGCTCAGCGCCGTTTGGTTGACCACCGTGCCGAACGCGATCTGTCCTCGCAGATGGGGCAGCAGCATCGTTCGAGCGAAGTTGCCGGCCCCGATCACGTCCAGCCGGAGAACCGGTTGTGTCAGTCGTCCGGGGTCCGCAGAACGTTGTTGGCTCACGGCCGGTCGGCGCGGCGCGGCCGAAGACGCGACGGACAACGGACCACTTTCAACAGGCTGTCTGCCGTATTCGAGCACGACGCCGATCTCCTCGGCACCTTCCCGCCGCAAGTCCTGATAAATCGCAAGCGCATCCACGAACGGCACGCGGCGTGTGGTGATCGCCGCGAGATTGATTCGCCCCTTGGCCATCAAATCGAGGGAGGCGCGGAAATTCCTCTGCTCCGTCCAGCGCACATAGCCGATCGGATAATCATTGCCGCCCCACTCGTAATTCGCGTCGTACCGGCCGGGGCCGTAGGAACGGGAGTAACGAACCTCGATTTCCTTTTCATAAAAAATCTTCCACGGCAAATCGGCCCGCGTGTTCCCTACGATCAGCATCCGTCCGCGGTCGCGCATCGCCTCCGCCGCCTGCTCGATGGGTGTGTTGCTCTGTGTCGCCGTGCAAATCACCGCCGCATCCACCCCAAAACCTTCCGTCCACACGCGCACGTCATCGGCCAGATTCTGCTGCCCGACGATCACGACCCGTTCGGCGCCCATCGCTTCGCAGAACGGTTTTCGCGGCGGCAACAAATCCACCGCCATCACTCGGGCGCCGGCAATGGTGAGCAGGTTGGTGATCAGCAATCCGATCAAGCCTTGTCCAATCACCAGGACCCGGTCTCCGACTTGTGGCCCGGTCTGGCGGACCGCCTGGAGGGCGATGGCGCAGAGCGTCGTGTACGCCGCCTGCCAGTTCTCCACACCGGGCGGCACGGGCGCTACCAGCAAATCCGGCAACGCCAGATACTCGGCGTGAAAGGCGCATTCCGCCCCGGCGCACGCCACCCGGTCGCCCACACGAAAGCGAGTGTTTGCCGGATCAACCTGCTCAATGACGCCGGCCGCGCTGTAGCCGAGCGGCGTTGGATTCTCCAATCGGTTGCGAACCTTCTCCAGCGCCGCGCGCCAGCCGAGATTTCGGGCGGTCTCAAGCACCTTGCGGACCTGGTCTGGGCGCGCACGGGCTTTCTGGAGCAGGTTCATTTGAGCCTGTTCAATCTTCATCCGCTCCGTCCCGACGCTGATAACCGAGTGAGTGGTGCGCAAGCGGACTCCGCCGGGTGGCGGGATGGGTTCGGGAACCTCCTGCATTTCCAGACGGCCGTCCTGATATTGCGCGAGCTGCTTCATGATGGGGTCAGACACTATTCCACGCGTAAACGGTTCAACGCTTTGAACGCTTCGACGTTTTAACCGCTCAGCACGCTTGACGCCACAACATTTTGTGTGATACGAAAAGCAAACCACAGCATTCGGTAGCTGGAATCTCTGATATGCGTTGTCCAAAGTGCGGTCGGCTGGATGACAAAGTCATCGACTCGCGAGGGTCTCGTGAAGGTTCCGTTATCCGCCGCCGCCGCGAATGCCTCGGCTGCGGCCATCGCTTCACCACCTACGAAGAAATCGAACACGAAGGCCTGATGGTGCTTAAACGAGACGGCCGGCGCGAACAGTTCTCCAAGGAGAAGCTCTTCGCCGGCCTTCGCATCGCCTGTCAGAAGCGTCCCATCAGCCCAAAGCTCATCGAGGATCTCGTGGAAAAAATCGTGGACGAGGTCACCGACAAGTACGACCGCGAAGTTCCGTCGATGGCGCTTGGCGAGCGGGTCATGCTCGGGCTCCGTGAAATTGACGAAGTGGCCTATGTCCGATTTGCCAGCGTGTACCGCCGCTTCCAGGAACCCACCGACTTCGTCCAAGCCGTCAAAAAGCTCGAAGAACAAACATGATCCAGTTGCACTCCGATACCTTGATCGTTCACTTGCTGGACGGCGAGGCAATTCCCTGCTCCGCAGAAGCCCTCACCGTTGAGTTGATCGGAGACGGTGACGCCGGGGTCGATCCGGAATTGGTGCGCAACGCCGCCCGGGCCGTCCTTCATTACTTCAAGGTCGAGCGCGGTCTGGATTTCGTGTCAGCCGGTGAGTTTGCACAGGCGCTGGCAAAGGTGCTGCGTAGCTTTGGCCTGCCGGCAAGCCAAGCCTATGCCGAAGCGGAACAGCGCCGCGTCACCGAATCCAACCTGCTTCGGCTCGCCTATGAATCCGGAGAGAGCTTCGAGCTGGCCTTTTTCCCGCGCCTGCGGGCCGAACTTCAACAGCATCTCGGCCAGGCGGCGCAGGTCATCCGGTTCAAGGGCCTGCGCGCCTGCGTCAAGCAATTGACCGGCGCGCGGCGCTGGAGCGGCCGCTGCCAGAAACTTAATGATCAGATCGTCGATTATTTGCGGACCTGTTGGAACGCCGAAGGCCCGTCGGTCGCGACTGCGCTGGTGGTCAGATAGGTTGGAGCCGATTGGCGAATTCCGTTTCCTGCTTCCCATGAGCAAAACCCTGTTCGAAAAGATCATCGCGCGGGAAATCCCGGCCGAGATCGTGTACGAAGACGATCTCGTCCTGGCGTTCCGTGACATCAAACCGCAGGCCCCGGTCCACTTGTTGATCGTTCCCAAGAAGCCAATCCCGCGTATCGCGGAAGCCACTCAGAACGACCAACGACTGCTTGGACACTTGTTGTTGAAGGCGGCGGAGGTGGCCGCTTTGGTCGGGCTGAAGGCAAGTGGCTATCGTATTGTAATAAACAATGGCCCGGACGGCGGCGAGTCAGTTCCCCACCTGCACTGTCACATCCTCGGCGGTCGCCTGATGGGCTGGCCACCCGGCTGACGCCGGGCATGGTTGTCACCGGCGCCGTCGGACTGGCAGAGCCTCGCCCAACCGGGCTGCACGACCAGTGGAATGCATGAGCGAGTTGCTTGATTGGCCAAGTGTCTGCCCACGATCATTAGGGCCGGTGATTCAACGCGTCGAATTGGCCTCCGATAAAGCGCGTTACTGAGTGCAATCGGCGCGCTGTCCCTCGTTTCCGAACGGTCCAGACAGCAGCTCCTTCGGGCGCGGCGAACCAGACCGATGATTCGGGAAGCCAATCCGTGCCGATTCAATGCACTTGCATTGCCTGAAGGGGTCGTTGGTTCCTTACCAAACGCAACAAGCTCCTTAGCTCCAAGGCTGTTTTATCCGTAGTTCTTCTTGGTTCGGAACTCGCTTAACTGTCTTCAAATCAAAGTCGTTGTAAGATCATTTTTAGCGTGGAATCGGGCCGATGTCCGCCTCGCTTCCAAAGCTGTCGGCAAGTGTGTAATGGCACCAGGAGGAGTGTCCCATGGGGTGTAAAAGGCACGCTAATGAACAATAGATGAAACGGCCCTTCTCCATGTCCTTTGTGAGATGCTGGTTGCCAGGAGTTTGCTCGATTCTCCTTCTGGCCGGCTGCCTCGCCCGTGCCTCTGAAAATGTAACCATCGCCTGGGACTACCCACTGACCAACACCAACAACCTCAATGGATTCCGCGTATTTTACGGATTCACGAGCGGGTTCTATGTCGTAACGAACGATGTCGGGAAGCTAACAACAACACTAATCTCAAATTTGATCCCTGCGGAAACTTATTATTTTGCCGTCAAAGGGTACTATACCAACGGCGTCGAAACCGAGCCTTCGGCGGAGCTGACCTACCGCGTCCCGGTAACATCGACCAATGATCTTCCGGCTTTGAAAGCGGTCAGGATCGAATCCAATGAGAATCAGCCTGCTCTTCTGCCCTGGAGTCAGATTCAAACCAACGTTCCAGGCGGCAGCTACCTTATCGCGACCCCGCCGGCGCATGGCAGGATCACGGGGGCCATTCCGCAGATTCTCTATTCGCCCGACGCCGACTATAACGGCCAGGATTACTTCACCTTGATCGTGTTCGATGGAAGTCCAACGGTGACGAAAGTCGAAGTCGAGGTTGTCTTGGCGCCCGTCAACAGTCCGCCGCGAGGCTATGACAGAGCGGTGTCAACAGTGGCCGGCCTTGGTCTCAACGTTCAACTGGAGGGCTCCGATCCGGAAGGAAGCGTCTTGGAATACATTTTGGTGACGCCACCTCGTCACGGAACTCTCGTTGGGGCTTCTGCCGAACGTCGCTACCTCCCCGCACCAGGCTTCGTTGGAGAAGACAGTTTCTCCTACCAGGTCAGCGACGGGGCGCTTGCTTCCGCCTCGGCCACAGTACGCATTAATGTGGTGAACCTCGAGACCGTCCCGCTGTTGGGAGAGATCGCACAATCCGCAAACGAAGATGTCCCCGCAGTCTTCCTCCTGGCGTCCACCAGCGGCCAGTATTGGATTGGCTGGGACGCCGAGATCCTCGATTTACCGCTACACGGAACAGTGAGTCTGGCTCCACCCGTGGTGACTTATGTTCCGGACACGAACTACACAGGCACCGACACGGCCACGTTTCTGATACGACAATCCAATCCCGAACTCGGGCGAGCCGCAGTTCGGTTTACGGTGCTTCCGGTCAATGACGCCCCAACGGCAAACGGTTTCAGTGTCCAGACCAGAGAGGACACGCCGGTGCCGATCTCGCTGCAGGCGCAGGACGTGGACGGGGACCTGTTGACCTACGAGGTGCTGTCAGGCCCGTCGCACGGGACATTGAGCGGGTCCGGAGTGCTAATGACCTACCGCCCAGCCACCAATTATTACGGATCCGACTATTTCACCTTTCGCGCCAATGACGGCGCCGCGGTTTCATCGGAGGTAACCGTGATAATCGGCGTCACGCCGGAAAATGATGCACCCGTGGGTTTGCCCCAGACCGTGGCGACGGCTGAGGACACACCCCTGCCCATCACGCTGCTCGCGCACGATGAGGAAGGCGACGCGGTAACCTACCAAGTGGTGGCCGGACCTGCGCATGGGGTTTTGAGCGGCCAGGGGCAACAATTGAGCTACCTTCCAGCCACGAACTATCACGGCCCAGACCAGTTCACCTTCCGAGCGAGCGACGGCTTGGGGACGTCGCCCGCCGTGACGGTAACGATCAATGTGGTAAGCGATTCGCCGGTGGCGTTTGCCCGAGCGATGACGACGCGTGAAGACACAGCACTGCCCATCACCCTGTCGGGTCAGGGCGGGAGCGGGAATCCGTTAACTCTCCAGTTGGTAACGGTACCAACACACGGCGTTCTCAGCGGGACGGTGCCCAATGTGATTTACCTTCCGACGACAAATTACAACGGGCCGGATCAATTCAGCTACCGCGTCTCTGACGGTCTGGCGGTCTCCCCGGAGGTGACCGTGACGATTGAGGTGACACGCTTGAATGATGCGCCCGTGGCGGTAGGCCAATCGGTGGCGACGCCTGAGGACACCGCGTTGCTGATCAGGCTGGCGGGCGTCGATGTGGATGGGAGCTCAGTCACGTACGCCGTGTTGACGGGGCCGGGCAACGGGGTGCTCAGCTCGGTAAACACGAACACCGGGGCGGTGACCTACACACCAAACCCTGATTTCAACGGGTCCGATGCGTTCACGTTTGCCGTGTTTGACGGTCAATTGTATGCCACTGGCCTGGTAAGCATCACAGTCACCCCGGTGAACGATTCGCCAGTGGCAATGGCCCAACCGGTGGTCACGCCGGAAGACACGCCCTTGGTCATCACGTTGGCGGGGCTGGATGCGGACGGCGACCCGCTGACTTACGAAGTGGTGGCCGGGCCGGTGGGCAGCGTGGAGAAAGGGCCGGGGTCGCAAGTGATCTATGTTCCAGCCCCCAATTTTTACGGGATCGACCAACTCAAGTTCCGTGCCCGGGACGGTCAGGCGGTATCCTCGGAAGTCACATTGAAAATCAACGTGACGCCGGTGAACGATGCGCCGGTCGCGTTGATTGAAGCGGTGAGCACGCCGGAGGATACTGCCCTGCCCATCACGCTCTGGAGCTACGATGTCGAGCACGACCGGCTGACGTATGCGCTTCTGGTCGGGCCCACCAACGGGACGCTAGGGATACTGAATGCGATCAACGGGTCGGTAACCTACACGCCTCCGCCGAATTACTCCGGGCCAGATTCGCTTACCTTCACAGTATTCGATGGCCAGTTCTATACGACGGGCCACGTGAGCATTACGGTAACGGCGCAAAACGATCCTCCAGTCGCCTTCGCACAGACCGTTACCACGCCGGAGGACACTCGCCTGCCGGTCACGCTCTTGGCGACGGATCTCGACGGCGACTTCTTGAGCTATCAGATTGTGGTCAGACCCAGCCACGGCGTGGTGTTTGGAACGGGCTTGCAAAAGACCTACGTTCCAGCTACCAATTATTCTGGCCCGGACCAGTTCACCTTCCGCGCCTACGACGGCCACGCGGTTTCACCGGAGGCGCAAGTGACGATCAATGTGACGCCAGTGAATGACGCTCCGGTCGCCCTGGCTCAAGCGGTCACCCTGCAAGAGGACACGACCCGGCAAATCACTCTGGCTGGACAGGATGCCGACGGCGATAGCCTGACCTATGAGCTGGTCGCCGGCCCGGCGCACGGGCAATTAACTGGGGTTCCGCCGCAAGTGAACTACCGTCCAGCCACCAACTATAGTGGCCTGGACGAACTTACGTTCCGTGTCAGCGACGGTGTGGCTTGGTCTCAAACGGCCACCGTAACTATCAGCGTGTCGTCCGTAAACGATGCGCCGGTGGCAGTGGGCCAAGCGGTGGTGACGATTGAGGATACGGCATTGCCCATTACCCTGCTGGGGCAGGACGGGGACGGCGACACGTTGATTTACCAGGTGGTCGCCGGCCCGGCGCACGGCGCGTTGAGCGGAACGGGTCCGCAAGTGATCTACGTTCCGGCAACGAATTATAACGGCCCCGACCAATTCATATTCCGTGTGACGGACGGCGTTGAGGCGTCGTCAGAGGCAATCGTGACGATCACGGTGACGCCGGTGAATGATGCGCCGATATTTTTAAACCAGCAGGTGGCCACGCCTGAAGAGACCGCTCTGGCGATCACTCTACGGGGAGTGGATCCGGAAGGGGACACGGTGACATATTCGATTCTCAGTGGGCCAGCTCATGGGGCACTCGGGGCGCTGAACCCAATCACCGGTGCCGTGGTGTACACTCCGGTGAGGGATTACAACGGGCCTGATTCTTTCACATTCTCGGCGTTTGAGGGCCGATTGTCTGCCACAGGCCTGGTAACCATAATTGTAACTCCCGTGAATGATTCGCCAACCGCCTTGGCTCAAACGATTGCTACACCTGAGGACACGGCCCTGCCAATCACGCTGGCGGGGCAGGACGTGGACGGTGACACGTTGAGCTATGAAGTGTTGGCTGGACCTGCCAATGGCACGCTGAGCGGGATTGGGTCGCACAGAATTTATGTCCCCGCAACGAATTTCTATGGGACGGACCAGCTCAAGTTCCGGGTCAGCGACGGCGAGGCGACCTCTCCCGAGACAACGGTGACGATCAACGTGACCCCCGTCAATGATCCGCCTGTGGCGGTGGCTCAAACGGTGACGACGGTTGAAGATACCTCCCTCTCGATCACGCTTGCGGGCTACGATGTGGAAAACAACCCGCTGACATTCGCGCTTTTGGCGGCGCCAGCGCACGGCGCGCTGGACACGTTCAGCACGAACACGGGCGCACTGACTTACACCCCAGCACCAAACTACCACGGGCCTGATGCCTTCACATTCGCGGTGTTTGACGGGCAATTGTACGCCACGGGCTTGGTCAGCGTCACGGTGATGTCGTTGAACGATGCACCGGTGGCTTTTCCACAGTGGCTGGCCACTCCTGAGGAGACGGCCTTGCCCATCACCCTGGCAGCAGAGGCACGGCACCGTGAGCGGGGCGGGTCCGCAGGTAATCTACGTTCCCGGTACGAATTACTCCGGGTCGGACTATTTTACGTTCCGAGTCTCCGACGGCTTGGCCCTCTCCTCGGAGGTAACGGTGATGATCAACGTGACGCCAGTCAATGATGCGCCAGTGGCTCTGTCGCAGGCGATCGCGACTCGTAAGAATACAGCCGTCAACATCACGCCGTTGGGAATGGACGCCGACGGGGACCCGTTGTTCTATCAAGTGGTGGCGGGCCCTGATCATGGAGCGTTGAGCGGTGGGGGCTCGCAACTGCTCTATGTGCCGGATACAAACTATGTCGGCCTCGACCAGTTTACCTTCCATGCCAGTGACGGCACGGCAGTCTCGCCGAATGTCGTGGTAACCATCAATGTGGTTAATGGCGCGCCGGTGGCGCTCGCACAGGCGATCAACTCGCCCGAGGACACAGCACTTCCCATTACCCTGGCCGGGCAGGTTGATGGAAACCCGCTGACCTTCGAGCTGGTGTCCCTGCCGGCGCACGGTGTGCTGAGCGAACCGGGGTCGCACTTGGTTTACGTTCCGGCGACGAATTACCAAGGGCTGGACCAGTTCGTATTCCGCGCCACCGACGGCACAGGCGTATCTCCGAATGTAACGGTGACAATACGTGTCACGCCGGTGAACGATGCACCGACGGCGGCGGCTAAGGCGGTGGTGACGCTTGAGGACACGCCGCTGTCAATCCGCCTGCTGGCCGACGATGTGGACGGGAACCCGTTGACATATGCGCTGCTGACCAGCCCAGGTCACGGGACGCTGGGAATCTTGGACGCGACGACGGGCGCGCTGACCTACACGCCGGCGACAAACTATTACGGGCTCGATGCGTTCACTTTCACCGCGTTTGACGGCCAGATGTATGCAACGGGCCTGGTGAGCATTACGGTGACGCCCGTCAACGATTCACCGGTCGCAACGAGTCGCTCGGCGACTACGGCGGAAGACACGGCTGTGAACGTGGTCCTGAGCGGCAGTGATCCTGAGGGTAACCCCTTGACGTACCTGATTGTCGCACCGCCGGCCCACGGGTCGTTGAGTGGTTCGGCACCCAACCTCACCTATCGGCCACAAACCAATTACAACGGCCCGGACAGTTTCACGTTCAAAGTGAACGACGGGTCGGCGGATTCGAGCGTCGCAACAATCTCGCTCACCGTCACGCCCGTTAACGATCCCCCTGTGGCGCTGCCGCAAGCGGTGGTGACCGCTGAGGACACCATCCTGCCCATTACGCTGAGTGGCGTCGATGTGGACCGTGACCCGCTGACCTATGAGGTGTTAGCGGGACCGGCGCATGGGACGTTGTATGGAACGTCGCCAGAATTTGTGTACGTCCCGATCTTCAACTACCACGGTCCCGACGCGTTCACATTTAAGGTCAAGGACGCCCTTTCGGAGTCGAGTGAGGCGACAATTGCCATTACCGTCAATTCGGTTCCGGAGACAGCTCCCAACATCACCTCCGGCGCCCTGGACGGCCCCCGGATAATCCTGACCTGGAGCAGTCTGCCCGGACAGACATACCGAGTCCGGCGCTCGGTTACATTGGATCAACCCACGTGGAAGGTGGCCAGCGATGACATCC
>WNFU01004881.1_pt1 | contig 24812 bp, 24 predicted proteins | sample 5400121 | NCBI WGS metagenome assembly WNFU01 (sample SAMN13153360, study PRJNA577476) | soil metagenome | isolation source: 100 cm soil or saprolite under grassland replicate 1 | place: USA:California | collected 2016-06-15
CGCTTTCGGCTGCCTCGACGGCACTGTGACGGGTTCGCTATATTGCTGAAACTGTCAAGCCGGCGGAGCAGTGTATGCTTCCGGTGCTGAGTGTGGGAGTTCTGCTGCCCGCTAACAGTCGGCCGCTCTCCCGGCCAGCGGCCCGAAGGAGTGTTACCTTCGATGCTCGCCGAATTGCCGCGGGTCACCGTGCACGGTCACAGTGAGTCGAGCGCCTCCGACCCGGGGACCCGCGCCGACTGCATGGCGCTGTTCGAGGAGCTCTGCCGAGTCGGCACCGACCGACCGATGGCTGAGGTGCTGGCCACGATCGTGGACACGACCGTGTCGGGGCTTCGGGCGGACGCCTGCTCGCTTGGCCTGTGGGAACCTGAAAGCGGCGAGATCGTGATCTGCGCCCACGCCGATCGGCGGCGACCTCCCGAGGGCGCACGCTTTGCGCCCGGCCAGGGCGTGGCCGGCTGGGTCGCCAGCACCCGACGCCCAGCCGTCATCTCGGATGTAGCGAGTGACCAACGCTACGTCATCCTGGACTACCCGCGCACGAGCTCTGTCCTCAGCGTACCCTTGCTCTGGAACGACGACCTGATCGGCACCCTGACCGTCACGAGCACCCGCAAGGACGCCTTCGACGAAGATGACCTGCGTGTACTCGGCTTGTTCGCCACCCAGGCCGCCTCGTTGATCGTTGGTGCCCGCCGCGGCGCCAGCGACGGCGCTCGCGCCGCTTGTCTGGAGTTGGCGATCGGCGCGGCTCCAGAAGGGATCATCGTCTGCGACATCGACTTGCGGCTAGTCGCCTTCAACCGAGCCGCCGCCACCGCTCTAGGTTTGCGCGTCGCCCTGGGGACGCCAGCCGAAGCGTGGCCCCACCCGCTTGATCTGCTCCGATCAGCCATGAACGGTGCGGTGCGCGACGGTCAAGCGACGTCAGCGGTGGCTCTGCCCGCCTCGACTGACGAGGCTTCGGAACAGGCCGCGCGGGTGACGCCGCTTTTGGGTCCCGACGGGCGCTCACTGGGGGCGGCCGCGATCATCCCCGGCCCGCGGGGCGAAGGACTAGAGCCGGCCGGCTGGAGCGACACTGCACTCGACCTGGCTCACGACCTCAAGAGCCCGCTCAGCTCGATTCGGGGCCTCGTCACCTTGTTGATGAAGGAGTCAGGAGGCCCGATAACGGCCGCGCAGCGCGATTTGCTCGAGCATGCCCAGGCCGCGACCGAACGGCTGCGCGACACTATCGAACGTATCCTGGACCAGACGCCCAGCCGCGGCGACGAGACTCCAGCCCTGCAGCCAACCGCGTTGGTCGAGGTGGCCAGCGCTGTCTTCTCCCGCCTCCAGGGCGTAGCTGCCAGCAAGGGCGTCACCCTGGAAAGCCGCATCCCCGAGAATCTGCCGTGGGCCCAGGCGGACCCGTTCCAGTTCGCTCGGGTGCTGGAGAACCTGCTCGACAACGCCGTCAAGTTTTCCCAGCCAGGCGGCCGCGTCTGGCTCGATGCAGAAGCGACCGACGGCTGGCTCCAGTGCGCGGTTTCCGATGAGGGGCTGGGCATCCCCGAATGGGCTCTAGAACGGATATTCGAGCGCCATTTTCGTGCTCCGTTCACGGTCACCGAACACCCGGGCTCCGGTCTTGGATTGGCGATCTGCCAGCGAATCGTCGAGCAGCACGGCGGTCGCATCTGGGCCGAAAGTCTGGAAGGCCACGGCGCCACGATCCGCTTTACCCTGCCGATAATCGCGCCGTAAGCTGCGCGCGGTACCGTTCAAGCTCTCGGCGCGAAAGCGGTCAGGCACAGCCTGCTAACGTGAAAGCGGAACGTTGAACGTTGAACGGGTGCTGGCGTGTGTCGTGGTTGCGACGCTGCCGTTTTACCTGCTGCCGATTTCCTTCGCGGGTCTGGCAATATCGGCCACCGAGGCGAGCCTCCTAATCCTGGCACTGGCAGTAGCGCTGCGAGGCATACGGAGCGGGGCTCAGGGGTGGACCCGAGTTACATTCGAACAGCCCGGCCCACTCGACGCGCCAATTGCCCTCTTTCTCGCAGCCGCCCTGCTGTCACTGCTCGTTACGGAGTACCTCCGGCTCAGCCTGCGTGAACTGCGCACGCTCGTCGTCGAGCCGCTTCTGTTTTTCTTCCTGGCCAGGCACGTTTTTGGGTCGGTCAGCGGCGCCGCCCAGCTAGTAGACGTTCTGCTGCTGGCGGCCGTCGTCGTGGCGCTGATAGCGGTTGGCCAATACTTTCTGGGAGGAGCGGCGACCGATGTCCAGGGCGTGCGCCGAGTGCAGGGCACTTACAACTCGCCAAACCATCTCGGCCTGCTGCTCGGGCGAGCTGTGCCCTTTCTGGTCGCCGGTGGCTGGCTACTAGCCGAGCACCGGCTGCCACGCATGGCCGGGGCGCTCGTCTGCGCCGCGGCTCTGGTGCTCACCTTCTCGCTAGGCGCCTGGCTCGGGACGCTGGCGGCGCTGCTGGCGCTGGCGACGATCCTGGGCGGGCGGCGCGCCCTGGCGATCGGGACACTGGCAGCCGCGACGGTCACCATCGTCGCGTTGTGGACCCCGACGGGTCGGAGCGCCTTGGCCCGGCTGGACCCTGGCTATAGCACGACCGTCGCGCGGCTGGAGCTCTGGAAGGCGTCTCTGGCGATGCTGGCTGAGCAGCCGGTGCTCGGGCTCGGGATGGACAATTTCCTCTACCGCTACCCCTCATACCTTGCGCCTGGGACGGTGGTCGAGCCCAATCTCTCACATCCCCACAACCTGGTTCTCCAGTTCTGGCTTCAGCTTGGACTGCCGGGCCTGGTCGCCGTGCTCTGGCTGCTCGCGCTCTTCGTTCGACAAACACTGCCCCGCACCACCCCCGGCACACCACGACTGGAGCGCGGCCTGGCAGCCGGCGCGTTGGCCAGCATGGTCGATTTCGTCGTTCACGGCCTGATTGACAACAGTTATTTCCTCGTCGACATGGCATTCATCTTCTGGCTGACAGTGGCCATCAGTTGTCAGCTATCGGCAGTCGACCGCCAGCAACCGCACCCGCTCCCGTAGCTGCTGGACGACCCAACGGACGCGCGGCTGGGACCCAGCACGACTTCGCCCCCTGATCCCGAACATCTCTTGCAGGCGTAGGGGCGCGGATCTCCCGTCACGTCAGCCGAAGCGTGACGGCGCCAGCACAATCGCCGCGCACATCGGTGGTGAGTCAGATGTCAGCCCGGAGCGCGCGTACGAGCTCCGGAGCCGTCGAGAAGCTAATTCGATGAAGCATGGCCGACCGACTTGCCGTCCTCGTGAAAATGGACACGATCGAGCATCCACCGCCCGTCTTCGCGCACCAACGTGATCGTCTGCGGAATAACCAGCTCACCCATGTCGCGCACCACTCGTCCAGCTCGATCGAGATGCCGCACCTTCCAAGTCTCCGTTACCTCGGCTTGGACGCGCCCGGAGCAGTCACGCAGGAAACTTGTGAATTTCGCTTCGATGAGTCGGGACTCGGGTCGGAGCCCTTGCGCCTTCCAATAGGCGACCTCTGATGCCACATGGGCGACGATCGCTTCCGTCGCACGGACGCGCACGACCGAAGCTTCCAACTGGAGGTAGGCCTGCTCCTCCAACTGATCGTACTCGAGAATCGCCTGCTTGATGGCGAACTCGGTAGCGCTGTCGGCCTCGTTTTGCTCTCCCCCGCAGCTAGCGGCCTTACTGGTCGGTACGTTGTTGGAATCGCTTTTGTCGGCCGCTCGAGCAGCGGCCGCGGAGGCCCCGGCCACGACATCTTGCGTGCTGGGTGGTTGCGAAGCCACTGGCTCGGCCGCGGCAGCAGTGACCAGGCTTCCAGTCACCGTCGCAGTGGGCGCCAGGGGTCCGGGGCGAGCCGATGAGGTGCCGACAGCGTCGATCACAGTTGTGGCCGCCGAGGGCTGTTGTTGGGGGCTCATGTTCCCCAAAATTGAGCGCGCGGCCAAAAAGATGACTACCACAGTCGGTAGTAAGAGCCAGATAAGCCCCCGCACGTCAGGATTCGCAAGCCCTTGCCACGCGCCAGTTCCCTGGGTATTCAGGGACTCTCCTCGACTCGCCGAAACCGTGCTGGCGGGATCCGGGCGTTCTACTCCAGCCCGGGCGTCGACCCACGCAGGAGCCAGGTTGGAGCGAAATGCCCGAAGATTTTCGGCCACGTGCTGGCGCACGAAGTCGGAGGTCGCCAGCCGCTCGGCGGCCAACAGCGCAGCGAGAGCTGCCTCGCCGTCCTCCAGCGCGTTGTACAGGCGCACACCCAGCGACCGGAGGAGCTCGGCCAGTTCGTCGGACAAGGCCCTCACCTCGGCACGATCCTGATCGACACGGCGCATCCGGTCGATGGGTGGTATCGCGTCGTTTCGTGCCCTCGCCCAGGCTCGGCGTAAGGCAAGGCTCAGCCGCGACGAGTCGCCCACCATGTCTGTCCTGGCGGTCTCCAGCAGCTGGCGGGCATCGTAGATCGCGATGTTCGCCTGAGATCTCAGGCCGGCCATCGCCGTCGAGCACGCCTGCTCGACTGCGTCGGCGGGGAATCCCGATTCCAGGATGGCTGCGTAGTGTTCAACAGCTTCGGAGTCCCGCCCGGAGTCAAGCAAGCCCGCTACCATGGCAGCACTCGGCGCGAGCACGCGAGCGGGCAATTCATCGTGGAGCGCGCCGACGATTGCGTCGACCGCTCCGTCGTCTACCAGAGCCTCTGCACGAAGCCGCACTCGCAACCAGAATGCATCGTTCCTCCATACCTCTCGCCAGCGCGAGAGCGCAGAGCTCCACCGGCCAACGTCGAGGTCATTGGACTCGACGACTGAGGCGTGAGTAATCACCGCAAGATCGTGAAGGGCCTCGTCCGATCCACCCCCTGCCAGCCGAGCCAACCTCGCGACCACTGACGAGACGACGACTGTGTCAGCCGAGTCTATCGCTGGGGGGACAGGGTCCAAGGGCAAGTGGACCGCGTACAGCTCCTCGCGCAAGCGGTGAGCTGGATGGCCTAGCGCCGCCACCGCCGCTCGATTGCGCTCGAGGTCGGCTGGGTGGCTTCCATTCAAACTGATTTGAAGTCGACGTTCCTGACCACGTCGCCTGACGTCTCGGTCGCTAGCTCTGACGCTCAGCCCGAGAGTCCGAAAGGCATTGGCCGCGTAAGGACTAGCCTCTTCGACAGGCATCCCCAACCCCCCGTCAGCCTGGCCGCACCGGCGTCAGGAGTGAGAACTCGGTGGTCGTGTCCACGTACTGGCAACTGGGTCGTCGGCGCGCGCAGCGTGAGCCACGCCGAGTCAATCTACGGGGGGTCAGGCGCCGGCGAGGCCCCGCCAGAACCGGCGCCAAGGCGATGGTCCGTGGTTAGCGGTGCACTCGGCAGCCGTGGACTCCGCGGCCTGCCGACCTGGAGTCCGTTTCTCCAGTTCGGTCGGCCCCTGCTGCGGACGCTCGAGGACGCGGGACTTCTCCTGGGCGTGCTGAAGCTGCGCCTGCAGGCACCCGACTTGCCAGGCGAGACTAGAGTTTAGCTCTTGTAACCGACCGACCAAGCGGACCAACTCGACCACGGCTGGACCGTTTGGATCGCCCTGGGCCTTCGTCACGGACCCCGAGGAGGTAGGAACAACGCCACCTGTCTCTGTTTCCTGTCTCATCCAGTACCCACCATCTGCTGGGACGTCCGAGGGCGGCTTATCGCCAGTTCGGCCATTTGCCGACTCTCGACCCCCGTGCTGAGTCCGGCCGCGGACCGCATCGGTCGAAACACCCACGATCGCCCCGGACGGCGAAAGCCAGACCCACTCACCTGGTGACCTCTCCACGCTGCTCTGCTCCGCCCCTTCTGCGCCCGCGTGCATATGGCACCGCCATACTGGTGCAGCGAATGATGCCCTAGGGTAGTCCATGCGAACGGTCGGCACGCGTCACAGTGTCGACACGCTTTGCCCTCTGCGCTTCGGCCTGGGCCACCATGACTGGCAGAGCCGAAATGGTGTTGTGGCAGTTAGCTCCGGACGCCGACGTCGGGTAGTCCGCCAGCCCAGCCTTGGGGGCCAATGTCGGCCAGCAAACCCCAGAGGCTCCGGCACGTCTGCCTCAACACGTCAAAGTCGCGCCGATCCAAGGCGCCTTGTCCCTGCTGGATCAGGATCTGGGCCGTGGCTGGCTCGGTTGCCACCCGTTGCCGAGCACGGAGGTGGTGGAAAAACGTAATCCACCAGCCATCGTAGGTGGTCACAACTCCCCAGTAGAGCTTCGCCAGCTCTTCGATCCGCAGCCGCAACTGGGCATGGCTCCCTGCCGCCAAGGCCTGTTCGCCCTCCCGCTGTAGGACGCCGAGTTGACGGCGGTCCGACGGCTGACCATAAGCGGCGGCCGCTCGTTGTGTCTTGGAAAGCGTGTCTCGCCATCGCGCTTGCAGCAGCGGCAGGCCGGCATCCTCGACAGCTGCGTCGAGCAGGATCTGAACCTCCCGTAGACGCCTCTGGGCCTGCACCGCGGCGTCCTGGTCGCCGGCGCGAGCGTCCGAGAGCGCACGGCGCACCTCATGCACGAGGGCTGGCACCTCCCCAATCGAAGCCACCGATTCGACTTCGGCGAGGCGGGCCTCTTCAGCACGCAGTTGACACTCCAAGATTTCCGCGTCGGGTATCGGGCGGTCCACATCCTCCACGCGAAGCATCGATGTGTGTTCGAGCAGCGGAACAAAGACTTCCACACTCAGCCTGCGCGACACGTCGAGTCTGAAGCTGATGTCAACCTCCGACCCCACCGGGAGGGGGCGCGCGATATTCGTGCCATCTAGGCGGACATACCCGACGTGGTCGTTTCGATCGGCGCGCCGTCCCTCACCCTCAACAACGTGAATATTGATCCCGGCGGGTTGTCTGGGCGCGATTGGCCGGACCGTGCGGAAGATTCGGTGGGCGCTGGCGGGAAGCCTGGTCCCCCGTTTCAGCAAGAATTCCGTCTTTGAATCAGCTCCGCCGTCCACAACGGCAACGCCGAGCGAGCGCGATAGGGGCGGATCATCTACGACGAGACCATGCCGAATGGTAAATTGATTCGGGGATGCCGCTAACTCCAATCCCGTGGCGTCAAAGAGGCGAAGCGTAAAGGTATTTGCCTGCCACGGCCGCAGGGCTACCGTCATCACGAAAGTCCCGTCCTGGACCGACACGCTTCCGCTCGACCAACCGCCATCGGTCCGCTCGGCCCGAATTGTCAGGCCGGGTGGCGGTTGCTCGGCCAGCCGGCCGCCCACGGGCACGTCGTCATCGTCACTTGTCGGCTCATACTTTAGATCGAGTCCAATGATGTCACGCCCCTCGGTGACCGATACTAGCGTGGGCTTCTCTCTGAGCACGGAGCCGGCGAAAAGCGCCGCACCTTGTGCAACGACGGTCATCGGATCAATCCGGGTTTCTATTTCGATTCCTGTGTCGTTTGTGATGCGGTCTCGAATGAACGGGGTTAGCGTCGGGCCGCCGACCATGATTACACCTTGCACTGTCGCGGGTCGGACCCTGTTTTGCTCAAGGAGATCTCCAACGATCTTCGTCGTTCGGGCCACTAATGGATGGATCAGTCTTTCGTACGTAGCCCGTGGTACATCGACGTACGTATCGATCGGTTCACCACTATCGTCGGTGGCGCCATAAACGTCAACTACGGCCTGCTCATCGCGGGACAGGCGGACTTTGGCCTCCTCACAGGCCACTTTGAGCCTGGCGTAAAGTGTCCTGTAGCGCGATTGGGAGGGTCGAACCGGACCATCCACGCGATACGTGTGCCGCAGCCGGTCGGCAACGTAGTCGACGAGGATGTCGTCGAAGTTCTTTCCGCCAAGCCATTCGTCACCGGCGTGGTCGACGACCATCATACGACGATCCTGGATCGTGACCAGCGAGGCGTCGAAGGTGCCACCCCCGAGGTCGTAGACCAGCCAGTAGCCGTTCGCTCCGGCGTCCTGGACGCCATAGGCAATCCCGGCCGCGATCGGCTCTTGAAGCAGGAGGCACTGCTCAATTCCGGCCAACTGAGCGGCTCTCCTTGTTGCGTCGCAGGCAGCCAGCGTGAACATGGCGGGAACACTTATCACCGCCGCCCGGATATCTTCAGCGTAGCGGGCCTGGGCATCGGCTAGTAGTGCTCTTACGACGTGGGCGGCCAACTCGGCAGGAGTCATGTTCCGGCCGCTGAGTGAAATGACCTTATCCGTTCCCATGGCCCGCTTGAACTCTCTGGCGACGGCGCTGGGACGATGCTCAGCCTGTCGATAGGCTCGCTGGCCTACCGATATCGCGCCATTCTTGTCGACCATGACCGCGGATGGCGTGAGCTCCTGCTGCTCGTTGTTGCGGATCGGCAGAGGGCGACCATCGACGAGAACCGCGATGGCTGAGTTGGTGGTCCCCAGGTCAATACCGAAGTCGATCGTCGTGCGTGTCATGTGATCGCCGGGTGGGGCGGGTTGCTCCCGAGGATTACTTGGCCGGCGCTCAACACTTGCTCATCGAGCAACACTGTTGGCTTCACCGTTTCGATGATCCACAAAGACCCCTCGCTCCCGGGATCACCGTCCACGTGAAGGATGTCCAGCCGCATACCCTCACGATAGGGCTCGCCAAAGTGGTCTTCGAGTCGGACGCGGTGGTCAGCCAGCGCGTCCTGCAGGCGCAACACGGACTCGCGGATTCCCCTGAGCGGTTTCTCTCCCGTCAGCCTGGCCGCGCGGTCGGCACGTTTGCCGAGACGCCACACCTCCTCGGCTACACGGACGAGCAGGCCTGGCGTCGAGCCCGTTACGATGCCCGTCCCAGATGCCGAGAGCGGATCCAACCCGACCATGAAAGCACGCAGCTCTTCCGCCTTGCGGCGAAATACCCCATCGCTGATAGGAGAGCGCGTCCCGCCTATCGATTGAGCATGGAAAGGACCAGGAGGATCGCGAAGATCTTTGCGCCCGCGAGGAGCCAGATAAGAGCGCCGCGGGCCGAGACGAAAATGTGCCATTCGTCGGATCGACCCCCATGGTCGAGGGCTCGGATCTGTTCACGCTCAAGATCAAGTGGGCCGATCGTTCGCCCGCACCCACCGACGCCCGGATACTTGAGACGTCCGTTCGGGCCTAGTATCAGATCCGCCCTGATCGGATCGTCGCGGGAATCCGGAGGGCCGGTGCATTGAAGGGCGGCCGGGTCGAGCCGCTGCGGAGATGGTGAGGAGAGTGAGAGGTCGACGCTCGTGACGTTGTTGTGGGCATGGCTGCCCGCGAAGCTCAGGATGTGCTCCTGGTTGGGTCCCATGAGAGTCGGGTCTGCTGTGACGACCTCGGGCAGGCTCATCGTCTGGCGGTCGGCTGCCGGTGGGAGCGCCGCGGCCCAGCCGTGCTCCCCAAGCGATGGGTGGGGTGGCTGCATCCTGAGGGCACCAGGGTGGAGCGATAAGCCGCTCTCGAAATGCGACCTCGAGCGAAATGCGCCCACCTCCGCCTTCAGCAGCCAGACGAGAGTCGAAAGCAGCGTCGGAGGCTCAGCACTGAGTTCCCCGGCCCCGAGGACCCTACCGTTGGCCGGCGATAATTCGGGGTCAGCGGTGCCCGGCGCGTTTCCAATAAGCTCGACCAAGTGGTTAGCATCGCCAGCAGCATGGGCGAGCGCGGCCCACGCCTGTGGGCCGACCAATGGCGGCGCAAGGGCCCTTGTTCCGTTCGTGGCGTCGATGGCGCGCTGCACGACGGTCAGGAGCTCTCTCACAGGCCCTGGACCCACAGCAGCCGCGAGCGTGAGGGCGTCCTTGGCAGTAATTAGGAACTCGTTAGTGATCATGTACTTTCGGTTGCCGTCATCAATTGTTAGTACCTCGGTGAAGACAGCAGCAGATTCGCTCCCATCGGCGCCGTTCTGAACGCCAACGAACGGTCTCCTCAAAGCTAGGTGCAGGATAGACGATGCTGGACCCGGGCAAAGTCACAGCGCCGACACAATTCCAGTTGTCGACGAAGGCAACCTGCTGTCGTGCCAGCACCATCTACCGACGATCCCACAGAGCGGGTTGCCTCAAAACTTCCCGTTACCGAAGGGGTATCGTTGCCTCATATCGCCACGTTACTAAGCCCTCGCCGGAGTCGTCGTAGCCACCCCCTCTCGCGGGCTGTGGAAAACTCGCCAGCTTGGCACGGACCGATTATTCACAGGCTGCAGGCCTCCGCTCGTGCAGGGCATGGAGCGTGTCGACAGCCAACTCGACTCCCGCCGCACCCTGACCGGCCCAGATGCCGCATGCTCCCGCTCCAGCCGCTCCCGCGCCCCCGCGTCCAGCACCCTGGCTGCCAGGACTCGCCGATAGGCGTCTGGGCCGTATCGTAGCGCTTGGTGACCTTGGCGCCCTCGCGCTGTTTGCCGATCAGCTTCAAGACCGGCTGCCAGTGGTTGGTCCAGATCCGCCGCAGCGCGTAGATCCGATTCAGCTGCTCCAACGCCGCCTCGCTCTCGTAGCGGTCGTAGCCGAGCAGCTTGCGGACCACCGACCAGTTCTTCTGCTCCACGTGGGCTGGTCGTTTTTCCAGTACGGCCGACTGCGCGTGAACGTGATCCGCTCCCGCTGGCAGTACTGGACCAGGTGGGCGTTCAGGGAACTCGCTGCCGTTGTCCGAGTCGATCCCCAGCAGCGCGAACGGCAGCCGCCCGCGGATCTGTTCCAGCCCCGCGAACACCGCCGCCTGGCCTTTGCCCCAGACCCCGATGCACTCGGTCCAGGCGGTCCACGTCGGTGGCCACCAGGGTATTCAGATAGTGGCCGGCTGGACCGGTCCCGCAATGCGCCACCAGGTCGACCTCGACGAAGCCCGGCCGCTGGCCTTCCCAGGGCGTGAACGTGTGAACCGGGACCTGCTGCTTGAGGAGCGTGCCCGGCTTCGTCGTCCCCAGTCCGTGCGGGCGCAGCTGGAGCCGAAATGGCCGCAGGCGACGATCCGATGGTCGCCGCGCACATCCCGACCAGCTGCGCCCGCACCGTTGGGCCCACTGCGAGTAGCGCCTTCGGCCTCCAGTGCTGGCACCAGCTCCTCAAGGAATGGGGCCAGGCGTTCCGCACAGCCAGCTGCTGGCCTCGGCGGCCACCCGTAGCGCGCCCACCACCTCCGACGAGTACGTCCGTGGCCGGCCGCCGTGACTCGACCGCGGCGGCGGCGGTCCGTGCCGCAACAACCGCATCGCCCACTTCCGATGGGCGCCCGTCGCCTCGATGAACGTGTCCAGGATCCGAGCTTTATCGGGCCGGTCTGCCCGCAGGTACGCGGCCCGCAACTCCGCCGCCATCTCGTGCTTGCTCGCTTGCCTCACCCTCATTCCCTCAGCTCCTTTGGTAAGTTGGGTTATGAGGCAACGTATGCCCCCCGGGTAACGGGAGTTATGAGGCAATTCGCAGAGCTGACAGCCGGGAGCTCGGCCTGATAGAATATTGCCTTGCCGCACCGGTCAGGCCAGGAGCGGCCCGCCCCGACGCGTCGGGCGCACGCTCTGCTCCACGGGAGGCAGCCCGGCTTGAGAGCCCTGGTGACCGGCGGGGCCGGGTTCATTGGCTCACACCTCTGCGACCGCCTCCTCGCGGCCGGCTTCGAAATCCTGTGCGTCGACAACCTGCTGACGGGCGCACGCCACAACGTCGAGCACCTCGCGTCCAATCCGGCCTTCGAATTCGTCGAGCATGACATCACACGCCCCTTCGACGCGCCAGCCGATCTAGTGTTCCACCTGGCCAGCCCGGCCAGCCCGAAAGGTTACTACCGCTATCCGCTCGAGACGGCGCTGACAAACGCGGTCGGCACCAGCCATCTCCTCGAGCTTGCTCACCGCCAGAGCGCCCGCTTCCTGACGGCCTCAACCTCGGAGGTCTACGGCGAGCCGGAAGTTCACCCCCAGCCAGAGGGTTACTGGGGCAACGTGAACCCGCTCGGCCCGCGCGCTTGCTACGACGAGGGCAAGCGCTTCGCCGAGGCGATCAGCATGGTCTATTGCCGAGAGCGCGGGCTCGACGTTCGGGTCGTGCGCCTCTTCAACACGTACGGCCCACGGATGGACCCGACCGACGGGCGGGTGGTGCCCAATTTCATCATGCAGGCGCTGAGGGGGAAGCCGCTGACCGTGTACGGAGATGGCTCGCAGACCCGCAGCCTGTGCTACGTCGACGATATCGTGGATGGGCTCGAGCGGGTGATGCTCGCCGAGGATCAGGCCGGCGAGGTCTTCAACCTCGGCAACCCGGAGGAGCGGACCGTGCTCGAGTTTGCCCATCTCATTCGCGACCTGTGCGGAGCCGAGTCTGACATCATCCACGCCGAGCTGCCCGTGGACGACCCGTCACGGCGGCGGCCGGATATCTCCAAAGCGCGCACCGTTCTCGGTTGGGAGCCACGGGTCTCCGTGGAGGACGGGCTACAGCGAACGATCGAGTGGTTCCGTGATCTCATCGCCCATTCGCCAATCGAGAGTCTCTGGTCGTGATCTCGGCGGTACGACCTAATCCCTCGGCCCCTTTCCCTGAAGGGAAGGGGGGGCTTGCGCCCCCGCTGGGCCCAGTCTGGCTCGCGACGGGTCTTGGGCTGGCTGTCCTGATAGGCAGCGCGCCGCTCGAGTTTATGCTGCCCTTCGTCGTGGCCGCAGCCACTCTCGTAGGCATGCTGATCGAGCCCCTGGTCGGCCTGTGCGCGCTGCTGGTGGCGATCCCGTTCTCTCCGAGCCTCGGGCTCGAGGAGACCACCGGCGCCACGACGGCCACGCCGTCGATCTCGATCTTCGAGCCACTGGCGCTCGTGATGCTGTCTATCTGGTTGGCTCGCGGCATGGCCCGCCAGGAGATCAAGATCCATCAGAGCGGCATCGCGACCTCGCTCTTCTTCTTGCTGCTTACGCTTCTGATAGCGGCCAGCTCGGCCACCAGCCTGACCCTGGCGACCAAGGAGATCCTGAAGTGGCTGCTCCTGGGGCTGGTATTCTTGTTCACGGCGCTGCACGTCCGCGATGAGAGCCGCGCGCGGCTGGTCCTGGCGGTCCTCTTTCTCGCGGGCTCTGGACACGCCTTGATGGGTGTCGTCCAATTCTTCGCCGGTCTGGGCCCGCCGAACTTCGCCGTCGGCGACTTCATGCGGGCGCACGGTAACTTCGGCCAACCGAACCCGTTCGCGGGCTACCTCGGCACCATCTTCCCCCTGGCGCTGGCCTTCTCCGCGGTGCGCGGACCAGCCAGCTTCCGTCTGCTGTCGCTCTTCACGGTCCTCTGCACCGGCCTGGGCATCGCGCTGAGCCTCTCGCGGGGGGCCTGGCTTGGGCTCGCGTTTGGGGCGGCGGTGATGGCGCTCGTCTGGAGCCCGCGGACGCGGCGCTTGATCGTCCCAACCCTGGCGGTCGGGCTCCTGGTCGGGCTCTTCGGCGCGTTTGGGGCCCTGCCGCCAGCGCTTGCTGAGCGCCTAACGTCGACCGCGGCCAACTTCAGCATCTTCGACGCCCGCCAGGTCCAGCCGACGCCCGAGAACGTGGCCGTCGTCGAGCGAATGGCGCATTGGCAAGCTGGCTGGGAGATGTTTTTGGATCACCCATTCCGCGGGGTCGGGCCCGGCAACTACCCTGCCGTGTACGATCAGTACTCGCTGCCCGGCTGGCGCGAAGCGCTGGGCCACGCCCACAACTTCTACCTAAACATGGCGGCTGAGGCTGGGGTGCCTGGCCTGGTCGCTCTGCTGCTGCTGATGGGGGCCGCTTTTCGCGCGATCGGAGCAGGACTGAGGACTGAGGACTCAGGACTGAGGGATCGCTCAGTCCTGAGTCCTCAGTCCTCGTTCTCGCGCGCGCTGCTCGTGGGCCTGCTCGGCAGCCTGGTCGTCCTCAGCACCCACAACATGTTTGACAACCTCCTGGTGCACGGCGTCGGCATCCAGGTGGGTATGCTGCTCGGCTTGATCGGAGGCGAGCCATCTCGGTGGTAGACAAGCCCGCCCATGACGCACCGGACCAGCCAGCGATTGAGGCAGCCGAGCCGGACCCGCTCAGTCGAAGGTTCCTGAACGTCCGCACCCTGCTCTCGTTCGGGCTGGGGATCGCCATCTTGCTGGTCGTCCTGAGCCGCGTGAACGTCGAGGTGGAGGCGATAGTCGCCCGTCTCAGTCAGACCAATCCGCTGTACTACCTGGCGGCTCTGGTGGTCTACTACGCCACCTTCCTCGTGCGCGGACTGCGGTGGCGAAAGCTGCTGGAAAACGTCGGCTTCCACGAGGGCGAGGGGGTCCGGATGCCGCCCATCCTGGGGATCGCCGAGATCGTGCTGCTGTCCTGGTTCGCCAACTGTATCGTGCCGGCCAAGCTGGGCGACGCGTACCGCGCTTACCTGCTCAAGCGGGCGGCTGGGGTGTCCTTCTCCAAGACGTTCGGGACGATCCTGGCCGAGCGCATCATCGACATGCTGCTGCTGTTCGTCCTCCTGGCCGGGTCGGTCTTACTAGCCTTCCATGGCGCGCTGCCGTCAGTCGTGCTGGGGATCATGCAGGTCGGACTGGTGCTGGTGTGCGCGGTGATCGTCGGCCTGTTCGCGATGCGCAATCTGAGCGGCCACATCACCCGGCTGGTGCCCCGTCGCTTCCGGCACCAGTACGGTCTGTTCGAGGAGGGGACGCTCGGCTCCTTCCAGGCGCTGCCCCTGGTACTGCTCTACTCTCTGGTCGGCTGGGGCATCGAGGCGAGCCGACTGTATCTGGTCTGCCTCTCACTCGGCCTGTTCCTGCTGTCACCGCCGATCGTGCTGTTCGTCGCGCTCGCGTCGGCTCTACTGACCACACTGCCGGTCACCCCGGCCGGTTTGGGCTTCGTCGAATCGGCGATCGTCGGGATCTTGATCCTGGCGGCCGGCTTCGGCCTGGCGCCCGGCGTCGACGAGAACGTCGCCACTTCAGTGGCGATCTTGGATCGCACCATTAGCTATTGGAGCCTGGTGCTCGTGGGCCTCGGACTCTACTTCTTCACCCGCCGGAGCTGATCGGCATGCCGGTTGCCAGCCCTGTCGAGATACGATCACTGCGCATCGCGATCGACTACACGGCCGCGGTCAACCAGAACGCCGGCATCGGCCGCTTCGTTCGGAATCTGGTTGGCGCGCTGCTGGAGCTTGACACCACCAATAGCTACCTGCTGTTGCATGCCGCGCCCAATCCTGGCGCTAACCTATCCTTTCCACGTGGGCAGAACGTCAGCCGCCGCCCGCTGCGGCTGTCGGAGCGCTGGCTCAACATCATCTGGCATCGGCTCAACGCGCCGCTGCCGATCGAGTGGCTGACCGGGCCGCTCGACATCTATCACTCGCCAGACTTCGTCCTACCACCCATTCGGCACGCCCGCACGGTCCTGACCGTCCACGATCTGGCGTTTCTGCTGTATCCGGAGTGCGCCGACGAGCACCTTCGGGCGTACCTGGAAAAGATGGTCCCCCGCTCGGTCGCCCGCGCCGACTTCGTCGTGGCCGACTCGGAGAACACGCGCAACGACGTGATCTGCCTGCTGGGCGCGCCGCCTGACCGCGTGGCGGTGGTTCCAGGCGGAGTAGACGCCAGCTTCCGTCCCGTTGATGATCCGGCCCGCCAGCGCGCGCTGCGCCAGCGCATTGGCCTCGACGACGAAACCCCCTTCATCCTGTTCGTCGGCGTGATCGAGCCGCGCAAGAATCTGGACGGCTTACTCGAAGCGTTCGGGATCCTCAAGTCGCGCCAGACCCTGCCACACAAGCTGGTGGTGGTGGGCCGCAGAGGCTGGTTGTGGGAAGGGATCATGCAGCGCGCCGAGCGGTCGCCCGTCCGCGGTGACACCATTTTCCCGGGGTTCGTGCCCGAGGCCGAGCTGGCGACCCTTTACTCAGCCGCCCAGATGTTCGTCTTCCCGTCCCACTACGAGGGTTTTGGCCTGCCGGTTCTCGAGGCGATGGCGTGTGGCACGCCGGTCGTCGCCTCTCGAGCCAGCTCACTGCCCGAGGTGGTTGGGGACGCCGGGCTCCAGGTCGATCCGGACGACTCGGAGCAGCTCGCCGCGGCCCTCGAGCTGTTGGCGCTGAACCCGAACGTGCGCGACGACATGCGCCGTCGCGGCAGCGAACGGGCAGCCCAGTTCACCTGGCAGGCCGCGGCCGCGACCCTGCTCGAGGTCTATCGCAGAGTAGCGCGCAGCGACTAGCGCCCGGTCCAACAGCTTGCTAAGCGACATCTTACCCCTCGCAACGGACCCTTGGCTCCGGCGACCGCGCGCGTGCCCACATTAGCCAAGACGGGCCCTGAGCAGACGACCGATGTGGTCTCCAAGATCGTCACACCGTGCTCGCATCTTTTTCTCTACACCCAGGAGAGTACCGAAGCCAAAGTTCTCGTCAGCACGCACGCTGACTTCGCGCCGATCGCCCCCATCACGAATGCCCACGGAGAGGCTGACGGGAAACCATGTCGCGGGAGCGATCAGGCCGCCCACGAGACGTATGGCCCAACCCACACCCATCTCACCGGTGATCTCCATGCCGCCCTGACCAGCTACAGGCTGGCACCCAATGGAAGACAAGGCGTCATGAGCGGTTTGAAGACATTCCTGAGCTGATCTGTCTGATGAGAATGAGTCGGCGTAGCCAAACCTCGACATAACTCACCTCCTGAGGCGTTAGGGTGTCGCGGTTTTAGACAGCCCCACTCTCCCCCAGCGAAAGGATGTTGCCGTCAGGATCCTTGAACCACGCCACCTTGGTGCCGCCGGGCGCAACCCAGACACCCAAGTCGTCCTGTTGGAGGAAGGAGAAGCGCTTGAACGCCACTCCAAGCTTCGACAGACCCGCCACTGCCTCGCGGATGCTCGGGACCTGCCATCCGAGCACCGGAATGGCGGGGCCGCCGACCCAGACAATGACGTCGTCGACGCCGCGCGCCTTGAGCTCGGCCATGATCCTGGGGACCAGGGTCAGGTGCGCACCGCTCAGGATCGACAGCCCGATCGCGTCGACGTCCTCCTGCAGGGCCGTCTCGGCGATCATCTCGGGCGTCTGGCGAATGCCGGTATAGATCACCTCGAATCCAGCGTCGCGAAGCGCCCGTGCGATCACCTTGGCGCCACGGTCATGCCCGTCGAGACCAGGCTTGGCGATCAGGACACGCAAGTCTCACCCCCCATCCCCCGGCCCCTTCTCCCTCACGGGGGGAAGGGGAGAGTCTCCCCTCTCCCCTTGAGGGAGAGGGGCAGGGAGCAAGTGCGCTTCGCGGGGTGAGGGCACTTGGGCCAGCTCGACCAGCACGCCGCTGGCGGACTCGGGCGGCATGAAGGCCACCAGTCCCACGGCACCTTCGCGCGGCACGGGATCGATGAACTCGGCCCCGCGGCCGCCCAGTTCGCGCATCGCCGCCTCGACGTCGTCAACCTGGAAGCAGATGTGGTGAAGGCCCGGTCCGCGGCGGTCGAGGAAGCGCCGAACCGTGTTCTCCTGCGAGGTGGGCTCGAGCAGCTCGATCTCGGTATCGCCCGCCTGGATGAAGCCAACCTTCAGGCCGCGGTCCGCAAGCTCGATCGTCCTGGACAATGTGAGGCCCAGCACGTCGCGATAGAACTGCGCGCCCTGCTCGACGCTCTCCACGGCCACCGCCACGTGGTGCAGCTTCGTGATGAGCGAGCCGTCAGCCATCAGCTATCAGCTATCCGCTTTCAGCCGCCGCCGTGGGACTGATCAACCCAGGCACTCGGGCTGTCTCCTGACTGCTGACGGCTGATGGCTGATGGCTGACAGCTTCATACCGTCACCAGCTCTTTGTGCTCGCCCCAGACTTTCCGCAGCGCCCCACACACCTCGCCCAGCGTCGCGTACGCGCGCACCGCTTCCATCAGGTAGGGCATCAGGTTCTCGCGACCCGTGGCCGCCTCGCGCAGCGCATCTAGACGCTCGCCGACAGCCACGTTGTCTCGCTCACAGCGGACCCGCGCCAGGCGCTCGAGGTGGCGCTGCTCGCCCTGGGGCATGATCTTGTGGATCGGGATCGAGGGGGCCTCGTCCACGACGTAGTCGTTCACGCCGACAATGGTCCGCTCCTGGGTGTCGATCTCGCGCTGGTAGCGGTAGGCCGAGTCGGCGATCTCGCGCTGGAAGAAGCCGGCCCGAATCGCCGGAATCACGCCGCCCAGCGACTCGATCTTGCGGAGGTAGTCGTGGACGCCCGCCTCCATCTGGTTGGTCAGCGCCTCGACGAAGTAGCTGCCACCGAGCGGATCGACCGTGTTGGTGACACCGCTCTCGTGCGCGATGATCTGTTGGGTACGCAGGGCGATCCGGGCAGCGTAGTCGCTAGGCAATGAGATCGCCTCGTCCATCGAGTTGGTGTGCAGCGACTGGGTCCCGCCGAGCACGGCCGCCAGCGCCTGAATGGTTGTCCGGATGACGTTCAGCTCGGGCTGGTGGTCGAAGAGGCTGACCCCCGCGGTCTGCGAGTGGAAACGCAGCCACCAGGAGCGCGGATTCTTGGCGCCAAATCGCTCGCGCATCAGGCGAGACCAGATCCGTCGGGCCGCCCGGGCCTTGGCGATCTCCTCGAAGAAGTCGTTGTGGAAGTCGAAGAAGAACGACAGCCGCGGCGCGAAGCTGTCCACCTCGAGCTCACGCTCGATGGCCCACTTGACGTATTCCACGCCGTCCGCCAGGGTGAAGGCCAGCTCCTGGAGGGCTGTCGCCCCGGCCTCGCGAATGTGGTAGCCGGAGATGCTGATCGTGTTCCACTTCGGCACCCGCTGGGAGCCGAAGTCGATGGTGTCCATGACCAGTCGCATCGACGGCTCAGGCGGGTAGATGTACTCGTTCTGGGCGATGTACTCCTTGAGGATGTCGTTCTGGATCGTGCCCTGGAGCCGCTCTAGCGGGATCCCGCGCTTCTCGGCAATGACCAGGTACATCGCCCAGACCACCGCGGCGGGGCTCGTGATGGTCATCGAGGTGGAGATCTCGCCGATCGGGATGCCGTCGAATAGCAGCTCCATGTCGGCCAGCGAGGAGACGGCCACGCCGCAGGTCCCATATTCGCCGACCCCATGCGGGTCATCGGTGTCGTAGCCGTACAGGGTGGGCATGTCGAAGGCCACCGATAGACCCGTCTGGCCGTTCTCGAGCAGGTACTTGAAGCGGGCGTTCGTCTCGTCGGCCGAGCCGAAGCCGGCGAACATCCGCATGGTCCAGAGTCGGCCCCGATAGCCGGTCGGGTGGATGCCACGGGTGAACGGATACTCGCCGGGCAAGCCCAGGTCGCGCTCGTAGTCCCACTCAGCGAGGTCCGTCGGGTCGTACAGCCGAGCGATCGGCTCGCCCGAGGTGGTCATGAAGCGCTGCTTCCGAGTTAAGAGTGAAGAGTTAAGAGTTAAGAGCGGGTCACGTTCGTCGATGTTGGCGCCTACCTGTTGGTACTTCATGTTTCAACTCTTAACTCTTCACTCTTAACTCTTAACTCCGCAGGAGGTGGCGCGCGATGACCAGCCGCTGGATCTCTGAGGTTCCCTCGTAGATCTCGGTGATCTTCGCGTCGCGGAAGTAGCGCTGGACCGCGTATTCGCGCATGTAACCGTACCCGCCGTGAATCTGGATCGCCTTGGTCGTCACCCACGTCGCCGTCTCGGAAGCGTGCAGCTTCGCCATCGAGGCTTCCTTCGAGTACGGCAGGCCGCGGTCCTTGAACTGGGCCGCCTGATAGGTGAGCAGACGCGCTGCTTCGATACGGACGTGCATGTCGGCCAGCATCCACTGCAGGCCCTGGAAATCGGCGATCGGGTGCCCAAACGCCTGGCGCTCCTTGGCGTAGGCGAGCGCGGCCTCGTAGGCCGCTTGAGCGATGCCGACCGCCTGGGCGGCGATCCCGATGCGTCCACCATCGAGCGTGAGCATGGCGATCTTGAACCCATCGCCGTCCTCGCCCAGGCGATTCGCCAGCGGCACGCGGCAGTCCTCCAGGAAGACCTGGGTTGTAGTCGACGCACGGATACCTAGCTTCCTCTCCTTCTTGCCGGGGCTCAGGCCCGGCCGATCGGCCTCCACGAGAAAGGCGCAGATCTGGCCGCCACTCGGATCGGAGGCCGCATACACGAGATAGACGCCGGCCACCCCACCGTTGGTGATGAAGTTCTTCGTGCCGTTCAGCACGTAGTGGTCGCCGTCCCGCTCGGCACGCGTCTGCATGTGTCGGGCGTCGCTGCCGGAGCTCGGCTCGCTCAGACAATACGCCCCGACCGTCTGCCCGCTGGCCAAGGGAGGAAGAAAACGGCTGCGCTGCTCATCGGTGCCGAACTTGTAGATCGGCTCGCAGACCAGCGAGACGTTGACGGTCAGGATCACCGAATGCGCCGCGCAGGCTCGCGAGACCTCCTCCATCGCGATGGCGTACTCCATCGCGCCGGCCCCCGCCCCACCGTACTCCTGGGGGACAGTCAGCCCCATGAGCCCCAGCTCGCCCATCTTTCGGACGTTGTCGGCCGGATACGCCTCGGCCTCGTCGAACTCCGCCGCCACGGGCGCGATCTCGCGCTCGGCGAACTCCCTGACCGTCCGCCGAAACAGCTCCTGATCCTCGGTAAGCAGGAAGTCCATCGAGTGGATTATAGAGCCTGACCCCGTGACCCCCTTTCCTGAGCGAACCTAACCCCCCAGCCCCCTTCCCTAAAGGGAAGGGGGAGCTATTTGAAAAGAGGGAGGGGAGAGCCGATCATGATGCCTAGCTCACGTACCACCTTTGCGGCTACCGTGGCGGTGATGCCGGCTGGGTCGACGGCCGGCAGCACCTCCATCACGTCCAGGCCGACCAGGTTGAGGCCCGCCAGGCTATGGAGAAAGTGAAGGAGCTCCTTCGAGCCGGGTCCGCCGGGCTCGGGGCACCCAGTCCCGGGCGCGGCGGAGGGGTCGAGGACGTCGATGTCGACACTTAAGTAGATCGGCCGCCCGGCCAAGGCCTGACGAACCCGTTTGGGCATAGCCAGGTCTGGCGAAGACCAGGCGCAGCCGCGGGCGCGGCGCCACTCCTCGCGGCCGCCAGAGCGCACCCCGAGCAGGGTCAGCGCTTCGAGTCCATGCTCCTCGCCCAGCCGAGCCGCCCAGGTGCCGTGAGCCACCGTTCTGCCATCTAGCTCGTCAGCCATATCGAGATGAGCATCCAGGCAGAGCAGCGCGGCCGCTGGGTAAGCGCGTCTTACAGCGCGGAACGCGGCCAGCGTCGCCGTGTGCTCGCCGCCCAGCATGATGGGGACTCCCCGCTCCAGCAGCTCGGCGGCCGCCCGCTCGATCTCGGCGAGCGCGGTCCGGAGGTCGAGGCCATCTAGCTCGACGTCGCCGAGATCCGCCAGACCGGCCTCGAACAGGTCGCCCTCGAGCTGTGGGCTGTAGCTCTCGATGTTGTGCGAGGCCTGTCGGATGGCGGTCGGACCCTGCGCGGTGCCGCGAAGGCCCGACCCGGTCAGGTCGAGCGGCGCTCCGAAGAGCAGCAGCCGGGCGCCGTCTCCAGGTCGGCTACCCCAGAATGGGCCCGACGGCGAGCGGAACGTCATGCGGGGCCTTTGCCGGCCGCGGCGCGAGGTAGGCCGGCAGCGCGAACGCGGCCCGATGAAGCTCGGGCGTGTAATACCGCGTCTCGCCGGGCGGGGAACGGCGGGCGACACGCGGATCGTGTCGCAGGGAGCCGATCGTGAAGCTCCAGAGCACACCGGGGTAGGACGGCACGCATCCCAGGTAGGTCGCGACCAACGGGAAGACGCGGTCCATTCGATCGAAGGCCGTCTTGAGCTCACGGCGCATCAGCAGCGGCGAGCCGGTCTGGATCGCGAGCATGCCGTCTGGGTGCAGCGCCGCGGCGGCGAATCGGAAGAACTGTTCGGAGATCAACGCCTCGGCGGGCCCAACCGGGTCGGTCGAATCGACCAGGATAACGTCGAACCTCTCCCTCGCGTCGCGCAGGTAGGCCAGCCCATCGCCAATCTTTAGTTCTGCTCGCGGGTCATGGAAGGCTCCCTGAGCTAGCGTCGGCAGCCACTCCTGACAGACCCGCACGACTAGCTCGTCGAGCTCGACCTGGATCACTCGCTCGACAGCGTGCTGAAGGACGTGCCGCAGCGTGCCACCGTCACCGCCACCCACGACCAGCACGCGGCGCGGAGCCGGGTGGGCCAGCAGCGGAACGTGGGCCAGCAGCTCGTGATAGCAATACTCGTCGGCCTCGGTTGTCTGCAGCGCGCCGTCCAGGACGAGAGCCCGCCCGAACGGGACGGTGTCCAGGACTTCGATCTGCTGGTGTTTGGAGCGCCCAGCCCACAGCCGGGAACGAAGCTCGATGCGTTGCTCAAACCCGTTGCGGGCATCCTCCCCGAAGAAATCGGCAGCCATTCGCGTTCAGCCGCTCGCGGAGCCGAGATCGTTGGGCACCAGCACGCGCTCGGCCGCTTCGCCCCGAGGCGTCGGGGCGTCGATGAGGCCCCTCGCCATCTCCATGACTTGAATCCGCTCCGGGGCGAAGTACTGGCGCAGGACCGGGACGGCGTCCTCAGGGTTTCGCTGATCCCCACAGGTGAAGATGTCAACGGCCGCGTAGCCAAGCTCCGGCCACGTGTGAATGACGACGTGGGACTCTGAGACGATCGCGACCCCGGTGACGCCGATCGGGCTGAACGGGTGGACTTGAATGGCGAGCAGGGTGAGCTTGAGGGCGTCGACGATCTCCAGGAGTGCACTCTCCACGACGCCGGTCGAGTTGAGGTTGCGGCATCCCCACAGCTCGAGGACCAGGTGGCGACCAACACTCTTCATGTCTTCACCTCCACCATAAGACCGCGGCCGCGATGGCGCAGCCCAGCCGCTCGACGCGGTGTTCAACGGCCCGAACGATCAACCGCTCCAGCGGCAGGCCGCGGCTTGCAAATCCCTCCTTCACCATCCCGCTCACTACCCTTTCGGCCACCTCGCGCGAGCTGGCCGAGTGCTCGAAGATCATCCCGTGGCTGTCCCGGCCCATGCCGATCCCCAGCGCTGCGCAGATCGTCTCACCGGCCGTATCGCTGTGGACCGACGTATAGACCGTCGGGACGAGTGAGCCCGGCGTTAGATCTGGAGGACTGTCCAGCAGGACCGAGCCCGGCGGAACGATGCTGCTGACTTTGATCAGGTTCAGATTGCCAACCCCCGCCGCCAGGAGTGCGTTGTCGAAGGCGTTTAGCTCGGTGGTACCCTCGGCCGCGCCAGCCGTCACCCACACGGCATTCGGGGTGGACCAGGGGGTCACTCGAGCGGGCCCCCTGGCCGACCGGTCGCACTCTCGCACCCGTCCGCACCGTAGAACATCGGAGACCCTCGCGCCGAAATCGGGCAACGAAAAAGCACCACCCCAAGGCGGCCCCGCCCGAGAAAGCCCCGGGCAGCACTGGTGGTCAGCCGGCCCCAGCAAATGGTGCTGGTATGACGTTCGCCCGCGTCGGTCTCGCCTGAGCGCGGCCCAGCACGCCTCAACCGCCGCGAACAATTGAGGAGTATATCAGGCCCGGCGCTAATCTGCCCAAGATGGGGCTCCCATCGGCTGGGTTCGCGGCTGTCGCCATAGCGATCGTGCACAATACGGGGTGAGCACCACGCAGGAGGGACCGTGGCCGCCAAAGACCGCGACATCCTCACAGCGCTCAGGGCGCTTCCACCACAAGCGCGCGAGCAGGCAGCGGCCTTCATTCAGTCCCTCGCGGCAGGGGAGCGGCACCACGGGCTAGACGCCGAGGAACGCCGACGCATCTTGCGGGAAACACGGGGCGCCATCCCGCGGGAGCAGGCTCGCGAACTGTTGCGCATCGGCCGCGAGGCATTCGACAGGCTCGACGAGGATTCGTGCCCGTCGCAATAGACTCCAACATCCTCTGGGCTCACCTGGCCGACGACCCTACCCTGGGCGCGCGCGTGGAGGAGGCGGGCGATATCTGGCTGCCGCTGCCCGTGCTCGCCGAGGCGCGCTATGCCGTGCTCAATTCAAGTCGGCGCCGTCAGAATCAGGCACGCCTGGAGACATTCCTTCGGGCCTGCCAGGTGCCACCCATGGGCACCCAAACCGCGCTTCGCTATGCGCACGTCCGTGTCGCGCTGCGACGCACAGGTCGTCCGATTCCGGTGATCGATATCTGGATAGCTGCAGTGTGTCTCGAGCACCAGTTAGCCCTGGCCACACGGGACGCCCACTTCAACGATATTAGGACTCCAGCGCGTGGCATGGTAAGTCAGCAGAATCATTGGGCCACCCGAACGGTCCCAGCGTGAGCCGGTCCGACCTCCGAGGAGGATGGAATGGGCTGTCCGAGGGCGGCCGTATGGAGGGAACCAACGGGCGCAGGACCGACTCGCGACTCGTGACTGGTGACTCGCGGCTGGAGGTGTGATGGACGTCGACATGGCAGCCCCGGGGCTGGAGCGGATCGTGGCGCGCGACGCGACGCTCGACGTCGTGGCCCACGGGATCTCTTTCGGCGAGGGGCCGGTCTGGCATTCGGGGAAAGGGTGCCTGTTCTACGTCGACATCATCGGCGATACGATCTGGAAGTACAGCCCGGGCATTGGCAACGAGATCGTCCTGCGCCCGTCGAACCATGCCGACGGGATGACGCTGGACCGCCAGGGCCGGCTGGTGGTGGCCGGTTGGGCCTCGCGGACGGTCTGGCGGATGGAAGACGACGGCGCCATCGTCACCCTCGCCTCGCACTACCAGGGCACCAAGCTCAACACCCCGAACGATATCGTCGTCAAA
>WNFU01012093.1_pt1 | contig 24807 bp, 21 predicted proteins | sample 5400121 | NCBI WGS metagenome assembly WNFU01 (sample SAMN13153360, study PRJNA577476) | soil metagenome | isolation source: 100 cm soil or saprolite under grassland replicate 1 | place: USA:California | collected 2016-06-15
TCGTCCGTGAGTCCAGTGAACGTCTTGCCGGTCGCGGTGGTGCTCTTGGCGGACTGCTGCGTGTCCTTCTTTGCAGGTTTCCTCTCAGCCATTGCGAAGCACCTCCGTGCGCCGAACGAGGCCCAGCCGCTTGACCTCCGGGGATGAGAACGGACGAACCGTCGCGAGAACCGAGCTCGCGAGCGAGCCCCGAAGTGGTCGTCGCACCCCCGTCATGAACAGGCTCGCTCGGTTGCCGTCCCGCTCGGCGTCGTCCCGGTCGCTGTGGCCGGCTACCTCGACGATGGTGCGGCGCTCGTCGTCGGTGAGTCCGCAGCCGGGCGCGAACGGCGGCTCCAGGACGATGGTGATGTCCATGGCAGTCATGCTAGCTGCGGCTCGGTGACCGGCGCTTCTCGATTCCTGACCGGTCTGGTCACCACTCCGCCAGCTGGCTCAACCGGCGCGCGCGGGATCGCATGCTGCCTGAGGTGGTCAAGCGCGCAAACGTTGCCGACGCGGCACTAGCTCGCCTCAGAGCTGATCCTGCATTTCCTGACCGAGGTGGCCCGTCGCCAGCGGCAGGCCGCCATCGACCTCACCAGGTGACCGGATGCAGACGACGACGCCGCCCCGCCGGGGGGGCCGAGCGGGGCGGCGTCGTTACGGACGGGCCTGTACCCATCTGGTCGGCTTGTCAAACCCATCCCAGCCGTCCGGTGGTGCCGGTTACGTATCTCCGCGGTCGTGTCAGTTTAAGCAGAACAGCCGATTCAGTCGTCCCGCCTGTCCCGGTACTGTCCCCCCATCGGGGGCAAGTGGCGGAGCTCCTGCAGGTCTCGCCGAAGACTGTCGCGCGTTGGGCGAAGGAAGGGAAGCTCCCGTTCCTGCGCACCCTCGGGGGCCATCGACGCTATCCGGAAGGCGAGATCCGGGCGCTTCTGGCCGAGCTGTCGACCCCGGTGGAATAGCCGGGCATACGACGACCCCACCCGCAAGCGCAGGTGGGGTCGGTGTCCAGCCGGGGGCCGCTACTGCGCTGGCTCGACCGGCCGCACGTTGGCGGCCTGGGCGCCCTTTGGTCCCTGGGTGATGTCGAACTCGACGGTCTGTCCCTCGTTCAGCGAGCGGTAGCCGCTGCTCTGGATCGCGCTGAAGTGCACGAAGACGTCGACGCCCTCTTCGGGGGTGATGAAGCCGTAGCCCTTGTCAGCGTTGAACCACTTGACAGTTCCAACAGTCATGAATGCCGTCCCTCCCTCCGTCAACTCGGAGGTCCTGCAACGATGCCGACGCCAGTTGGCGCTGGCGGCAGTCCGGCTCTCCTAACGGCGGGCTTCCCGACGGGTCGACGCTGGGCGCGCGGGTGGTGTTCGACCAGCGTTCCGGCCCGCTCAGCGGCCGGGTCCGTAGAGCCCGAAGGCGAGCTCCGGGTCGCCGGGCCGCCAGGTGCCGTGGAACTGGGACTTGTCGCCGTTGCGGCGGGCCCGTTCGAGCACCGCCCGCCCGACCGCGAGCTGTTGCCGCTCCCACCGCGGCAACGCCGCCTCGACGTCACCCCCCGTCGCGGCCAGGGCCTCCGCCAGCGCCCACGCGTCGGCGGCGGCCTTGGCGGTCCCCGCGGCGGCGTGCGGACGCAGGGCGAAGGCGGCGTCGCCGGTCAGGCAGACCCGCCCGAAGGCCATCCGGTCGACCTCGATGTCGAAGATCACCTGGACGAACGGCAGCTCGGTGCGGTGCACGACCTCGGCGAGCTGGGGAGCCAGCCGCGCCGCGGCGAAGGCGCGCAGCTCGCGAAGGTGGTCGGCGCTGGCCGCGCCGGGTGGCAGCGTGACGTCGCGGCGGACCCCGTCGCGGCCGGTCATCAGGTCGTCGAGCTCCTCGCCGGCGCGGTAGTTGCGGTACCAGACGAAGTTGGCCAGGCGGCGGCCGGGCGCGACCGACCCGTCCAGAGCGGGGATCGGGTACAGCAGGATGTGGCTGCCCGGGATGACCTGGTAGACGATGGAGTCGGCGAGCAGGTCGGCAGCGTCGTGGCCGAGCCGCCGCTCGGCGACCGTCCCCCGCCAGGCCACGTAGCCCGCGTAGGCCGGGCGGGCCCGCGGCTGGAACGCGGTGCGGGCGCTGGAGGTGATGCCGTCGGCGCACACCACCAGCTCGTAGGAGGCCGAGGAGCCGTCGGCGAACCGCACCTCGACCTGCTGGCCCCGCTGCTGGAGCCCGGCCATCTGCCTGCCGAGGTGGTAGCGGCGTCGCCCGAAGCGGTCGAGCAGCGCGCGGTAGACGCTGTGCCAGGCCGAGTACCGGTAGCGCCGCGGCTCCTCGTAGACGACGGCGCCGTCGGCGTCCAGGTAGCGGAGGAAGCCCGTGGAGGTGGTGATCCGGTCCACGTCGAGGTCGGTCCGCTCGCGGATGTAGCGGGTGGTGGCGTCCAGCACGACGATCCCGGCGCCGCGGCTCTCCAGCTCCGCGGTCGACCGTTCGAACACGTCGACCTCGCAGCCGAGGTCGCGGAGGACAAGCGCGGCGGTCAGCCCGCCAAGCGAGCCCCCGACGACCGCGACCCGCGGCCAGGTACCCGGACGGCTAGGGCTGCCCGAAGACGGCGACACTGTCGACGCGGCACTCGAACAGCACACGCCGCTCGTCCATGGCGGGGTCGCGGAGGCCGTAGGGGGGCTCGGCGCCGATGTACTTGGTCCACGCCTGGTCGATGGTCTCGGTCGCCCGGTGCCCCTCGACGGGGTCGTCCTCGTGGGTCTCCCGCTCGGCGGTGGCCTTGATGGTCAGCCAGTGGTAGGGGTTCTTCGGGTTCAGCAGCATCATCGTGAACTGCGGGTTGCGCCGGACCCACTCGGTCTTGCGGCGGTGCTCGGCCAGGTTGAGGAGCACCTTGTCGCCGGCGTAGTTGAACCAGACCGGCGTCAGCCAGGGACGACCGTCCCCGCCCATCACGGCGATCACGGCCGTCACCGGCTCGTCGAGGAGCTGGCGGTACACCGGGTCGAGGTCCTCCAGGGAGTCCTTCTCCTCTCGGGACACGACCGTGAACTGGTCCTCCTGCACCCCTTGGGCGACGTCGAGGATCTTGGCGACCTTGAAGGACACGGCACCCTCCTGTTCAGGCGAGCAGTTCCACCGTCACGAACCGCAGCGTGGTCTGGCCGACGTTCTCCAGGTCGTGGATCAGCGGGTCCGCCGGGTCGTGCTCCGAGTACTGGGTGTCGCCCACCTCGTAGCGCCGGACCTTGAAGGTGCCGTCCGGGGATCGCTGCCGGCCGGTCCCTGCCTCCACCACGGTCCAGAAGTACCGCCGCGTGTGGGCGTGGAACGGCCCCCGGTCGCCCGGCGCGAGCCGCACCTCCCACACCTTGACCCGGTCGTTGTGGAACCACAGCCGCGTGCCCACGTCGAGGTTGCTCGGCGCGGCCGCCAGCTCGTCCCCGAAGCGCCCGGGGTCGAAGGTTCCCTCGTCAACTATCTCGGCCACGCGGGCAACTCTAGATCAATCCAAGCCGCCGTGCGCGCCGGGCCGGGGGACGAGCGGGACCATGCGGCCATCCCGCCACCGGATCGTGGTCACGCGGTGGCCGACCTGGCGCCAGGACCCGTCGAGGGCGAAGTCGCCGAGCAGGGTCGAGGTCCGCCACCCCGGCAGGTCCCCCACCGCCAGGCCCAGGCCGTGGGCGGCAAGCGCGAGATAGCCGGCGGCCGCCGCCTGCGCGGCCACGTAGGAGGGTTCGTGCCCGACCCGGCGCCGGTAGCCGGCGGCGAAGTCGGCTCCCGGCGGCCCGACCTGCGGCGTCCGCGAGGTCGGCCACCATTGCACCGGCCCGAGCACGCCGTCCGCCGCCGCCCCGAGCTCGCCGAAGGCCGGCAGGCCCGCCGCCACCGCGCCCAGCAGCGCCGGGCCGCGCGCCCGGCCCCGGAGGAGGCGGACCTGCGCGACGTCCTCCTCGAAGCGACCCACGACCAGCACGGCGCCGCCGGCGGCGTCCTCGGCGGCCAGCGAGCCGGCACCTACCGTCCGGGCGTCCAGGCCGTGCGCGGACGCCCGGGCCACCGCCCCCTCGGCGACGGCCCGCGCGAACGGCCCGGCGCCGCGGGCGACCAGCAGCCGGTCGACCCTGCGGGCGGCCGCCTCGTCCACGGCGCCGTGGAAGTACGTCGACGCGGGCGCCGGGAGGGACACCAGCCCCGGCCGCGGGAGGTCGTCGGCCGAGCCGCCGTGGTTCCACAGCGGCCTCCCGGCACCGCAGACCAGCGGCGCCACCGCCCGGACCAGGCCGCCGGAGTAGGGACCGAGCAGCAGCTCCACGCCGGCGTCCAGCCACCCGCCGTAGGCGCGGATCGCCGCCCGCCGGGAGCCGCCGTCGTCCACGACGGTCAGCCGCACGCCGGTCTCCTCGGCCCACAGCGTCAGCCCCTGCGCCGCGTCCAGCCCCTGGCGGGCGAACGGCCCGCTGAGGCTCAGCGTCACCGCCGCGTTCATGGCGCTCCATCATCCCTCAGCGGGCCTCCCTTCCTCAGATCGACCCGGACGAGGACGCGGCCTGCCCGGTGAGGTCGTAGACGGTGGTGCCGCCGACCGTGGTGGCGGTGAAGGTCTGCTCCACCCAGCCGCTGATCTGCTGGGCGGCGTCGCTGCCGCCCTGGGAGCCTCCGAACCCTCCGCCGCCGACGAAGTAGTGGATCCTGCCTTCGGCGACGTAGCCCTGGAACTGCTCGAGCGTTGGCGCCGGGTCGCTGCCGTTGAACCCACCGATGGCCATGACGGGCTCGTCGGTGGCGAGCTGGATCCCGGCCGCGGAGTTGGCCCCGACCGTGGCCGCGGCCCAGTCGTAGCCGCCCTGCCGCAGCAGCGCGACCAGCTCTGCGCTCGGCGTGCTGCCGTTGAGCAGGCCGCCGATGCCGCCGCGCGTCCCGCCGCCGGGCCCGGTACCGCCCGGGCCGCCGAACGGCATCCCGCCGTCCGGCCCGCGCTGGGCCCGTCCGTCGAAGCCGGGGGGCGCGCCGCCGCCGAAGCCGGCGCGCGGGCCGCGGCCGAAGCCGCCGGCCACCGTGGGACCGGCCGACGGGATCGCGCCGCTGTGCGGGGTCGCGGCGGTGTCGACGGCGTAGGCCGCCGGCCCGGCGAGGGCCACCAGCAGGGCGGCCGCCGCCACCGCCGCCGCGGCGCGCCGGCGCCACGGCAGGCCGACCAGCAGCATGGCGACGCCGAGGCCGGCGACCAGCACCAGCGGCGCCAGCCACGGGTGCCAGTCGGGGGTCCGCCGCAGCAGCACGAACGACCACAGGCCGGTCGCGGCCACGGACCCGACCAGCAGGTAGCGGGCCGCCGGGTGCTCGCGTAGCCGCCACAGGGTGCTCGCGCCCATGCCGACCAGCGCCGCCACGGCCGGGGCCAGCGCCACGGTGTAGTAGGCGTGGAAGATGCCCTGCATGAAGCTGAACACCAGGCCCGTCACCAGCAGCCAGCCGCCCCACAGGGCGAACGCCGCACGGGTGCGGTCGGTGCGGGGCGCCCGCCGGGTGAACCACAGCCCGGCGGCGAGCAGCAGCACGGCCGCCGGCAGCAGCCAGGCGATCTGGCCGCCGACCTCGGCCCCGAGCATCCGGGTCCAGCCGGTCTGGCCCCAGCCCATGCCGCCGCCGACGCTGCCGGTCTCGTTGCCGGTGAGCCGGCCGAAGCCGTTGTAGCCGAAGGTCAGCTCGAGGACGCTGTTGGTCTGCGACCCGCCGACGTAGGGCCGGACCGAGGCGGGCAGCAGCTCCACGACCGCCACCCACCAGCCGGCGGCGGCGACCATGGCGACCCCGGCGACCAGGAGCTGGCCGACCCGGCGCCGCAGCGACGCCGGCGCGGCCGCCAGGTAGACCAGCGCGAACGCCGGCACCACCAGGAACGCCTGGAGCTGCTTGGCGAGGAAGCCGAAGCCCACCAGGGCGCCGGCGAGCGCCAGCCATCCGGTGCTGGCGCGCTCCAGCGCCCGCACGGTCGCGTACGCGCCGAGGACCAGCAGCAGCACCAGCAGCGCGTCGGGGTTGTTGAAGCGGAAGATCAGGGTCGCGACCGGGGTCAGCGCCAGGATCGCGCCGGAGACGAGCGCGGCGGCGGGCGGGAACCAGCGCCGCACGGTGGCGTACAGGACCCCGACCGCGGCGACCCCCTCCAGCGCCTGCGGGACGAGCAGGCTCCAGGAGCTGACGCCGAAGATCCGGGCCGACAGCCCCATGACCCACAGCGACGCCGGCGGCTTGTCGATGGTGATGAAGCTGGAGGCGTCGGAGGACCCGAAGAAGAACGCCTTCCAGCTCATGGTGGCGGCCTGGGCGGCGGCCGAGTAGTAGGCGTTGGCCCAGCCCGAGGCGCCGAGCGCCCACAGGTAGAGCACCGCGGTGGCGGCCAGCAGCAGCACCAGGGCTGGCCGGGCCCAGCGCGGATCCTCCTCCCGGCCAGGTGGCGCCGTGGCGCTCGCCGGTCGTTCGACGGTCGTCGTTGTCATGGTCGGTTCCCTTCGGTCAGCGTCGGGTGCGTCGCGGGTGGAAGACCCAGGAGCGCAGCAGGATGAAGCGGAGCAGGGTCGCGGCGGCGTTGGCGGCCAGCAGCGCGGCCATCTCGGCCGCCCGGCCGGCGTCGCCGGCGACCAGGTCGAGCAGCCACAGCGCGCCGCTGGTCAGCGCGAGGCCGAGGCCGAACACGGCCAGCCCTTCGAGGTGGTGGCGCAGCCGCGCCCGGCCGCCGCGGACGCCGAACGTCCAGCGGCGGTTGGCGGCGGTGTTGGCCACCGCGCTCGCCAGCAGCGCGCCGGCGTTGGCCACCATGGCGCTCGCCTGGGTGCGCAGCAGCCAGTACAGCGCCAGGTAGGCCAGCGTCGAGACCACCCCGATGGCCGCGAAGCTGGGAAGCTGGCGGGCCATGCCGGCGGGCGCCGGCACGGCCGGCGAGGGCGTGGTTCCGGTAAGCAGGCGACGGCCGACCCGGGCCATGCCGCGCAGGTCGTCCAGGGCCGTGCGCAGCACGTCCACCCGGCTGTCGGGGTCCTCGACCCAGTCGACCGGCACCTCGTGGATGCGCAGCCCGCTGCGCTCGGCCAGCAGCAGCAGCTCGGTGTCGAAGAACCACGCCTGGTCCTCGACGGCCGGCAGCAGCGCCTGCACGACCTCGGTCCTGCCCGCCTTGAAGCCGCACTGGGCGTCGGAGAACCGCGCCCGCAGGGTGGCGCGCAGCAGCAGGTTGTAGCAGCGGGAGACCAGCTCCCGCCTGGGGCCGCGCACCACCGCCGCGCCACGGGCGAGCCGGCTGCCGATGGCCAGGTCGCTGTGGCCGGACAGCAGCGGGGCGACCAGCGGGAGCAGCGCCTCCAGGCCGGTGGACAGGTCGACGTCCATGTAGGCGACCACGTCGGCGTCGCTGCCGCTCCACACGTGGCGCAGCGCCCGGCCCCGGCCCTTCTGGTCGAGGTGGACCGCGCGCACCCTGGGGAGCTGCTCGGCCAGCTTCCGCGCGAGCGGCCAGGTCGCGTCGGTGGAGGCGTTGTCGGCGACGGTGATCCGGAAGGCGAACGGGAAGTGCGCGGTCAGGTAGCCGTGCAGCCGCCAGATGCTGGCTTCCAGGGTCCGCTGCTCGTTGTGGACGGGCACGACCACCTCGACCAGCGGCCGCGCCGGCGCGCCCGCCGTGGGCGCGTCGGCCTTGGCGTCCCGCACCGGTGACGCCATGCTCATCGCTCACCGGCCGCGAGCTGGGCCACGAGCTGCTTGGCCTGGTCGATCGGGATCGCGAAGCCCAGGCCGATGTTGCCGGCCTCCGCGCTGACGCTGGCGATGGCGGTGGAGATCCCGACGACCTTGCCGGAGGTGTCCACCAGCGGCCCGCCCGAGTTGCCGGGGTTGATCGCGGCGTCGGTCTGGACGGCGTCGCCGATGGTCACGGCCGACCGGCCGCCCTCGTCGACGCCGAAGCTGCGGTGCAGGGCGCTGACGATGCCGGCGGTGACCGACCCTTCCAGGCCGAGCGGGCTGCCGATGGCCAGCACGGTGTCGCCGACCTGGAGGGCGTCGCTGTCCAGGGTCGCGGCCTGGAGCCCGGAGACGCCCTCCGCCCGGATGACCGCCAGGTCGGCGGCCGCGTCGGTGGCGACGATGCTGGCGGTGCCGTGGTGCCGTCGCCGAACGCGACGGTGATCCGGCCGCCCTGCGCCGCGTCGGCCACCACGTGGTTGCTGGTCAGGATGAGCCCGTCGGACCGCACGATCACCCCGGAGCCCTCGGCCGCCTGGCCGGCGGCCCGCACCGTGATCGACACCACGCTGGGTTGGACCGCGGCGGCGACGGCGGCCAAGGAGCTGGTGGTGGTGCTGCCGCCGGTGCTGACGAGGGTGGTCGCGGCGTCGCCGGTGGTGAGGGCGGGGTCGTCGAGGGCGGCCACCGCAAGGCCGCCGGCGGTGCCGGAGGTCAGCGCCAGCCCGAGCGCGAGCGCCGCCACCGCCAGCCGGCGTCGCCGGCGACCCTGGCCGCCCCCGGCGGTGCCGGGTGCGGCAGGGGGCGGGCCTTGCGCTCCGCCAGGCGAGTGCCGCGATCCGAGCACCGGCGTGGCGGGTTCGAAGACCTGGGTCGACATGGCGGCCTCCAGACGGGGCGGGCGTTGCTTCCGCCCCGACCTTGGACCGCGCAGCTTCGGCCTCCCTGCATCGGGCCTGGGAGTTCGCTGTGAACCAGCGGTTCGGTCAGCCGGCCGGCGCGCCAGGGTCCAGGGGCAGCAGGACCCGGAACCTGGCTCCCTGCCCCGGCTCGCTGCTCACCTCGACGGTCCCCCCGTGGGCGGCGACCAGCGCGGCGACGATCGACAGGCCGAGCCCCGTGCCGCCGGCGGCGTGCGAGCGGGCCGGGTCGGCCCGGTAGAAGCGCTCGAAGACCCGCTCGGCCTGCTGCCGGGTGAGCCCTCCACCGTGGTCGACGACCTCGATGGCGGCGCTGCTGGCGCCGTCGCCGCGGCGGGTGCCGGCCCGCAGCTCGATCGGGCTGCCGGCGGGCGTGTGGGTGAGCGCGTTGCTCATCAGGTTGGCGATGACCTGGCGCAGCCGGTCCTCGTCCCCGAGGACGACGAGCGGGCCACCGCCGTCACCGTCGGCGCCGAGCTCGAGCTCGATGCGCCGGTCCGGGGCGACGGCGCGGGCGTCGTTGACCGCCTCGGTGGCCAGCGCCAGCAGGTCGACCGGGCGCCGGTCGAGCGGTCGCTGCTGGTCGAGGCGGGCCAGGAGGAGCAGGTCCTCCACCAGCAACCCCATCCTCGCCGCTTGGTCCTCGATGCGGCGCATCAGCCGGTCGAGCTCGCCGGGCTCGAGGGAGGCGCCTTGCCGGTACAGCTCGGCGAAGCCCCTGATGGTGGTCAGCGGGGTGCGCAGCTCGTGGCTGGCGTCGGCGACGAAGCGCCGCATCCGCTCCTCCGACCGGCGGGCCGTGGTCTCCGAGGCGGCGCGGGCGCGGAACGCCGCCTCGATCTGCGCGAGCATGCTGTTCAGCGCCGCCGCCAGCCGGCCGACCTCGGTCCTGGGGTCGCGGTCGGGGACGCGGCGGGTCAGGTCGCCGGCCGCGATCGCCTCGGCGGTCTCCTCCATCTCGACCAGGGGCCGCAGGCTCGCCCGCACGATCGCCACGCCGGCGCCGGCGAGCACCAGCAGCACCCCAAGGCTCACGAACAGGTCGATGAGCTGCAGCCAGCCAACGGCGTTGTCGATCCCGGCGAGGCTGGCGGCGACCACGACGGTGCCGCCGGACTCGTCCTGGCGTGGCAGCACCAGGACGCGCCACCGCCCGCCGCCCTCGGTCGCCGCCACGGTCATGAGCGTGCCGCTGTGCGCCTGCAGCCAGGCGGCGTCGTCGGGCAGGCGGGGTTGGCCCTGGCCCTCCGAGAGCTCGGCACCGAACTGTTTCTCGAACTTGCCGCCGGCGTCACGGCGCTGGATCAGGTACGGGCTGGGGGGCGGCCGCCCGCCTCCCGGGCCGAGGCCGGGCGGCTCGCGCTGGTAGCGGGGGGCCACCAGGGTGAGCTGCTCGTCCAGGCGATCGACCAGGTAGCCGCGCAGGGCGGTGACGCTGGCCAGGCTGATGAGCGCCAGCGCCACGGCCACCAGCGCCAGCACGGCGACGATGAGCTTGACACGCAGTGGTGTCCGCTCGAGCAGCCGCACGCCGGTCATCTCCTAGGCGTCGGGGAGCCGCAATCAGCCGCGGCTCGACCGCGTCGACCTTGCGGCGCAGGTACGACACGTACGACTCGACGATGCTCGAGTCGCCCTGGAAGTCGTAGTTCCACACGTAGTCGAGGATCTGCCCCTTCGACAGCACCCGCCCGACGTTGGTCATCAGGTAGCGCAGCAGCTTGAACTCGGTCGGCGAGAGCTGGATCCGGCGGCCGGCGCGCCACACCTCGTGGCTCTCCTCGTCCAGCTCCAGGTCGGCGGCCCGCAACCGTGTCGGCGGCGGCGGCGTCCCGGCCCGTGCGCGGCGCAGCACCGCCCGGATGCGGGCAATCACCTCCTCCAGGCTGAACGGCTTGGTGACGTAGTCGTCGCCGCCCAGCGTCAGCCCCCGCACCTTGTCCTCGGTCGCGTCCCGCGCCGTCAGGAACAGCACCGGGGTGCGGGTGTCGCCGGACCGCATCCGGCGGGCGACGTCGAAGCCGTCCAGGTCCGGCAGCATCACGTCGAGGACGACCAGGTCCGGGCGCTGCCGCTGCGCGACCTGCAGCGCCTGGAAGCCGCCGGTCGCGGTGGCGACCTCGAATCCGGCGAGCCGCAGGCTCGCCGACAGCAGCTCCAGGATGTTCGGTTCGTCCTCGACGACCAGCAGCCGGGCCTCCGGCGACTCGCTCATGTGCACATTCTCCCTGTTCGACGCGCCGCTGACCGACATCTTCGAGCCCGCGCCTTGGGAGCGCCTAGGTCTTTCCTGGGAGTTCCCTGAGTGTCCGGCGGCCGGGACTCCCAGCAAGCTCCAAGCTGCCGTCCAGGTCCGGTCAAGGCGCGGCCTCCAGGCTTGGACCGTCTCCAAACGACACCTGACGGAGGTTGCGATGGACGGCAGGAAGCGGCGGCGGCACGCCGCCGCGCGGTCGCGGGTGGCCGCTGGCGCGCTGAGCGTCTCGGTGTTCCTCGGCCTGGGCGCGAACATGGCGGTCACCGCCACCGGCACCGCCGACACCGCCGGCGACACCGCGAGCTCCACCTCGGAGCAGCAGCAGTCCTCCTGGTCGGCGACGGCCGCCTCGCCCTCGTCGGACCAGCAGGGCGTTACCAGCAGCCAGGGGAGCTGAGAGGGCACCGCCGCCACGCACTTTCGCGCCATGGGCGCCGACGTCCACGTCCTGGTCGTCGGCGGGCCGGCGGCGCTGCTGGACATCGCCCGCGAGCTGGTCGAGGCGCTGGAGGCGCGCTGGAGCCGCTTCCGGCCGGACAGCGAGGTCAGCCGCCTGAACGAGCACGCCGGACGCCCCGTCCGGGTCTCGCCGGAGACGCTCACCCTGGTGCGGCGGGCCGTCGACGGCGCCAGCGTCACCGCCGGGCGCTACGACCCGACCGTCCTCGGGGCGGTGCTGCGGGCCGGTTACGACCGCAGCTTCGAGCTGCTGGCCGCCGATCCCCCGCCGGGCCGCTCGCCGCTCGGCCTCGGCTGGCAGCGGATCGCCGTCGACGCGGCGCGTTCGACGGTCACCCTGCCCGCCGGTGTCGGCTTCGACCCCGGTGGGATCGGCAAGGGCCTCGCGGCCGACCTGCTGGTCCACGAGCTGCTGGCCCGCGGGGCGGCGGGAGCGTGCGCCAACCTCGGCGGCGACCTGCGGGTCGACGGCGACGCGCCCGGCGGGGGTCCATGGGTGGTCGACGTCGGCCACCCGCTGCGGCGGGAGCCGGCCACCACCATCGGGCTGCGCCGCGGCGCCGTCGCCACCAGCAGCCGGGTCCGGCGCGCCTGGGGCCCGCGGGGCGACCGCCACCACCTGATCGACCCCGCGACGGGCCGTCCCGCCCGCACCGGCCTGGCCGCGGCGACCGTGGTCGCGGCCGAGGGGTGGCAGGCCGAGGTGATGGCCAAGGCCGCCTTCGTCGCCGGGATGCCCGAGGGCCTGCGGCTGCTCGACACGACCGGGACGGACGGCCTGCTCATCGACGACCAGGGGTCGCTGCACCCCAGCGCCGGGTTCGGCCGGTTCACCCGCCGGGCCCAGGAGCGTGCCGGATGAGCTCGCAGCTCCCTTGGCACGTGGCGCGCGCGGGCGGGATCGTCGCCTGGGCGCTGGTGGCGAGCTCGGTGATCTGGGGGCTGGCGCTCTCGACCCGCGTGCTCGGCCGCCGGCCACGCCCCGCGTGGCTGTTCGACCTGCACCGGTTCCTCGGCGGCCTCGCCGTCGTCTTCACGGTGGTCCACGCGCTCGCCGTGGTCGCCGACAGCTACGTGGACTTCGGCCTCGTCAACGTCCTGGTCCCGCTGACCGGCGACTGGCATCCCCTCGCCGTCGCCTGGGGGATCGTCGGCCTCTACCTGCTCCTGGCCGTCGAGCTGACCTCGCTGGCGATGTCGCGGCTGCCCCGCAGGCTCTGGCGCCGGGTCCACATGACGAGCTTCCTGGTGTTCGCGACCACCTCGGTGCACGCGCTGACGGCGGGCACGGATCGGCGATCGGCGCCGTTCCTGGTCGCCGTGGTGCTGGCCTGTGGCGTGGTGGCGCTGCTGACCGCGATCGCTCTTGCACGGTCACGGCGAGCTGCGGCGGGGCAGCGCCCTCCTTCGTGGAGCTGCGTTGTTCGTCCATGATCTTCGGAGAAGTCGCTAGGTCGACCCACGTCAGTGGCGTGACAGCCGGGTGTGACCGCCGGCTCAGCGCCGCGGTCCACGATGCTCCCGTCCCCGCAACATCACGACGGGAGTGGACATGACCTATGCGATCCAGGCGGAAGGCCTGGTCAAGCGCTTCGGCGAGACCACGGCCCTCGCCGGCGCCGACCTGGCGGCCCCCACCGGGAAGGTGCTGGCCGTGCTCGGCCCCAACGGGGCCGGCAAGACGACCGCGGTGCGCATCCTCGCCACCCTGCTGCGGCCCGACGAGGGCCACGCCACCGTCGGCGGCTACGACGTCGTCACGCAGGCCCACGAGGTACGGCAGCTCATCGCCCTGACCGGGCAGTACGCGGCGGTCGACGAGAGCCTCACGGGGGTCGAGAACCTGGTGCTGATCGGGCGCCTGCTCGGCCTGTCCAGGGCCGAGGCCCGCGGGCGCGCCCGCGAGCTGCTGGCGGAGTTCGCGCTCGCCGACGCCGGCGGCAGGGCGGCCAAGACCTACTCCGGCGGCATGCGGCGCCGGCTCGACCTCGCCGCCAGCATGGTCGGGCGGCCCCGCATCCTCTACCTCGACGAGCCGACCACCGGCCTGGACCCCCGCGGCCGGAGAGACCTGTGGCGGGTCGTCCGCGGCCTGGTCGGCGACGGCGTGACGGTGCTGCTGACGACCCAGTACATGGAGGAGGCCGACCAGCTCGCCGACGACGTGGTCGTGATCGACCGCGGCCGGGTCGTGGCGACCGGCACCCCGGACCAGCTCAAGACCCAGGTCGGCGGCCAGGTGCTCCACGTCAGCCCGGTCAGGGACGCCGACATCGCCACGGTGGCGCGGGTCGTGACCGACCTGTCCGGTGCCGCGCCGGACGCCGTGAACGGGTCGGTCTCCGCCCGGGTCGCCGACCCGGCGCTGCCACCCGCCATCCTGCAGCGGCTGACCGACGAGGGCGTGCCCGTGGCCGAGCTGTCGCTGCGCAAGCCGAGCCTCGACGAGGCCTTCTTCGCCCTCACCGGCCACCGCACCAGCGCCGACGGCGCCGGTGGCCACCACGACGACGATCGGAGCGCCGCATGACCGCCCTCGTGCAGACCACCAACCCCGCGGAGCTGGCGACCCGGGTCGGCCCGCTCGCCGCGGTCCGGCACGCGCTCACGCTCGCGTGGCGCAGCCTGGTCCAGATCAGGCACAACCCGATGGAGCTGACCGACCTGAGCCTGCAGCCGCTGATGTTCGTGCTGCTGTTTGCCTACGTCTTCGGCGGCGCCATGGCCGGCTCGCCAGCGGCCTACCTGCAGTTCGGCCTGGCCGGCATCATCACCCAGAACGCGCTGTTCCTGACCATGAACACCGGCATGGCGCTGAGCACCGACATCGGCAAGGGAGTGTTCGATCGTTTCCGCAGCCTGCCGATCGCCCGCTCGGCGCCGCTGGCCGGCCGCATCGCCGCCGACGTCGTGCGCCAGGTCTGGTCGATGGTGATCCTGGTCGGCGTGGGGATGCTCCTCGGCTTCCGGATCCAGACCAGCCCGGCCAGTGCGCTCGGCGCCGTCGCGCTGCTGGTGGTGTTCGCCCTGGCGTTCTCCTGGCTCCCGGTGCTGGTCGCCATGCTGGTCGACGAGCCGGAGAAGGTGATGATGCTCGGGTTCGTGGTCGTCTTCCCGCTGACGTTCGCCAGCAGCGCGTTCGTCCCGGTGGCGACCATGCCCGGCTGGATGCAGGCGTGGGTGAAGGTCAACCCGGCGACGCTGCTCGTCGACGGTGTCCGCGGCCTGCTCGTCGGCGGGGAGGTGGCGCGTCCCGCGCTGGGCGCGCTGGCCTGGGCCGCCGCTATCGCGGTGGTGTTCGCCCCGCTGGCGTTGCGGGCGTTCCAGCGGCGGGCCTGACCTCTTCGGCGAGCGCCGCCAGCACCTCCTCACGCGACCGCGCGGTGCCGCGCCGGTAGGCCTGGGCGAAGCCCTCGTCGCCGAGCGCGGCCCGCGCGGTCTCACGCACCCGCACCACGTCGACGTCCGCCTCGTCGGCCATGCCGCGCAGCACCTCGGCGGTTCCCAGCAGCGCGGCGGCCCGCTCGGCGTCCCCCTCGGCCAGGGCGATGTCCGCGAGCAGCTCCACGACGCGCGCGGTGACCGGCCGGTCCCGGCTCTCCAGCGCCTTCGAGAGCGCCCGCCGGTAGCACTGGCGGGCGCTCTCGAGGTCGCCGGCCGCCACCTCCAGCTCGCCCTTGGAGACCAGCAGGATGGCGTGCCGCTGGCCGATCGGGACCCCGCCGCGTTCGAAGTCCGCGATCACGGCGTCGAGCAGCTCGCGGGCTTCGTCCAGCCGCCCCTGCCACCTGGCGATCTCGGCGAGAATGTGGCGGACGAAGAGCTTCTGGTCCTCCGCGCCGACCTCGTGCGCGATGCGGTCGCCGAGCGCCAGGAGCTCCTTGGCCTGCTCGGTCTCGCCCGCCCGTGCGCGCTCCACCGCCAGGCGGATCACGAGCTGCCCGACGTCCTCGCGGTCGCCGATCCCCTCGAAGATCTCCCGGGCCTCCTCCAGCGCCGCGACGGCGACGTCCTTCTGGCCGCGGCCGGCGCTCAGCTCCGCGCGGGCAAGGAGCACCTGGCCCCATCCCCAACGCTCGCCCAGCTCCCGGAACCCCACCAGCGCGCGGTCGAGCTCCGCCTCCGCCTCGGCGACCTCCCCGAGGTTGAGGAGCAGCGCGCCGGCCATGGAGTGCGCCAGGGCGCGCACCCAGGGGTCGGGGTGGTCGTGCAGCTCACGCGCCCTGTCGAGGCCGCCGGCGTCGTCGTTGCGGAAGATCGCCTCCAGCGCCGGCAGGCCGGCGAGCAGCGGGTGGAGCGCGCGTCGCTCCGCCGGCGGCAGCCCGCGGACGAGACCGCCGGCCTCCTCGATGTCCGCCAGCGAGCGGGAGAAGTCCAGGCCGCCGCTGATCGCGAGCATCGCTCGGAAGGCCAAGACCTGGGCGCGGAGCGCCGGCGGCGCCTCGCCGGGCAACGCCAGCGCCTGCCCCAGCCACTCGCTGGCCTCGGCGCGGGCGCTGCGAAGGAACCAGTACCAGCCGAGGGCCGCGACCAGCCGCAGCGTCAGGGGGGCATCCCGGCTGTCGACGGCGGTGCGCAGGGCCGCGTGCAGGTTGTCGCGCTCGGCGGACAGCCGGGCGAGCCACCTGAGCTGGTCGGCGCGGCGCAGCTCCGGCTCGGCCCGTTCGGCCAGCTCGAGGAAGTACGCGGCATGGGCCCGGCGCAGCGCCTCGTCCTCCCCGGCGTCGCGGCGGCGCTCCGCGCCGTAGGCCCGGACCGTCTCCAGCATCGAGTAGCGGGGCTCGCCGGTGCCCTCGGTCTCCCCGACCACCACCAGCGACTTGTCCACCAGCGCGGCCAGCAGGTAGAGCACCTCGTCGGCGGCGAGCCCGTCCAGGTCAGGGGCGGCGCAGACCCGTTCGGCGGCCTCCAGCGTCGCGCCGCCCGCGAAGACCGACAACCGGCGCACCACGAGCCGCTCGGCGTCGCCGAGCAGCTCCCAGCTCCAGTCGATGACGGCGCGCAGCGTCTGGTGCCTGGGCAGGACCGGCCGACCGCCGCCGGCGAGCAGCCGGAAGCGGTCGTCGAGCCGGGCCGCGACCTGCTCGGCGGAGAGCGCGCGGAGCCGGGCGGCGGCGAGCTCGATCGCCAGCGGCATCCCGTCCAGCGCCCGGCAGATCCGCAGCACCGGGCGCACCGTCTCCTCGGCGACGCCGAACCCGGGCCGTGCGGCCGCGGCCCGGTCGGCGAACAGCCGCACCGCGGGATAGCGCAGGGCCTCGGCGGGCGGGACGTCCTCCTCCGGCATCGCCAGCGGCCCCACCGGGTGCAGCACCTCGCCGGTGATCCCGAGCGGCTCGCGGCTGGTGGCGAGCACCCGCAGCTCGCGGCAGCGGCCGAGCAGGTGGTCCACGAGCGCGGCGACAGTGCCGACGAGGTGCTCGCAGTTGTCCATGACGAGGAGCAGGCGCTTGTCGCCGACCGCCTCCACGAGCCGCTCGAGCGGCGGCACCGGGGTGACGCCACGCGGGGCGAGCAGCCCGAGCTCGCGCGCCCCGAGCGGCGCCAGCACGGCCTGCGGGAGGTCCATCGGGTTGGCGACCGATCCGAGCTCGACCATCCACACGCCGGCGGGCATCCGGTCGAGCATGCGCGCGGCGGCCTCGACCGCGAGCCTGGCCTTGCCGGCACCGCCAGGACCTGTGAGCGTGACGAGCCGGGCGTCGGCCAGGACCCCGGTGATCCGGCCGAGGTCGTCGGCGCGGCCGACGAAGCTGGTGATGTGGGCGCGCAGGTTGGTCCGCGGCGTCGCCGGCGCGTGCACCGGTTCCAGTGGCTCCCCGTCCGCGCGGGGCACCGCCGCCAGCGACGCGGTCTCGCCGCGCAGCACGCCGACGTGGATCGCCTGCAGCTCCTCCGACGGGTCGATGCCGAGATCGTCGGCCAGCCGCCTGCGAAGCCGCTGGTAGGCGGCGAGCGCGTCGGCCTGCCGGCCGGCGCCCACAAGGGCGCGCATGAGCTGGCCGTGCAGCCGTTCGCGGAGCGGATGGGCGGTGACGAGCTCGTCGAGCTCCGCGAGGACCGTGTCGTGCCCACCGGTGGCGAGGTCGGCGTCGATCCGGTCCTCGAGCGCGCCGAGGTGCAGCTCCTCCAGCCGCGCCACGGCCGCGGCCGCGAAGCGGGCGGTCGCCGCGTCGGCGAGCGCCGGCCCTCGCCACAGCGCCAGCGCCTCCCGCAGCGTCTGCCCGGCCCGCCGCGGGTCGCGAGCCAGCTCGCTCCGGCCGGCCGTGGCCAGGGACTCGAACCGGACGGCGTCGACCGCCTCGGGGTCGAGCGCCAGCCGGTAGCCCGCCGGGTGCGTCTCGACCACGCCGGGAAGCAGGCGGCGCAGGCGGGACACCAGCGACTGCAGGGCGTTGGTCGCGCCGGCCGGCGGGTCCTCGTCCCAGACGGCGTCGATGAGCTGACTGCCGAGCACCACCCGGTCGGGGTCGAGCGCGAGGCGGATCACCAGCGTGCGCAGCCGCGGCCCGACCACCTCGACGGGCTCGCCGAAACCGACCCGCACCTCCAGCGGGCCGAGCATGGCGATGGTCACGTCGCTGGCCACGTCCGCCATTCTGCCGGGAGACGCCGCCAAGAGAGCGAGACCCGCGCCAGCGTGCGGGCCGAGCAGCACGGATGGGGCCGACCCCGATCGGGCCGCCCCCGATCGGGCCGCCCCATCCGGCCGCCCCCCTGGCCCCCCGGGATGTGGCTCCGCTCATGGTCACAGTGACCGAACCCGGGGCCGCCACCAGGTCGTGCTGCATGGCGAACAGCGTCGCCGCGGCGCGGCTGGAGACGCCGGCCTTCGCGTAGATGTGCTGGATGTGCGCGTCGGCCGTCTTCGGGGAGATCTGCAGGGTGCCGGCGATGCCCCTGATCGACGCTCCGCGGGCCAGGAGCCGGAGCACCTCGATCTCGCGCGCCGTGAGCCCGGCGACCTGCTCGCGCCTGCGGCCGACCGGCATCCCGGCCGCGTCGAGCACGCCGCCCACGGCCTCGGCGTCGAGCCGTCCGGCTTTCACCTCGGCGCGCAGCTCGGCTGCCGCCTGCTCGGAGGTCATGGCCGGCCGGTGTGGTCGCGGCTCGGTCATCGCATGGTAGGTGTCGGCGGCGGCGAGGACCCGCGCCGCCGGCGGCTGCTGCCCGGCCGGCGCCTGCCGGAAGTAGCCCGAACCGTCCAGGCGCTCGTGGTGCATCGAGGCGATGCGCCCGATCGACCCGAGGAGCCCCTGGCGCGCAAGGATCCGGTCGCAGTGGTAGGCGTGCAGGCGGACCTGCTCCCACTCGCCCCGGGTGAGCGGGCCGGGCTTGTCCCAGATCGCCGAGGACACCGCGACCCGGCCGATGTCGTGGACCCATCCCGCTCTGCGCACGGCGACGACGTCGCCGGTCGGGAGGCCGCACCGCTTGGCGGCGCGGGCGGCGAGGTCGGCGACGCCGCCGGAGTGGCCGACCAGGTAGGGGGACTTCAGGTCGGCGAAATCGCCCATGGCCCGCAGCGCCTCGTCCAGCCGCCTTCCCGACAGGACCCGGCGCTCACCGGGCTCGACCTCCAGCACGCGATCCCATGCGGAATCGACCTCGAGGGCCGAGAACAGCTCGGCTCCCCTTGCCGTGAACGCCGAGACGACGGCGGGGTCGAACGCCGTCCCGGACCGGCGCCGCAGGGTGTCCAGCGCGGCGCCGGGCCCTTCGAGGCGATGGCAGATGGCCGCGAGGTTGGCGACGCCGACCACCCGGGCGACCAACGTGATCTCCTCACCCCGGATCTTTCCCGGGAACCCCTTGCCGTCCCAGCGCTCCTGCACGCTATTGATGTCGCGATGGTAGTCATCGTCGAACCCGAGGCGACCGGTGAGCATCTCCGCGACCTCGCACTGGACCTCGCCCCCGGACCGGAACTTCCCGGTTGCGGCCATGACGCGCACGACCGCCACCGGTCGCTCCAGCAGCGGGTAGGTCCGCCCGATGTGCCGCATCATCGCGGCGAGCATCTCCAGGGGCCGGCCGATGTCCACCGCCGCGAACGAGCTGCGCATCCCCACGTCGTCGCCGGCCATGGCGGCCAGCACGTGCATGTCGGCGGTGCAGCCGATGTGGCGGAGGAGCGCGGTGTAGAACACACGCTCCCGCTCCGGGTCCGGCATTCCCAGCTCCTCCGCCAGCCCGGTGGCGAGGAGGCAGACGGCCAGCCCGTCCTCCATCGGCTGGCCCATGGTGATGTCGGTGGCAAGGGACATCGCGGCCATCAGCTCGGCCAGGCGGAACTCCCGCCCCGGCTCGACGTCAGGCTCTGGCCAGGGGCGCGCCCCCGCGTTCGCGGCATCCACGCCCTCTGCCTACCCCGCGCGGGTCGATCGATGCAACTGTCGCCGGTTCGCCCCTTCCCAGCGCATCGGCGGCCGGTGACGGCATGATGGGTGACATGGCGGAGGTGCTGGTCCTCAGCGAGGCCGAGGTGGCCGCACTGCTCGACGTGGACGAGCTGCTCGACGCGCTCGCCGACGCCTTCCGCGGCCTCAGCGCCGGCCGTGCCTCCGTCCCACCGAGGATCGCGGCGCGCGCCGAGCTGGGCCTGCTCGGCGCGATGCCCGTGTACCTGCCGGGCGTGGCGCTCGGGGCGAAGCTGGTCACGGTCTTCCCGGGCAACCACCAGCGGGAGCTGCCGTCGCACCAGGGCCTGATCGTGATCTTCGACGAGGAGGACGGCACGCCGGTCGCGGTGATGGACGGCAGGCACATCACCGCCGTCCGGACCGGCGCCGCTGCCGCGGTCGCGGCCGGCGCCCTCGCCCGTGCCGACGCCGAGGTGCTCGCCATTCTCGGGGCCGGCGTGCAGGGCCGCTCGCACCTGGAGGCGCTGCCGCGGGTGCGCGGCTTCCGGGAGATCCGCGTCGCCTCCCGGACCCCGGCGCACGCCGACGCGCTGGCGTCGCTGCATCCCGCCGCGCGCCCCGTCGCCTCGTTCGAGGAGGCGGTCGCCGGCGCCGACGTCGTGTGCTGCTGCACCGACGCGCGTGCGCCGGTCCTCAGGGCCGCATGGCTGGCGCCGGGCACCCACGTGAGCTCGGTCGGTGGGACCTTCGGGCCGGAGCTGGACGCCGACACGGTCCGCGGCGGCCGGGTCTTCGTCGAGTGGCGCGGGGCGGCGCTGGAGCCGCCGCCGGCCGGCGCCCACGACCTACAGGGCCTCGGCGCCGACGCCGTCACCGAGATCGGCGAGGTGCTGGCCGGCACTCGTCCGGGCCGCACCTCCGGCGACGAGATCACCGTGTACAAGTCGACCGGGCACGCGGTCGAGGACGCCGCCGCCGCCCGCCTGGTCTACGAGCGGGCACGGGGCACCGGCAGCGGGCTGGTCGTGAAGCTATGACGCCGCCGCGGTTGCGTGGCCGCCTGCACCAGGTCGCGTTCTTCGCCTCGATCCCCGCCGGGGTCGCGCTGGTGGCGGCGGCCCGCTCCTGGCCCGCCCGCGTCGGCGTGCTGGTGTACGCGCTGAGCCTCACCGCCATGTTCGGCACGAGCGCGGCCCTGCATCGGCTGCGCTGGTCGCCCCGGGCGCGGCTGCGCATGGACCGCCTGGACCGGACGATGATCTACGTGCTGATCGCCGGCAGCTACACCCCCGTGTGCCTGCTCGCCCTCCGCCCGGGCTGGCGGGTCGCGTTGCTCGCGCTGGTGTGGACCGGGGCGGCCGTCGGCATCGCGCTGGTCCTGCGCTGGAACCGCCGCCGCGGGACCGGCGTGGTCCGCATGGTCCTCTACCTGGGGCTGGGGTGGATGTCGGTGCTGGTGCTCCCCGAGCTCGCCCGCACCCTCGGGCTCGGCCAGCTCGCGCTGGCGGTCCTTGGAGGCGTGCTGTACACGGTCGGCGCGGTGGTCCTCATCCGCCGCCGTCCCGACCCGAGCCCACGGGTGTTCGGCTATCACGAGGTCTGGCATGCGTTCACGGTCGCGGCCGGGGCCTGCCACTACGCGCTGATCTGGCTGCTCGCGACCGCCAGGTGACAGTGTGTTACGCTCGCCGTAGGAGGACGATACGGCATGCCCGTTGGAACCGTGAAGTGGTTCAACCCCAGCAAGGGCTACGGCTTCATCGCCCAGGCCGAGGGTGACGACGTCTTCGTGCACATCAGCGCCATCCTGGGCGACAACCCGTCGCTCGCCGAGGGCCAGAACGTCCAGTTCGACGTCGTGCAGGGACGCAAGGGCCCGCAGGCCGCCAACGTGCGGCCGGTCGAGGCCGAGTAGCGGCGGCTCCTCCCGCATCCGTCGGTTTACCTACCGGATGATGCGCAGACGCGGCTACGACCGATGCATGGTGCCGCCTCCCCGGGTCGGTCCTTAGCATTCGAGCGACCTTCTCTTGCTCGCTCTTCTCGGGGGGACCCGTGCCAAGTCGAATGCTGCGAACGTTCGTCGTCTCTGTCGTGCTCGCCGGGTTGGCGGGCTCGATGCTGGTGTTGGGGATCGCCGCAGCACCGCCGGCCGGCGCCGCGCAGCCGGTTCCGGGGCACACCAGCCTCGTCCCGAGCAAGCCCCGCACCAACACCCCGGTGATCAGCACCGGCGAGATCTGGGACATCGAGGTCTCCGGCACGCGGGTCTACATCGCGGGCACGTTCTCGTCGCTGCAGAACTCCGGCGGTGGCACGACGGTGAACCAGCGGTTCCTCGCGGCGTACAACATCAACACCGGCCTGATCGACACCACGTTCCGGCCCACCTTCAGCGGCGGCGGCGTCAACGCGGTGGAGGCCTCGCCCGACGGCACCAAGCTGTACATCGCCGGCTCCTTCAACACCGTCAACGGCGTGACGAAGCGCAAGATCGCCTCGATCAACCCCACCACCGGCGCCCCCGTCGCCGGCTTCACCGCCAACGCCGGCGCGCAGGCCACCGCCCTGGCGGTCACCAACACCACCGTGTACGCCGGCGGCCAGTTCTCGACCGTGAACGGCACCGCCCGCGTCGGCCTGGCCGCGGTGAACGGCACCACCGGCGCCCTGATCCCCGGCTTCGTCAACGACATCTCCGGCGGCATCGGCGTCAACGGCCTGCTGACCGTGCAGCAGCTCAAGCTCACCCACGACGACAGCAAGCTGCTGGTCGTGCACACCGGCCGCAAGATCGCCGGCCAGGACCGCTACGGCGTCGGCCTGATCAACACCCAGAACAACCAGCTCCTGCCGTGGCGCACGCGGCTGTGGGACGACAACCTCCAGTTCGTCGGCGGCATCCAGCGCATCTACGCCGGCGACATCGCGCCCAACGACCAGTACTTCGTCGTGGGCAGCGGCTCCGGTGGGGACCGTCCGCCCATCAGCGACACCGCGATCGCCTACCCGATCGCCGGCGGCGACAACGTCGAGCCGCTGTGGATCTCGCGGCACTTCGACAGCGTCTACTCCATCGCGATCACCGAGCAGGCGGTGTACGTCGGCGGCCACTTCGGCTTCCAGGAGTCGCCCACCGCGCCGGACCCGTGGCCCGGCCTCGACAACGTGGGCTACGGCACCGGCCAGGGCCTGGCCGCCTACGTCCTCGGCGACGCGGTGGTCCGCCGCGACCACGTCGGCGCCCTCAACCCCGCCGACGGCAAGGCGCTCGAGTGGAACCCGCTGGCCTTCACCTTCGAGGGCAACAAGGCCATCGAGGCCACGCCGCGTGGCCTGTTCGTCGGCGGCGACGGCATGTACAAGGGTGGCGTCCGCACCGGACGGGTGGCGTTCTTCGACTTCAACACCAACCCGGCCCCGTCGCCCATCGACACGACCATCGTCAACCCGATCGAGGGTCGCGTCGAGGAGTCCGGTGTCCAGTTCGTGATCGACGGGCAGGCCACCGCGCCGGGGCAGGTCCGCCGTGTCCAGGTCGAGATCCAGGACCGCAACTCCAAGCAGTACCTGCAGGACGACATGGTGTCCTGGGGGCCCTCGAACAACATCTTCGCGAGCCTCGCGGCTCCGAACGCGACCTCGACCGCATGGTCCCTGCCCGTCACGCTGACCGGCAACCGCGAGCTGCAGGTCATGGCGAAGACCTTCGCCGTCACCGGCGGCAGCGACCCCACCAAGGCCATCAAGAAGTTCGAGACCTTCGGGCTCGAGGACGCGACCCCGACGACCTCGATCAGCGGGCCCAGCGGCAGCGTGCTGACCAGCACCACCTTCATCGCCACCGGTACCGCCAGCGACGACAACGGTGTCGATGCGCTCAGCTACTGGTTCCGGGACGCCAGCAACCAGTACCTGCAGGAGGACGGCAGCGCCTCGTCGAACTTCAACACCTTCCGCGGCCTGCCCGACGTCGTCGGCGCGACCTCGGCCACCTGGCAGTACGAGGTGACCCTGCCGCACGAGGGCGAGTGGCGCATGTCCGCCACCGCCATCGACAACGCGGGCCAGTCCGACCTTCGCAGCGCGACCCGTGACTGGCTCATCACCACCACGGGCGTGGCGCCCACGGTGGCGATCAACACCCCGACGCCGATGACGCCGCCCACCGCGGCCGCACCGTACAGCGTGGCGCCCGGCGGGCAGCTCACCTTCAGCGGCCCCGCCAACGACGAGGACGACCTGGCCAACGTCGAGATCACCCTGCGCAACAACACCACCAGGGAGCAGTTGGCCTCGGACGGCACCTGGGGCACCGACGTGGTCGCGGGGTTGTACCGAGTCTCGCCGCAGAACATCAACGGGCCGAGCTACAACTGGAGCTACACCACGCCGTTCAACCTCACGCCAGGCCAGTACACCTTCACCGTGCGGGCCACCGACGACATCGGGCTGACGACCTCGTCCGCCAACCGGGGCCAGCTGACCATCAACGCCCAGGTCCCGGGCGACAACTTCCCGAACGGGCTGCTGAACTTCACCGGCACCGACTCGAGCATCGAGGTGCTGCACCTGGACCTCGCCGGCACCGCCACCGACGACTTCGGCGTGGGAAGCGTCCGGGTCTCGCTGCTGGACCGGGACACCGGGCGCTACGTGCAGCCCAACGGCACCATGGCGGCGGCGTTCGCCACCCTGAACGCGACGCTCGCCTCGCCCGGCGCCACCAGCACGACGTGGACGCTGCCGGTCGACCTCCCGACCCAGGGCGAGTTCGATGTCACGGCGTTCGCCGTCGACACCTCGAACCAGCAGGACACCTCGACCACCGGGGCCACCGCCCGCTACCTGGTCTACCCGGGTGACCTGGACCCGTGGCTGAGCGACACGCTGGGCTCGCCCACCGAGGGGACCGCCTTCACCGAGGCGAGGATCGCGGTGAGCGGGCGCGCCCTGGACGACATCGGCCTCAGCCGGGTCGAGGTCGGGATCGTCAACAGCCTCGGCCAGTACATGAGCTCCAGCGGCACCTTCACCAGCACCACCGAGAGCTGGCGCACCGCGTTCCTCAACAGCCCGGGCACGC
>WNFU01003864.1_pt1 | contig 24788 bp, 16 predicted proteins | sample 5400121 | NCBI WGS metagenome assembly WNFU01 (sample SAMN13153360, study PRJNA577476) | soil metagenome | isolation source: 100 cm soil or saprolite under grassland replicate 1 | place: USA:California | collected 2016-06-15
GAAATAAACCAGCACCCGCGCCCCGGCCATCAACGATCGGTACTCCACTTCGGGAACCCGCAAATGGAATCTCCAGTTGGGGAAGGCGGAGGGCTGGATATTCCGCGGCAAAGGCCCGATCCAATGAACCGCTCCGGAGTAACCGGTCTCCTGTTGCCATCTCGAAAGATAATCCATGGCCAAATCCGTTCGCTTGTGCGGCAGGCGACTCGACAGGACGAGGATGTCCTCCCGTCTGGTAGCTTCGAATCCGGCGGTCCAGCAGAAACCGATCCCCGCTGCGACGATGGGAGGGGCAGGAATGCCGCGAACCTCTGCCAGGCGGGCGATCTCGGACTTCGTGAACTCGCTGTTGGTAAAAACGATTGTCGAATGGCGGAGCGTTGAATCCAGGCTGGCGCGAAAATACCATCGCTCCAGCGGTGAAACCGCTTCAGGATATTTCTCTTCGTAATATTGCGGAATCACGTCATGCACGTAGGTGATCAAGCGCACCGGGGGTTTGCGGAGAAAGGAAGCGAATCCTTTGGGGAGAAAGAGCCACGGATTGCCCAACTGTTTCGCCACGCGATAAACCTGAATCTGGTCCCAAAAGATGCGGCGAAGGCGGGTCGCGTTCGGGCCGTCGTGGCGATGAAGCACAACTTTGCCGTCCTGAGGCACCAGGCGTTCAAGGCCGGAATTCGCCAGGACCGCGATTCGGTCCACTCCCGGGTTTTTTGCCAGATGCTCCAGTAACCGGAGGGACACATTCAAAATGCCGATCGACTTGGTTCGATCGAAATCCTGATCGGCGATTGAGAAGGTCAACGATAGATGACTCATGTCCGGCACCAGGCTGTGTCGCACAGTGGGATCGTGAACCCTGGTCGGTCTGTCGTGGAGCAGCCGTTCCGGCTGTCTTCACGGGCGTCTCGCCCGCGAAGAGTTGTGGGGCGAGACGCCCCGGTGGCAGGCGGGACGCCTGCCCCACTCCATGCCGGTTCAAGCAGGGGACTCTTTCGCTTTTTCGCATGCATTGGAACCGTGAACCGTGTTTGGTAGGGCGCGGTGTCCTCACCGCGCCGCACACCGGCGGACTGAGGACAACCCGCCCTACCTCGCAGTTCATGGAGAGCCCCCATTCGTTTCGCGCATGCATTGGGAACATAAACCTGAGCGGCGAAATAGTGGTGCGGGCGTCTCGCCCGCGAGCTCGGCAACGCGGGCGAGACGCCCGCACCACTGCCTGCTGGTTCATGGATAGCCCTCACGACTTTTTCGTCGCGCATTGGGACCACGAACCCGATTGGACAATTTCATGTCGCATATGCAACACGAATCTGTCCGAGCGCTTTGTACGGTTCATGGGTAGGGTGGCCGAAATCCGGGTGCGACGAAGGTCCGGTGGCTCGCATGCTAAACTGACCTCTGTGACCGCACACTAGACCAGAGTGAACAAGTCTCGATTCGCATCCACCCAGTGGACCAGTTTTTCAACCCCGGTGGCGCAGGAATACGTTGGTTCCCACCCGAAATCCGTCTTTGCTTTGCGGATGTCGGCAACGAAAACCTTCTGATCGCCCGGACGCCAGCGGGCAAAAGTGAACTCCACAGGGCGTTTCCGAATGTTCTTCAGCATGCCGATCAGCTCGAGCAAAGAGAGTTGGTTTCCGGGTCCCCCGCCCAGATTATAGATTTTCCCCGATACAACGGCCCGCTTTTCGTATGCCAGAAGATAGGCGTTCGTCAGGTCGTCGATGAACAGGACGTCGCGGGTTTGCTTGCCGTCCCCATAAAGGGTGATCGCTCTTCCCAAGGCGTGCGCAATCGCGAACCAGGCCACCCATCCTTGATCCTCCACGCCAAATTGACGGTATCCGTAAATGCACGATTGGCGGAAAGAAACGGTCGCCAACCCATAGATCCGCGCGTAATCCCTCACGTATTGATCGGCCGCTCCTTTGGAACAGCCGTAGGGCGAATGAAAATCGAGCGGATGGGCCTCGGAAATCCCCAAGGGCAGATCCTCGTATTCGTATCTTCGGTTTCGTTCGATAACGCGCACGTCCTCCAGGCTACCGTAAACTTTGTTGGTCGAAGCAAAGACAAAGAACGCTTCGGGGTCCTGAAGGCGGACGGCTTCAAGCAGGTTGAACGTGCCGAGGACATTGCACTCCAGATCTTCGCGCGGGTTGGTCACCGATGAGGTCACCGCGACCTGTCCCGCGGCATGAAGAACCATATCGAAGTGGTGTTGGCCAAAGCCGTTCGCAACCTGCTTTTCGTTGCGCAAATCGACTCGACTGAAATCAAATTCGCCGAACTGACGGAGCCACTCCAGATTCTGTTTCCCGCCACGGCGCGAAAGGTTGTCCCAGACCGTCACCTGCCAGCCGGCGGAGAGGAACCGTTGAGCGGCGTTGCAACCGATGAAGCCCGCGCCGCCCGTGATCAAAACTCTGTTCTTTGCGTTTGCTTTGCCTGTCATCGCTTGAGTATGCCATCATGGTAGCGGTCCGGGCGGCGGGACACCAGCAACTTTCAAGAAAATCCGACCCAAAGGTCGATGGTTATCAGTCGGTCCCCACCAGACGATAGATTTCCAGGGTTTCCCGAGCGCAACGCTGCCACGAAAACTTCGCGGCCTGCGCCTTCCCCCCGTCAATGGCTTCCTGCCGAAGCTCCGGTTCGACGGTCAATCGGAGGATGGTCTCGAGGTAAGCCCGGGCGTTCATTTCCGCGTAGAGTGCGGCGGTGCCGCCGACCTCGGGCAAACTCGCCACGGGAGAACAAATCACCGGACAACCCAGGGCCTGAGCTTCGGCCACCGGCAGACCAAACCCTTCGTATTTGCTGGGAAACAGGAGCGCCTGGGCCCGCCGGTACAAGTAAACCAACACGTCATCGCTTTGGTGGCCCAGGAAACGCCAGCCGGACGGAGGTGGTCCCTCGTGACCGACGCCTTGCCAACGCGATCCTGCCAGCAGTAACGGCGGGAGTTTCACCCGGCGCGATTCGGCCAGCCCGTACATTTCCCGGATGAGTGTGATATTTTTACCCGGTTCGAGTGAACGGGGCTTTCGCTCCGGAGGCGCCGGATCGTTCGGGTGAAACGGACAGCCATAGTACACTACGGAAATATCGCGCTCCGACAATCCCAGCACTGCGCTGACTTCATCGGCGGTAAATCCACTGATGCAAATCACGTGCCGCGCCCGGTGGAGTTTGCGATACCCGCTTCTGGCGGAGAAACCGTGCCAGCGCCGAAACCGGTCCGGTTGCCGGAACACCGCCATGTCGTGAACGGTCACAACGTTGGGAATGCCGTTCGGGGCAAAGGTCAAGGGAGTTCCGGTAATGTGGTAGGCCCCTGCGCGGGATTTCGCAATGATTTCCGGCGCTATCCACTTCGCCCAGATAAGCTCTCGATACGCGGTTTTCAGGGCCCGCTGCGGCTGTTGAATTCCGAAATTGCCCACCGGCCAGCCCACCTCGACGATTTCCAACTCCCGCGCGCAGTATTTGTGAAAAGCGCCCAGCAGACTGCGGACATAGCGAGCCATTCCTGCCTGGGTCGTGTAAAGCGGGTTGGTGTCGATGGCGATTCGCATGACTGCGGACAGAAAGGAGTGAAAAAAGAAGCGCGCCGTTTTGCGCTTACGCCGTGGCCGCAAGATCCGGCTCAACGACCGGCTCAATGGCGTTTGCCGTTTTGACGCCGCCATTGATGCAGATGCTCATTCCCACCAGTCCGGTGAAGGTCATCAGGTCCATATCAAACTGACCGTAAAAGAACAGGTAAAACACCAGCCGCGAAAGGAAATAAGCGAAGAGAAAGCGGTTGATCTGCTCCAGCGACTTGTCACCGAAGCGATAATTCAAATAAAGGACGCGCGCGCCCGCCCAGCAAAACCAGGCAAAGCCAAGCACGCCAAATATCCCGAAGGGAATAATCAGGGTGAGCACTCCCTGGTGATAGATTCCGCCGACCACATAGGCTTCGTAACCTTGAGCCAGGCCTCTTCGCATGGCTTCCTCGGTTAAATACATATCGGTGCCGCTAAAGGCGAAACCCTTTCCCAAAAGCAGATATTTGGGGATCTCCGGCACCACAACTTTCCACATTTCAACGCGCCATTCCCACGAGCCCTGCGCATCAAGTTTGGCAGCGGGATCTATTCTCACTGGCAGAAAACTTAAACTCCTCTGCACCGACAACGGCAATCTTTCAGAAAAAGCAACCAGTCCGCATCCGAGTAAAGCGCCGACGAGCAGGAAGACAGGCAATAACTGGCTTCGGAAATGTCCCTCCAAATAGAATTGAAAAGCGAACAGAAATAGCGCCAGCAAAAGCGCCGAGCGGTAGCCCCCGAGCAAACTGGCTGCCACCAACCCGGAGAAAAGGGCCAACCGCCAGGGTTTGGCCACCTCACACAGCCCGCGGATGCCATAGCGCATCAGCATAAAATGGTAGCCACTCATTGCGGTAAACGATACCCCGGTGAGGCGCAACATTGTGCCCTGAGTGAAGGCCTGGCTTATGGCGAGGTTCGAGGAAAACACCGCATACAAGCCATAGAACTTTGGGCCTGCCGCATAAACCAGGTCGCTGATCATAGCCGTTGTTCCCGACAAAATAAACGCGTAAGCATAGGTTTTGGCACGCTCCCGGGGAGCGGCTTGGGAAACCAGAGCAAAGTAGCCGATAATGGCGCCCAGCACACCCAAATACCGTCGTGCTCCCCAGGCTTCGGTACCGAGCGCGCGACCGCCAAAACCGCCGGTTAATTTCCCGGTGACCACAACGACCACCACGAGCCAGATCAGCGGCCAGGCGACCGAAGGCGCGTCAAGCGCACGGTTTCCTTCACGCATGGTTCTGGCAAGTACCGAGAAGCAAAGGCTGATCGCCGCCATAACAATCCCCAAATTCGGTTGACCCGGTAGAAAGAACACAATAAGGGAGGCATTCCACGTGAAGATCAGCATCGCATGGTGCCATCGCATTAAAACGGGAAAAGTCAGCACGAATAACAACCCACCGAGAAAGATAATGTTGGCCAGAGTCAGCGGAACGGCCAGGAAACGTCGTTGTCATGCCCGGACAGTAGAATGGAGCTTGGTGTGAGATGCAAACATTTTTGGACTCCGTACGAAGGTCGAGAGAGTTGCCGATCAGGGCGTCGATGGAACTCGGAATCGGGGATCACAAAGAGGCACAAAAAGCACAAAAGCCGGTAGTTTTTGCGCCTCTTGTGCTTTCTTGTGGCCATCGATTCTGTCGTTTTCAGAGGAGCAGTCTTTCGGGGATGCATTCATCGCTTTTGCACCTGCGCGAGACAGAGAGCGCCGAGCGAGGGAAACAAACGTGTGACGACCGTTGCCAGCGCGCGTTTCACGACCAGCGCTGCAGAAAGGGGGCTGCGATTCTGGAACGTCTGAAAGTGCGTCGCGCGGACGATGTTGAATCCGGTGCCGCAGAGCAGTTCCGTAAACTCGCGTAGCGTGTACTCGCGCCAGTGCGGCGCATATTTCATGCGGTTCCGATCATCCATTTGCAGGAAGTAGGTATCGATCGGCGGGAGGACGCTCTTGCCTGAAAGCAGTTTCAGTCGTTGGTCGAGCTTCGCTTGGTTGGGCACCGTCAGGTTAAGGATCCCTCCCGGTCGCAGGACGCGCTGTACTTCCTGAAGAAAAGGAATCGGATTGAAATTAAAATGCTCCATCGTTTCCCAGCAGATCACGCAATCAAATCGGTTTGAATCGAACGGCAGGCGATTTTTTTGCCGGTCGCGTTCGCCGAAGATTTGGAAAAGATCGCCATAGTGAGGCTCGATCCCGCATTGATGGTAGGCAGCGGCAAATTCGCGGAGCTCGTAGCTTTCTCCTTCAAAAACCACGACGTTCTTCGCCACCGCCTCCTTCCAAAGAAAGGGCAGGAACGAGAAGCCGGGACCGATCTCGAGCAGACTCGCGTGGCGTTGACGCAATAAACCGAATTCATTTGTCGTCAGCCAAAGCCGATCAGCATGCTGCGAGTAGTAACGCCGGTAATCCGGAGGCACGTTCAGCTTTTCGACGGTTTGCTGCATGAACTCGTCGAACTCTTTCCGACTCTTGATCATCATTGCGCAGGGCAGTTTGTCGTTCCGCAATTAACCCAAGGCCTTGTTGCTGTGACCATTTCAAGACGAGTCATCAAAACACTCGTTTTATTGACGAGTTCCACAAGCATGCACTTCAAAAGCAGCACCTGCTCTCTTCAGTCACAAGAGAGCAAAGCAGAATAAAGCATCAGGTAATTTGCAACCATTTTTGCGAGCGTGAATTCCTTTCGAATTCGTTCGCGCGCCAACTCGCCGGCCTTGCCGAGTTGTTCCCGCTCTGCGATCAAGCCGCCCACCAGGCTCGCGGCCTGACGCCAATCGCCCGCTTCATAGAGCCAGCCGGTCTGGCCATTGACAACAATCTCCGGCACGCCACCCACCCGCGCGGCCAACACCGGAATTCCCACCCGTCCGGCTTCGAGCAAGACGGTGGGAAAGGGATCGAATTCCGTGGAGGGCACTACCAATAAATCCAAATTCCTTAAGAAATCGATTGGGCCATCCACCCAGCCCAGCCAATGCACCTGTTGCCACCAGGGCAAATGACCATATCGTTTTCGGATTTGAGCGACCATACCCTTGCCGAGGGCATCCTGAGCTTCGCCGGCGACGCGCATTTCCCAGGAGGCGCCGGTATTACGAGCGATTTCAGCCAGCAGGGAGAACAAATCCGGCAGCCCTTTCCGCTCGGAAAATGCCCCCAGAAAACCCAAGCGGAAAACGGAATCCGGTTTCGCGTCCCGGGCCGTTTGATAATCCGGCAGACCATTGTGGACTACCTCAAGCTTGTCTTCGGGATAGCCGGCTGACAGACAGGCCGAGCGGACTGCATGCGATACGCAAATCACTTTCCGCAGCCCCCAGCGGGCGGACCAACGCATCAGCAGTTGGCGTTTCCTGGAAATGAAGTCCGCCTGAGGATGATCGTGCAATGTGCCCAGGGTGGGGCGGCGAGTGAACCAACCCAGAAGCGCGGTTAATTCCCAGTCGCGCGCCGCCCACCCGTGCACCACGTCAAAGGGCGTTTCACGGTGGCGCTTCCTCAATTCCGTCAACTGCCTTTTCAGAGCACGGAGGGAGAATGCCCGGTTATCGTCAATGTAGGTCTGCGTCACACCTCCTGGAAACGACCCGGCGAGCTTGCTGCCTTTAACTAGAGCCACGGTCACGTCATGCTCTGACGCCTTCAATCCTTCCAGAAAGTACACGAGCATCTTCTCGGCGCCGGCGAAATACCTGGCTTCCGGATGGATTATCAAGACTCGCATTCTTCAAGACTAAAATGATTCCCCGCGCAATTGCAAACCGGCAGCATCCAACACGAGTCGCCGCCTTCGCAGGCGTATGTATAAAAGCATTCGCCGCCTGCGCAAATTCTTTGGTGCTGGACACCGCGCCGCGGGGTGGTCCGGCCAGCGCAGCGCGCCGACCTTGTCTCCGGTTGCGGCTCTGCCGCGCTGGGCTTTTTGAGATTCCGGTTTGCTCTCGACAACGGCATATCGTGCGATTTGACTCGCTTGCCGATGGTGACTTTGTTGCAATCATTTTATGATCAACATCGTGGCCACAACAATTTTCCCGCCCACGCCCGGCATGAAACGGATCAGCCGCGAACTCGATTCACGGGACGGGACGCTATGGGTCATCGGCGATCGCAATGGCCCTCCTGCCTACGGCCTGCCAAACACTCGATTCTACGACATTGAAGCCCAGTCACAACTGCCGTTTCACCTGGCTCGTCTGCTGCCGGAAAAACATTACGCCCGAAAGAACCTGGGCTATCTCCTGGCGATCCAAAACGGCGCCACATTCCTGGTTGAAACCGATGATGACAACGTCCCGCAGGCGAACTTCTGGCGCCCCCGTTCCGCCTCGGTCGCTACGCGTCAGGTCAGACACGCCGGCTGGTTCAACGTCTATCTGGAATTCTTCGATGGTCGAATCTGGCCCCGGGGATTTCCCCTGGAAGAAATCCAGCATTCCTTCGCCCGGCGCGTAAGACTCGAATCCGCTGCTGCCCGACGGGAATGTCTCATCCAGCAGGGACTGGCCAACCGGAATCCCGACGTGGACGCCGTTTACCGTCTGGTATGTCCATTGCCTCTCGACTTCAAAAGGCGATCACCGGTCAGTTTGGCGCCCGGTTGTTGGTGTCCGTTTAACAGCCAAAACACAACTTTTTTTCAACCCGCGCTTCCCTTGCTCTACCTGCCCACGTTTTGCAGTTTCCGAATGACCGACATCTGGCGGTCACTCGTGGCGCAGCGCTGCCTTTGGGAAATGGAGTCCGAGGTCTGTTTCACTCAAGCCACGGTTTATCAGGAGCGCAACGAGCACAATCTCCGCAAGGATTTTGAAGACGAACTCCCAGGCTACCTGATGAACAACCGGATTCGAACCCTGTTGGAAAAGCTTGGCTTGAGGGCAGGCCGTTCGTTCGAGACCGTCAGCGAGAATCTGTCGGTCTGCTATGAAACGCTTGTCCGAGCGGAAATTATGAAAAAGAAGGAACTGCTTCTGGTCGAAGCGTGGAACCGCGATCTTGCTTCACTGGCCTGATTTTTTTTGCAGCCAGTTGGCGGCCGCGCTGGCCCGTTTCCAAAACCGGGCGCAGAGTTGAAGCGTCAACGCAGAGATGAAATTGCGCCGCCGGCGATGAGTCTTGCGGATGAGCGCGGGATCGATTGCGTCTGACGACCCCAGCCCAATGGCCGGAAGGTCAATGCGCGCCAATCCCCAATCTTCACCATTGCGTGAAAGCGGTGTGATGACTTCATCCACCCAGAATTTCCAATCATTATTCGGCAGCGTTTGTTCGTGGGCGTTACCCCCGGTCAGATTGTGGTTCAAGTGCAGCACGCATAACTCGTCGCCCAGGTCGGGCGTGCGTCCGTCGCCGTTGAGCAAATTCAGGCGTTTGGCGTTATTGGCGTCACTGTGGCCCCACAACTTCATCCCTTCCTCGCAACCGCGGATGGCAAACCACTGTTCGCGCGGCGCCAGTTGAAAGTCGCCCACGGACCCAAAGCGCAGCCAGGGCTGTTCCTTTTCCGGCGGAAATCGCACGCCGCGCCGGATGACATCATCGCAAAAATCACTGATCTGGCGGACGTTCATCCGGTCGAGCATCTGCCATTGGGCCGGCGGAATGCCGACGCGCGGGCAAAGATAAAAGCGCGGCGGCAACCGTTCGAGCAGGTCAGGCAGCGAGCGGCGGCCCAAAGGGTGCAGCAGAATGTCGCAGTTCGTGGAAAGCAGCCACCGGTTCTTTGGGTTGCTGCGGCGAATACCCACGTTGCGCGACAGTTCGTCCGAAAAAGGCAGCGGCGTTTCACCCAGGGCCGCTTTCATTTGTTCACCGCTGACGCGATAGCACTTCAGTCGGCGACGACACTCCGGCGTCAGGGTGTCGGCGATGGCTTCCACCAGCGCGCCGTCCTGCTCCGGCGAGTTGCAATCGACATAAATGATCTCATCTTCCGAATCGCCACAAAGCGAAGCCAGGTAATTGAGGCTGATGGCGGTTCGCTTGTGCAGATTGACGCCATAGCCATCATTGCGACCGGCAACGAGGAAGGTAATCATAACTCAAAACTTCTTTCGTTTCAGTCGAACGAGAGCGAGCAACTGGCGCTTGAGCCAAACATGAGCCCGAACAGCCCGGATTCTCGGCGCCTTCTCAGCATCCAGCACATTTCCGTTGTAAGACAGTGTTTTCAAACCTGTTTCGAGGCGGCCAGGCAACTACTTTGCGACCGGATACGCCAATTCCACAATCGAGAGAGCCCTCTGACAAAGCGCCTCCCCAAAAGGCGCACCAGTATTTTGAACAGCCATGACGCGGCGCTGGCGGGGTCTGAACCTGAATGCAGAAACAACTCTACGTTGTAAGTCAACCATCGCGAACTGAAGTGCATCGCGTGGTCCAGCAGGAAGCGTGGGTGAGGCGCGAAGCGATTGCGCAAGAGCCTGGAGTGCAGAGGCCCTGCCAGTCCTTTTTGGCGCAGGAGGGCATAGTTTCGTTTCCCTTGGACGATGCTCAAGCCAAAGGCCTTCCCGCTTCGGACCACTTGCGACGTGCCGCGTTGCCGGTCGTGGTAAGATCGCGCACAGGCGACGACACGCGAGGCTCGGATTCCGCCATAATTTATCGCCAACTTGAACCACATTTCCCAATCTCCGCAGAATCGCGAGTGTTCACGGAACCCTCCCAGAGCCTGGACATACGCCACATCGATCAACTGGCCTGCAAATCCGAGAAAGTTTTCCTCGGCCAGTGCTCGGAGGTCGATCTCCTCCCACGGATTGGCAACAGGCCGTTGTGGGTAGGGCACTCTTTCCCCCCTCTCACTTACCAGGACAAAGTTCCCAAAATACAATCCGCGGCCCGGCGCCTCGGTCAGGAGCTGCAACATCGTTTCCGCGAGGCACGGCTTTAGGAAGTCGTCGTCATGGAGAATTGACAACCACCGCGTCTCGCATAGCTCCAGGCAGGCGTTCCAATTCCCAAACAGTCCTCGCCGCCTGGGATTTCGAAAATACTTGATGCGATTTCCGAACTTCTCGCAAACGAACCTCTCCATGCCAACGTCCGGACCGCAATCTTCAACGACGATGACTCGAACCGGGACGGTCTGATCGAGAGCGCTCGATATCGCCTGCGACAAATATTGGCGCCGATCATAGACTGTCACCGCGATAGTAATTGGGTCTGCTGTGGGTTGAGCGCCCCGCAGACCAGTCTGGGAAACTTGTGAGATCACGGGGCAGGCAACAGGATTGCAGCCAGTTGATTGCCTCGGTCCTCGGCATTCAGACGAGTTGATTCCCTGGCAAATGCCTTCATTTGTTCCGCTGTGAAGTAGCGGGCGGGATCGGTTGGTCGTCCGGCCTGATCGGTCAAGGGCAAGCCCATTCGATACAGTTCACTTCCCCAAAATTGAAACTCCGTCGAATCACACCAGCGCATTTCCGCTTTCAAGCCGGCCTGTCGCACCAGCAAATCCAAACTGGCGCGGGAGTGCAAAAAGAGATGTCGAGGGGCGTCCAGTTGCACGGCGTTTTCTCCATACCGCTCCCAGACAGCGCAATCAATGATGGGTATCCTGACGAAGACCCTGCCGCCCGAAGCCAGCCGCTTTCGGCACGCAGCCAGCATCTCTTTTTGGCGATCGACGTGTTCGAGCACATGGTGCAACATGATGAGGTCAAAACTGCCGGTCACACTTTCCACCGACTGCTTCCTCACCCGCAAGCCTGGAACAACTTCGTGGTCAGCGGAAAGAAACGGATCAATGCCGGTCAGATCGCGAAAACCTGCGCGATGCAGTACGCTCAGCAAGTGTCCGCGTCCGCAGCCGATATCCAGGATCCGCATGCGCCGATTCAGCGGAACCCGACCCAGCCCGAACAACTGCGGCAAGCAGGTCTTCGGCTTGCCCACCCATCTCCACCAGCGCGGGCGACCGGTGGCGAAAGCGCAGTCACGCCAACTGGCAACCAGGCTTCTGAGTCCGCTTTGTGGCACCGCTTTTGCCATCAGACTGTAGTATGTCGAAGGGTAATATCGTGACCAATCGGCAGGAGGGCAATTGATTTGCAGGCAACCGCATTCGAGGCATCGGAAATACGTAAATGGGTCACCGAGACCAAACATCTTTTCCCGGAGCTCGTATGTGGGATGGGAACCTGTGTGGCCGCAGATGCGACAAGTGCGGGCATTCATAAACGACCGAACACGGCGGCCTTGATAAATTGCCGCGGCGAAAGGGGCTGCCCTCTGAATCCGCGAATCACGGGGTACCACGTGCTGCAGGAAAATTCCGCAATCAATGGCGCAACCAGCAATCCCCAAACGCCCCATCCTGGTGTCAAGAGAAGGCTCAAGCAGATCAACCCGACGCCGGTCAGCAAGCTTATCTTGAAGAAGGGCACGATGTTCTCCGTGAATGTCAGGATCCCAAATTGCACATACACGAGTTGTTGCGCCAAATAGAACAGATAAACAATGAGTTGAGGAGTCGAAAGCAGCCGGGTTTCGCTTCCTTTCCATTCCAGTAGTTGAGTGCCGGCCAGAACCAATACCACGGCCATAACCAGAAAACTGGCTACCGCCAGTGCCAGACGGCGGGCAAACAAAATCGCCATTTCCTCAAGGCGACCCTGAGTTCTGAGGATGGTGATCAGCGGCCATTTCACCGCGAGCCACAGCGCTGCAAAATTCATCAGAAAGGAACCGACCTGGACCGTGAGACCGAAGGAGGCCGTCACGGCGTTTCCCAGGAATTGGCTGCAGATCAATACGTTCCCGTTGCTAATAAGATAGGATCCGACCGCGATCACGCCAAACTTCCGCGCATTTGGCCAAAGCCGTGCCAGTATTGATAGATCAACAACATCGCCTCCCGTTTCCGGCACGGCTTTGCGATAGGTTCGAAAATTGAAGAAGCGTGCCACGGCCGCCTTGGTTGCCGTTCCTATGACGACCGCCGGCAGGCCCAGACCCAGCAGGAGCATTGCTGCGGTCGTCGCGACGTATGCGAGGCCGCTCCACAGGTAAGTTCCCTGCAATTCGCGTACGCGATTGATTCCCTGACAGGCTAGCGCCCAGTGACTTGTCCCCAGGCTGTACCCAATAATAACAAGGAACGCTGCCCAGGCAAACCAACCGTGCACCGGCTGCTCGAACGTCCGCATCGGTTTCAGCAGGAATATCGTACCGCCTACGCCCAGGAGTAAAGTAGCGGCAATGGACAACCGCCAGTAAAGATAATGGACAATCCGATTGAGCTGGCGAATTCGGGGTAGATTGGGTGTCCCGGTTTCCGGCGGCGAACGGAGTCCCTCCGCATCGAAATCTTCGGCGCCTGCCCAGAGGTATCCATAGACCCGCGTGATGGCCTGACCGAACCCGAAGTCCGCAAGGTTTGCGAACGCCCCGAGAGCCAGGAACACCCACCATAGGGCCAGTTCCGATTGAGAGAGGCGGCTCAATACGAGCGGCAACAGCACGATGTTAGCGCCCACCCGAATCCCCGTCGCGAGCACGCCGTAGAGCAAAGCCGACTGCTGCACGCGGCACCACCAATACTGGAATCCAACCCTTTTGACCGGCAGGCTCACGCGACTGAGTGTCTGTTCCTCAAGAGCAGATGAGGATGATAAGCTTGAGAGCCGGCGGAAATGGGCGGAACCAATGCGGTTGTACCGACGATGACTCGCATTGGAAGAGCATCCTTTGTTGTTGCGCGGTTGAACGCGGAAGCCATCCAGAGTCATTCCGCCCACTCTCAGACGTTTTGCCAGTAAACTCCGCCCCAATCGATCGGCTCCATCTTATTCTTAATTCCTCGCGTTTGGCGGAAGTCCTCTACCGCCTTGCGACAACCTGGAACAGCTCCGTAGTCATCAATAATCACAAATCCGCCCGGGGACAGCTTGGGATATAAGTTTACGAGCCCGTCCATGGTCGATTCATACATATCCCCATCCAGGCGGATGACCGCAAGCTTTTCAATCGGAGCGCCGGGAAGTGTGTCGCGGAACCAGCCCTTCAAAAAACGAACCTGGTTGTCGAGCACGCCGTAGGCTTCAAAGTTGGCCCTGACCTCCTCCAACGAAATGGCCAGCATCGGATACGTGTGGTGGAGATCGCCCGCGTCAGCCGGATACTTCTCCGGGTCGGGGAGGGGCAGCCCTTCAAACGAGTCGGCCACCCAAACGCGACGGTCAGTGACGCCATACACCTTCAAGATCGCCCGCATGAAAATGGTGGCGCCGCCACGCCAGACCCCCGTCTCGATCAGATCACCCGGAACGCTGTCGGCCAGGACGCGCTCGACGCAGAATTGGAGGTTGTCGAGGCGTTTGAGACCTATCATCGTGTGGCCCAAGACCGGCCAATCGAGCCCCTCGGCGCGTCTTTGTTCCGGCGTAAGGTGCGGGACATGTTCCCCTTTCAGGAAACGCTTAATCTTTTGCTTCATGCTGGGGTTTGTCTCTGGTTGGCTCGAACCGTCTTTGGCCTCCCAGAGCGCAAACGTGAGACACTTTTTCAGCAAGTCCAGATACAATTCCTTGGGAGTTTTGGGACCGTCATTGGGCTTTGCGGACTGATTGAGCATGGATACGAACGCTAAAGAAGTGACAACACCTTGTCAACGAAAGTCTCAACACGCCGACACACCGACACACCGCGCGAGATACGCCGCATTCAGATCGGACTCCATGAGACATCTTCCTATCGAAATGGACGAATTACGGACCTGATTTCCACCCCGCACGACTTGCCGCGGTTCCGTCAGTTGTTGGGCGACGGTCGAGAAGCTGGGGCCTCTATCCACTGCGCCGAAACCACTCCACTGCGCCGGCCAGCGCCTGTTTCGGCGCGGTTTGCGGCAGACCGGGTTCGCGAATCGCCTTCGCCGGATTGAACCACATTTTGTATTTCGCCATGCGCACGCCGGCTAACCTCGACGCAAGTCCGAAGCAAATTCAGCTTTCCCTTTTCACGAACCGTTTCTACTTTGCTGTCGCCATGCCATCATTCGACATCGTTTCGCAGGTCAACCCGATGGAAATCGAGAACGCCGTCAACCAGGCTAAAAAAGAGCTGGCCAATCGCTTTGATTTCAAAGGCAGCAATGCCGAGATCGTGCTCGAGAAAAATGAAATCAAGCTCTCCGCCGAAGATCAGTTCAAGATCAAGGCGCTGGTCGAAATCGTCATCGGCAAACTCGCCAAACGCGCCATCAGCCTCAAAAACGTTGATAAAGGCCAGCCGGACTTTTCGCCGCTCGGCCATGCCCGGCAGGTCATCACCATCAAGCAGGGCATCGAACCGACCGTCGCCAAACAAATCACCGGCTTCATCCGCGACGGCAAATTCAAGGTAACCACCCAGATTCAGGGCGAAGAAGTCCGCGTTGCGGGCAGGAACCGGGACGAGTTGCAGGCCGTCATCGCCGCCGTGCGCACGAAGGATTTCCCGGTGGCCTTGAGCTTCCAGAATTTCCGGGAATAGAATAATCCCGTCAAACCACTCATGAACGCGAATCAACGCTAATCATTGAACGAGCCGGAAAGAGGCGACTGCGAGGAGACGCATCACGCACCACGAATCACGTATCCATTCTCCCGAAACCACTCCACCGCGTCGGCCAGCGCCTGTTTCGGCGCGGTTTGCGGCAGACCGAGTTCGCGAATCGCCTTCGCCGGATTGAACCACATTTTGTATTTCGCCATGCGCACGCCGGCCAATGGAGCTTTGGGCGGTTTGCCAGTCAGAATGGCGGTGGCCTCGTTCACATGCGCCGCAGCGAGCGCAATGAAATACGGAATGCGCGTCTTCGGCGCGGGTACGCCGGTGATTTCTTCGAGCGCAGCCAGCGTCTGTTGCAGGGTCCAGTTGCCTTCGCCATTGCCTAGAATGTAACGCTCGCCGACGCGGCCTTTCTCCGCCGCGAAGACGTGTCCAATGGCAACATCGCGCACGTGCACCCAGTTCAGGCCGGTATCGAGATAAGCCGGCATCTTCCGATTCAGAAAATCAACGATGACCTGGCCGGTCGGCGTCGGCTTTACGTCGCGCGGGCCGACGGGCGCAGTCGGGTTGACGATGATCACCGGCGCGCCTTTGGCAGCCAGTTCGCGTGCGACCGCTTCAGCTTTCCACTTCGACAGTTTGTAGTGGTTGCTCATCTGCGCGTCGCAAACCGGCGCTGCCTCGTCCGTGGGCTTGACGGCGCCGTTGGCCTCCTTCGGCAATCCCATGCAACCGACGGTGCTGGTATAGACAATGCGGGAGCAGCCGGCAGCGACGGCGGCCTCGATCACGTTGCGCGTGCCCTCGACGTTGGCGGCATACATCGGCGCGTAGTCCCGGAGCCAGAGGTGGTAGCTCGCCGCCACGTGAAAACACCAATCACTGCCGCGCATTGCCCCAGCCAGTTTCTCGCGGTCGCTCACGTCTCCAGGGACACGCTCGACGTTCGCACCTTTCAGACCGCGCAAATCGCTTCCCGACCGCATCAACGCCTTCACCTGATGGCCGCGCTCCACGAGTTCGTGAACGAGGTTCGCGCCGATAAAACCCGAAGCACCGGTGACAAAGCAATGCATTGATGGGATGTTATTCGGCCTTAACCCGCTAAGGCCAATCAATTAGAACGATACTCGGCTGCTTTTTTCGGTCTGGACTCAAATCGGAACGTCTTCTGCTCCCTCTGCCGTCTTATGTTTCCGGAGATGCATGATCGGCGTCTCATTTACGCGGCGCGCCCAGCGGAAGTGGTTGACAACGAAAATGTTGTCGGTTCACCCAGCACGCTTGAAGCGGCAGCAGAGTGCAACACCCATCAGGGCGGCGACGTTGTATTCCCGGCTGGACACAACGACCCAAAATGGGTGTCTGTCGATCCGGGGCTGCGCACGTGCAGGGCAGAACTGAGTGGTGAATATTCGGTTCAATCGCCGCGGCTTCCTGTCATCGGCGTGATTTCGCGCCTCCGGCGGATGCGGCGGAAATCCCTTTTGTTATTCGCGGTGCTTGCTGTTCAATCCTGCCTGGCAGCGCAGACGGAATACGGGACCTTCAGCGCCCGGACACCGAATACAACCCTTCAAGTGCCTCTGGAACTTCCGCGCATCGGGTTGGGGCTGACCAACCTGTTCGCAGATTTGACCTTCGACAACTCGGTCTGCATAAAATCTCCGCCCGGTGAAACCAATCGGCTGTTCGTGGTGGAGCGAACCGGCAGAATCATGGTGGTCACTAATCTCGCCAACCCGGACAAGGCGGTCTTTTTGGACCTGACAGCGGATACTTTCAGCATCCTCGGGGAAGCCGGGCTGTTGGGACTGGCGTTTCATCCTGGCTATGCCACCAACGGTTATTTCTACGTGTTTCGCACGGCGTTGACCACGACGCCGGGGGCGACCAATCAATTGCACGATGTGCTTTCCCGTTTTGAAGTCTCGCCCGATGATCCCAATGTCGCTTTGCCTGGCTCGGAGCTGCGGCTGATCGCTCAATATGACTATAATTCGGAGCACAACGCGGGTGAGGTCGTCTTTGGGCCCGACGGGTACCTGTATGTTTCCCTGGGGGACCTAAGCCCGCCGCCGCGCGACCGGTCCAGCGATCCGCAGGCGATCGACAAAGGATTCTTCGGCGGCATCATTCGCATTGACGTGGATCAACGTCCCGACAGTCTGCCTCCCAATCCTCATCCGGGCAGCACGACCAATTATGCAATTCCCTCGGACAACCCTTTCATTGGGTGCACCAATCACAATGGATTGGTCATCGACCCGAATGAGGTGCGCACCGAATTTTATGCGATTGGCCTCCGCAATCCGTGGCGGATGGCTTTCGACACTGTCACAGGCATCTTGTATTGCGGCGATGTGGGAGCCAGCTCTTTCGAAGAAATCAATCTGATCGAAAGAGGCGGCAATTATGGCTGGCCGTACCAGGAAGGGCCTCTCACCTATCCCTCCCCTCCGCCCGATTTCTCCTATGTCCCTCCGCTTTACGATTACGGCCACGGTTATGGGCCCTATCAAGGCAGGTGTGTGATTGGCGGTGTGGTTTATCACGGCGCGCAACTCCCGGATTTGGACGGCGCTTACCTCTTCGGCGATTTTATCTCCGGCAATATTTGGGCGTTGCGACACGAAGGGACCAACGTCACCAGCATCAATCGGGTTACGGGAGAACGAGGTATTGGGGCCTTTGGCCTCGACCCGCGAGATGGCGGAATCCTGGTGGCGAACATTTTTAGGAAAACCATTCAGAAATTGATTTATGTGCCCCCGGAGCAGACCACGCCCTTGCCGCCCACCCTGGCGGACACCGGCGTCTTTTCCGATTTGTCCACTCTAACACCCAATCCGGGAATTCTTCCCTATGAAATCAACGTGCCGTTCTGGTCGGACAATGCCCTGAAAAAAAGATGGTTCTCCCTGCCGGACACAAACGCCCTGATCGGCTTTCATCCGATTGATCCCTGGACATTTCCCGAAGGAACCGTCTGGATCAAACACTTCGATTTGGAGTTGACCAATGGCGTCGTGGAATCGGCGCGGCGGCTGGAGACGCGGATTTTGGTGAAGAACACCAACGGCATATACGGTCTGACCTATCGCTGGGACCCGAGTCAGACCAATGCGACGCTGGTGGAGGAGGCGGGTTTGGATGAAGACCTGTTGGTGCAGGACGGCGGCATCGTGCGCACCCAGGTCTGGCATTATCCCAGCCGTATGGAGTGCCTGCTTTGTCACACGGCCGCCGCCGGCTATGCTTTGGGGTTCAATACGGCCCAGCTTCATCGCAACGTGGAAGTGGAAGGTCAGCTCACCAACCAGATCGATTGCCTTCAGCAATTGGGGTACTTCCAAACGAATTCTATCGACATCTCAAACCTTCGCCCGTTGGCCGCCGCCACCAATACGGATTATCCGGTGGGTTACCGGGTGAAATCTTTTCTGGCCTCCAACTGCGCGCAGTGTCATCAACCCGGAGTGATGTGGGAGTTGGACGGCCGCGAGATGTGGGACGCCCGGTTCCCGGTGCCGTTGTCCGACTCAAAAATTGTCAACGGACCGCTGTTGGCCGGCGATTTCGGGGACAGCTCCAATCGGGTGATGAGCCCCGGGGCGCCGGACAAATCGGTCATGCTCGCCCGAGTCGGCTCGCGCGGGTGGATCCAGATGCCTCCTCTTTCGACAAGTTACGTTTCGTCGAACGCGGTGGACCTGCTGACCGAATGGATAAACTCTTATCCGGTGGCCCCCTGGAAACTCCAGGACATCACGCCAACCGAGCAGGAAGGCTTTTCCAGTGTCAACAACGGAGTCATCCAGGTGAGCGGTTCCGGACTCGGTATTGGCCGAACCAATGACAGCTTCCATTTCCTGTATCAATCGCTGCCCGGCAAAACTCAAATCGTGACGCGGGTGGCCGGTTGGCAGACCAACCTGGCTGAGGCGCAGTTCGGCATCATGCTGCGCGCGTCCACGGCCGCCGATGCCCCCTTTGCCATGCTCGCACTCAATCCCACCGGCGATCTGGTCTTTCTGGATCGCGCCAACGCGGCTGCTTCTGTTGCCCGCAACCCGATCCGCTCGGGCTGCGAAATGAATCTTTGGTTGAAAATCGTTTGCGAAACCAACCACGTTTCGGCTTACACCTCGACTAATGGAGCGGACTGGTCGTCGGTCGCCGAAGCCACGGTGTCATTTGACTCCGGCGTGCTGGCCGGCCTGGCCACCGCCAGCGGCCATCCCACGAAACTTCATACCGCCGAATTTCAGAATGTTTCCTTGTTGGGATTGAATTTTTCGCTCGCCACCAACATCGCCTTCACCGCTCCGGCAAGCGTCCCGTTCAATCTGCTGGCGGGAACCGGCGCCAACTCCGTGGCCAAAATCGAACTCTACGCCAACGGCTCGAAAATCGGCGAAATCACCGGGCCCCCTTATGACTTTGTCTGGACCAATGCCTGGGCCGGCAATTACGCCATCACGGCGCTGATTTCGGATGCCCAGGGCAACTCGCTGGCCTCGATCCCGATCAACCTGCAAATTCAATTGCCAACCGCGCTGGCCCGTTTGGAAGGCACGGATTCCCTCGTTGGCGGCGCCTGGCCCGGTCAGTACGGGCAGGAGGGCTTTCTCATTCCCGCTTACACCAATGCGCTCCCGGCCTATGCCTCGCTGGAACCGCGGGGAATCAGTGAGTTCGTCTGGGAGGACGACACCCCAGATGAGCGCGCTTTGTTAAAGCCGGATTCTGCCCTGGGTATTGCCTCCGTCTGGTATGCCGACGACGCCTTCACCATCGAACTCGCCTGCAACGATGGCAATCATCACCAATTAACCCTCTATTTCGTCGATTGGGATGGCAACGATACGAGAAGCCAGACGATCGAGATTTGGGATCCCGTGCAGAACCAGTTGCTGGATCAACAAACGGTGGCTGCTTTCTCAACGGGCACTTTTCTGCGCTGGTTGGTCCGCGGTCGCGTCAGCATCAGGCTTGTTCGGCAGGGCGCCATCAATGCGGTCCTGAACGGCATTTTCCTCGACCCTTCACGGAACCAACTGCCTTTCGTCAATTTTATCACTCCCACCGACGGCGCCGTTGTCACTTTGCCGGCCGAAATAGCTCTGCAAGCGGATGCCGCAGATGCCGACGGCGAGGTTCAAAAAGTCGAGTTCTTCCGCGACGGAACCAAGTTGGGCGAGGCCACCGCCGCTCCTTTCACCGTGCTCTGGACCAATCTTACGCCGGGAACTCATGTCCTGACCGCGCGCGCCACCGACGATGTCGGGCAGCAAAACTCCGTGGATCTCTCCGTCCAGGTAGCTCCCGCTCCCGCCAAAGCGGTATTCCTTGGGCAGGACACCGCCACACAGGGCTCCTGGATCGGGCGCTATGGCGCCGATGGATACGCCGTGGCGGTACACGCCACCAACTATCCGGGGTACGTCCAGGTGCCCCCCGGCGATCGGCTCCCGTTTGTTTGGCTGAACCAAACCGACGCGCCCCAGGCGCTGGAGCGGACCGACTCCGGAAGGATCGCCTCCACCTGGTATAACGAGGAAGCGCTTGATTTCAGTTTCAACTTTCTCGACGGCAACGATCACAGAGTCTCGCTCTACTTCCTCGACTGGGATCATAATGGGCCGGGTAATGGAACGCGGGTTGCCCAAATTGAAGTCCGTTCCGCCGCGGACAACACCTTGCTTGACAGCCGGAGCATCGCTGGTTTCGCCAACGGCCTCTATTACACGTGGCAAATGGCGGGTCAGATTAAGCTGCGCATCATTCGCGTCATCGGCAACGACGTGGTCAGTGGGCTGTTCTTTGATCCCTTGACACCCTCCTTTGTTCCGCTGACGATCAGCGCCGACGACCAGAGCAAAGTGTATGGGGAGGGGAACCCGGCATTCACGGCCAGCTATAGTGGCTTTATTGATGGGGACGACAGCAACGCGCTGATCGGAACACTGGCCTTCAGCACAACCGCGACCGCGAGCAGCGACACCGGCACGTATCCGATCCAGGTGTCGGGGATCAGGTCAACCAAGTACGCGATCAGCTTCGTGGACGGGACTTTCACGGTGAACAAGACGCCGTTGACGGCGACGGCAAACAACCAGAGCCGCGCCTACGGCCAGACCAATCCGGCGTTGACGGTGAGCTACAGCGGGTTTGTGAATGGAGACAATGCGGCGATGATAGATGTGCCGGCGGCGGCGAGCACGGCGGCGGAGACCAACAGCCCGAGCGGGAGCTATGAGATCACGCTCTCTGGCGGGAGCGACAACAACTACGCGTTGAGCCTGGTGGACGGGACCTTGACGGTGAACAAGGCGGAGTTGATCGCGAAGGCGGACAACCAGAGCCGCGCCTACGGCCAGACGAATCCGGTGTTAACGGTGAGCTACAGCGGGTTTGTGAACGGAGACAATGCGGCGATGATTGATGTGCCGCCCGTGGCAAGCACGCTCGCGGAGACCAACAGCCCGATCGGGAGCTATGAGATCACGCTCAGTGGTGGCACCGACGAGAACTACAGCCTGGCGCTGAGCAACGGGACTTTGACCGTGAACAAGGCGGAGTTGATCGCGAGGGCGGACGACCAGAGCCGCGCCTACGGTCAGACCAACCCGGTGTTGACGGTGAGCTACAGCGGGTTTGTAAACGGAGACAATGCGGCGGTGATAGATGTGCCGGCGGCGGCGAGCACGCCGGCAGAGACCAACAGCCCGAGCGGGAGCTATGAGATCACACTCTCTGGCGGGAGCGACAACAACTACGCGTTGAGCCTGGTGGACGGGACTTTGACCGTGAACAAGGCGGAGTTGATCGCGAAGGCGGATAACCAGAGCCGGGTATATGGGACGACCAACCCGGTGTTGACGGTGAGCTACAGCGGGTTTGTAAACGGAGACAATGCGGCGATGATAGATGTGCCGCCCGCGGCGAGCACGCCGGCGGAGACCAACAGCCCGAGCGGGAGCTATGAGATCACGCTCAGTGTTGGCAGCGACGAGAACTATAGCCTGGCGCTGAGCAACGGGACACTGACGGTGACGGCGGTGCCGCCGACGATCAGCATCGACCTCCTATCACCCGAGGCTCAAGAAGGGCCCATGACGGCTCAGTTGACTGCTCAAGGCGAACCCAATCTGCGTTACACGATTGAATCTTCCACCAACTTCGTCGATTGGAATCCATTGTCCACTCAATTCACGTCTCCTTCAGGAACGATTACCGTTACTGCCACCAACCTCCCGACCTCCCCGACATTTTTCTATCGCGTCGTGCTCACGCATTAACCATTAACCGAAAACCGGGAAAGACCCGCTCGCTCAAATCGATTCCCGCCGCTCGATGCAATCGGAGGAATCAAGCGCTGCCCGCTGAAGTGCCGTTGCGAAAATCGCAGAGGACTCAAGATGCAGCCGAGTGCGTTCCTCGGCCGCGTCGCGCCCCGGTGCCCGCCCGGGGCGGATTCAAGAAGCGCAACTGCCGCCGCGGATTTCTCCGCCGATTCCATTTTACGACCGGGGCCACTTGACTTGAGCCGACGCTGTGCAATCATCCCCGCGGTTTTTATGCCGTCGAAGAGCAGAAAGAAATTGAGCCGCGAACAGGAACGCAATCTTGACATTGAGATTGATTTCCTCGAAGGCGTTGTCCAGCGCGATCCGACTTACATTGAAGCCCTTCAGGTTCTCGGCGACGATTATACGCGCCGCGGCCGGTTCGAAGAGGGTCTCGAGGTGGACGAACAGCTTTCCCGGTTGCGCCCCGCCGACGCGCTGGTGCATTACAATCTCGCCTGCAGCTATTCCCTCACCGAGCAGTTTGATTTGGCGGCGGCGGCGTTGAACCGCGCCCTGGACTTGGGCTACCGCGATTTCAAATGGGTATCGAAGGACCCCGACCTTGCCAAATTCCGCAAGCATTCCCTCTACAAAAAAATCCGCGCCCGCATCAAGGCGATGGAAATCAGGATTCACTGAATTCCGCGATTGCCTCCCTGGACCGAGCCGCTAGTTTGTCCTCATGAACGTCACCGTTGGCGGACGCACCCGGCATTATCGCACGGTCGCGTTCGATGCCGGCAGAAACGCCGTCCTGCTCATCGAACAACGTTTGCTGCCTCACCAGTTTGACATCGTCGCCACGCGCGATTTTCGCCAGACTGCCCGTGCCATCCGGGAAATGATGGTGCGCGGCGCCGGGGCCATTGGCGCGACCGCCGCTTACGGTTTGGCCCAGGGCGCGCGCGCCTTCCGCGGCAAGAGCCCGGAGAAGTTTTCACGCCATCTCGACGCGGTCTATCAAACGCTCCTTGCGGCGCGTCCGACCGCCGTTGACCCGCGCAACGCAATGGATGGAGTCCGCAACGCGATCAGGGCGGGCCAGACCGTTGAAGAGCGACAGGCGCTGGCCCTGGCCGCCGCCGAGGAATTCGCCAACCACGACGTGACGCATTGCCAGGCGATCGGGCGGCACGGCGCGCCCTTGATTCGGGACGGAATGAGAATCCTGACGCATTGCAACGCCGGCTGGCTGGCGTTCGTCGACCTGGGCACTGCCACCGCTCCGCTCTACGCGGCCCAGGAGCAGGGAAGGCGTTTTCATGTCTTCTGTGACGAGACCCGGCCTCGCTCTCAGGGCGCCACCCTCACCGCCTGGGAACTGGCCCAGCAGAAAATCCCGCACGAGATCATCGCCGACAGCGCCGCCGGGCATTTGATGCAACGCGGCGAGATCGACCTGGTGATCGTCGGCAGCGACCGCACCCTCGGGCGCACCGGGGAGGTCACCAACAAGATCGGCACCTACACCAAGGCCGTATTGGCCGAGCGCCACAACATCCCGTTTTACGTGGCGATTCCGCTGTCGACGATTGACTGGAAGCTATCCTCAGGGCGCGACATTCCAATTGAAGAACGTGACCAAAGCGAAGTGCTCGGCGCCTGGGGGCTTGTTTCGAATCCGAAATCCGAAATCCGGAATGCGAAATCATCAGCGTGCGCTTACGTGCGGGTTGCCAATCCTGGCAGTGGCGCCCGAAATCCGGGCTTCGACGTCACGCCGCCGGAATTGATCACGGGCATCATCACGCCGGAAGGGATTTTTAAACCGGGCGAACTTTGGCGCCGTCGTGGTCGGCTCGGCTACGCGGAGTGACGCCGAAACTAGCGCTTGCGCGGCGGAGGAACTCAATTATCCTGCGGGAGCGGCAAGGAGATAGGAGGCAGCAGCGGTCTGACTGCCAGTGAAACTGCCAGTGAAACGGGCGCAGAAAACATTAGTGCGCCATTACTGGCCGCTTACCGGGCGTCAACCAACCGACTGCTCGCTAACGCCGAGGCACCGGACTGAATCACCATTACCGCAGAAACGGTAATGTATGAAACAGCGGTTCATTTTGTATCGGCGCGGGGAGATGTTCTACTGCGAGGACACCGTCACCCGAAAGCAGCAAAGCCTGCGGACCAAGGACGAGGGCGAGGCGCTCACCCTGCTCCACTCCAAGAACGAGGCCTTCCGGCAGCCCGTCCTGAATCTCCAAATCGCCCGCACGTATCTCAGCGCCAGCGACGCCGCCGTCGCCAAGCGCACGTGGCAGGTTCCGATGGACGAGATGACGGCAACGAAGACCGGGGACACGC
>WNFU01006081.1_pt1 | contig 24783 bp, 24 predicted proteins | sample 5400121 | NCBI WGS metagenome assembly WNFU01 (sample SAMN13153360, study PRJNA577476) | soil metagenome | isolation source: 100 cm soil or saprolite under grassland replicate 1 | place: USA:California | collected 2016-06-15
GCCCCGGTGCTGCAGTGCGAACAGACCCAGGTACGCCAGATGAGCCACCGGTTGGCCCGGGGCATAGACACCGAAGACGCCGCACGCGTGGCCCGGCCGCTGGTCCATCTCGCTACAAGTATGGCGTACGGATGTTCCCTCTCCGGTAACTTCGCTCCGTGACTGCGACCGACACAGGCTTCTGCTTGTGGTTCACGGGGCTGTCGGGCTCGGGGAAGAGCACGATCGCCGCCGTCGTGGTCGACGAGCTGCGCCGCCGCGGGCATCGGGTGGAGCTGCTCGACGGCGACGAAGTACGCGAGAACCTCTCGGCCGGGCTCGGGTTCTCGAAGGCCGACCGCGACACGAACATCCGCCGCATCGGCTGGGTGGCGGCGGTGCTCGCCCGCAACGGCGTCGTCTCGGTCACGGCGGCGATTTCTCCCTACCGGTCGGTGCGCGACGAGGTGCGTGCGCAGATCGACCACTTCGTGGAGGTGTTCGTCGACACGCCGATCGAGGTGTGCGAGGAGCGCGACGTGAAGGGCCTGTACGAGAAGGCCCGCGCCGGTGAGATCCCCGAGTTCACCGGCGTGACGGATCCGTACGAGCCGCCGGTGGCGCCGGAGGTCCGCGCGGTCACGCACGACCGCGACGCCGCGGCGTCCGCCGCCGAGGTGATCGCCTACCTCGAGGACGCCGGACTGACGCCGCGGGGGCCGGCGCCTCACCCGGCGGCGACCGAGGCACGCTCGTGATCGACCTGCACAGCCACTCGACGATGTCGGACGGCACCGACCCGCCGAGCCGCGTCGTCGAGCTGGCCGCGGCAGCCGGTGTGGCGGCGTTGGCGCTCACGGACCACGACACGCTCGACCATGTGCCCGAGGCCCGCGCCGCGGCCGAGTCGCACGGCCTGCGGCTGGTCCCGGGGTGCGAGATCTCGTGCGAGCTCGGAGACCGCGCGCCCGGGAGCATGCACATGCTCGTGTTCTTCGTCGACGACGCAACCGGCGAGCTGTGTGACCGGCTGAGCGAGCTCCAGTCAGCGCGCAACGAGCGCAACGTGCAGATCGTCGAGACGCTGAACGCGCACGGCGTCCCGATCACCATTGACGCCGTCCTCGCCCAGGCCGGTCCGGGATCCGTCGGCCGTCCGCACATTGCGCGCGTGCTGATGGACGAGGGCCATGTGGGGTCGATCCAGGAGGCGTTCGACGTCTGGCTGGCCAAGGGCCGACCCGCGTACTTCGAGCGCGACCGTCTGACCCCCGAGGACGCGATCGCGCTCACGCACGCATCGGGGGGTGTGTGCGCCGTCGCGCACCCCGGATCGCTGGGACTCGAGGATGGCGCCCTCGACGCGTTCGTGACCACGTTGACGGACGCGGGGCTCGACGGCCTCGAGTGCGAGTACGGCGCGTATCTCCCGAACGAACGGAAGACCTTCCACAAGCTGGCGCGCCGGCACGAGCTCGCGCCCACGGGCGGTTCCGACTACCACGGGGAGAACAAGCCGGGGTTGTCGGTGGGGATCGGGCGCGGCGACTTGCGCGTCCCCGACGATTACCTGGACGGGTTGGAGGCGCGCCGGGCCTAGGGCGCCCTGACGCCGGTGCCGAGGGCGTGTGGGATCGCGTCGCGCCACGCCCGGGTGGCGTCCGCGAGGGGAACGTCGAACGCCTCGCGGGCGACCAGGCGGTCGCCGCCTGCTTCACCGACGTCGGCGACGGCAACACCCGCGGTGGCAGCACGGGCGAGCACCTCGTCGACCAGGACGGGATCGACCTCGCACACCACGCGTGACGCCGACTCGGAGAAGCACTCGACGGCGCCGCCGATGGCGACGTCGAACCCGCACTCCCCGGTGATCGCCATCTCCGCCAGCGCGACCGCCAGCCCGCCGTCGGAGCAGTCGTGCACGCCGTCGACCAGGCCGTCCGCCACGAGGGCCCGCACCAGCTCGTGGAGGGCGCCCGCAGCGGCGAGGTCGGCGCGCGGCGGCAGCCCGCCGTCGAGCCGGTGGACCACCGCCGCCCATTCGGACCCGCCGAGCTCCGCGGCCGTCTCGCCGAGCACGACGATGCGCGTGCCGCCGGCGAACGCCGCGGGCGGCGGGCGGTCGTCGAGCTCGTCGATCAGCCCGAGCAGCCCGACGACCGGCGTCGGATCGATGTCGCGGCCGAGCGACTCGTTGTAGAAGCTCACGTTGCCCCCGACGACCGGGATCCCGAGTTCGCGGCACGCCTCGCTCATCCCGTCGACCGTCTCGGCGAACTGCCACATGACCTCGGGGTGCTCCGGGTTGCCGAAGTTCAGGCAGTTCACGAGGGCCACCGGACGCGCGCCGACGCACGCGATGTTGCGCGCCGCTTCGAGCACGGCGAGCGCGCCGCCGGTGCGGGGGTCGAGCCGGCAGAAGCGGCCCTTGCCGTCCGTGGTCAGCGCCAGCGCCCGGTCCGTCTCCTTGAGGCGCAGCACGGCGGCGTCGGCGCCCGGACCGGCAACCGTGTTGAGGAACAGCTGGTGGTCGTACTGCCGCCACACCCACGACTTGTCGGCGATCGTCGGCGTCGCCAGCAGCTCGAGGAGCTCGCCCGAGGCGTCGACCCCGTCCGGGAACCGCGCTGCGAGCTCCGGTGCGGGATCGGCGGCCTGCAGCGCGTCCTGCCCCGGGGGACGGGCGCGCGGCCGGTCGTACAACGGGCCGTCACCCAAGCTCTCGACGGGGACGTCGGCCACCGGGCCCGCTTCCCTGTCTGCACCGTCGTTGTCGAACAGGCCGTCGTAGACCCGGAACCGCCTCGTGTCCGTGACACGCCCGACGACCGACGCGTCGATCTCCCACCGCTCGCACAGCCCGAGCACCTCGTCGAGCGCGTCGGGCTGGACGATCACGAGCATCCGCTCCTGGCTCTCGGACGTCATCACCTCGACCGCGTTCATTCCAGGCTCGCGACGCGGCACGCGCGCGATGTCGACGTCCATTCCCGCGCCCGCCTTGGCCGCCGTCTCCGACGCCGCACACGACAGGCCGGCGGCGCCGAGGTCCTGCACGCCGACGGCGAGGCCGGCCTCGAGCAGCGCCAGGCAGGCCTCGATGAGCTTCTTCTCCTCGAGCGGGTCACCCACCTGCACCGACGGCCGCTTCTCCTCCGCGCCCTGCTCGAACCCCGCCGAGGCCAACACGCTGGCGCCGCCGATCCCGTCACGCCCGGTGGACGAGCCGAGCAGCACCGCGAGGTTCCCCTCGCCCCGGGCGCGCGCGAGCACCAGCCGGTCGTGCGGGAGCAACCCGAGGCACAGCACGTTCACGAGCGGGTTCTCGCGGTAGCAGTCGTCGAAGACGACCTCCCCGCCGACCGTCGGGACGCCGACCGCGTTCCCGTAGCCGCTGATCCCAGACACGACGCCCTCGAAGAGATAGCGCGTGCGCGCGTCGTCGAGCGGCCCGAAGCGCAGCGGGTCCATCAACGCGACGGGGCGCGCGCCCATCGAGAAGATGTCGCGGACGATGCCCCCGACGCCGGTCGCCGCGCCCTGATACGGCTCCACCGCCGACGGGTGGTTGTGGCTCTCGATGCGCAGCGCGACGGCGAGGCCGTCGCCGACGTCGACGACGCCGGCGCCCTCACCCGGGCCGACCAGTACCCACGGCGCCTCCGTCGGCAGCCGACCGAGGTGCGGCTTCGACGACTTATACGAGCAGTGCTCGGACCACATGACGGCGTACATCGCGAGCTCCAGCTCGGTTGGCTCGCGGCCGAGCAGCTCGACCACCGCCGCCAGCTCGTCGTCCGTGAGGCCGAGCTGACGGTGGAGGGGCTCCATGGCTTCAGGGTATCGGCGGGTCGCGGGCGCGAAATGGAGCCGCAGGCAATTCCGAAATAGGATGCGCTCTTAATCGTATAAGGAGGGGTCGCCGGATGGCCGCAGCTCGAAAAAGCACGATGGCCGCCGAGCACAAGCGGGCGCTCGCCCAGGGTCGGGCCGAGGGCCGGGCGGTCCGCGCCTACCTCGAGGCGCTCGACCAGAACCGCCCCCGGCGCGGTCGCCCCCGCACGCCGGCGTCGATCGAGAAGCGGCTCAAGTCCGTCGAGTCCGAGCTCGGCGACGCGACCCCGCTCCAGCGGCTGCAGCTCGTCCAGGAGCGCATGGACCTCGAGCGCGAGCTCGACCGGCTGGATTCCGCCGACGACCTCACCGGCCTCGAGCGCGACTTCGTGCGGGTCGCGCGCGGCTATGCCGATCGCAAGGGCATCTCGTACGCAGCGTGGCGCGAGCTGGGCGTCTCCCCCGACGTGCTTCGCAAGGCCGGGATCACGCGTGGCTCATAGCCCGTTGTCACGAAAACGCGCTTCTGAAGCTCGTTTTGGTGACAACGCTCGGGGTCAGGCGACGGCCGCGCCTTCGGACGCGACCGAGAGCAGCGAGCGCAGGAGCACGACGCCGTCCGTGGAGCCGAGCAGCGCGTCGGACGCGCGCTCGGGGTGCGGCATGAGTCCGACGACGTTGCGCTGCTCGTTGCAGATCCCGGCGATGTCGTCGAGGCTGCCGTTGGGATTGCGCACGTAGCGCAGCACGATGCGCTCGTCGTCACGAAGGCGGCGGCGCGTCGGCTCGTCGCACACGTAATTGCCCTCGAAGTGGTTGATCGGAAGGCGGAGCACGTCGCCCGCCGTAGCCAGTGCGGTGAGCGGCGAGCGCGTCGTCTCGACGCGGCATTCGACCGTCTCGCACAGAAAGCTCAGCCCTGCGTTCTTCTGGAGGGCCCCCGGGAGCAGGCCCCCCTCGGTCAGCACCTGGAAGCCGTTACAGATGCCGACGACCGGTCCTCCGGCGGTGGCGAAGCGCGCTACGGCGTCCATCACCGGCGAGAACCGCGCGATCGCTCCGGTACGCAGGTAGTCGCCGTGCGCGAAGCCGCCCGGCACGACGACGGCGTCGGCCCCGTGCAGATCGGCGTCGGCGTGCCAGAGCAGCTCCGGGTTGCCGCCGAGCTGCTCGACCGACCACGCCACGTCGAGCTCACAGTTCGTGCCCGGGAACTGGACGATCCCGATGCGCGCGCTCACGTCGACCTCACGCGGAGGTGAGCTCGGTGAGCTCGATCTCGTACGCCTCGATGACGGGGTTGGCGAGCAGCCGGTGGCACATCTCGTCCACCTGCGTCCGGGCGGCCGCTTCGTCGGACGCGTCGATCACGAGCCGGATGCTCTTGCCCACGCGAACCTGCGAGACGTTGTCGTAGCCGAGCGCGGGTAGCGACCGCTCGATGGTCGCGCCTTGCGGGTCGGCGATCCCGGGGAGGTGGGTGATCTCGACGCTCGCCTCGTACCTCACGCGTCAATCGTACTGGCGGGTTTCGTCGGCTCCCGGACCCTCGGTCCGGTGCCATTCGTCGAAGCTGCGCCCGGTGAGCAGCTCGTACGCCTCGACGTACCGGGAGCGAGTGCCCTCGATCACCGACGCCGGCAGACGCGGCGCGGGCGGGGTGTGATCCCAATCGGTGCCGAGGTAGTAGTCGCGCACGTACTGCTTGTCGAAGCTCGGCGGTGACGTGCCGACGCGGTAGTCCTCCGCCGGCCAGTAGCGCGACGAGTCCGGCGTCAGCATCTCGTCGATGACGAGGAGCCGTCCGTCGCGCGTCCCGAACTCGAGCTTCGTGTCGGCGAGCATGATTCCGCGTGACTCCGCCACCGCGGCCCCGAAGCCGTAGACGCGTAGCGTCAGGTCGCGCACCTGCTCGAACAGCTCGGCCCCGACGAGCTCGGCGGCTTCGGCGTCCGTGAGGGGCTCGTCGTGGCCGGCCTCGGCCTTGGTCGTGGCGGTGAAGATGGGCTCGGGGAGGCGCTCGGCCTGCCGGAGCCCGGCCGGCATCCGGCGCCCGAACACCGTGCCCTGCTCCTCGTATTCGGACCACGCCGAGCCGAACAGGTACCCGCGTCCGATGCACTCGAGCCGGACGGGCTGCGTGGCCTTCACCAGCATCGCCCGCCCGGCGACGTCGGGACCGGCCGTCTCCGGGAAGTCGGTGGGATCCGACGAGATGAGGTGGTTGGCCGCCAGGTCGGCGGTCTGTTCGAACCAGTACGTCGACAGCGCGGTGAGGACACTCCCCTTCTCGGGCACGAGGTCGTCGAGCACGACGTCGAACACCGAGATGCGGTCGGACGCCACGATCAGGATGCGGTCGTGGTCGACCTCGTAGAGGTCGCGAACCTTCCCCGTGTACGCGTGCGGGAGGGCGATCTCGGTCACGCGGGTTGCCCAGAATCGCCGCCCAGGGCGTCGACAGCGCGTCCCGCGTGTGCCAGCGCGTGACCGAGGTCGAAGCACGCGTCGAGCTGCTCCGGCGCCAGCGTGGCGCGCACGTCGGGGTCCTCGGCGAGCACGGCACGGAACGGCCGGTGCTCCTCCCATGTGCGCGTGGCGGCCCGCTGGACCATCCGGTACGCGTCGTCGCGCCCCCGCCCGCCTTCGATCAAGGCGAGAAGCACCGGCTGACTGAAGACCAGCCCGTACGACGACTGCAGGTTCTCGAGCATCCGGTCCGGGTGTACGCGCATCCCGTCGATGATCGTCCGGAACTGCACCAGCACGTAGTAGGCGAGCTGCGCGGAGTCCGCCAGCACGATGCGCTCGACCGACGAGTGCGAGATGTCTCGCTCGTGCCAGAGCGCGATGTCCTCGAGGCCGGCCTGGAGGTTGGCCCGCAGCACCCTCGCCAGACCGCACAGCTGCTCGCAGCGCCACGGGTTGCGCTTGTGGGGCATCGCGCTCGAGCCCTTCTGAGTGCCCTCCCGGAACGGCTCCTCGACCTCGCGTACCTCGGTGCGCTGGAGGTGGCGGATCTCGAGGGCGAAGCTCTCGATCGACGCACCGATTGCCGCGCACGCATAGAGGAACTCGGCGTGGCGATCGCGCGCCACGACCTGCGTCGCCGGGACCGGTATCAGCCCCAGTTGCTCGCAGACGAATGCCTCCACCTCGGGGTCGACGTTGGAGTACGTGCCGACGACGCCGGACAGCTTCCCCACCGCGATCGCAGCGCGCGCCCGGCGCATGCGCGCGCGGTCGCGGCGCAGCTGGAGCGCCCACAGAGCCAACTTCGACCCGAACGTCGTGGGCTCGGCGTGGACGCCGTGCGTGCGCCCGACCATGGGTGTGTCGCGGAACTCACGGGCCCGCGCCGCGATCGCGACGTCGAGCACGTCGACCGCCTCGAGGATCAGGTCGCACGCACGGGTGAGCGTGACCGACAGCGCGGTGTCGACGACGTCGCTGGACGTCAGACCGTGGTGGACCCACGCGCCGGCGGGCAACCCGACCGAGTCCTGGACCACGTCGACGAACGCCGCGACGTCGTGGTCTGTGACGCGCTCGCGCTCTTCGACCGCGGCCGGGCCGACCGACGCCAGACGGCGGATCTTCTCGGCGTCGGCGGGCGGGATCACGCCGAGCTTGGCCCACGCCTCCACGGCAAGGAGCTCGACCTCGAGCCACGTAGCGAGCCGCGCCTCGTCGGTGAACAGCTCAGCCATTTCGGGCAGGGCGTACCGAGGGATCAAACGGGCTCCTTCCCCAGCGATTCTACGGCCGCGGCTGCGATGTCGCGCCGGTACTGCACGCCGGGCCACGAGATGCGCCCGGCGGCCTCGTAGGCGCGACGCCGGGCCTCGGCCAGCGTCCGCGCGACCGCGGTCACGTCGAGCACGCGGCCGCCCGCCGTCATCAACTGGCCGTCCATCGGCTTCGTCCCGGCATGGAACACGGTCACGCCCGGCAGCTGCTCGGCGTCGTCGAGTCCTTCGATGATGTCTCCCTGACGGGGTGAGGCGGGGTAGCCCTCGGTCGCGAGCACGACCGTCACGCACGCGTCCTCGCGGAACCGGGCATCGCGGCCGGCGCGCCCCGCAGCGGCGTCGCGGCACAGCTCGGCGAAGTCACTCGCCAGACGGGGCAGCACCACCTGCGCCTCCGGATCACCGAAGCGCACGTTGTACTCGAGCACCTTGACACCGTCCGGCGTCAGCATGAGCCCGGCGTACAGGACGCCGCGATAGGCGATGTCACGCGCCGCGAGCGCGTGCAGCGTCGGACGTACGGCGCGCTCCATGACCTCGTCGACGACCTCCTGGCCTGCGACCGGAACCGGCGAGTACGCGCCCATGCCCCCGGTGTTCGGCCCCCGATCGCCGTCGCCGATGCGCTTGAAGTCCTGCGCGGGCGCCAGCGGTCGGCCGTCGGTGGTGCCGTTGCACACGACGAGCATTGACAGCTCCGGTCCGGTCAAACCCTCCTCGATGACGCAGGTACGCCCGGCGTCGCCGAACGCGTGGCCCGACAGATAGGAGCGAACGGCTTCGCGCGCCTCGTCGAGCGACTCTGTCACGATGACGCCCTTGCCCCCCGCGAGCCCGTCCGTCTTCACCACGTAGAAGCCGGGCAGGCGTTCCACGAACGCGAGGGCTTCGTCCTCCTGGTCGGCCGTGAAGGAAGCGTGGCGCGCCGTCGGCACGCCGGCCTCGGCCAGCACGGCCTTCATCCACGCCTTCGAGCCCTCGAGGCGGGCGCCGTCAGCGCCGGGGCCGAAGACGAGCGTGCCGCGGGCGCGCACGGCGTCGGCGACGCCGTGCACCAGCGGCTCCTCGGCCGAGACGACGACCAGCTCGGGGCCCACCTCGTCGGCGAGCCGGGCAACCGCGGCGGGGTCGTTGGCGTCGATCGGGACGCAGCGATTGCCCATCGCCGCGATGCCGGGATTGCCGGGCGCCGCAACCACGTCGTCGACCGACGCCGAGTTGTCGAGCGCCCACGCCAGGGCATGGGCCCGTCCGTCGGCGCCGACGACGAGAACGCGCACGGAGGATTACGCCGCTCGCGGCAGCACGACGGTCTGCTCGCGACCGGGTCCGACCGACACGAAACTCACCGGCACTCCGGCCAGCTTCTCGACGAACCGGACATACTGACGCGCGGCCTCCGGCAGATCGTCGATGCGGGCCGCGCCGTCGATCTCGTCGCCCCAGCCCGGCACCGTCTCGTACACGGGCCGCACCTTGTGCAGCACCGACTGGTGGTACGGAACGTGCTCGTAGCGCGTGCCGTCGTCGCCCTCGTAGGCGACACACACCTTGATCTCGCGGAACGGCGAGAGCACGTCGAGCTTGGTGATCGCAATCTCAGTGCACGTGTTGAGCCGCACCGCGTGGCGGAGCATCACCGCGTCGAGCCAACCCGGGCGGCGCCGCCGCCCCGTGTTGGTGCCGTACTCGCCGCCCCGGTCCACGAGCAGGTCGCCGTCCGTGTCGCCCTCGGGCAGCTCGGTCGGCAACGGCCCGCTGCCGACACGCGTGACGTACGCCTTCGTGACGCCGACAACACGCTCGATCGCGCGCGGGCCGACACCGGCGCCCGTGCACACACCGCCCGCCACCGGGTTGCTCGACGTGACGAACGGATACGTCCCGTGGTCGAGGTCGAGGTAGGTCGCCTGCGCACCCTCGAACAGCACGCGCTGGCCGGCGTCGAGGGCGTCGTGCACGAGGTGCACCGTGTCGGCGATGAGCGGTTCCAGCCGGGGCGCGAGGCCGAGGTACCGCTCGCAGATCTCGTCGGCGTCGAGCGGCAGCCGGTTGTACACCTTGGCCAGGACGCCATTCTTCTCGCGCAGCACGAGGTCGAGCTTCTGGCGGAAGATCTTCGCGTCGAGGAGGTCCTGTACGCGCAGGCCGACGCGCAGGGCCTTGTCGGCGTAGGCCGGCCCGATCCCGCGCTTGGTCGTCCCGAGCTTGTTCTTCCCCAGGTAACGCTCGGTCACCCGATCGAGCTCCTGGTGGTACGGCATGATCAGGTGCGCGTTGCCCGACACGCGAAGCCGTCCCGTGTCGAGGCCCTTGCCCTCGAGCATGTCGAGCTCGTCGACGAGCACGCCGGGGTCGACGACGACGCCGTTGCCGATCACGGGCGTGACGTAGTCGTAGAGGACGCCGCTGGGAACGAGCTGGAGGGCGAACACCTCGCCGTCGACCACGATCGTGTGGCCGGCGTTGTGGCCACCCTGATAGCGGACGACGAGCTCGCTCTCTTTGGCGAGATAGTCGGTGAAGCGACCCTTGCCCTCGTCGCCCCACTGGGTGCCGACGATCACCGTGCCGGGCACGGCAGCCTCACAACGCGCGCGTTCGCGATCACGTTGACGAGATCGTACTACCCCGTCCTGGCAGCGACGCCCGGTTCAGCGCCGCGAGATACACCGCTCGGACGGCGAGCGACCGACGCATCTCCTCGAGGATCTCGCCCATGAACTCCCGCCGGTACGACTCGTCCGTGATCGCGGTGACCTGGAAGTACAGGCCGGCGAAGACGGCGAGGAAACCCGTCACGCGTAACAGCTCCTCGGTGATCACAAGGTCCCGACCCCAGAGGTCGAGGCTCGCCAGGACGTGCGGTTGCGCGTCGATGAACCCGCGCGCGACCGGCTCGGTGACGACGAGGACACCGAACACAAACAGGAACACGAAGACCATCGCCGAGACGAGCACGACCTGCAGCGCCTGGCTGAACAGAAACACGAGCGCGACGTTGCCCCACTGGCGTTTGGACATCGGCGGCGTGTCGGCATGCTGACCCCGCGTGGCTTCGTCGACGAGCGCTGACGCGGGTGTGCCGTCGACACGACCGACCACGACCTCCCAGGATTCGAACTCGGACAGCTCGCCGATCTCACGCGGCAGCCGGATGACCGAGAAGCCGATGCCGATCACGACGAAGAGTCCCAGCACGATCCAGTAGTACGGGCCGTGCAAGCCGGCGGTGATCTGCCACGCCTCGTTCTGCAGGAAGATGAACGTGATGAACAGGATGAGCAGCGGCAGGGCGCGCACGAGAAGACTCATCACCTGCTCGACCTGTCGCAGCGTGCGGCTTCCCGCCCACCGCGTCATCGGCACCACCCCGTAGCTCGTCCCGAGGAAGATCACGACCAGGAGCAACAGGTTCCCGACTGCGGTGGCGAGCGCCGAGCGCCACTGGCCGCCGAACACAAGCGGGATCGCGGGTGGCGCGAGGACGAACACCGTGACCTCGAACACGCCAACGCTGACGGGACGAGCCAGCAGCGGCCGCCCCCGAAGCCCGTTCGCCAGCATCCACGCGCCGAGCAGGATGCCGAGCCCCACCGCGACGGCAACGATGTCGAGCCAGATCGGGAAGTCGCGCTTGGGCGCGTTGGCGACCTCGAAGAGGAAGATCAGCGTGAGCAGGGGCACGGCACGCGTCAGGACGTCGCGCGTCGGGCTGTAATCGTGGATGAAGTGCGGCAGCCCGCGCTTCAGGAACCAACGCTCGATGTCGAGGATCGCCGGATCCGACACGCGGGACGTGTTTACTCGCGCTCGTCGTCCTCGACGGGGACCGGCTGGGCCTGCTCGAGCGCGTCAGCTTCGGGCGCCTCCGGATCGTCGCTCACCGCGCCGATCTCCTCGTCGTCGTCCTCGGGGAAGGCGTCCTGCTCCTGTTCGAGGGCGTCCGCCTCGGGCACCTCGTCGCGCTCCATAGGTGTGGTCCTACCCGGTTTCCCGTCCGACCACAACGCCGACACGGGACCGTCCGGCCGGGGAGGCTGTCAGCTGCCGGTGCCGACGCGCGCGGGCTCCCCCTTCGTGAAGACGAGCCCGTCGGGCGAGGCGTCGACCAGGATCGTGTCGCCATCGCGAAATTCGCCCTGCAGGAGGCTCAGCGCGATCGGGTCCGCCACCTCCCGCTGGAGCACCCGCTTCAGCGGCCGGGCCCCGAAGTCGGGGTCGTAGCCCACGCGAGCCACGTGCGCCTTGGCGGCGTCGGTCAGCTCGAGCGCCAGGTGGCGCTCGGCCAGCCGCTCCTTGAGCCGCTCGAGCTGCAGCCCCACGATCTGTTCGATGTGGCGCTCGTCGAGCCGGTGGAACACGACGATCTCGTCGATGCGGTTGAGGAACTCCGGCTTGAAGTGGCTGCGCATGGCCGCGAGCACCGCGGCCTCGTCGGCGCCGCCGCCGAGGTTGCTCGTCATGATGAGCACGGTGTTCGTGAAGTCGACGGTGCGCCCCTGGCCGTCGGTCAGGCGACCGTCGTCCATGATCTGCAGCAGCACGTTGAACACGTCGGGGTGCGCCTTCTCGATCTCGTCCAGCAGCACCACCGAGTACGGGCGTCGGCGCACAGCCTCGCTGAGCTGGCCGCCCTCCTCGTAGCCGACGTACCCGGGCGGCGCGCCGACGAGGCGCGACACGTTGTGCTTCTCCTGGTACTCCGACATGTCGATGCGGACCATGGCGTGCTCGTCGTCGAACAGGAAGTCGGCGAGTGAACGCGCCAGCTCGGTCTTGCCCACGCCCGTCGGGCCGAGGAACAGGAACGAGCCGATGGGTCGGTGCGGGTCGGACAGCCCCGCGCGCGAGCGCCGAATCGCGTTCGCGACCGCGCCCACGGCGTCGTCCTGGCCGATCACCCGCTCGTGCAGCACCTCTTCGAGGCGGACGAGCTTCTGCATCTCGCCCTCCATGAGGCGCGTGACGGGGATGCCGGTCCACTTGGAGACGATCTCGGCGATGTCCTCCTCATCGACCTCTTCCTTGAGCATCTGCTGCTCGCCCTGGAGCTCGTCCAGCCTCTCGGTCTTCTCCTCGATCTCGGCGTCGAGCTCGCGCATCGTGCCGTAGCGGAGCTGCGCCGCCCGCTCGAGGTCGCCTTCGCGCTCGGCGCGCTCGGCGTCATTGCGGGCCGACTCGAGCTGCTCCTTGAGGTCACGGATCTCGGTGATGGCGAGCTTCTCGTTCTCCCAGTGGGCGACCATCGCCGCCCGCTGCTCGGTCAGCTCGGCAAGCTCGGCGTCGAGCGCGTCGAGTCGCTGCTTGGAGACGTCGTCGGTCTCCTTCGCGAGCGCCGCCTTCTCGATCTCGAGCTGGCGGATCCGCCGCTCGACGACGTCGACCTCGAACGGCATCGAGTCGATCTCGATGCGCAGACGTGACGCCGCCTCGTCGACGAGGTCGATGGCCTTGTCGGGCAGCTGCCGGCCGGTGACATAGCGCTGCGAGAGCACGGCGGCGGCAACGAGCGCGGCGTCCTGGATGCGGACACCGTGGTGCACCTCGTAGCGCTCCTTGAGGCCGCGCAGGATCGCGATCGTGTCGTCGACGGTCGGCTCGCCGACGTAGACGGGCTGGAACCGGCGCTCGAGCGCGGCGTCCTTCTCGATGTGCTTGCGGTACTCGTCGAGCGTCGTCGCGCCGATGAGGCGGAGCTCACCGCGGGCGAGCATGGGCTTGATCATGTTGCCGGCGTCGACCGCGCCCTCGGCGCCGCCGGCGCCCACGATGGTGTGGAGCTCGTCGATGAAGCTGACGATCTCGCCCTCGGCGTCGGCGATCTCCTTGAGGACGGCCTTGAACCGCTCCTCGAACTCGCCGCGGTACTTCGAGCCGGCGACCATCGAGCCGATGTCGAGCGCGACGAGGCGCTTGTTGCGCAGACCCTCGGGAACGTCGCCCTCGACGATGCGGCGCGCCAGTCCCTCGACGATTGCGGTCTTGCCGACGCCGGGCTCGCCGATGAGGACGGGGTTGTTCTTGGTGCGACGGCTCAGCACCTGGATGACGCGGCGGATCTCCTCGTCGCGCCCGATGACCGGGTCGAGCTTGCCCTTGCGGGCCTCCTCGGTCAGGTCGCGTCCGTAGCGCTCGAGCGCCTGGTACTGGTCCTCGGGGTTCTCGCTGGTGACCCGGTGACTGCCCCGCACGTCCTTGAGCGCGGTGAGAACCGCGTCGTGAGTGACGCCGAGGCCACGGAGCAGGTCACCCACACCGCCGGTCACCTCGGTCATCGCGAGCAGGATGTGCTCGGTCGAGAGGTAGTCGTCGTCGAGGCTCGTGCGCGCCTGATCGGCAGCCTCGAGGATCCGGTACGCGTCCTGCGACAGCTGCGCCTGCTGCGCGGTCTGCCCGTACACCTGGGGCAGGGTGTGCAGAGCCTCGTCGACCCGGTCGCGCACGGTCTTCGCCGGCACGCCGACGCGCTCCAGCACGGGCAGCACCACGCCCTCGGGCTGGCTCACCAGCGCCGCGAGCAGGTGCTCGGGCGTCACCTGGCTGTGGTTGCCCTCGCGCGCCAGAGCCTGCGCCGCCTGGAGCGCCTCCCCGGTCTTGCGGGTGAATCGGTTGGGATCGAGCGGCATACAGCTCCCTCGCCCTGGTCAGTGACCTTCTGTCAAAGTTGACAACGCCGCTATCAAGTTTATTCCGGCTCTCCGAAGGTGCGGGCCCGGATCAGCTCCGCCGGACTCGCACCACGGCCTTGGTCACGGGCACGAGGTCGCGGCGGTACTGGCGGTGGACGCGCGCCTCGGTCTCGGCGACCTCCTGGCGAACCCTGCGCACCTGCGCGCGCAGCCGTTCGATCTCGGTGGCGGCGTCCTCGAGCGCGGCCTCGAGCTCCAGGACGCGCTTCACGCCGGCGAGGCCGACGCCCTCGTTGGTGAGCTCCTGGATGTGCTGGAGCAGCTCGATGTCTCGGTCGGAGTAGCGGCGACTGCGACCCTCGGTGCGCTTCGGCTCGATGAGGCCCTTGCGCTCGTAGATGCGGAGCGTCTGCGGGTGGACACCCGCCAGCTCGGCCGCGACCGAGATGATGTAGAGCGCCCGCTCCTTCTCGTCCATCGCTTACACCCCCAGGTGCTCGCGGGGGTTCTCCGTGAGCACGCCGCGTAGGTTCTCGATCGCCTTCGGCACCTTCACCTGCGCGCCCAGCGCGGCCTCGACGAACGTGATCGGCACGCGCACGGTGAGGTCCTTGCCCTTGCGCCCGAAGATCGGGTGCCTTGCCACGTGCACGACGACGAACAGGTCGCCGGGCGGGCCGCCGTTCGCGCCGGCCGCGCCGCGGCTTGGCACGCGGATGCGCTGGCCGTCGTCGACGCCGGGCGGGATCCGCACCTTCACGTCGCGGCGGCGGCGCTCGACGCCCCGCCCTCCGCACTGATGGCACGGGTTCTTGATGATCGTGCCGCGCCCGCCGCACGTCGGGCAGACCTGCGAGAAGGAGAACGGGCCCTGGTCGACGAGCACCTCGCCGCTGCCACCGCACTGGGGGCAGATGTCGGGTGTGGTGCCGGGCTCGGCCCCCGACCCGTGGCAGACGGAGCACACCGCATCGGCGGTGAAGCTCACGCTGGTGGTCACACCGTGCACGGCCTCGAGGAAGTCGAGGTGGAGCTCGGTCTCGAGGTCGGCGCCGCGCTGCGCGCCGGTCTGCCGCGCGCCGCGCCCGCCGCGACGCCCGCCACGAGCGCCGCGCCCGAACAGGCCACCGAGCAGGTCGCTGAAGCCGGCGCCCTCGTCGAACTGGAAACCCTGGAACCCTTCGGCGCCGCCCTGCCCGAAGCCGCCGGGACCGCCGAAGCCGCCGCCCCCGAACGGGCCGACGCCCGACGCGACCATCTGGCGGACCTCGTCGTACTCCTTGCGCTTGGCCGCGTCGCCGAGCACGTCGTAGGCGGCCGAGACCGACTTGAACTTCTCCTCGGCATCCTTGTTCCCCGGGTTGGCATCGGGGTGGTGCTGCTTGGCGAGCTTCCGGTAGGCGCGCGTGATGTCCTTCTCGGACGCCGACGGCGGCACCCCGAGCACCTCGTAGTAATCGGTTTCGAACCACTCACGCTGCGGCGCCATGGCCCGCTACCTCGTGACCTTCACCATCGCCGGGCGCAGCACCCGACCCTTCAGCGTGTAGCCCGTGCGCAGGACGTCGGTCACGACGGGCTCGCCGTCGCCCTCCTCTTGCATGACCGCCTCGTGGACGTTCGGGTCGAACGGCTTGCCCTCGGCCTCGATACGCGACAACCCCGCCTTCTCGAGGACGCTCAGGAGCTCGCCGTACACGAGCTCGACGCCCTTGCGCACGCTCTCGATGTCGTCGCTGTCGGCGGCGTCGAGGTTCTTCGTCGCGAGCTCGAACGAGTCGAGCACCGGGAGCAACTGCTCGACGAGGCCCGAAGTGGCCCGGTCGACGAGCGAGGTCTGCTCCTTGATGACGCGCTTGCGGTAGTTCTCGAACTCCGCCTGCACGCGCCGGAGCGTGTCGAGGTACTCATCGCGCTCCGATTCGAGCTGGCTGAGCTTCGCCAGGTCGGCTTCGAGCTCCGACGCCGCGGCCTCCTCGTCGGAGACCGCGGCCTCGTTCTCCTCGCGCGGCGGCAACCGATCCTCGGTCACGGTCACGCGCCCTTCTGCTGGTCGTCGTCGTCGACGATCTCGGCGTCGGCGACCTCGTCGTCGGACGGCTGCGACGACGCGCCGGGCCCCTGGCCCGAGCCGCCCGCCCCGCCTGCGGCCGCGCCCTCCTGCTGTTGCGACTCGGCCGCCTGCTGGTACAGCCGCTGCGCGAACTCCTGGCTTGCCGCCAGCAGCTCCTCGTGCCCGCGTTTGACGGCCTCGATGTCGGAGCCCGCCAGGGCGTCCTTGAGCGCCTTGAGCTTCTCCTCGATCTTCTGGCGCTCGTCGCCCGAGACGTTGTCGGCCTGCTCCTTGAGCAGCTTCTCCGTCTGGAAGACGAGCGAGTCGGCGTTGTTGCGGGTCTCGGCCTCCTCGCGACGCTGACGGTCCTCTTCGGCGTGCGTCTCCGCGTCCTTGACCATCTTGTCGATGTCGTCCTTCGACAATGCCGTGCCGCCGGTGATCGTCATCTGCTGCTCCTTGCTGGTCGCAAGGTCCTTGGCAGACACGTTCACGATCCCGTTGGCGTCGATGTCGAACGTGACCTCGACCTGCGGCACGCCCCGCGGCGCCGGCGGGATGCCGACGAGTTGGAACTTGCCGAGCGTCTTGTTGCGGTACGCCATGTCGCTTTCGCCCTGGAGCACGTGGATCTCGACGCTGGGCTGGTTGTCCTCGGCGGTCGTGAAGACCTCCGAGCGCTTGGTCGGGATCGTCGTGTTTCGTTCGATGAGCTTCGTGAAGATCTGGCCCTTCGTCTCGATGCCGAGCGACAGCGGCGTGACGTCGAGAAGCAGAACGTCCTTCACGTCACCCTTCAGCACGCCGGCCTGGATGGCGGCGCCCACCGCGACGACCTCGTCCGGGTTCACACCCTTGTGCGGGTCCTTGCCGGTGAGCTCGCGCACCAGTTCGACGACTGCGGGCATGCGAGTGGAACCGCCCACGAGGATGATGTGGTCGATCTGGTCCTTGGTCAGACCGGCGTCGCGGATCGCCTGCTCGAACGGCCCGCGGCACGAGTCGAGCAGGTCAGCCGTCAGCTCCTGGAACTTCGAGCGCGAGAGCTCGAGCTCCAGGTGCAGCGGGCCTTCACTCGTCGCCGTGATGAACGGCAGGTTGATCGTGGTCTGCTGGGCCGAAGAAAGCTCGATCTTGGCCTTCTCCGCGGCCTCCTTCAGACGCTGCAACGCCATCTTGTCGTTCGCGAGATCGACACCGTGCGCGTTCTTGAACTCGGTGACCATCCAGTCCATGACGCGCTGATCCCAGTCGTCCCCGCCGAGGTGCGTGTTGCCCGAGGTCGACTTCACCTCGAACACTCCCTCGCCGATGTCGAGCAGCGACACGTCATACGTGCCGCCACCGAGGTCGAAGACGAGGATCGTCTGGTCCGACTCCTTGTCGAGCCCGTAGGCCAGCGCGGCCGCGGTCGGCTCGTTGATGATGCGCAGGACCTCGAGCCCCGCGATCTGCCCCGCCTCCTTGGTCGCCTGACGCTGGGCGTCGTCGAAGTACGCCGGTGTCGTGATGACGGCCTGGGTTACAGAGTCGCCGAGGTATGCCTCGGCGTCGCGCTTCAACTTCTGGAGAATGCGAGCCGAGATCTCCTGCGCCGAGTAGTTCTTGCCGTCGATGTCGATCTTCCAGTCGGTGCCGATGTGGCGCTTGACCGAGCGCACCGTCCGGTCGGGGTTCGTGATGGCTTGGCGCTTGGCGACCTCGCCGACCAGCACCTCGCCGGTCTTCGAGAACGCGACGACCGAGGGGGTCGTCCGGGCGCCCTCGGCGTTCGGGATGACGGCGGGCTCGCCCGCCTCCAGGACCGACACCACCGAGTTGGTGGTGCCGAGGTCGATTCCGACGGCCTTGCTCATAGGTCGTTGCCTCCGAAACTTGAGTCTTAAGGTATCAAGTAAGTTTAGAGAACCTCTAGGGAGGCTCGCCAATTCCCGCTTTGACGAATATGGGGAACGGCTGACGTTCGGGTCGCCCCTGCTGGACCGTTGACATGGTGACTAGATTCCTGGAGGTGGCTCCCCTTCGGCGCGATGCGTTCATCGACCACCTGGCCGAGGTCCCGCTGTTCTCGGCTTGCTCGAAGAAGGACCTTCAGCTGGTGGCCCGGCGGGCGGAGGATGTGAAGGTCGACGCGGGCAAGGTGCTCGTCAGCGAGGGCAGCGCCGGGGCGGAGTTCTTCGTGATCATGGACGGCAAGGCCCGCGTGACGGCGAGGGGCAGGAAGGTGGCAGAGCTCGGGCCCGGCCGGTTCTTCGGCGACCTCGCCCTCCTCGACCGAGCCCCCCGCAACGCCACCGTCGTCGCCGAGACCCCGATGGAGGTCCTCGTGCTCGGGCAGCGCGAGTTCGCGGCGCTCATCGACGAGGTCCCCGGCTTCGCGCACAAGCTGCTCGCCGGCCTCGCCCGCCGTCTTCGCGAGGCCGACGCAAAGAGCATCCAGTAGCCGGGTTCGCGTACCGGACAATCTGGGCAAACGGTACGGCCACGGTCTAGTCTCCTCGTCGCCGTCGGCCCCGGGTGGAGGGGGATCGCGAATGCGCAAGAGCATCGTCGCCGGTGTCGTCGTCGGAGGCCTGATTCTGATGGCGCCCGTCTCTCCGGCCGGCGCCACCAAGACCAAGGACCCGTGCAAGACGCTCAAGACCAGCGAGATCGCAGTGGCGTTCGGAGACGCTCCCGTCGCCGCCGGCGCGAAGGACTCTCGGAGCCCGCTGCCGCTCTGCCAGTGGACGGTGAGCGCCTCCGGGAATCTTCCCGAAGGCACCGTGTCCGTGTTTCTCCAGACGACCGGGGCCAAGCTCGCGTACGACGCGCACAAGAAGGAGACCGCCAGCTACGAGCCGGTCGAGGGGCTGAAGAACGCGTTGTACTACTCGGTCGGCCCCGCGGTGGAGGTGCTCAAGGGCAAGGCGTTGCTCAACGTGCAGGGCGTCTTCCTCGACCCGGACTCGATCGACGCGGTTGACGTGAAGGACCAGCTCGTCCAGCTGGCGAAGAAGGCGTCGGCGCGCGTGTGACGCCGGCTACTTCAGCCGAACGAGCGCGATCTTGGCGGCGTCCTCTTCCTTCCCTTGGATCTGCTGCTCCGTCAACGGCTCGGGGTAGCGGTAGTTGTGGAGCGCCACGCTCACGACCCGCGATCCCACGAGGACGTGCAGCTTGAGATCCTTGATGAAGGCGTCGTCGCCGAGCCCGGGCACTGCGGTCGACTTGGTGGGGTCGGCGGCCTTGGCGGTGTTGTAGTCGTCGACGAGCCCTGTTCCCGACTCGACCACGAGCTCGAGCTGCAGGCGCTGGCCCTTGAGCCCGCCCGTCCCCTTCTTCTTGGCCGCCCACACGCACTGATCGTTCGTCTGACCGCCGGCCTTCCTCGTCTTCTGCTTTCCACGGCCGGCCGGGGTTTCGAGGATCCCCCCGGTCTCTCGAACCGTGATGAGCTTGCACGAGCCCTTCGCCGCGGCCACGCGCGCCGGCGCCGCGGCTGCGGGCGCGGCTGCAATCGCGAGCCCGGCCGCGAGCACGCCGCACATGACGATCCGGTTCCCGGTGCTCATGAGCCGGAGAGGGTAGCGGCGGCCCGCCGCAACTAGATTCCGGTTCGTGCCCGGTCTTCGCATCCGTCCGCACCAGCTCGTCCTCGCCTTGGGCGTGCTGGCCTCGCTCGGGGCGCTCGCCTCGGGGATCGTGCCCCGCCTCACCGGGTGGGAGGACGACTCGCCGATCAGCCGGCACGTGTTCGGGAACGTGCCCGACCCTCTGTACTGGGCGTTCTACGCCACCGTCGGCGTGATGCTGCTCGTCGTGGCGTGGCTCGTGTCGCAGCGGGTGCAGAACTACGAGCGGGGCAAGCCGGACGACCGCCGCACCACGCGCGCCAACGCCAAGCGGCGGCTCGAGGGCTTCCGCTCGGGCGTGTGGATGCAGACCCTGCTGCGCGACCCGGCGGCCGGCGTCATGCACTCGATGATCTACTTCGGGTTCCTCGTCCTCTTCGTGGCCACCGTCGTGCTCGAGATCGACCACCAGCTGCCGGACTCGGCGAAGTTCCTGCACGGCCGCGTGTACCAGGGCTACGCCGCCACGGCCGACGTGTTCGGCGTGGTCTTCGTGGTCGGGATCCTGTGGGCGCTGGGCCGCCGCTATATCCAGCGCCCGTACCGGATCCGCATCAAGACGAAGCCCGAGGACGCGCTCATTCTCGGCACGTTCCTGGTCATCGGCCTCACAGGCTTCGCGACCGAGGGGCTCCGCATCGCGCTCATCGGTCGTCCCGCGTTCGAGAAGTGGTCGCTGGTCGGTTACCCGGTCGCCTTCCTCTTCGACTCGCTGTCGCACGGCTCGCTGCGCGACGCGCACCGGTGGCTGTGGGGGATCCACTTTGCGTCGTTCGTGGCCTTCCTCGTGATCCTCCCGACTACCAAGCTGCGCCACATGATCACGTCGCCGATGAACATGTACCTCGGCGACCGGGACCGACCGAAGGGGGCGATGCGCCCGCTCCCGAATCTGATGGAGACCGAGCTCGACACGTTCGGTGCGTCGACCGTCGAGGACTTCACCTGGAAGCAGTTGTTCGACACCGACGCGTGCACGATCTGTGGTCGCTGCACGTCGGTGTGCCCGGCGCACGCCACCGGCAAGCCCCTCGACCCGCGCGAGATTGTGCTGAAGGTCGGCGAGGTCATGTCGGCCACGGGTGATCCGAAGGTGTCACCGCCGGTGGGCGTCGACCGCGACATCACGGTCGGCGCCGACTCGCTCTTCGAGCGCATCACGGCCGAAGAGCTCTGGGCGTGCACGTCATGCAAGGCGTGCGACGAGATCTGCCCGGTCGATATCGAGATCCTCGACAAGATCCTCGACATGCGGCGTTACCTGTCGCTCATGGAGAGCGACTTTCCCGTCGAACTCGGCAACACGTACCGCTCGATGGAGAACTCGTCGAACGTGTACGGCATGAATCAGGGCGACCGGGGGGGCTGGGCCGGCGACCTGGAGGGCATCCCGATCATCGACGGGTCCGGGCCCTTCGAGCACGAGTACCTCATGTGGGTCGGGTGCGCGGGCTCGTTCGACGATCGCAACAAGAAGACGAGTCGGGCCGTCGCCAAGCTGCTGCAGCGGGCCGGCGTCGACTTCGCCGTCCTCGGGCCGAGCGAGCTGTGCACGGGCGACCCCGCCCGCCGGTCCGGCAACGAGTACATCTTCCAGATGCTGGCGATGCAGAACGTCGAGACCCTGAACGGCCTCGGGGTGGAGAAGGTCATCGCGCAGTGCCCTCACTGCTTCAACACGTTGAAGAACGAATACCCGCAGCTCGGCGGGGACTACGAGGTCGTGCACCACTCGCAGTTCCTCATGGAGCTCATCAGCAGCGGACGACTCGATCTCCACGACGCGTCACTCGAGGAGCGGGTCACGTACCACGACTCGTGCTACCTGGGCCGCCACAACGACGTGTACCTCGCGCCCCGCAACGTGATCGGGTCGCTCGGCGGCATCGACGTGGTCGAGATGCCGCGCAACGGGACCCGCGGTCTGTGCTGCGGCGCGGGCGGCGCGCGGATGTGGATGGAGGAGCACACGGGCAAGAAGGTGAACATCGAACGCACCGAGGAGGCGCTCGCCACGGGCGCGAGCCGGATCGCGGTGGCGTGCCCGTTCTGTTACGTGATGATGGACGACGGCGTGAAGGAGAAGCAGCGCGACGAGGACGTCCGGGTGCAGGACATCTCCGAGGTGTTGCTCGAAGCGGTGGAGCACACCGAGCGGGCGCCCGAGACGGTGACGGCGCGGTTCGAGCCCGGGCTCTGAGGAACACGGACAATCGGCAGAAGACGTGAACGCGTTTATCGAGCGGTTCGACTTCCTGCCGATGCCGGCGCTGTGCGCAGTGTTCATCGCGGTCGGGTTGGCCTTCACGTTCGGGCTCGAATGGATCGTGCACCGCCGCATGGATCCCGACACCCGTGAGCGCGTGAGCACCAGCACGGCGGTGGTGATCCAGGTCATGGCGGTGTTCTATTCCGTGCTGGTCGCGTTCGTGATCGTCGGTGAACGGTCAGCGACGAGCGACGCGACCGCGCACGTCACAGCAGAATCGGCAGCAATGACCGCGCTGTACCACGACGTGCAGGGCTTCCCGCCCTTCACCCGGCAACGCATTCGCCAAGCGATCTTCGACTACGACCGGTCGGTGCTGAAGGATGACTTCGACGCCCTCGATCGCACCGGGGAGCCGAGCGTGCTGACGACGCAGAAGCTCGGCCAGCTCTACGACGCCGTGCAGTCGGCCGAGCCCGAGGTCGGCACGAGCGCCTTCTACCGCCAGTCGGTGACGGAGTTGTCCGACATCACGAGAGCGAGACGCGACCTCAGTGCCGCCGCGGGAGACACGATCCCCGGCGCGTTGTTCGTGCTCGTCGTGCTCATCAGCGTGTTCGTGCTCGGGGTGGCGACGCTGCTGAACACACGCGAGCGCGGAACCCACGTTGTCCTACTAGCCGGGCTCGCGATCATGATGTCGCTCAACCTCGCGCTCATCATCGCTCTCGAGCACCCGTTCGGCGGTGCCATCGCCGTCAGCGACCAGCCGCTGCGGGTCGGCGTCCTCGCGCCCGCTGCACGCTGACCGCGGTGCCAACCACCACGGCGCCTATCGCCACGCCGATCGCCCACGGCGCGCCGCCGCCGCTTCTGGTCGCGTCGAGCCGCGGGACGACGAGCGCGGTCGTGGTGTCCACGCCGGTGTCCCGGACGACGGGGGCGCGCCGGCGTGACGGGCTCGCTGCCAGGTCGTAGGTCAGATCGCCGACGTCGACGTCGGCTTTCAGGTACGTGAACCACATGTCGTCGGGCACCCAGCTCATGCCCCGGTCGGCACGGAGGTCGTCGAGGAGCGAGCTCGACGCCGGCTCGGACCGCTCGAGGCGCAGGCCCGGGCCCGCCAGCAAGCCGGGTCGGGCGTCGGTCAGCAGGAACACGTCGGCCTGGACGGGCTCCGTCGCGGGCTTGCCGGTCCCCAGGATGCGCAGCGGCACCCACGGCCGGTCGACCGGGATCGTGAGGTGCACCGGGATCCCGTCGCCTGAGGTGAGGCCCTGGTCGACGGCGGCGGTGGCGTCAAACTTGGCGGCCATGAAGTACGGGGACCGTCTGCCGTAGAACTCGAGCACGGCCGGTGTGTCGGGCGTGAGGTCGAAGCCCTGCGCGGCCGCCCACTGCGCGACCGCCGTTCCGCCGCCGTGCACGATCGTGACGTCGAGGGAGTCGATGCGCGTCTGCTGCAGCACCTCCACGCTGCTCGGGCTCGCCGCCTCGACGACGTCCCCGCCGAACGCCTTTCGGAGCGGCGTGACCTCACGGGCCAAGCGCTGCAGCGTCCAGTCACCGCCGCGCTCGACCTTGGTCGGCTCGGCGGGCAGAGGGATGATCGAGCCGAAGGACGTCTCGTTGCTGTTGAACTCGAAGTTCGTGACGTAGTGCTCGGTGCCGTCGTGCCAGGCGGCGAGCGTGCTCGTGCGCACGAGATTCACCGCACCGTTCGGACCCACGAGGCTGCCACACGCATACGCTGCCGAGCCGGTGGCAACCACGACGATCACGGCGACGATCGGGACGAGGAGAAGACGACGACGGCGCATCCGGGACCCCCTGTGGTCGGGTTCGGGGGTTTCGACGGTCGGCGCGCCGCCCTGGTTCCCGGAGATTTACTCCGCGTGGTACGGCTCCGTGGCTCGCCAGAGCGCTCGCGCGAGTCGCGCGTCGTCCACGACGATTACTCGTCGTCGCGGAAGTTCAGGTAGTAGCGCGAGGGCGTCGGGCCGTGCTGGCCCTGGTACTTCGAACCCGTGCTGCCGCTGCCGTACGGGTGCTCCGCCGGCGTGGTCATGCGGAAGAACGAGATCTGGCCGATCTTCATCCCGGGGTAGATCGCGATCGGCAACGTCGCGACGTTCGACAGCTCGAGCGTCAGGTGGCCGTCCCAGCCGGCGTCGACGAAGCCGGCTGTCGCGTGCGTGAGCAGGCCGAGCCGACCGAGCGACGACTTGCCGTCGAGGCGGGCGGCAAGGTCGTCCGGGAGCCGGACCCGCTCGAGCGTCGACGCCAGCGCGAACTCCGCCGGGTGGAGGATGAACGTGCGGCCGTCGGCGACTTCGACGAGCTCGGTGAGGTCCTCCTGGGGCTCCTTCGGGTCGATGAACGGGGTCGTGTCGTTGCGGAAGACTCGGAAGTACCGGTCGACATGCATGTCGACCGATGACGGCTGCACGTTGGAGTCGTCGAACGGCTCGATGACGATTCGCCCCGCCTTGAGCTCTTCGCGGATCGTCGCGTCCGACAGGATCACGCCAATTCTCCTTGTCGCCGTCGCAAGCTCCGGCTTTGTGGCAACGGTCGGCAAAGCCGCCGTTGCTGCGGGAGCCTACCGGCGCCGCTTGGTATCTTCGGCGGTCCTCGCGGGTGTAGTTCAGAGGCAGAACATCAGCTTCCCAAGCTGAGAACGCGGGTTCGATTCCCGTCACCCGCTCTG
>WNFU01003831.1_pt1 | contig 24774 bp, 20 predicted proteins | sample 5400121 | NCBI WGS metagenome assembly WNFU01 (sample SAMN13153360, study PRJNA577476) | soil metagenome | isolation source: 100 cm soil or saprolite under grassland replicate 1 | place: USA:California | collected 2016-06-15
GTACACCCACGCACCCGAGATCGCGACGGAGTCGCCAGTCGCCTGGTAGACCAGCCCTTCGATCCGGTCGACGTTCTGCACCGTGATGTCGCCGAGCTGCACGTTCGTCGGCGTCGCAAGCGTGGCGCGGACCTCGGTCCCGGCCGCAGGAGTCGGCTGCTCGAGCGGTCGATAACCGTAGCATCCTGCTAAGAGGATCGCCGCAGCAATCGCGACGCCACGCGCCATCTCGACGCCTCCTGTATTGCCCGGTACGTTAGGGCCCATGACGAGCATAGCGCCGCCGAGCCTCCATGGCTAGACGGTCATCCCTCGCGGTCGGAGCTCTCATGGTCGCGCTGAGCGCCGGCGCCCAGGATCCGGAGTTTGGGTATCGCGAAGGTCGTTGCGTCAACGCCGAGGGGCGCACGGGACTCAATCCCGGCCGTCTGGGCGAGTGCGGAGGGCTGCGTGCCGCGGACTTGCGGGACCGCGATCTGTCCAGGCTCAACCTGGCAGGCGCCGACCTGAACAGCGCGCTGCTCCACCGCACGTCGCTCCAGGGCGCGATCCTGAGGGGCGCCCAGCTGAAGAACGCGGAGCTCGAGTCCGCCGACCTACGCCGCACCGATCTGCGCGCCTCACAGCTCGACCGTGCCAAGCTCCTGGGCGCCGACCTCCGCGAAGCGGACCTCCAGGGCGCGCGTCTCGTGCGTGCCGTGCTCACGAACGCGATTCTGCGCAATGCGAAGCTCGGCCGGGCCGACTTGCAGAGCGCCGACCTCCGGGGAGCAGACCTCACCGACGCAGACCTCGCAGGCGCCGTGCTGCGCGGCGCGAGCTTCGACAGCCGCACCCTGCTGCCGTTCAGCCTCGACGCGAGCGAGGCGCAGCGCCGCGGGATGGTGTACCGGCCGTAGCCCCTGCCGCCCTTAGTGTATCCCCCCGTCCCCGAACTGCTTCACCAGGTCGCCCAGCACCGCCTTCGCGTCGCCGAACAGCATCCAGGTGTTGTCCAGCACGTACAGCTCGTTGTCGATGCCGGCAAACCCGGGGTTCTTGCTCCGCTTGATGGCCAGGACCGCCCGCGCCCGGTCCGCGTCGATGATCGGCATGCCGTAGATGGGAGTGTCCTTGGCGTAGCGCGCCGCCGGGTTCACGACGTCGTTCGCGCCGATCACGAGCGCGACGTCGCACTGCGGCATCTCGGGATTGATCTCGTCCATCTCGACGAGCGCGGAATACGGGATGTCGGCCTCCGCGAGCAGCACGTTCATGTGCCCCGGCATCCGCCCGGCCACCGGGTGGATCGCGAACTTGACCGTGACGCCGCGCTTGGTCAGCTGGTCGTACAGCTCGCGCACCTTGTGCTGGGCCTGCGCCACGGCCATGCCGTACCCCGGGATGATGACCACCAGTCTCGCCTGCTCGAGCAGCTGCGCCGCGCCTTCGGCCGTTTCCTGCTTCCACGCCTTTTGCTCCCCGATCGCCGCCCGCTTCTGCACCGTGCCGAATGCGCCGAACAGGACGTTCGCGAACGAGCGGTTCATCGCGCGACACATGATGATCGACAGGATCAGGCCGCTCGACCCGTCGAGCGCGCCCGCCGTCACCAGGAGCTTGTTGTCCAGCACGAAGCCCATCGCCACCGCCGCGAGACCCGCGTAGGAGTTGAGGATGGAGATCACGGTCGGCATGTCGGCGCCGCCGATCGGGATGATGAGCAGCACGCCGAACAGCAGCGCGAGGCCCGCGACCGCGGGGAAGGCCTGTCCCGACCACGCCGCGGTGGGGTGCACCACGAGAACGGCGCCCAGCCCCACGGCCAGGCCCAGGATCCCGATGTTGACGAGGTTCTGGCCCGGGTAGGTGACCGGCCGCTGCGGGATCCACTTGACTTCCTGCAGCTTGCCCGCGGCCATGAGGCTCCCCGTGAACGTGAGGAATCCGAGGATCACCTCGGCGACGAGGGCGCTCATCCGGAACGCCGTGAGCTGGTCGGGGCTTTCGCCCAGCCAGAGATAGTACTTCGCCGTCCCGACCAGCCCGGCGGCGAGCCCGCCGAACGCGTGGGAGAGCGCCGTCCGCTGCGGCACGGCGGTGAGCGGCACCTGGGAGAGCGGCACCCCCACGATGAACCCGGCGGCGATCGCCAGCAGGATCCAACCGTGGTGCACGATCTCGGGCTGGACCCAAGTGGCGAGCACGGCGACCACCATCCCCGTGACGCCCGCCATCACGCCCCGGCGCGCGGTCTTCGGGTCGTTCATCCAGTACAGCGAGAAGATGAACAGCGCGGTCGCGACGATCGCCGCGAGCTGCCCTGCGGCGTGCGTCATTGCTTCTTGAACATCTTCAGCATCCGGTCCGTGATCAGGAACCCGCTCACGATGTTCGTCGTCGACGCGAACAGCGCGACCGCGCCGAGGACGCGGATCGTCGTCGGGTACTCGGCGCCGGTGACGACGATCGACCCGACGACCGCGATGGCCGAAATCGCGTTCGTGAGCGACATGAGGGGCGTGTAGAGGAGGCGGGAAACCCGGCGGATCACGCCCAGCCCGATGAACGTCGCCAGCACGAACACGAACAGCATGGACCAGTAATCGACCGCCGCATGCTCGGCCGCCGCAGCCTGGACTGCCAGCAAGCCTGCGCTCATGTCTTCCGCACCTCCCCGGCGTGGGTCACGCACGTGTCGCGAATGATCTCGTCGTCGAAGTCGACCACGAGCCTGCCGTCGCGTGCGACGTGCAACAGGAAACTGGAGACGTTCCGTGCGTACATCTGGCTCGCGTGGTACGGCAGCGTGCTCGGGAGATTGAGGGGGCCGAGGATCAGCACGCCGTTCCGGATCACCTCGGTCCCGGGCTCCGTCAGCTCGCAGTTCCCGCCCGTCTCGACCGCCAGGTCCACGATCAGCGCCCCCGGCTTCATCCCGCGCACGGCCTCGGCGGTGATCAAGAGCGGCGCCCGCTTCCCCGGGATGGCCGCCGTCGTGATCACGATGTCGGCGTCCTTCACGTGCTGCGCGATGAACGCGAGCTCGCGGCGGTGGGTCTCCTCGGACAGCTGCTTCGCGTAGCCGCCCGCGGCCTCCGCCTGCTCGCCGATGGGCAGCTCCAGGAACTTCGCGCCGAGGCTCCCCACCTGCTCCTTCACCGCCGGGCGCACGTCGAAGGCCGACACCACCGCGCCCAGGCGGCGCGCCGTGGCGATCGCCTGGAGCCCCGCCACCCCGGCGCCGAGCACCAGCACGCGGGCCGGGGGCAGCGTCCCGGCCGCGGTCACGAGCATCGGGAAGAACCGGCCGGCCGACGCGGCGGCGAGGAGGACCGCCTTGTACCCTGCGACGGTCGCCTGGGACGACAGCACGTCCATGGGCTGCGCGCGCGTGATGCGGGGGAGCAACGCGAGACTGAAGGCCGTCACCTGGCGAGACGCGAGCTCGGCGACGACCTGGCGTTCGGCCGAGGGTTGGAACAGGGCGACCAGCGCGGCCCGCTCGCGGCACAACCGCGCCTCGTCGGTCGCAGGCGGCTGCACCTTGAGGACGACGTCGCTCTGCCCGAATACTTCCGCTGCCGTCGCCACGACCGACGCCCCGGCCGCCCGGTACGCCTCGTCGCCCAACGACGCGGCCTCGCCCGCGGCGCGCTCAACCAGCACCGCCAGGCCGGACTTCGCGAGCCGCCCGGCGACGTCGGGCGTCAACGCCACACGGCGCTCGTTGGCCGCGGTCTCTTTCGGGACTCCGATCTTCATGTCAGGGTTTCGGGAGCGGCGCCCGCTCCCGCGCCTGCGCCAGCAGCCGCTCCGCGAAGTCGAGCCGCTCGGCGAGCTCGCTCACCTGCGACTCCATCGTCTGCATGCGATCCTCGAGGTCTTCCACGCGCCGGTGGGACGGTGGCGCCCCCGCCCCCGCCCCCACCTGCCCTCCCCCGACCTCCCAGCGCGCGACGCGCAGGCCGTCGCCGTCCCGAAAGTCGCCGACTGCGATCAGGACGACGTCGTACAGGTACCAGACCCCGAGCCCGCCCAGCGTGAGGAGCATCCAGACCGCGCTCTGCCCCCGACCCGTGTAGAATCGATGCAGGCCGAAGAATCCGCCGCAGAACGCGAGGCCGAGTGCGACGCCGCGCGAGCGCTCCGAGACGCTCGTGGGTTCCCGAGGAGCCTGTCCCGATTCGTAGCCCGACAGCGCGCGGCCGGTCACGTCGGGCGCACCGCCGCGTTCACCAGCTCCTCGAGCTGCTTCCGGGGAATGACACCCGCCTGGCGACCCACCTCCCGCCCCTTCGCAAACACGATGAGCGTCGGGATGGCGCGGATGCCGAGCCGCTCGGCCGTGGCGGGGTTGCGGTCGGTGTCGAGCTTGGTCACGAGCACCTCGCCCGCCCGATCGCGCGCGAAGTCATCGAGGATCGGCGCCATGAGCTTGCAGGGCCCGCACCAGTCGGCGTAGCAGTCCATGACGACCGGCACCTCGGTGCCGGCGATCACGCGCTCGACCGCCGCATCCGTGACGGCAATCGGCCGGTCGAGCAGAATGGGGCGCTTGCACTCGGCGCATCTGGGACGGTCCGCGAGACGCGCCAGGTCCACGCGATTGAGCGTCGCGCAGAACGGGCACGCCACGGTGGCGTGGGGATGGACGGCGGCTGCGGAGCCGCTGGTGCGCTCGGTCGTCATGGCTGGCGATGTCTCCAAAGGTATGCTAGCGCGCCGGGGCGGCTTGCACCACCGACCACTCTCATCCGTCGACGACCGCGTCGGCTTCGATCTCCACGAGCATCTCGGGTGACACCAACCGGCTCACCGCCACGAGCGTGCTCGCCGGCCGGATGTCGTGGAAGAACTCGCCGTGGGCACGGCCCACGTGCTCCCAGTCCGCGATGTTGGTGACGTACATGCGGGTGCGCACTACGTCCCGCAGCGAGGCGCCGGCCCGGCCCAGGGCGTGCTCGATGTTCCGCAGAGCCTGGACCGCCTGCGCGTACGGGTCGCCCACGCCCACAATCGTCCCATCCGGCCCCGTCGCGGTCGTCCCCGCCACGTGGATCGTCGATCCCACGCGGACGGCGCGAGAATACCCCACCACCGGCTCCCACGGAGCCCCGCTGGAGATGTTCTGGCGCGGCATGTCAGCGTCTCCCCACCCGCTGGGCCCCTCTCCTAAACCTCGGCGAGAAAATCGCCGAGCGCGCGGGTCGAGTGTCCGACGGTGTAGATCACGTTGCTCGATCACAATCTAGCGGGATGCGGAAAGATGGTCGTTGGCCGAGGCGTTGCAAAACGGGGCTCGGTGCCGAGGGGGAGTTGACGCTGGCGAGCGGGCTGAGGAGCTTGCTACGTGTTCTGAAACGCGAAGCCAGGAGGGGCCATGACGGAGAAGGAGCAATTCCTGAGCGTCCTCGAGCGCGAGTTCCCGACCACGATGAGGGTGCTCAAGGCGTTCCCGCCCACGAAGGCCGACATCAAGCCGCACGCCAAGAGCAAGAGCGCGAAGGAGCTCGCGTGGAACTTCGTCACCGAGCAGAAGGCGAGCGAGCAGGCGCTCGACGGCGCCATCCAGTTCGGCAAGATGCCGCCCCCACCGGGGACCATGCAGGACGTCATCTCCACGTACGAGAAGGCGTACCGGGCGCTCGTCGAGCGCGTCAAGAAAACCCCCGACGCCGAGCTGAACACGACGGTCAAGTTCTACACGGCGCCCAAACAGATGGGCGACATCCGGAAGATGGACGTGCTGTGGTACATGCTGATGGACTGCGTGCACCACCGCGGCCAGATGTCGGTGTACCTGCGGATGGCGGACGGCAAGGTCCCCTCGATCTACGGGCCCTCGGCGGACGAGCCCTGGATGTAACCTCACCCCCTGACCCCCTCTCCGCATAGCGGAGAGGGGGGACGAAGTGGGGGGTCAGGGGGTGAGGTTTAGCCGTCAAAACCGGATAGATCGCGGCACGGCGGCACGCTATGTTCCCCGCGTGAGCCGTGCCGCTGTCGTTACCGACCTCGACGCAGAGCCCCGCTGGCGCGCGGTGCTCGCCCGCGACCGCCGCTACGACGGCGCGTTCGTGTACGCGGTGCGCTCGACGGGCATCTACTGCCGCCCGTCCTGCGCCAGCCGGAAGCCGCGGCGCGGGCAGGTGGCGTTCTTCCCCCTGCCCGAGGCGGCGGAGCGCGCCGGGTTTCGCCCGTGCCGGCGCTGCCGCCCGACGCAGCCGAGGGCAGCCGATCCCCGCGTGCCGCTGGTGCGGAACGCCTGCCTGCTCATCGATGCCCATCCGGACCAGCCCGCGAGTCTCGCGACCCTGAGCGCCCGTAGCGGCACGACGCCGCACGCGCTGCTGCGCGCCTTCCGCGCCGTGCTCGGCCTCACGCCGCGCCAGTACCGGGACGAGCGCCGGCTGGACCGCTTCAAGACCCAACTCAAAGCGAGGAAACACGTGAGTCCCGCCCTCTACGAAGCCGGCTACGGCTCGACCAGCCGCGTGTACGAGCGAGCCCATGAGACCCTGGGGATGACGCCCGCCACCTACGGCCGCGGCGGCGCGGGTATGCGGATCGCCTACACCGTCGTGCCCTGCGCGCTCGGCCGGCTGCTCGTGGCCGCGACCGAGCGCGGCATCTGCCGCATCGGGATCGGCGCTGCGGACCCTGCCCTGGAGCGCGGCCTGCGCGCCGAGTTCCCGGCCGCCGCCGTCGCGCGCGATGACGCCACCCTGCGGTCGTGGGTGGCCGAGATCACCGCGCACTTGGACGGTCACCAACCGCATCTCGACCTCCCGCTCGACGTGCGCGCCACGGCATTCCAGCGGCGCGTGTGGGAAGCCCTGCGCAAGATCCCGTATGGCAGCACGCGCTCGTACTCCGAGATCGCGCGCGCGATCGGGAAGCCGAAGGCCACACGCGCGGTCGCCAGGGCGTGCGCCACGAACCCCGTGGCCATCGTCATCCCGTGCCATCGCGTCGTGAGAGAGGACGGGGATCAGGGCGGTTATCGCTGGGGAATGGAACGGAAGAGAGCGCTGCTTGCCAGGGAAGCAGAGGCGACAACCTAGCCTCTGTGCCTCTGTGCCTCTAGTAGTTCATCCAGTAGCTCACCTTCACCGCGAGGAAGTTGTCCCCGCTGGCCCTGAGCGTGTCCCACAGATCAGCCGGCCCGACGTGCACTCCCCGCGTGTCGCTCGCGAACCGGTTCTGCTGCCACACGAGGTACAGCGTGCTGCCCGGACGCCACTCCCACCGCAGCACCACGTTGCTCCGGAACGAGAGGACGTTGAAGTCGGGATTGCCGATGGCACGGCGGTAGCCGCCATCCTTGAACGTGAGGGAGTCGCTGCCCCGGCGGATCACGCTGTGATTGTCCAGCGTGTCGGTGGAGTACGGCACCAGGTCCAGCGTCTTCGCCGCTCGCAGGTCCCCGAAACCGTAGTACCGCCCGCTCGCGGCGAACGGCTCCGCGTACACCTCGATCGTGAGGTCCGGCGTCAGTGTGTAGTTGGCCCGCAGCTGCGTCAGGAACGTGCTCTGGTCCACGAAGGCGAACACGTAGCGGCCGCCGTAGGTGGCGGGCGGCCCGGAATCGAGCGTCGCGACGTACTGCCGCGGGCTGATGGCGCGCAGGTAGTTGGGGGTGACGGAGAGCTGCCACCGCGTGCTGGGCCGGACCGACAGGCCGCCGCTCAAGCGATACGTCTCGCCGGCGAGCGCGTCGCGGCCGTAGTACACGCGCGCGTTCCACGACGTGCGCGCACCGAAGCTGTTCCCCAGGCGTACCACCGCGTTCCAGGCACGCGGCGTCGCCATCTGCGGGCCGCCGCGGGTGGCCGAGTGGTCGAACGCCGGGTAGGTGAGGTCGAGGTAGCTGTTGATCGTCCAGAAGTTTCGTAAGGTGAGATTTGCTCCGACCTCGGTCACCAGGAACTGGCGTGTGCCCCCGAAGTCCCACTCGCCGTCCGTCTCCGTGTAGATCGAAGTGTTCTGGAACGCGCGCGTGGGGCGAGTCTCCCGATAGGTGAGGCTGGCGAACCCCGTCCGGCCATCGCCATTGACGAGTCGCCCCGCATCGTTGGGCTCGAACGCCGGGGATTCCCAGCCGGCGCCCACGCCGTACAGCCACCTCCCGCTGCGCTTGTTGAGCTGCAGGGTCGCGTCGCTGCCGGTGAGCGAGGTGCGGGTCGGATCGTACCTCAGGTACGGCGCGTCCGGACGCTGCAGGAAGTGCACCGACGTCATCTGCACGCGGTTGATCTCCGCGGTGTCACCGCGGATGTGGCTGACACCGAGCCAGCCGCGCAACTCGTAGCCGCCCTGGGCCCAGCGCAGCACCCAGTCCGCGCCTGCGACGACGGCGGCACGGTTGTAGAGCGCGGCGAGCGGGCTCCCCCGCGGGACGTCGCGCTGCACCGCGGTGAGCGTGGCGCCCACCACCGAGCCGCTGGACCCGAACTCCTGCTGCAGGCGGGCCACGCCGTATCCGCTCACCGGCGCCACGTCGGTCCTGCCGAGCGCGCGGCTGAGCGTGTCGTAGCCCTGCGCGGACTCGCGTCCGGTGACCGCCGTCAGCGCGCCCAGAGCGAGGCCCGACGCGAGGCGACCCGTCACCTTGGCCGCGCCGAGAATCGTGGAGCTGGGCGGGTAGTCGACGAAGTCGCCCGACACCTCTCCCCTGGGCGGGTCGCCGATGCGGCGGGAGTAGAAGTAGTGCGGCGCGCTCCCCCGCAGCAGCTGGCTGCCCTCGGTGAAGAACGGCCGCCGCTCGTCGAAGAAGACCTCGAACGCCGAGAGGTTGACGACCGCCGGGTCCGCTTCGACCTGGCCGAAGTCCGGGTTCACGGTCGCGTCGAGCGTCACATTCGGGCCGAGGCCCATCTTCAAGTCGGCGCCGCCGCGCGCCTCGAGGTTCCTGCCGTCGTCGAAGGGATCGGCGCGGGCGCGGTTGCCGGTCACGGTCGCGTTCGTCGCCACGTACGGCAGCAGCTCGAGCCGGCGCGGCGGCTTGATCCCCTCGATCCCGACCAGCTCACCCATCCAGGACGACCAGCCGGTCTGGTTGGTGGGCACGGGGATCCAGAATACGTCTTCGCTGGACGCGGGATTCCAGTGGTCGGCGTTGAAGCCCCACACCTGCACCGGGTGGTCGGTGAAGCGCAGCTGGGAGAACGGGATCCGCATCTCGGCGGTCCACCCGAGCGAGTCGATGACCGCCTTCGCCTCCCACACCGGGTCGAACCCGGGATCGAGGTCGTACTCATTGTCGCGCGGGTGGTAGAAGTCCATCCGCACGCCCGACGCCGTGACGCCGAAGGAGTACGCGGTGCGGCGGTCGTGATAGCTGTCGAACGAAACCCACAGGTGCTCGGCCTGGGACGTGTGGTCGCGGCGGGAGAGCGGCGCCTGGATGCGGGACGGATCGCGGCTGTACATTCGGGCGCCCACGTACACGGCGGCCGCGTCGTACAGGACCGCCAGGCGCATACTGTCGCTCGGCGGCGCGCCCTCGTGGGGCATTTTCTGCGTGAAGTCGCTGAGCCACCGCGCCTCGCGCCACGCCGGGTCGTCGAGCCGGCCGTCGAGCCGGATGCCGCTGCTCGAGATCCGCAGCGCGACCGCCTGCTTGCGAGGGGATCCGGTCGGGCTCGCTCGCGACTGCGCGCAGAGGCTCGCGGCAGAGAGCAGGAGCCATGCCACCGCTAAACCGGGAGGGCGCCGCACGAGAGTGCCTTCAGACGCGGGGAAAACCGGCGGCAGCGCGCACCTGGTTGGCTTGCCACAGGTGGCGGCGATCGTGCGCTAGGATCATCGCGAAGTACGCGCCCAGCGGCATGCGAAGCAGCCGGGTCACGGGAGACTGCACCTTCGCCCGCTTCAGGTCGAGCCCGTCGGCGTCCCGCACGCGACGCGCGAGCGCCTCGCGCAGCGCGACGAACTCCTGGTGCACGGCATCGGTGCGGCCGTCCGAGCCGGGGACGAGCCGGTTCACCGTGCGGTAGCGCCGCCTGGCCGGTGGCTCCATGTCGCGCACCAGCCATTTCGCGAACCACCCGTAGCGAAACGGGCCGCGACCGCGGAGCTCGCGCGCGCGGGCGTCGGCGATCGAGCGGTCGAACGCGGGCAGCGTCAGGGCGATGCTTCTATTGAGGTGATCCAGACACTCGGCGACGGACCAGCGCCCGGTCCCGGGGCGCCAGCCGAACTGGGCGTCCGACAGTCCGGCGACCAGCGCATGAGCGTCCTGTGTGACGGCGTCGATCTGGCGGAGGTACCCCTCGAGCTCCTCGGTCACGGATGCGGCTCCCGATAGGTGATACGGTACACGACGCCGGCCCGGTCGTCGGACAGCAGCATGGCGCCGTCGGGCATGATCAGCAAGTCGACCGGCCGTCCCGACGCCCGCCCGGCCCGGAGCCACCCGTCGGCGAACGTTTCATACCGCACTGCGCGGCCGCCGTCCAGCCGCACGAGCGCAACGCGGTAGCCGATCTGATGAAGCCGGTTCCACGACCCGTGCTCGGCTATGAAGAGCTGGTTCACGTACTGCGGCGGGAACATCGTGCCGGTGTAGAACCGCATGCCGAGCGCCGCGACGTGTGGGCCCAGCTCCAGCTCGGGAGCCGTGAACTCGGTGCATGCGCGCTGCCCGGCAAACGCCGGGTCGGCGATCGCGGTCCCGTGGCAGTAGGGGAACCCGAAGTGCAGCCCCGGGACGCTCGCGCGGTTCAGCTCGTCAGGCGGCCGGTCCTCGCCGAGCCAGTCGCGCCCGTTGTCGGTGAACCAGAGCTCGCGGGTCGCCGGGTGCCAGTCGAAGCCGACAGTGTTCCGGATGCCGCGCGCGAACACCTCCAGCGGGCCCTCGGGCGTCGATCGGAGAATCGCGGCGAACCGCTCGTCGCTGGATTGGCAGATGTTACAGGGAGCGCCCGAGCCGACGTACAGCCGGCCGTCCGGCCCGAAGCCGATGTACCGCCAGCCGTGGTGCTGCTCGTCCGGCAGGGCGGTGGTGACCACCACCGGCTCGGGGGGACCGCGCAGCCGCGACTCGATCCGGTCGTAGCGCAGGATGCGCGCCGTCTCGGCGACGTACAGCGCGCCGCGCGAGAACGCGACGCCGTTCGGGACGTCGAGGCCGCGCGCGATCGGAACGACCGCGTCCGCGGCGCCGTCCGTGTCCCGGTCCAGCACTGCGTAGACCACGCCCTCGCCCCGGGTCCCGACGAACACGGTGCCGCTGTCGCCCAGCGCGAGCGACCGCGCGCCCGGAACGCGGGCGTAGACGCCGATGGCGAACCCGGCCGGCAGGCGGATCTCGGCGAGCCGGATCGGCGGCGCCCGGAGCCGGCGGAGGTACAGCGCGAGCAGAGCGAGGAGCAGGAGAACACCGAGCGCGATCAGGCGCCGCGACGCAGCGCGCCCCGAAGGGAGGATCGTCACGCGTGAATTCTACGACACACGGCTGCGGCCCGCCCCTATGAAATGGCGAGGCCCGGGTTGAGCCCGGGCCTTCGAGAAACCTCGAACGGGTGGCGTGCGGTCCCCCCGCCGCCATTCAGTAGCGGCACGGCAAGCCCGTGCCCTACTGTTTTGAAGAGTGCGGACCCGGCGCCGGAGTAACGGAGGACGGCCCGGCGCGTGGTTTCGGCCGTGTAACGGACGGGCCTGAGCGCGCTTGCCAAGGTCGGTCGCCGCAGGCCATGTTAGCGGGCCGTCTCGCACGCATCCACCTCCCTAGCCCGGTCTGCGGCCACCGTGCGACGATTCTTCCCGCCTCCTCGAGCGCTCGCCCTGACGCTACTCGCCGCGTCCGCATCGGCCGCCACCGCCCAGGTCCCGGCCACGAAGCTCGACCCCCTGCTCCGCCCGCTCGTCGACCCCGCCGTCATCGCACGCATCGAGGCGACGCCTCGCGTAGAGGCGGTGGGCGCCGCATTGCGGCGGCCGCTCGCCGACGTCGTGGTGCTGCGCCGTGAGCGCGGGCGGTCCGGGATGTTCGTCGACGTGTTCGTGTCGCTGAGCGAGCGGTCGCCCGCAGTGATCGAGGCTCTGGGCGGCCGGGTGATTGCGCGGGCGGGCACGCTGTTCGGCGCTCGCGTCCCGCTCTCGGCCCTGCGCGCGCTTGGCGCCGATTCGCGGGTGCGCTACGTCAAGGCGGCGCGGCGCGTCAAACCGAACAACGACCTGGCCATGCAGGACATCCGCGCCAGCCTCGTGCGGACGCGGAGCAACGGGATCTTCACGGGGGCGACGGGCAGCAACGTGATCGTCGGCACGTTCGACACCGGTATCGACTGGTCACATCCGGATTTCAAGCACCCGGACGGCACCACGCGCATCCTGTACGTCTGGGACCTCAGCACGACCGGCGCGCCGCCCGGGAACGTGGGCGGCCAGGTCTTCGACGGCGGCAACGAATGCAGCGCCGCGCTGATCACCGCCGGCGCCTGCAGCGAGCGCGATGTCGCGGCGCACGGCTCGCACGTTGCCGGCATCGCGGCGGGGGACGGCTCCGGTGGGAGCCCGTACCAGTACACCGGCGTGGCGCCCAACGCGGACATCATCGCCGTCAAGGGCGGCGACGTCAGCTTCTCGTTTGCCGATGTCCTAGCGGGGATCGAATACATCTTCAAGCGCGCCGACATCCTCGGGCGGCCGGCCGTCGTCAACCTGAGCCTCGGCTCGGACTACGGAGCGCACGACGGCACCGAATCCGAGGAGCAGGCGATCGACTCGCTCGTCGGACCGGGACACATCGTCGTCATCGCGGCCGGAAACAGCGGCAGCAACCCGACCGCCATCGAGGGCAACAGCCCTATCAGCTACCTGCACGCGACGCGCACGCTGATCACGGGCGACACGGCGCAGCTCGGCGTGACCGTGCCCGTCTACACGGCCGCCTCCGGATCGATCGACGACTACATGCTGTTCACCATGTGGTACGACGCGCGCGATTTCGTCACCATCACGGTGCGGCGCCCGGACGGCACCACCTTCGCCCGCAGCACGGGGGACGCCGCCGCGCACGACGAGGCTGCCGCAGGTCACATCTACCTCGACAATGCGAGCGAGGGCCCCGCCCCGCAGAACGGCGATCGCCAGGCCGATATCGAGATGTACGATGACGACCCCACTCATCCCCCCGCCGCAGGGACGTGGGTGATCACGATCCGGCTCGATCGTCTCGGTGGCTCCGGGCGCTTCGACGTCTGGGAATACCTCGCGAGCAGCACCCTTGCCGGCTCCCAGATCTCGGGCGGCGGCGACAACGCGTATCTCGTGAGCACCCCGGGAAACGCCGCCCGCGCGATCACCGTCGCCGCCCACGTCAACCGGGTCAACTGGATCTCCCAGAGCGGGGGCTTCCAATTCAGCGTGCGCGAGCAGGTCGGCGACCTCGCCACGTTCTCGTCTCCCGGGCCCACCCGCCCGGTGCGCGACAGCCTCCCGTCCCGCCAGAAGCCGGACCTGTCCGCTCCGGGGAAAGGGGTCTTCTCGGTCTACTCGAGCATGAGCAGCCCGCCCGCGCCGGGCGCGCTCATCGCCCCCGATGGCGCGCACGTGCTGATCAGCGGGACGTCGATGTCGACGCCGATGGTCACGGGATCCGTGGCGCTGCTGCTCGAGCGCAAGCCCGACCTGACGCCGGAGCAGGTGCGGACGATCCTCACCGGGAGCGCCCGTCAGGACGGCTTCACCGGCGTTTCCTACGCCGGGTTCGGCGGCGGGGTGCCGAACCCGTCGTGGGGCTACGGCAAGCTCGACGTGCAGGCGGCGCTCGCCCAGGTCCCCCTGAACCTCACCGCCACCAAAGGTCCGCGTGGCGATTCCCTGGGCGGCCGCTTCGTGCTGCCGCGGGCCAACGTCCCCTCGATCCAGCTCCGGGTCGTGGGCGACTCCGTCAACGACACGCGCGTGACCGGGATCGCGCTCCAATCGACGGGCTCGGGGAGCGAGCCGCTCGCGGTGACCGCGGTGCGCCTGTATGCGGACGAGGACTCGAACGGCGTGGTCGGGCCGGGCGACGTCCTGCTCGGCAGCGCGACGGTGACGCAGGACGACGGTGAAGCGGCCCTCGGAAGCCTGTCCTTCACCGTCGCCCGCGGCACCACCGGCTACCTGCTCGGCGCCTACGACCTGAACGGCACGCCCAGGCAGGGCGACACCTTCCGCCTGTCGTTGCTCGCGTCCAGCGGCGTCACCGCGCAGCGGGTGAGCGACGGCGCGGCGGTAAGCCTGTCCGGCGGTCGCGTGACGGGGAGCGCCGTGGTCGTCCAATTGGTCGGCAGCGTGGCCGCCGCTTCCGGTGGGGGCCTCGTGTCGCCGGTCGCCGGCCTCGGCGGGCCGAACGCGGTCCTGCTCCGTATGGACGCTACCGCCGCGAGCCCGGAGACCGTGTCGGTGCGGCGGCTGGTCGGCCGGTTCGGCGGGACGGCAAACCCGGCGGCCGCGCTCGAGAACGTCCGCCTCGTGCGCGACGTGAACGACAACGGGGTGGTCGACGCGGGAGACCTCGTGGAGGGCGTGCTCGCGACGGCCGTGACCGGGCCCGCGCTTACCGTGGACTTGCCGGCGCCCGGCGACCCGCGGCTCCCGAGCGGCATCACGCGCCGCTGGCTCGTCGTCGCCGGCATCAAGGCCGGCGCGGTCGAGAGCACGACCGTGAGCTTCACGCTCGACTCGCTCGGCGGGCGCGGCCTAGTGACCGACAGCGCCGTCATCGCCACGGGCCCGCCGCTCGCCGGCGCCAGCGTGACGCTGGTCTCGACCACGCTGGCGCTGGGCGGCCCGCTTCCGGACTCGGTCGAGGTGTTGCGCGGCCAATTCGTGACCCTCGCGCGCCTCCGCCTCACCGTCCAGGGCGAGCCCGTCCGGATCGACACGATGCTCTTCCAGGTGACGGGATCCCTCCCCGTGTCGCGGCTGGGCAACTTCCTCCTCTTCCAGGATGTCGACTCGAACGGCGTCAAGGACGTGAATGACGTGGACGTCGCGTTCTTGCAGCTTGCCGCACCGGGCAACGTCATCCGCATGGCGCCCTATCCCGGAAGCGCGCTCGCGGCTGGCACGCATTGGTGGGGGCTGCTCGCGATCATCGGCTCGGACGCCACCTGGGGGCAGATGACCCAGGTGCGGCTCGACGGCAGCGCGATCTTCGCGCGTGGGACGGCGAGCGGGGTCCTGCCCGCCCACCTCGGGGCGGCGAGCCTGACCGGCCGTCTGCACTCGGTCGGCGGCCAGGCCGAGCTGACGGCGGCGGGGACGCAACCGCCCGCCGGCAGGCTGCGCCTCGGGACCAACGCCGCGCTCCCATTCATCGTGTCGGCCTCCACGCTCGAAGGCGCGCGGCTGGACACGATCACCGTGGCCGGCGCGAGCACTCACGCGCTGAGCGACATCGTGGCGGAGCTCGACCTCTACCGCGACTCGACCGGAGCGGGCACGGTCCCGTCCGGGCCGCCGCTCGTCGCCCTCACCGCACCGTTTGCGGCCGGCGCGACTCTGAGCTTCGCGGCGGGCGGCACGAGCGTCGCGCCCGGAGGCCAGGTCACGTATCTGCTGGCGCTCCGGCTGAACGACCGCCTGCGCCAGGGCGACACGCTCGGGTTGCGCGTCGTCGCCGTGTCGGGCACGGGAGCGCTGTCGGCACGCCGGGCGGCGGCGAGCATCCCGGCGCCGGTCGCGAGCCGCCTGGGCCCGGCCGCGCTGCTGCAGGGTGACGAGGTCGTCCTGGTCTCGGAGAACCCGGTGCGGAGCGGCCGGGTGATCTTCAGCTACGACTTGCCGCCGCGCTCCCTCGCGCTCTACACCTTTGCGGGGCTGCGCGTGCGGCAGTTCACCGGGCTCCCGGCCAGCCGCTTCGAGTGGGACGTGCGCGGCGAGTCGCCCGGACTCCCGAACGGGATGTACATCCTGGTCGTGGACACCGGTTCGCAGCTCTTGCGACGGCGTCTGATGATCCTGAGCCCTTCACCCTGAGGCCGCTCCCGTGACCCCGCGCCACGCCATCGTCGGCATCGCCCTCGTCGCCGCCCCCGCCCCCGCAGCGGTCGCCGCCCAGACGATCGACCGCTCGAACGGGGAAGCGGGTGCGGCCATCCTCCAGCTCACCACCGTGCCTCGGGCGGCCGCCCTGGGGGGCGCGCTCGCCGCCGCGAGCGGCGTGACGAGCATCTTCGCGAACCCGGCGGGCGCCGCCACTGTCCAGCACCTGGACGCGCAGCTGGCCGGACAGACCGTGTTCGAGGGATCGAAGGCGGGCTCGATGGCCGTCGGCTTCCGCGTCCACTCGGTCGGCGTGGCCATCGGCGCGCGCTATCTCGATCTGGGCAGCGTGGACGAGGTGGTGTGCAACGGCTGCGGCGGCCAGGGGACGCCCACCGGACAGCGGCTCTCGGCGAGCGAGCAGGCCTTCACGCTGGCGGGCGCGCTGGATCTCGGGCGGGCCAGCCTCGGCGCCGCCGTCAATTACTACTCGACCACACTCGCCGAGGCGTCGGGCGGCGCGGCGAGCGTGTCCGCCGGCATCCGCGCCCGCGCGGCGGAGCGGCTCACGCTCGGCGCGAGCATGCAGTACCTGGGCGGCGACGTGGACGTCGGCGGGTTCAGCGCGCCCCTCCCGCGGACGATCCGCGCCGGCGCCGAGCTCCGGCCGCTCGGTCCGGGGCACGATCGGCTCCACCTCGTCCTCGCGGCCGATTACGCCGCCGCGCGGGGCGCGCCGGGCCGCGTCGGCGGCGGCCTCGAGATCGGGCTGTCGCGCCCCGCGACCGGACTCCTCGCGGTGGCGCGGGTGGGCATCGCCGCAAGCGCCGGCGGCGATTTCAGCGCCCGGCCCGTGACGCTGGGCGCGGGCCTCCGGGTGCGCCCGGTATCCCTCGACTACGCCTACCAGAGCTCGGAGATCCTGGGGAGCCAGCACCGGCTTGGGCTGACCTTCACGGCGCACTAAAACACAGAGGCTAAGGGGCTAAGAAGCGAAGTGTGCCCCTTAGCCCCTTAGCCCCTGTGCGTTTATTTCTCCTCCTGACTGCTCGCCGCCGTCTCCCCACCATGTTTGTACTTCTGGAACCAGCTCATCATGTACAGCTGCGTGCGCATGAAATTGCTCGGCTTCGACCCGGTCCCATGGTATTCGCCGTTGAAGCGCAGCATCACGGTCGGCACGCGCCGCATCTTGAGCGCCGCGTAGTACTCTTCGGTCTGCGGCATCGGCGTCCGCAAGTCGAGCTCGCCCGTCATCAGCAGCGTCGGAGTCTTGACGTTGCCGACGTACATCAGCGATGACTGCTTCAGCCACTGGTCCGGCTTTTCCCAGAACGGGGCGTCGAAGAAGTTGTACGTGAACAGCGGGATGTCCGTCTGGCCCGCCATGCTGATCCAGTCGATGACCGGGCAGCGCACCGCGGCGGCGGCGAACCGCGTCGTGTGGCCGATCACCCAGGAGGAGAGCACCCCGCCGCCCGAGCACCCCGAGACGTACATCCGCTCGGTGTCGACGTAGCCGCGCGCGACCACCGTGTCCACGCCCGCCATCAGGTCGTCGTAGTCCACGCTCGGGTAGGCGCGGTTGATCGCGTTCCCGAAGTCCGTGCCGTAGCCGGTCGAGCCCCGCGGGTTGACGTACAGCACCACGTAGCCGTTGGCCGCGAAGTTCTGGAACATGTAGCTGAAGCCCACGTTGTACATCCCGTGCGGGCCGCCGTGGATCTCGAGGATCAGCGGGTACTTCTTCGACGGATCGAACGAAGGCGGCTTGACGATCCACGCCTGGATGCGCGCGCCTCCGGTCGATGGGTACCACACCTCCTCTTCCTTTACGACGCGCGTGCTCTGCAGCACGTCGTCGTTGATGCCCGTGAGCCGGGTCACGCCCTGCGGCCGGCGCAGGTTGTAGCGCACCACGTCCGCCGGATGCTCGAAGTCGCTGCGAGTCCCGACGGCGGTGAAGTCCCGGGCGAGCGACGAGAGCGACAGCATCTGCACGCCTTCGGTCACCTGCCGCGCGCCGCCTCCCTTCGGCGCGGCGAACCGCACGTTGCTCGTGCCGCGGTCGCCCGCCGTGAAGTAGATCCCACTCCCGTCCGGCGCCCACTCCAGGTCGCCGGGATCGCGGTCCAGGTCGCCGCTCAGATCCCGCATCCCGCTGCCGTCGATCCCCATCGTCCACAGACCGGCCGCTTTGTAGGTCTGGCTGGTCGAGTCGTATCCCGTGAACGCGACGCTCCTGCCGTCGGGCGAGACGACCGGATTGGCCCAGCGCCCCGGGCGGCTCGTGAGCTGGCGGATGGTCCCGCTCCCCACGTCGAGCGCGTAGATGTGGGACCCGCGATAGCTGTAGTCGGCGTTGGGATCGTTGAGGCCGTCGAACACGATCGTCTTGCCGTCGGGCGTCCAGTCGTAGCCTACGCCGCCGTCCAGCCCGTCGAACCGGGCCCCGACGTTCCAGGCGCCACGCGTGAGCTGGCGTGGGGTCCCGCCGTCCGCCGGCACGAGGAACAGATGCGTGAACCCGCCCTCCATGAAGCCGCGGCGGTCCTGGCGATAGTGCAGGCGGTCCACCATGCGCGGCGGGGGCGTCCACTTCGCGCCCTTGGGCGACGGCGGCAGGCTGATCTTCCACGTGTCCGCCTGGGCGACGAGCATCGCGAACGAGAGCTGCTTGCCGTCGGGCGACCAGCGGAGGCTCGCCGGCGTCATCGTCACCTGCGTGATCTGCGACGTCGCCCCCTGGGCGTCCATCCAGCGCACGAACACCTGCGTCCCCTGCGGCTCGCCATCGGCGAGGTAGGCGATCCGCGTGCCGTCCGGCGACCAGTGCGCGTCGGACCCCTTCACGAGGAAGCGGTGCTTGGACCCGTCGGCGCTCATGATCCAGAGCGCCGACTCCCACTTGTCCTCGATCTTGTTCACCCAGCGGCGCGTGTAGACGATCTGCGAGCCGTCGGGAGCGATCTGTGGGTCGCTCGCCTGCTCCAGGTCGAGATAGTGGTTCACCGTGAGCAGCGTGTCGGACATGGTTTCCTGGGCTGCCAGAGAGATCGGCAGGACCAGGAGCGAAGCGAGAACGACGGGGCGCATGCAGCCTCCAGGTTGGCTACCCACTGAAAAGAGAACGTCCCTCCCCCGGGCGAGCAAGATGCCGGGACATGGGAGGGCCGAGGATGATGGACGCTACCGCGCGCGCGCCGCCCCCGCGGTCAGGCTGTCCTTCACGACTTGCCCGCCCTTCATCACGAAGCCGACCCGCTCGAGCAGCGTGACGTCCTTGAGCGGATCGCCCGACACCGCGACGATGTCCGCGAGCTTCCCCGGCTCGAGGGCGCCCACGCGGTCGGCCCACCCCAGCAGGTCCGCGGCGTTCACCGTCGCCGCCTGGATCGCCTGCGTCGGGGTCAGCCCCCACTTCACCATGTGCGCGAACTGCTTGGCGTTCCACCCGTGCGGGTACACTCCGGCGTCCGTCCCGTAGGCGACCTTCACCCCCGCCTGCACCGCCTTGCGGAAGTTCTCCCGCTGCAGCCGGCCGACCAGGCGCTCCTTGTCGATGATCTTCGGCGGGTAGCCGAGTCGGGTGTACTCGGCGATGATGTAGTCGTCGTTGTAGATGTCGGCGACGAGGTAGGTCCCGCGCTCCTTCATGAGGCGGATCCCCTCGTCATCGACCAGGCTGCCGTGCTCGACCGACGCGACGCCCGCCCGCACGGCGCGCTTGATCGCCTCGGCGCCGTGGGCGTGCGCGGCGACTTTCTTCCCCCACATCGCCGCTTCTTCGACCACCGCGTTCAGCTCCTCCTGCGAATACTGCGGCGCGCCCACCGACTCTTCCTCCGACAGCACGCCCGCGCTGGCGAGCACCTTGATCAGGTCGGCCCCGTATTTGATCTCCCAGCGGATCTTGCGGCGGATCTCGTCGACGCCGTTGGCGATCCCGCTGGACTGCTCGAACCGCAGATAGGGCGAGAAGCCGTTCACGTCGCCGTGCCCGCCGGTGGCGCTGAGCGCCATCGTGGACACGAGCATGCGCGGCCCGACGACCTCTCCGCGGTTGATGGCGTTCCGCAGCGCCACGTCCACCAGCTCGTCGGCGCCCACGTTCCGCACCGTGGTGAACCCGGCCTCGAGCGTGCGGCGCGCGTAGATGTGCGCCATGACCGCCTGGTCGATCGGGCTGCGCCGGAACAGCTGCTCGTAATAGTCCCCCGGGTCCGCAGTGATGTGCGTGTGGCAGTCGATCAGCCCGGGGAGCACCGTCGCGTCGCCCAGGTCGATCACCCGGGCGCCGGCGGGAGCGTGCCCGGCCACCGCCTGGGCCGGGCCCACCTCCTTGATGCGCTCGCCTTCGACCAGAATCGCCTGGTTAAGGACGGCGTTGCCCGCGCGGGCGTCGATCAGACGGCCGGCCTTGATCAGGACGACGGGAGACGCCGGTGGCGTGGCCTGCGCGGGGAGGCGGCTGACGGCGGCGAGCGTCACGAGCACCACTTTCGAAACAGCGCTCCGAATCATCGCAACCCTCCGTGCGTGTGCATGAGAGAAGCCCTAGGGCGACGCAGCGCCCGTCGCTGGAGCCGCAAGCGCCCGCTCGATGCGCTGCGCCAGCACGTGCGCTCCCGCCGGCGCCATGGTCCTGGCGTCGCCCTTCAGCTCGTAGCTGTCCGCGAGCAGCGGCCGGCCCGTGGCCGCGTCCAGCAGCTGTGCGGTGAGTATCCACACGAGGTTGCTGGTCTTCGTCACCGTGCCCTTGACGACCCACCGGGCCTGGAGCCGGCGGGCGATCGCCGCGGCGCACGCGTTGTCGCAGGGGTTCCCGGCCGCCTCGGCCGCTCGGACGGCGGCCGCCACGGCACCCGAGTCGATCACGGCCACTCGCTCGGACGCCCGGAGCGTCGCGTACAGTCTGCTCGTGGCGGCCTGCACCACGGCAGTGTCGCCCGGCTCGAGCACGTTGGCGTGCTCGCCGTCGAAGCGCAGGTTGAGCACGGCGATCGCGGGACGGGTGGAGTCGGTCTGCGCCCCCAGCGGGACGGCGACCAGCGGCTGCTGCAGGACGAGGAAGAGCCGGCGCCAAGCCAAGAAGGCCTCCGGGTCGTGGACTGCGCGAGTTGGGTGTAATCTAGAGGCCACCCGACCGGGGCACCAATGACCTCCGTCCGCGCCACGACGGGCGACACCCGAGCCGCCGTTCTCGCCGGCTTCCTCGGCTGGACGCTCGACGCATTCGATTTTTTCCTCGTCGTAATGACGCTCACGGCGATCGCGAAGGAGTTCGGCCGCTCGGACGCCGACGTCGCCTTCTCCATCACGCTCACCCTCGCCTTCCGGCCGGTCGGGGCGTTCATCTTTGGCCTCCTCGCCGATCGCTACGGCCGGCGCCTGCCGCTGATGCTGGACCTGATCTTCTACTCGGTGGTCGAGGTCCTGTCCGGGCTCGCGCCGAGCTACGCGTCCTTCCTGGTGCTGCGGGCGCTGTTCGGCATCGGGATGGGCGGAGAGTGGGGCGTGGGCGCGTCTCTGGTGATGGAGAAGGTGCCGCCCCGGCTGCGCGGCGTCTTCTCGGGGCTCCTGCAGCAGGGCTACGCCGCCGGGTACCTGCTCGCCGCGCTGTGTTACTTCTTCATCTTTCCGCACTGGGGCTGGCGGCCGCTGTTCTTCATCGGCGGCCTGCCCGCGCTGCTCGCGCTCTACGTCCGCTTCCGCGTGAAGGAGTCCGAGGTGTGGCGCCGCACTCGCCACGACAGCTGGCGGCACCTCGGCCGCGCCATCGTCTCCCACTGGCGCGTGTTCCTCTATCTCTGGGCGCTGATGACGATGATGAACTTCGTCTCCCACGGCACCCAGGACCTCTATCCCACCTTCCTGCAGCGCGATTGGGGCTTTACGCCGCAGCGCCGCGCGGTGCTCACGGCGATCTCGATGGTCGGCGCCCTGACGGGCGGGATCCTGCTCGGGCTCTATTCGGACCGCATCGGGCGCCGCCGCGCCATCGCGCTCGCCCTCGCCGGCGCCTTCGTCATGATCCCGGCGTGGGCGTTCGCGCCGTCCCTCCCCGTCCTGGTGCTCGGCGCGTTCGGGATGCAATTCATGGTGCAGGGCGCCTGGGGCGTGATCCCGGCGCACATCACCGAGCTGTCCCCCGACTCGGTGCGCGGCTTCCTGCCCGGCTTCGCCTACCAGTGCGGAGTGCTGGTCGCGGGGACCGTGGCCTACATCGAGGCGCTGTTCGCGGCGCGGCTCACCTACACCTGGGCGATGGCCCTCACCGCGGGCACCGTGTTCGTGCTGTGCGCGATCGTGGCACTCGCGGGCCCCGAGCGGCGCGGCATCGAGTACGGCGCGGCGCCGGGGGGCTGAGGCCGCGGCCCTGCGGGTTGGGGGTGGGGTCGTTGTGGGGGTGGCGCTTGGGCGCGTCGCCCCCTACGGTTAGACGTCATGCCCTTCGTCAAACCCGCCGAAGCCTACCGGCAGGGGCAGCGGACGTTGCCCGGCCATTACTACACGTCCCCCGAGATCTACGCCGAGGAGCTGGAGCGCATCTTCACGCGTCGCTGGATCTGCGGGGGGCGCGCGGGCGAGATCGCGAATCCCGGCGACTACGTGCTGCGCACCATCGCCGGCGAGAGCGTGATCGTAGTCCGCGGCCGGGACGGCGCCCTGCGCGCCTTCTACAACGTGTGCCGCCACCGCGGGACCCGGCTGTGCGAGCAGCCGCGCGGCCGGTTCTCCGAGACGATCCAGTGCCCCTACCATGCATGGACCTACACGATCGACGGCCAGCTGATCGGCGCGCCGCACATGAACGAGGTCGCGGGTTTCGACAAGCGCGAGTATCCGCTTCATCCGGTGGCGCTCGAAACGTGGGAGGGCCTCCTGTTTCTGCATCTTTCCCGCGACCCGGAGCCGTTCGGCGAGGCCTTCGCTCCGCTCGTCGGACGGTTCAGCCGCTTCAACCTGCCCCGGCTCCGGTCGGCGCGCCGCATCGAGTACGACGTCGCGGCCAACTGGAAGCTCATCTTCCAGAACTACTCGGAATGCCTGCACTGTCCCGTCATCCACCCGGGGCTCGCGCAGCTGACACCCTACACGAGCGGGGAGAACGACCTGCTCGACGGCCCCTACCTCGGCGGCTACATGGTGATCACGCGGGAAGGCGGGAGCCTGACGCTGAGCGGGCGCGCGTGCGGCGCGCCGGTGGGCGAGCTGCCGGCGGAGGACGTCAACCGCGTCTACTTCTATTCGATCTTCCCGAACCTGTTGCTCAGCCTGCACCCGGATTACGTCATGTTTCATACGCTCTGGCCCGACGGTCCGGCCCGCACGCACATCACGTGCGAATGGCTGTTCCACACCGACTCATTCGAGCTGCCCGGTTTCGACCCCGACGACGCCGTGCGGTTCTGGGACGAGACGAACCGACAGGACTGGCATATCTGCGAGCAAAGCCACGCAGGGATCAGCTCGCGGGCCTACCAGCCGGGGCCGTACTCCCCGCGGGAGGGGATCTCGGCGGCGTGGGACCGGGAATTCCTCAGGGCGATCGGGCACGCGGAGACGGGTGAGCGGTAAGCTCACCGCTCCCCGTTTACCGCCGCAGGTAGCTGTCGGTCTTGTTCAGCCAGTCTTGGCGCGGCGGGTGGAACACGTCCACGTCCAGCGTGTCCTCGAGCGCATGCGCCTCGTGCGGGACGTGCGAGGGCAGGTGCAGCACCTCCCCCGCCCGCACCACGATTTCCTCCTCCTCGCCGCCCGCTCCCACGATGAACCTGAGCGCACCCTCGAGGATGTACGTGAATTGCTCGTTCTCGTGGCTATGCTTCGGCACGACGCACCCCTTCTTGAGGTAGACGTGCGCCAGCATCACGCGATCACCGGTGATCAGGCGGCGCGACAGGAGGTCGTTCAGCTGCTCCTCGGGCAGCTCCTTCCAACGGTACCACGTGGCTCGGCGCTGCGCTGGCTCGCAATCCATATCTGAACCCTTCCTTTAGGAATCCGGTGCGTCCTTTAGGACGCGCTGCGGCCGAGCAGGGACCTCAGTCTCTCAAGATTCGCATACAACATTCACACACAACGTCGGTGACGCTAATGGATCGAAGAACCCGAAGGTGAGGTCGTGAACTGGTCAGGGATCACCGGGCCGAGGCGACCGGCGCTGCCGGATGTATCACAACCTGGCCTGCGGGATGAGGATAAGGGCCCTGTAGCGCGAGCGCCCTGCAGGACGCCGCCTGTGACCCGGCCCTACGCGAGCGGCAGCTCCCCACGTTGTCCCTTCCGTACTGCAAACTGCAACATTTTTGCGCCCTCACCGTCGCAGCCGATCTGCAACACTTGAGCGAGGCCGCCCGCAGGGCGGGAAGGCGATTTCGCGCTGGCAAGACTTATGCATTGGGATAGCTGCACAATGACGACAATCCTCCGAAAGTTCAGCCTGGTTGGGTTCGCGGCGCTATTCGCCGCGTGCGCCGGCTCGCCCGCGTTAAAAGACCGCGTCACGCTGCTGCCCACCCCGGGCGATCGGATTCTCGGGGAGCGGCTCATCGACGCCCATTACGTGGTGGCAGGTACTCTCCTGCACGTGGAGCGCGCGACCCTTTACGAGCCGCTCGGCGGATGGCTCATGCGGGCGCTGCTCCAGGAGGACGGTCCGCCCGAAGCGTACGAAGCGAAGATCCAGGTCGACTCGGTGCTGAAGGGGGGCGGCCAGCCGAAGCGCTTGTACGTGGTGTTCTTCGCGCCCCATGGCAACCAGCTTCCAGCGGTGGGAATGAGCGCCATCTGGATCGCCCACCGGCG
>WNFU01002549.1_pt1 | contig 24752 bp, 24 predicted proteins | sample 5400121 | NCBI WGS metagenome assembly WNFU01 (sample SAMN13153360, study PRJNA577476) | soil metagenome | isolation source: 100 cm soil or saprolite under grassland replicate 1 | place: USA:California | collected 2016-06-15
AGCGGCGCCAGCGCAGGCCGCCGACCTCGCGGAGAGGCCCGCTGACCGACCGGAAGTGAAGCAGGTTCGAGGCTGTTGCTGCCCGCCTGCTGCCCGAGGGCCCTGCTCCGAGCACATGAACGACGAAGCCGGGTCCGAATACCCGGCCTGACCTGCGTTGATGTGTGGTGGGCGTGGCAGGTTTTGAACCTGCGACCTCTGCCGTGTGAAGGCAGCGCTCTCCCGCTGAGCTACACGCCCGGGGTCCCGGCAGTCTAACGACGTTGCCGGGGTGCCCGCAATCGAGCTTTCCGGGCGTTGCGGGCCTGGTGACCTGGGTGGCGGCGGGCTGGGTAGTCTTGCGGATGCGGCCGGTTCTCGCTGCTCGTAGGCTCGTTCGGGCGTCTGCCCAGGTGGTGTGACGGCCCTTGCGGAAGGGGGCCTGCGTGGCACGAACGCCGACACGGTCCGGCCGGCGTGGGGGGAGCGAGCGGGTCGGACCACGCTCCCCCGGGGGTCCTGGGTCCGGGGTGCAGGCGGGGACGGTCCCGCGCCAGACGGCCGTCTGGCGCGGGCTGGCGTGGCTGACGGTCCCGCGGCTGTGGCTCGTGGTCGTGCTCGGGGCGATCGGGGCGATGCAGCTCGCGGTCGGCCCGAACGCGGTCGACCTCGCCTACCACGTCAGAGCGGGCGCGCTGATGGTGGACGCCGGCCATGTGCTGCGCACCGACGTGTTCGCCTGGCCGACGGCCGGGCAGCCGTGGCTCGACCAGAACTGGGGCGCGCAGCTCGTCCTGTACGGGCTCTGGAGGGCCGGCGGGTTCCCGCTGGTCGCGGTCGTCAACGCGCTCGTCACCGTCGCCGCATGGGGGCTGGTGGCGGCCGCCTCCCGGCGGCGTACGGCCAACCTGCGGGTGATCGCGGGCGGCGTGCTGGCGGGCTACGCCGGCGCGATGTTCATCTTCGCCGCCAGGCCGCAGATGTTCTCGGTGCTGCTGTTCGCCGTCGAGCTGTACCTGCTGGAGGCCGCTCGGCGGCGGCCGCGGGTGCTGGCCGCACTACCCGTGCTGATGGCGGTCTGGGTGAACCTCCACGGCGCCTTCGTGATCGGCCTCCTGGTGCTCGCTGTCGAGGCCGTGGTCGCCGTGGCGCGACGGGACCAGTGGATGAGCCTGCGGCTGCTGCTCGCCGGCGGGGCCAGCACGCTCGCGCTGCTCCTCAACCCGTGGGGTCCCGGGGTGCTGCGCTACGTGACCCAGCTGATGGGCAACCGGTCGGTGACGGCGGGGGTCACCGAGTGGGCACCGACCAACCTGCGCGACCCGGCCGGGGCGGCGCTGCTCGGCGCCGTGGCCGTGCTGGTGGTCGCGCTGGCCCGTGGTGGGAGCCTCGCCCGGGCGGCCGACCAGCTCGCCAGGGTGGTCCCGTTGCTGGTACTCGCGCTCTGGACGGCGCGGGCCGGTGTCTGGTTCGGGCTCGCCCTGCCGCTGGCGCTCGCCGCGCTCGCCCGGGAGCGGCCCCCACGACCGGCAACCGACGACCGGGCTTCGCCGCTCATGACCGCGTTGCTCCTGCTGGTGGTGCTCCTGGCTGTCACGGTGGCGACGCCGGGGGTGCGCGACCGGGTGGTGCCCGGCGTGGCTTCGCGGCCAGCGCTGGCGTCCGCGCCGGCGGCCACCGTCGACTGGCTGGCCGCCCACCCGCAGGCGGGCCGCATGCTCAACTACCAGCCCTGGGGCTCGTACCTCGAGTTCCGCCTCGGGCCAGCGGTCAAGCCGGCGGTGGACTCGCGCATCGAGCTGACGCCCGAGGACTTCTGGATCGACTACCACGCGATCATGGCGGGCCGCTGGGACGCCCAGCGGCTGCTCGCCGCCCACGGCATCGCCTACGCCGTCACCGACGCCGAGGCCACCCCCGACCTGGTGGCCGACCTCGAGGCCTCGACCGGCTGGCGGCTGGCGTTCGCGCACGACGAGGAGCGCGTCTACGTACGCCGCTAGCTGCACCGACCCTGAGCCGGCAGCTGACCCGCGACGCCGGCAGTCGGGGCCACCGTTCGGGGAGGCCGGCGCCGGGCGGCGCTGGACCCGTCGCTCACTCGATCGGGTTGAGCTGGTGCTTCAGGTGGCGCAGGAGCACCGCCGTGCGGAGTGAGGAGGCGGCGTCGTCCGCGAAGTTCATCAGCGACTCGACCTCCTCGTCGGTGAAGGCCTGGGTGGGCAGGCCCTGGGGGTTGCGCCCCCGGCCGGCGACCAGCACCCCGAAGCCGAGCCGCTCGTGCACCAGCGGCACCATCACCAGGGTCTCGGCGCGGCTGCCCGGGATCCCGGCCAGCGCGCCGCGCACCCGGTCGGTGTCCTCGACCAGGCCGACACCTGCCCGGAAGAGCTCGCGCATGACGTCGCGGCCGTAGTCGACGGTCATGCGCCGCTCGACCGGGGTCAGCCCGACGCCACCGGACACCTCCAGGAGCCCCTCGCCGTTGTCGAGCAGCAGCACGACGATGTCGGCCCGGACCCGCCTGGCGGTCTCCGCCGCGGCGATCTGCGGCAGGTCGCGCTCGTAGAACTCGACCGGCTGGTCGCCGAGGACCTCGGAGACCCGCTCGATCGAGTGGGTGAGGCGCTCGAAGTCCGGAGCCTGGTCGGGGGTCTCCACCGGCCCGACGACCGGGTAGCTGCGGCGCAGGCTCGTCCGCAGGCGCTGCAGCAGGCCTGGCTGCCGCGGCTTGCGGGGGCGCTCGACCGGAACCGGGGGTGCCGACGGGGCTGGTGGAGCGGCCCGCCGATGCGGCCTGGGCGGGCGTACGGGAGCGGTCGGCTCGACCACCCGGCCGGCTCTGGCGGCAGGCCGGTCTTCTCGTGGCCGGACGACCTTCCGTTCGGGCGGGATCGGCTGGGTAGGCCGCGCGACCGGTGCGGATGGCGGCTGGCCGGGCCGCTGCGGAGCCGGTCTGGGTTGTGGCGGCGGCCGCCCGGCGGGTGGTGCCTTGACGTCGGGCGCCGGTGCGGCGCCGGACGGTCCCGTCCTGGCCGCCGGACGCTCCGGCGGAGCCGCTCGTTCGGGTGGGGCCGGACGGGCGGCGGGTGGCCCGGCGGGGGCCGGCGGAGCAGGCGCGCGCTGGCTCGGCGGTGCAGCTGGTGCTTGGGCCTCACCGGGTGCTGGCCGGCTCGGCGCCTCCGGAGGCCTGGCGCGCGTCGCCGGTTCCACGCGCGGCGCGGTCGGCGCTCCCGGGCGGCCTGGCGGGATGGGAGTCGCGGGCTCGGGGTGCGGTGGGGCCTCCTTCGCCTCCGGCGGAGCGACCTGGGCCGCGGGCGCCTCGTCCGGGGCCTCCTTGGCCGCCGGCGGGACCGTGGGAGCGGCCGGCGCCGAACCCGCCGGGGCGGCCTCCTTCGCCTCCGGGGGAGCCGAGGGGGCAACTTCTCCGGCCGGGGCCGCGGGTGGCGGCGCCTGCTCGACCTCGGCTGGTGCCGGTGGCGCCTGTCTCCCTTCGGGCGGCGCGGCAGCTGGCGCGGGGGCTGCTGGCGACGGGCGCTCGGCGGGAGGGGCCTCTCTCGCCTCTGCCGGAGCTTCCTGCACCTCGGGGGGCGCGGCGCTCGCCGCCGAGGGCACGTCCCGGCGGGTCTCGGCCGGCGGGGCACCCTCCGCCGTGGGTGGAGCGGCGGCGGCCGGCTCGCCCGGCTTCGGCTCGGTTGGCGGGGCTGCTCGCTCCTCGTCCCGAGTGGGGGCGGTCGGTGCCGGAGCGGCCGCGCCGGGCAGGGCCGGAGCCGGCCGCGCCGCGGCGCGCTCCTCCGGCTCGGGTGCCTCGGCGGGCACGGCCTCCTCGACGGGAGCCGGTGCAGCGGCCTCCGCCTCGGCGGCGGGCGCGGCCGCCGTCGCGGCATCGCCCGCCTTCGCCGCTTCAGGCCCGGCCTCGGCGCCCTCCTCAGCCTTGGCTTCGCCGACCTCCGCAGCCGCGGGTGCGGCCGCCGTCCCAGGCTCAGCGGCCTCCTCGGCTGCGGCAGCGCGAGCCTCCGCCCCCCGCTCGGCCTCAGGCTGAACAGCAGCCTCGGCCTCCACCGCCTCCTCGGCCGCGAGGGTGCGAGCCTCCGCCTCACGCTCCGCGTCGGGCCGGACAGCAGCCTCGGCCGCGGCGGCCTCGCCTCCGTCCGCCGCCTCCGTCCGTGCCGCCGCCTCGGCCTCAGCGGCCTCCTCCACCGCCGCCTCAGCCCCGGCCGCCGTCTCGACCTCAGTTGCCTCCTCGGCGGCGGCAGCCGCACCCACAGGCTCCGCCTCGCGCCCCGCGGCCGTATCGACCTCGGCCGCCTCCCTGGCCGAAGCGGCTTCCTCAGCCTCGGCGGCGCTCGGCTCGGCCTCGGAGAGCGGCTTCGACGGGGGCGGCCGGTCGGCCGATGCCCCCGTGGTGGGCTCCGCGGGCTCCGGCTGCTCCGCAGCCGCTGGTGCCGGTCGAGTTGGGGACTCGCGCGCGGGCACCTGGTCGGGTGCGCGGTACGGCCGGGCGCGAGTCGCGGACGTCGCCGGCTTGGTGAACAAATCGGGCACGCTCGCCGGGCGCTCCGTCTCCTCGGACGGGGCCGCGCCAGGCTCTGCTGCCTTCTCCGGAGCCTCTGGTACTGGCCGCGGGCCGGCCTCGCGCGCCGTGGGTGGCGCGGCTGCCGGTCCGGTCCCTGACGGTGCCGGCGGCCGGTCCGCGGTGGGAGCCGAAGGCGCGGCCTCCCGGGAGTGCTCCGCGGTCCGCGCCTGCGGCCGGTCCGCGGTGGGAGCCGAAGGCGCGGCCTCCCGGGAGTGCTCCGCGGTCCGCGCCTGCGGCCGGTCCGCGGTAGGAGCCGAAGGCGCGGCCTCCCGGGATGGCTCCGCGGTCCGCGCCTCGGCCCGCGGGGGCGGCGGGCTGGGGGCCGCGGCGGTCTCGGTCGGAGCCGGCCGCTCGTAGACCGGCTGGGCCGGACGACCCGGCATGGACGGGCGCCCGCCCGCCGCGACCGGGCCGGACGCATCGGTCGGAGGCTCCTCGGGCACCCGTCCGCCGCCCACGACGCGGGCGACGCCACGCAGCAACCGGCGGACCTTGGTGGGCGGCGGGGCTTCCTCTCCGGAAGGGGCGGTGGGCTCGGCGGCTCGGGCAGCCGCGGGCGGGGCCGCCGAGTCCCGCGCCGTGTCCTCCTCCCGTGCCGGCGCGGCCGGGCCTCGACCGCCGCGCTCCCGCGACCGCCAGTCGGCGCCGGGCGGCTGCTGCCCGCCGGCCGGCGCCCGCAGCCGGGAGGGCATCGACGGGGGCGCATCTGGCCTGGACCGCCGCTCGTCTCGCGCGGGCTCGGAGCTCGACTTCGACGGGCGGGCCGACCCAGGGCCAGTCGATGCGGGCGGCCGGGCCGGTGGCGTCGCGCGCGCACCAGGACCGATGCCCGACCGGCCGGCGGCGGGCCGCTCGGATGGCAGCCTGGCGCCGGGCGCCGCCGGGCTTCCTGGCCGCGTGCCAGGTCGGGCTCCAGCACGCTCGCTTGCGTCCTTGTCCCTCGTGGGAGCGTCGGCTGCGGCCGAGGGGCGCGCCCCGGGTGGAGCGCCGGACGGCCTGCCGGTCGAGGCCGGAGGCGACGGGGCGCCACCCCGCTCGCGGCCGGTGCTCGGGGTAGGCGCCCGGGACGGCGCTCCCGGTGCCCGCTCGGCGGGGCGGCCGGCTCCCGGCCGGCCAAGAGCCCCCTCGCGTGGCCCACGGACCGGTCTGCCTGCCTCGCGGCCGGAGCCGGCGGGCGGCTCCCGGCGGAAGGCCGAGCTCCCGCCCGCGGGGCCCGCTGGTCGCTCGGGCACGCGGGACGGGGCAGCCGAGGCCGCCGGACGGGCGGCATCGCCCGGCCGCCTGGGGGCGTCCGGGCCACGCGCCGCCGGTCGCTCGGCGGGAGCGGCCGCACCCTCGCCCGGGCGTGCCGGGCTGCCGACCTCGCGTGGACGGTCTCCCCCGCCACCGGCCGACGCCCGGTCCGCGGGACGTGCTTGGCCACCTGTCGCGCGCGCCTCGGCCTCCGCAGCCCTGGTCGCGGCTCCACCCTCGGGTCGGCCCGTGCCCACGGGTGGGCGCTCGTCCCCGCCTCGGGCCTCTCCCGCCGGACCCTCCCCTCCCGGACGGGGCGGAGCCCCAGGCGTCCGCGGCCCGGTGGCCCGGGCCTGCGTGCCGGCGGCCGCCGGGGTGTCGCCAGGGCGCGTGTCGGTCGCCCGTGACGGTCGGCCCTCACGGGGCGCCGAAGGGGCGCGTTCGGCGGGACGCTCCGGAGGAGTCGGAGGCGGGCTGGCCGGCTTGGAATGTGAGAAGCGGCCCCAGCGCCTGGCCGGGCGGCGGATTGCCGGGGCGGGACCGGTGAGGACCTCCCACAGCTCCAGCATGGCGAACGGGCGGCGCATCACCTGCAGGGCCGCGTCCTCGGGCAGGTCCTTCTCGCTGTCGCGCTGCCCGAGGAGCAGCACCACGCGACCGCCGTACTTGGCGCGGATCAGCTCGACGTCGGCTCGGCGGCGGTCCGGCGGCGCGTCGACCACCACCGTGTCCACCTCCGGACCGGGCAGGTCGCCCCAGTCGGCCGGGGTGGCGAGCACGCTCACGTGGTCCGCCTGGCCGAGCAGGGTGCGCAGCGCGACCGCCAAGGAGGCGTCGCGCGATATCAGGACGACATGCCGAGGCACAGTGTCTCTGCTCCTACCCGCCGAATGCTGCCGCAATACGCATGATGGCAGGTCCGAGGATGACAACGAACAGTGCCGGGAAGATACAGAACAGCACCGGGAACAGGACCTTGATGGGGACCTTCATGGCGCGCTCCTCGGCGAGCTGGCGCCGCTTCTTGCGCATCTCCCGGGACTGGATGCGCAGCACGTTGGCCACCGAGATGCCGAACACGTCGGCCTGCACCATCGCCAGCACGAAGGCGGACAGCTCGGGGACGCTGGAGCGGTCGGCCAGGTTGCGCATCGCCTCGCCGCGGCTGCGGCCGAGCTGGACCTCCTGCAGCGTTCGGTAGAACTCCTCGGCCAGCGGGCCGGTCGAGTTGCGGGAGACCTGGGCGAGGGCGGCGTCGAAGCCGAGCCCGGCCTCGACGCTGATGGTGAGCAGGTCGATGGCGTCCGGCAGGGCGAGCCGGATCTTCGTCTGGCGTCGCTGGACCAGGTTCAGCAGGACGATGTTCGGGGCGAAGTAGCCGAGCGCGCACAGCGCCAGGAAGGCGAGCAGGAGCAGGCCCAGCGGCAGCGGCAGCCCGACCAGCAGCAGCGCCCCGATCAGGACGCCGAGCACCAGCCCGCCGACCTTGGCGGTCAGCACCCGGTCGACGTCCCAGCCGACCGGGGCGCCCGCCATCAGCAGCCGGCGCCCCAGGTTCTCGTACGCCCCTTGCGGCGTGAAGCGCCGGGCGATCGCCAGCGCGGCGCGGTAGAAGGGCACCAGCACGCGCTGCCGGGTCGGGCTGGCCAGCTCGCGGTCACGGACGTCGACCGGCCGGATCTCCACCGCGCGCAGTGCCCGGATCGTGCGGTAGGCCTGGCGGCGCTCGGCGACCAGCGACTGCAGCGACAGGACGGCCACGAACACCGCCCCCGACAGCGTCGTCGCACCGGCGACCAGAAGGACCGCTGACATTCCCACCTACACTTCGATGTCGGTGATCTTCTTCATCCAGAGGATGCCGACGATCATCAGGACGGCCGCTCCGGACAGCATGGCGAAGCCGAGCGGAGTCGAGTAGAGCGGCGCTAGGAACGTCGGGTTGAACAGGAGCAGCAAGAAGAACATGACGAAGGGCAGGATGGACAGGATGATGCTGGACAACCGCCCCTCCGCCGACAGGGCTCGGACCTGCCGTTTGAGCGAGTAGCGGTCACGCATCGTCTGCGCCACCGCGTTGAGCAACTCGGCCAGGTTACCGCCGATCTGCCGTTGCAGTCCCACGGCCATGACCGTCCACTCGAAGTCCTGACTGTTCATGCGATTGGCCATGCCCTCGAGCGCCTCCTCGAGCGGCATGCCGAGCCGCGCCTCGGTGAGCACGCGCTGGAATTCTACCGAGATCGGCTCGCCAGCCTCCTTGGCGGCGGTGTCGATCGCCTGGAGGAGGCTGTGCCCCGCCTGCAACGCGCCGGAGAGGAGCTGCAGGGTGTCCGGGATCTGCTCGTCGAACCTCGCCTGGCGGCGGGCGGCCTGCACGACCAGCAGGGCGAACGGGGCGAGCACGCCGAGCAGCGCGCCGGCGAAGGTGATCACCAGGTTGCGGCTCAGCACCAGCAGCAGCAGCGGGACCGCCAGGCCGCAGCCCAGCCAGATGAGCCCGAACTCCGCCACGCGCAGCTTGAGCCCGGCCAGCTCCAGCCTCGCGAGCAGCGACTCCTCCAGGTTGGTCCGCCTGATCAGCGACTCCGCCACCTGGGCGGCCTTGCCGAGCAGCTCGCTGGAACCCAGCGCGTTCGGTGGCGGCGGGTCGTCGGCCAGCGCGGTGGTGAGCGAGTACTGCGACAGGCGCTGGCGCAGCTCACGGAAGCTCTTGCCGCCGCCGGGCAGGGGCGACATCAGAGCCCAGGCGAGCAGCAGCACAGCCACGAACATCAGCCCGGCGATGACGTAGAGCGCCTGCTGCCGCTCGATGCCTCGCAGGCCAGGCACGGTCTGCTGGTCGAGGCCGACCGGAGCCGGCGGCGCCGCGGCGGGCAGCAGCAGCACGCCGTGGGCGGAGGCACGGGCCTGGCCGGCCCGGACGGTGACGACCAGGTCGCGCTCGCGCTCGCTGCCCGGCGGAACCTCGACCTCCACCAGATATTGAGCGTAGAGCTCCTGCCCGAGGCTGGTGTACAGGCTGGCCAGGTCGGCGCCCTGGGCGGTGACGAAGCGGCCGCCGGTCTGGCGGGCGAGCCGGGTGAGGGCGTCGCCGGGCAGGCGCGTACCGGAGTCGGACAGGCCGATCGCGTAGACGGTCACCCGCGCCTTCTTCGCCGCCGCCACCGCCTGGTCGAGCGTGTGGAGCGAGCGGTTGTCCTCCCCGTCGGACAGCAGGATCACGACGCGCTCTCCCCGCGCCCTGCTCAGTGCGGCGGACGCGGCGGCGACCGCGTCGTACAGCGCCGTCTCGCCGGCCGCGCTCAGCCGGGCGATGCTCTGGGCGAGCAGCGTCCGGTTGGTGGTGAGCACGGTGGCCTGGGCGGGCCGGTCGGCGAAGGGGAGCAGCCCCGCCTGCCCGCCGGCCTGGAGCTGGCCGACGAATCGCAGGGCGGCGGCCTTGGCCCTGCCGATGTTGTCCTTGGCCCTCATGCTGCCGCTCGTGTCCACCAGCAGCAGCGCCGACACCGTGCTGCGGGTCGCGCCGGGCGCCTCGACCCTGGTCACCGCGGCCGGCCGGCCCCCGACGGTGACGCTGAACGCGTCCGGGCCGAGCTTGACGCCCTCGGCGGCCGGCCCGGTGAGCGCGACCGTGGCCTGCGCGCGGCCACCCCCGGTGGCCACCAGCCGCTTGATGCTCGCGCCGAGCGGACCCTGCTGCTGCACGGCGGCGGTCGGCGCTGCCTCGCGGACGTCGGCGCCCTGCCGGGGTGCGCCGGGGCGGGTGGTCGTCGGCGCCTGCCCCGCGGCCTCGGCCACCCCGGGCGCGGCGGCGAGGAGCGCCAGCAGACCGATCGACAGGCCGGCGAGGACTGCCCGTGGCCGTCCGGACGGCCACGGGCGCCGTGGTGGCGGCGCCGGCCCGACGCTCATTGCCTGCGCATGGCGATCGGGATGGTGCCGGCCTGGCTGGCGAACAGGTCCGGGTCGAGCCTGATGCCCTGCTCGCCGAGGCGCTCGGAGAAGGTCGGGCGCAGCCCGGTCGGCTGGATGGTGCCCCGGTAGCGGCCCTGCTCGTCGATGCCGGCGCGGTAGTCGAAGGTGAACAGGTCCTGCAGGGTGACGACGTCGCCCTCCATGCCGACCACCTCGGTGACCTGGGTGATGCGGCGGGTCCCGTCCCTCATGCGGGCCTGGTGGACGATCACGTCGACCGCGGCGGCGATCTGCTCGCGGATCGCCCGTACGGGGATGTCCACGCCGGCCATCAGCACCATCGTCTCCAGGCGGGAGACCGAGTCGCGCGGCGAGTTGGCGTGGATGGTGGACAGCGACCCGTCGTGGCCGGTGTTCATCGACTGCAGCATGTCGAGCGCCTCGCCGCCGCGGACCTCGCCGACCACGATGCGGTCGGGGCGCATGCGCAGCGCGTTGCGGACCAGGTCGCGGATGCTGATCTCGCCGCGACCCTCGATGTTGGGGGGCCGGTACTCGAGCCGCAGCCAGTGCGGCTGGCGCAGCTGCAGCTCGGCGGCGTCCTCGATGGTGACGATGCGCTCGCCGGCCGGGATGAAGGAGGACACCACGTTGAGGGTGGTGGTCTTGCCGGCACCGGTCCCGCCCGACACCAGCAGGTTCAGCCGCCCCTTCACGCAGGCGGCGAAGAAGGCGGCGAGGCGGGCCGACATGGTCCCGAAGGTGACCAGGTCCTCGGCCTGGAACGGGTCCGGCGAGAACTTGCGCACGGTCAGGTAGGGCCCGCTGCCGACGCACAGGGGCGGCAGCACGGCGTTGACGCGGGAGCCGTCGGGCAGGCGCGCGTCGACGTAGGGCGAGCTCTCGTCGACCCGCCGGCCGATCTGGCCGACCATCCTGTCGATCACGCGGCGCAGGTGGGTCTCGTCGACGAAGCGGCCCTCGGTCGGGTAGAGCCGGCCCTCGCGCTCCACGTAGATCACGTCGGGCGCGTTGACCATGATCTCGGTGACGGTCGGGTCGCGCAGGAACGGCTCGATCGGCCCGAAGCCGAGGACGTCGTCGGCGATCTCGGAGGTGAGGCGGCCCCGCTCCTCGAGGGTGAGCGGGGTGTCCTCCTCCGCCAGGGTGCGCTGCAGCAACTCCCGCACCTTGGCCTGGAGCTGCTCGGGCGAGAGCTGGGCGTCGTAGAGGCGTGGCCCGAGCGCCTCGACCAGCGAGCGGTGCACCTTCTGGCGCAGCTCGGCCAGGGGATCCGGACGGACCCGGTGGGGACGGCCGCTGCTCGGCTCCTCCTGCATCGCCGGCGACAGGCCGCCGTCGGCTCTGGCGCGGGCCAGGCGTTCGTAGAACGAGGAGGACATCGCTGGCGGCTCCTTCGGGGCCGGTGGCCGGGCCGCCGGGCCCGGCGCGGCCGCTCGTCGAGTACGGTCGGTTTCGCTGGCGGCGTCAGGGTCGTGAGAACAGCGAGCGTCGTTGCTTGGCGCGGCCGGGCCGGGCCTGCCGCGGGCCGCTCGGGGCCAGCTGGGCCGCGAAGCGCCGGATGGCGTCGCTGACGTTGCTGCGCGGGTCCTCGAGCAGGATCGGGTTGCCCTTGTTGACCGAGAGCGGCACCGCGCGCGACGACGGGATGGTCGCGTCGACCGGCCCGCCGAGGATCTTCTCCACGTCGGGCAGGCGCAGCCCGACCTTCGAGTCGGCCCGGTTGAGCACCACCCGCAGGCGGGTGCGCTGGTAGTGGAGCAGCTCCATCGTCTGCAGGGCGAGCTTCAGGTTCTTGATGCTCGGCACGTCGAGGCTGGCGAGCACGGCGATCACGTCGGACTCGTCGAAGGCGGCCAGCACCTGGTCGGAGAAGGCCGCCGGGGTGTCGATCACGACCGCGTCGAAGTTCTGGCGCAGCAGCTTGAGGATGGTGGCGACCGCCTGCGGGCTGATGGTGTCGGCCACCGTCGGCTCGGTCGGGGCGAGCAGCGCCCAGATGCCGTCGCGGTGGTGGGTGAGCAGCGACTTCAGCGCGACCGTGTCGAGCCCGTGGGTGGTGGCCGCGTCCTGGATCGTGCGGGCCGGGAAGAGCTGCAGCATGATCGCCACGTCACCGAAGTGCAGGTCGAGGTCGACGAGGGCGACCTCGGCGCCCCTGCCGGCCAGGGCGAACGCCAGGTTGGTGGCCAGGAACGTCTTGCCGCAGCCGCCCTTGGAGCTGAACACGGTGATCACGCGGCCGTTGACGTCGCCGGAGCCGACCTCGGGGGTGGCGCCGGCCAGCCGCCCGCGCAGGGCGCGGGCGATCTCCAGGGTCCGGGCCGCCGCCGCGCGCACCTCGGCCTCGTCGTTCGGGGTGGTGATCACGTCCTTGACCCCGTAGCGCAGTGCCCTGCGGAACAGGTCGGAGGAGTCGTGGTAGCGGATCAGCAGCACCGACACGTCCGGGGCGCCCTGCTGGGTCATGCCGGCCAGGGCGAGCGCCTCCTGGTCGTCCAGGTCCGGCCCGATGATCAGCCCGAGCACGTCGCGGCCCTCGGCGGCCAGCGCGGCCATGGCCTCGTCCGGTCCCGAGGTGCGGATCACCCTGGCGGTCAGCCCACCGAGAGCCCCGGCCAGCCAGGTGGCGTAGCCGTCCTCCGGCTCGGCGATGATCACGGCCATGGGGACCTCTCTTCCAGCTAGCCGAACAGGTTGCCGACGTTGGACTCGACCGACGGCGGCGGCTTGGCGCCTGGAGCAACCAGCGACAAGTAAAGGGAGCCGCTCTCGGCGGCGAACACCACCCGCTCCACCAGCCCGTCCTTGACCTCGAGGGTGATGGTGGACAGGGACGAGCCCTGCCCTTGCGCGGGCCGCGATCTGCCCGCCGCGGCGTTGGCGCCGACCGCGAGCACCTTGACGTCGGCCAGCAGCAGGCGGGAGAACTTGCCGCCGCCCTGGGAGGTCAGGGTGGCGAAGATGTTGATCCGGTTGCCCGGGGTGATGAATCCGGAGACCTGGCGTGTCGCGTCCACCTGGATGGAGACGGCCTGGAAGCCTGGCTGGACGTTGAGCAGGTTCTCGCCCTCGACCTGCTCCCGGCTCACCCAGCGGCCCACCAGCAGCTGCTCGCCGGGGAGGATGTCGACCGCCGCGACCCGGCCGGAGATCTGCGCCAGCGCGCGCACGGCGTTCTCGGCCAGGGCCTTGCGCGGGATCGAGGCGACCCGGATCTTGCCGGCGGCCTCCTCGATCGACTCGCCCTGCTCGATCTTCTGGCTGGCGACGTAGACCGGCACCGGCGCCTGCTGGGAGATGGCGCGCCGGTCCGCGCTGTTGGCGTAGACCACCAGCGCCATCGCCGAGACGACGGCGAGCACGATGGCGACCATGATCGCCAGGAGTCTGTTCTGCATCCTCGTCTTCCTGTCAGGCCGCGCGGGACCGACGCCCGGCTCCGGTCACACCCCTTCGCAGACCCCCGCGGCCCACGGGTAGGGCTGCAGGGAGAACTGCTCCATGCGCATCGAGGCCGTCGCCCGCCCCACCCGCCAGCTCTCCGGGGTCGGCAGGAACGGGACGGCCAGGTCGATCGGGTAGTCGAAGGCGACCGTGACGGTGCCGCCGATGAGGGCCGGCACCTGCAGGCCGCAGTTGGAGATCGGGCCACCGGCGCGGTCCTGGACGACCTGCCAGAAGGTCTTGCCGCTGCCGCTCACGTTGGCCCAGTTGTCGATGCCGACCACGGCCAGGCGAGCCCCCTCGCGCGCGCCGTTGGTCGCCTGGATCTTGCTGTTGAAGGCGATGCCGAACTGGATGAAGCCGAACAGGAGGATCACCAGCACGGGAAGCAGGATGGCGAACTCCACCGCCGCCACCCCGCGCTCCCCGCGGGAGGCCATGGCGCTGCCTCCGTGGCCCATGCAGTCGTACTCCCCCCTTGCCGGCCCGCCGGCGGGCGGCTCCGTCAGCCCACCCTCCGACGCGACTCGCACGACGGCTCCCGGTCGAGCCGCCAGAAACGACCTCCAGGTGACAGGCGGCCCCCTGTGGGGCTCCCTCGGGTTGGCGCCGGTTCGTCGCGGGCCGGCGTCCGTCGCGACGGACGCCGGCCCACCGGCACCATGTGCCACCGTCGGCGGGCACGGGAGACCGTGTCCGCCGACGGCGCGCCGTTCCTACGGCGCCGCTGTCGTCCCGGTCACGCCGCAGTTGCCAGTTCCGGGGACTTGCTTGACGCAGTCCCCCGTGCTGGAGAACTTCTCCGAGATGTTGGTGAACAAGAAGTAGAAGCCGACCACAAGGAGCAACGCCACCACCGCGACCATGAGGGCGTACTCGACCGCCGTGATGCCCTGCTCTCGGCCGCGCAGGCGTGCGAGCGTCATAGACGTTCGGGGCATCTGGTTGCACCTCCTTCCACACGGAAACTCGAGGCCGCGCCATGGGACGCGACCTGCGGGAACCTCTGCACCCCCCAGCCGCTGGTGAGCGGCCTGGTGATTGGAGGACGACGCTTCGCACGACGCGAAGCGTCGATCAGACCAGCGGCACCCGCTCCGGCGGCCACCACGGCCACCGGTCGGGGTGCCAGGTCAGCATTCGGCACTGGCGCCCTCCCAGGCGTTCGTCGCGCACTGCTCGCTCCGGATGAAGCGGGCCTGGACGCCTGCATAGAGGTAGTAGACGCCGCCGGCCAGCAGCACCATGACGACGGCCGCGACCAGCGCGTACTCGATGGCGGTGAGCCCCTGCTCACCGCCGCGGCTGACGCGGAGCCGACCGTACGGCGGACCGGAAATCAATGCGGCGTGCCCCCCTCGGGCATGCGGCGATGTGCCCCGATGCACCCTAGGGCGTCCCCATTGGCGCAACCATGCGCAGCCTCCACCATTGGGGTTAAGTAGTTCTGGGTAGTGCCTAGGCCCTTCGGCGGGTTGCGGCGGGATCCACGGTGCCACCAAGGGCAGGTTCGCCGTGCCGCGCGAGATGACCGCGGGCGCTAGAAGGACGAGGCCAGCCCGTCCGAGGTCTGCTCCAGTGACGGCATGCCGTCGGCGTCTTCCCCGTCGGCCTCGGCGGTGCGGTCGGCGTCCGCGCCGGCGGCCCGGCCGGGCGTGGTCACGATCTCGTGGAGCAGCTCGACCAGCTTCGGGGCCAGGCGCCCGGCGCCGGCCTCGGCGCGCAGCGCGGCGAGCGCCTCGCCGCGCTCGACGGCGGGCCGGTGCGGCCGCCGGCTGGTCAGGGCGGCGTAGGTGTCGGCCACGGCGAGGACCTGCGCGCCGAACGGGATCTGGCGGCCGCGCAGCCCGCGAGGGTAGCCGGAGCCGTCGAGCCGCTCGTGGTGGGCGCGGACCGCCGCCACCGGCACGCCGACGCGGCTGAGCGGCTCCAGGATCTCGGCGGACGTGTCGGGGTGCGCGCGCAGCAGCTCGACCGTGCGCGGCTCGATCGGCCCTTCGACGGCGAGCAGGCCGCCGGGCAGGGAGAGCAGGCCGATGTCCTGGAACAGCCCGGCCAGCTCCATGCCGCGGACCCGTACCGGCGGCCAGCCGAGGGAGACGGCCAGCTCGCGGGTGAGCGCGGCGACCCGCCGGGCGTGACCCTCGCGGCCCGCCCCGCCCGCCTCGGCCGTGCCGATCATCGTGCCGAGGATCACCTGCAGCGAGTGGGCCAGGGACTCACGGGCCACGCGGAGGTGGTCGCGCTCTTCGGAACGGCTCACCCGGGCGGCCGCGGTCTCGGTGCGCAGCAGCGCCTCCTCGGCAGCCTCGGTGACCGAGCGCAGCGCCGCCAGCGGCGAGGTCTGCTCGGGCCGCTCGGGCCCCCGCTGCGCCCGCCGTCCGCGCATCGAGGAGCTGACCCGGGTGACCAGGTCCTCGGTGGAGCACGGGTAGGTGAGCAGGTCGGTGACGCCGACCTGCAGCGCCGGGGTCACGTCGACGGAGGCGTCCCTACTGGCCAGGCCGAGGACGGGCACGGTGGTCGGGCCCTCACCGAGACGCGCGAGCACCGGCGCCCAGCGCCGCACCTCCTCGATCGGCAGCACCACCATGGCGGGCCGCTGGGTGTCGACCGTGCGCAGCGCCTCGTCGTCGTCGCTGATCAGGGCGGAGGCCAGCCCGGCATCGCTCAGCGCGTCGCGCGCCCAGGGTCCGATCCCCTGCGCCGCGTCGAGCACGAGCACGTGGGCTGGCAACGACAACGCTCCCCAAGTCCGGGCGGCTGCGGCCGCGTCACGAGGCGCGGACGAGAAGAGGCGGCCAGGCCCTGAGCCCCGTCGTTCGACGGGGGCCTGCCGCCACGGCCGACCGCTGGCGCGAGCCTCGGTCTGAGGCTCCCGCGCGCTCGATGCTACGGGTCGTCCCGATTGGCTCCCATGCACCGAACTGGTGACCGGAACTACGAAGTTCTACGCAGCACAACGGCCGCCCGGCACGCATGCCAGCACGGCTGGCGCCGGGCGGTCCGTGGGGTCGCCTAGCGGGGCGGCTCGACCAGGCGGATGCGCATCGCCTCGCGCACCGCGTCCACGCGGTTGTTGACGTGGAGCTTGCGGTAGATGTTGCCGATGTGGGTGTTCACGGTCCGCTCCGAGATGACGAGCTGGCTGGCGATCTGCCTGCTCGTCAGCCCCTCGGCCAGCAGCGCGAGGATCTCGCGCTCGCGGCCGGTGAGCAGGTAGTAGATGTCAGCCGCCGCCTTCGTCTCGTCGGCGTAGCGGTTGAACTGGTGCAGCAGCTTGCGGGCCTGGACCGGGTCAAGGAACGAGCCGCCGGCCGCGACCGCCTTCACCGCCGAGCGGATGTCGTCCAGCGTCGCCGACTTGGGCAGGTAGCCCGACGCGCCGGCCTTGATCGCCTCGAAGATCGTCTCCTGGTCCTCGTGGACGGTGAGCACCACCACGCCCACCGAGGGGTGGTCCTGGCGGATCTGGCGGGTCGCGCTGATGCCGTCCCGGCGGGGCATGTCCACGTCCATCAGCACCACGTCGGGCAGCAGCTCGCTGACCTGCTGGATGGCCTCGTTGCCGTCGCTGGCCTCGCCGACCACCTCGACACCCTCGGCGTTGCGACACAGCAGCACCACTCCGTGGCGGGTCACCGAGTGGTCGTCGACGACCAGGACCCTGGTCACGGCGCCGTTGCGGTCGCCAGGCTCAGTCGTCACCACTGCTCCCCTCGTAGAGCTTGGTCGGGATCTCGATGGAGAAGACCGTTCCGTGCTCGTCCACCCGACCGCCCACCGAGCCGCCCATCGCCTCGGCGTAGGCCCTGGCCAGGGTGAGGCCGAGCCCGGCGCCCGAGCCGCGCCGCTCGACCGGCTCGTCGGAGCGCTTGAAGGGCTTGAAGAGCTGGTCGAGCGCCTCGCTGGTGAGCCTCGAACCGCCGTCGTGGACCTCCCAGCGGGTGGCCTGCTGACCGATGTCGACGGTCACCGTCACCATGCCGAGCCGCGGCCCGTACACCAGGCCGTTCTCGACCAGGGGGCGCAGCGCCAGGCCGACCAGCTCGGCGTCGCCGACCACCTCGGCGTCCACGTCGCCGGCGGGCTGCACCCGGACGCCCTCGGTGCCCAGCTCGTCGATCAGCTTGAGCAGCACGTCACGGGCCCGGAACGGCCGCGCCAGCGCGGCCACGCCGCCGTTGACGCGGGCGAGCAGCAGGAAGTCCCGCACCAGGTCCTGCAGCCGGTCGACCTGGGTGAGCACGAGCTGGAGGAACTGCTGGGTGGTCTCCCGGTCGAGGTCGTTGCCGCGCTGCAGCAGCGTCGAGACGAACCCTCGGATGCACGCCAGCGGCGTGTTGAGCTTGTGCGCCGCGAGCCCGAACAGGTCCCTCCCGTCCTCCTCGAGGCCCAAGAGCGAGGGAGCCGTGGTCTGGCCCTGGGTCATGTGCAGTCTTCCTTCCGCATGGGCAGACAGACTACGACACCCATGACGGCGATCGTCGTAGGTCACCGATTGTCATACAGACGAAGTCTGCATTCCAAACTCCCGCCCGGGAACGGCTCGGGAGGACTAATTCCGCCATCGTCGCCACGATACATCGATCTGCTCAGGCGCGCGTCGTCGGCGCCCCCGCCAGGACCGGGTTGCTGGTCGGCGTGCGGCTGCCCGCAGGACCGGGCTCCTCGGTCACGCCGAAGCTCATCGTCGGGGTGATCGGGAGCTCGAAGCGCACCAGCGCCACCCCGCGCGATGGGCGGAAGACGCCGGCGGGGACGGCCTCGTTCAGGCTCGCACCCTTGGGGATGCCCCAGACCTCGTAGACCCGGCCGGGGCGCAGGGCCGGCAGGTCCTCGGTGATCAGCACGCCCTTGTCCTGCGGTGAGGAGACCAGCGCGGTGGCCCTGCCGGCGCTGCCTTCCAGCCGCACGGTCTCGGCGGCGGGGTCGTTGAGCAGCCGGCTGGCCTGCTCGAAGGCGGCGATACGCTGCTGGTAGCGGTCGTTCTGGTCGCGCAGGCTGAGGTTCCAGAAGCCCATGGCGAGCAGGACCACGACGCTGGCCGCCACCGCCAGCCGCCCGACCAGCGTGGTCGTCCAGCGGCGCCGGTGGATCCTCGGCACGTCGCCGGCGCCGGCCGCCGGCCCGGTGGCGCGGACGCCGCGCGGCCGCGCGGTCGCGGCGACCTCGCGCCGGATCGCGGCGCGCAGGGAGGGCGGCGGCTCGACCGGCGTGGCGGAGTAGGCCAGCTTGCCGACGACCGCCTCCAGCTCGCGCACGCTGGCCTCGCAGACGGTGCAGCCCTCCAGGTGACGCTGGAAGGCGTTCTCGTCGTCAGGCTCGAGCGCACCGAGCACGTAGCCGGCGGCGAGCTGCTCGAAGTCGGTGTGGGTCATCGCCGGCTCCACGGGTGCTCTTCCTCGTCCTCGCGGCCGGGCTCGCGCAAGGCATCCTTGAGTTTACGCATGCCAGCGGCCATGCGCGTCTTCACCGTGCCGAGCGGGACCCCGACCAGACTCGCCACCTCTCGCTGCGTGTAGCCGCCGAAGTAGGCGAGCGCCAGCGCCTCGCGCTGGGCCTGGGGAAGCTGGGCGAGGGCGGCCCGCACCTGGTCCCGGCGCTCGGCCGCCTCGACGTCGTCCTCTACCCCAGGCTTCGGGTCCGGCTCGAACTCGAGCGCCTCGTCGGTGGTGCGGCGGCGGCGCAGGTTCTCCTCGCGCCGCACGACGTCAACGGCGCGGTGGTGGGTCATCGCCAGCAGGTAGGTCGAGACCGTCCCACGCGCCGCGTCGAAGCGGCCCGCGTCACGCCAGATGGAAAGGAACACCTCCTGGACCACATCCTGTGCAAGCGTCTCGTCCACGACGATCCGGCGCGCAAGCGAGTAGGCGACCTTGCCGTAGCGGTCGTACAGCGCCTCCAGTGCGCCTGCGTCCTTTTCGGCAACGAGCGCGACCAGTTGACCGTCCTGCAGCGCCCGATAGGCTCTGGCTCCTCGCACGCGAGCAAGATCCTTCCGCAGTGCGTTCGTACGGCGCGCCCAGTTGGTTCAACCCCTCGGCGCGCCGTCCGTCGCGTTGTGGGCCCCGACCGATCGCGCTCGGCCCCGGGGGAGCGGTCCCCCGCCTGCCTGACCGGCGATCCGGCAGGACGCTAGCACCGCGTGAGAAGGTGGAGCAATGGGAGGACAGGGACGGATCGGAGTCTCCGGAAGGTTGCGCCGTTGGTTGAGCACCGTCGAACGCCGTTGCTATAGTGCAGGCCTTGCGCGGATGTGGCTCAGTTGGTAGAGCATCACCTTGCCAAGGTGAGGGTCGCGGGTTCGAGTCCCGTCATCCGCTCTCCTGCCTCGGCCGCGCCCTCCGGACCCCCGGGGGGCGTTCGACGGAGACGGCCTGGCGGTGTGGCCGAGTGGTTAGGCAAGGGTCTGCAAAACCCTGCACCCCGGTTCAATTCCGGGCACCGCCTCCACCCCGACCGGAGCGGCACCTCGCGGTCGCTGTATGATCGGGACGCCAGCGGGCGCGTAGCTCAGTGGGAGAGCGCTTCCTTGACGTGGAAGAGGTCGCAGGTTCAATCCCTGCCGCGCCCACCACGACCAGCGGAAACGCTGGTCATCTTCGCGTCCGGGGCCGTGTTCAGAAGCCGCATAACGGATGGACACCTCTTAACTGCGCTACGGTCCGGCGCATGGACCACCCGGCCGGACTGCCGCCGCTGCTCGGCTCGTTCGAGCGGCACCTGCGCGCCGCCAACCGCGCCGACACCACGGTGGCCACCTACCTGATCGCCGCCCGCCAGGCCGAGGCGTTCCTCCGCACTCGCGGCAAGGAGTTGCCCGAAGCGAGCCGCGCCGACCTCGAGGCGTTCATGGGCGACCTGCTCGCCCGCCGCTCCCCCAGCACCGCGACCACCTACCACAAGGTGCTGCGCATCCTGTACGCCTGGCTGGAGGACGAGGGGGAGATCGATGCCAACCCGATGGCCAAGCTGCGCCCGCCGATCATCCCCGAGCAGCCCGTCCCGGTCGTCCCCGAGGACGGGCTGCGCCGGCTGCTGGCCACCAGTGCCGGCAAGAGCTTCGAGGACCGCCGCGACACCGCGTTGATCCTGCTGCTGGTCGACGTCGGCCCGCGCCGCGCCGAGCTGATGGGCGCCAAGGTGGCCGACTTGGACTTCGACCTGGACGTGCTGCTGGTGCTCGGCAAGGGCCGCCGCGAGCGCGCGCTGCCGTTCGGCCGCAAGACCGCCCTGGCGCTGGACCGCTACCTTCGAGCTCGCGCCCGCCACAAGGACGCCGCGCTGCCCTGGCTGTGGCTCGGGCTCCGGGGACGGTTCACTGCGTGGGGCCTGGTGCAGATGCTGCGGCACCGCGGGGAGGAAGCGGGCCTTCCCGGCCTGCATCCGCATCAGTTGCGCCACACGTTCGCGCACCAGTGGCTCGTCCAGGGCGGTGGCGAGACCGACCTGATGCGCCTGGCCGGCTGGCGCGCCCGCGAGGCCCACCGGCGCCTTTCCCCCGGCGACCGGCTGTAGCGGCAGCCAGGAGTGAAGGGATACCACCCTAGGTGACCCGGTTCGGCGAGGAATTCGGGATTGACCGGCTGGTGGTGTCGCCCTATGGTTGCCATGCGGCATATGCGGCATATCGAGCAGGCGGCGCGATATGAGCCACTGGATCACTGGTCTTGTCGGTCCTGCGGCGCAGGTCCTGCTCGCGGGAGTGTTCACCTTCGCGGCGCTTGCCAAGACGCTCACCCTGCCGGAGGTCGCCGGGACGCTCCAACGCCTTGGCGCCCGGCCGGCGCTCGCCCTGCCGGCGGCCGGCGGAGTCGTCGCTGCGGAGCTCGCTGTCGGGGTCGGCCTGCTCATCAGCCCGGCGCAGCGATGGCCGCGGGTGCTGGGCGTTGCGCTCGCGGCCGGCTTCGCGGTCGCTGGGTTGTGGGCGGTCCTCACCCGTCGGCAGGTCCCCTGCAGCTGCTTCGGGAACCTTCGGCGGGAGGCGCTGGGCTGGCGGCAGGTGGCGCTGCTGCCGTGCTGGCTCGCGCTGGTCGCGGCGGCGCAGTGGCGCCCTCCGGCGTGGGGAGCGCGTCAGGGCCTGTTGGGGCTCGCTGCCCTGCTCGCGGTCTTTGCGTGCGGCCGCCTCCCGCAGCAGCTGCGGCTGTGGCGCCAGCTCCGCAGCGATCGGCTGGCGATCGACGAGGGTGTCCGGCCGCCACCGCGCAAGCCGGTCCAAGAGGGGGGTGCGTTGGCGTGACCGTGGCGCTACTGGTGCTCGTGTGCCTGCTTGCAGCGATGTTGTTCGTCCTGCTCGGCGCGCAGGTGGAGCTGTTCCGGCAGGTGCAGCAGATCCGCGAGTTCATCGACCTCGAGGACCGCCCCGCCCAGCTCGACCTGGGCAAGGCCCAGGGCCTGCCGGCGAGCGCCGTCGGTCTGCCCGCGCCCCTGGATGACGCCCGTTCCGCCATGGTCCTGTTCCTGTCCAACAAGTGCGCCACGTGCCGATCGATCGGGGCCTCCCTGAAAGGCGCCCTCCCGCAGGCCATGTGGCTGATCGTCGAGTCCCTCTCGAGCGACGACGCCGACGGCGACGCGTTCGTGGAGGAGTTCCAGCTCGCCAGCGGGCGCACCCTCGTCGACCCCGGGGGCCGGATCGCTGCCCGGCTGGGTCTGGACATCACGCCGAGCGCCGTCTTCGTCGAGGACGGCCGCCTGCGGACGGCCAAGACGGTCCCCTCCTCACGCCAGATGTTCGCCATGCTCCCGGTCGTCTACGCCCTCCACCCATCGCCGTCGCCGGAATCGCTGGCACGCTCGTAGCCCGTCGCGGGCTGTGGCGCTTCTTCAGCCAAGGGAGGAAGCCATGCAACGGCAACCGGAGCCGCCCGGCACAGAGGACGCCGGTCGCGATCCCCGTCCCACGCGGCAGGACGGGCGCGGCACCAGCAGACGAGGATTCCTCAAGTGGACAGGCCGCGTCGGTATCACCCTGGTCGGCGGCATCGCCGGCACGGCGGCGCTGGCCGACCCCGCGATGGCGTGCGTCCAGGCCGGCTGCTGTTGCCTGGCGAAGCAACCCGGTGGCTGTCCCGGCAGCGGCCCGACCTTCACCTGCCCGCCAGGCTATCGCAAGCGGGTCTGGTACTGCTGCGGCGGCGGCCGCCTCCAAGGCTGCGGTGAATGCCAGACCGGGACCGGGGACTGCTTCCACGGAGGCACCTACAAGTGCTCCGAGCACTGGACCACGCAGAATATCTGCTAGCGAGGCTGCCGATGTCCACGGTGTTGATCCTGCTGGTGGCGATGGCCGGCTTCGCCCAATTGTTCAGCCCCTGAGGGGTGTCGTTCATCGGAGTTCTCCGCCCCCTCGTGAAGGGGACCTCGCCCGACCAGCCGCCCGACCGCCGCCCGCCGCTGCTGCTGGCGGTGGGCTTCCTGCTGTCCGCGGTGGTGGCCTACGGGACGGCGTCGCTGGTCGGCGCCCGGCTGCTCGGCGGCGCCCGTGCCGGGGAGGGGGTCCGGCTGCTCGCCGCGGCGGTGCTCGCCGGGCTGCTGGTCATCGACACCGGCGTGCTCGGCCTCCGCGCGCCGACGTGGCGCCGGCAGACCCCGAAGCAACTGCTCTACCGGCTCGGGTCCGCGCGGGCGGCGTTCGTCTGGGGCCTGGACGCCGGCCTGGTGGTGACGACGTTCCGGGTGACCTCACTGTCATGGGCGGCGCTGACGGTCACCGTCCTGGGACTGGTGCCATGGTGGGTTGGGATCGCCTACGCGCTCGGGTTCACCGTTCCGCTCGGCATGATGATGCTCGCGGTGCCAAGGCGCGTGGACCCGACGGGCGCGACCGACCCGGAGCCCGTCTGGCTCGTCGACCGGATCCTCCACTCCCGCGGAGCGCTGCGGCTGTCGAACCTGGTCGTGCTCGGCGGCGCCTGCGCGACCTGCCTCACCGCCGCCGCGCTGGGCGCCCACTGAGCCCCCATGCCAGCCTCGTCTGCAGGGCGCGTGGATCCCGGCCTGCCGCCTGGCGGGAACGGTTGCGGCGCCCGCGGCGTACCCAGGACGGCAGGGAGGCCCGATGCGACCGCGTCCGTCCAGACGTCACCGGCCGACCGCGCGCCTGGGCGCGGCCGGCGCGGCCGCGCTCGTCATGGTCGCCGCGGGCTGTAGCGGCGGGCACGGGCCGGCCGTCCGGGCCGCCGCCGACTCGCCGCGGCCGTTGCACGGCGTGCCGCTCACCGGGCCGACCAGGTTGCGGCTGCTGCTCCCGAGCAGCCCGCCGACGCTGCTCGACGTGGACGCGGGCACCAGCCAGACGGTCGTCGGCCTCCCCGAACCCGCGGACCGGCTGTTCTGGGTGCAGCCGGTGGGCGCGGACGCCGTGATCGCAGCGACCAAGGTCTGCGACGACTGCGTCCCGGCCAGCGAGGTCTTCGTCGTCCGCCGCGGGACCACCACGGCCACGGCGGTCGGCGAGGGCTGGGACGTAGCGCCATCCCGCGACGGCCGCGGGCTCTGGCTGCTGTGCTACACCGACGCGACGAGCTGCACGCTGCGCGAGGTCGGGCTCGACGGCCGGCCACGACGGCCGGCGCGCCGGGTCAGCTGCGGCATCCAGCCCCGCGAGGAGACGCCGCTCGGCCTGCTGGCATGGACGAGCGCGCCCGACCGCAACGGCCCGGTGACTTCCGCGCTGCTCGACCCGGACGACGGCCGGCCGCTGCTCCGCTTCCCGCAGATCCACGCGGTCGTCGGTGAGCTCGTGCTCAGCAGCGGTGCGGGCGACCAGGGTCCCTTCACCATCACCGACCGGCGGACCGGCACCCGCCAGCAGGTCGCCCGCCCAAGCGGCGTCGGGCCCGCCTCCGACGGCCTGGTCAGCCCCGACCAGCGACACGTCGCGATCTCGTTCGAGAACCCCGCCTGGCCCGGCACGAACGCCCAGGTCATGGACGTGTGGCTGCTGGACCTCGTGGGCCGCCGCTGGCGGCGGCTGCCGGCCATGCCCGTGCTGGCCGAGTTGAAGTTCACCAGCATGGCCTGGACCGACGACGGCCGGCTGCTCCTGCTGGGCAGCTTCGGCGGGGTGGGCGACGCGCTGGCGGTCTGGCGGCCCGGCCAGGACCGGCTGGCGGTCCGCCCGATCCCGCTGCCCCCCGACCGCGCCGACGCGTTCGTGGCCTGGGACGCTTCCCCGGCCGCCGGCAGGTAGCCCAGGGACCGGTCGCGGCCCCGCCGCTGCAGGCCGGACGGGAACTGGTAGCTGGGACGGGATCGGGGAGGGAGGGCAGCCGCGTGGCCGTCCCGAACCCGACCGCGACCTCCTGGTGGGGGCGGGCGTGAGCGTTGTCACGGCGCCGGATCCTGCCAGACATCCCCCAAGGAGCGAAACGACGTCTTACGGTCGGAAGGCCACGAGAGGCGGGAGACTCAGTTCTTGTCGGACAACACCTTTCGCAACGTGTCGGTGGCGAGGGTGATGGCGTCCCGGGCGGCGTTGGTGTCCGCGAGGGCGTTGAGCATGACGAAGTCGTGGATGGTGGCTTGGAAGCGGTCGGCGGTGACGGGGACGCCAGCTTCGCGGAGCTTGTCG
>WNFU01003190.1_pt1 | contig 24738 bp, 22 predicted proteins | sample 5400121 | NCBI WGS metagenome assembly WNFU01 (sample SAMN13153360, study PRJNA577476) | soil metagenome | isolation source: 100 cm soil or saprolite under grassland replicate 1 | place: USA:California | collected 2016-06-15
GCCCGGTGGTCACCATCCGCACCTTCGCCCGCCACCCGCTCTGGCTCGCCGACCTGGTCGAGCGTGGAGCGCTCGACCCCACCACCGGGCGGCTCCTCGCGGCCATGGTGGCGGCGGGTGTGGCGACCGTGGTCTGCGGTGCCACCGGCACGGGCAAGACCACGCTGCTCAACGTGCTCGCGGCCGCCATCCCGCCTGGCGAGCGCATCGTCACCATCGAGGACGCGGCCGAGCTGCGCTTGCCCAATCCGCACGTGGTGCGGCTGGAGGCGCGACCTCCCAACGTCGAGGGGCGAGGCGCCGTCCCAATCCACGAGCTGGTCCGCAACGCGCTGCGCATGCGACCTGACCGGATCGTCGTCGGCGAGGTCCGCGGACCCGAGGTCATGGACATGCTGCAGGCCGCCAACACCGGCCATCGCGGCCTGCTCACCACGCTCCATGCGGGCGGGCCGCACGAGGTGCCGGCCCGGCTGGAGGCGATGGCGCTGGCGGCGCCCGGCGCGGTCCTCGACGTGGTGCGTCGGCTGATCGCGGGTGGCATCCAGGCCGTTGTCCACCTGGAGCGCGGTCCCAACGGCCGCCGTGTCACGGCCGTGGCCGAGCTGGCCGCCGACGGCCCCGACCGGGTGGTCGCCCGCCCGCTGCGGGTGGCCGGTCCTGCTGCGGGCCTGCACCCGACCGGGCACGTGCCCGCCTGGGCCGACCAGCTCACCGCGTTGGCACGCGAGGCCTTCGAGCCAGCGGACCGGGACTGCCGCACGAGGAGGCGCCGACCGTGACCGGCTTCCTGCTCGTTGCCGCGGTCGCCGTGGCCGCGCTCGCCGTCCGGTCCACCCGTCGGCCCGGTCCGCCTCGCCCACCGGCGCGCGCCCACGCGCGCACCCATCGCCCAGCCATCCCACCCGGCCCCACCGCCGCGGTTCGCGTCGATCCAACCGGATCGGTGCCGACCCGGCCCCCCACGGCGACGAGCATCACCGCCGGCTCAGCAGCCGGGTCGCGGAGGCGGCGGTCGAGTCCTGCCCCGGGCGCGCCTGACGGGGCATCCGCGGAGCAGTGGCGATCCCCGCCAGCCTTGGCACATGGCGGAGGCGGCCGTGGAGTGGCGGTCCTGGGCGCCGTGCGCCGCCGGCTGCCTGGCGCGGCCCGGCGCGAGCGGGCCGCCAAGGAGGCCGCCGTCCCTGAGGTCCTCGACGTTCTGCGCGCGACGATCGTTGCGGGAGCGGCGCCGTACCGGGCGCTGCTCGCCGCCGCCGAGACGGCGCCCGAGGCGCTCGCGTCCGCGCTGGACGCGGCCGCCAGGGCGGCGGCGGTCGGATTGGGCGCCGGGCAGGCCCTTGCCGGCGCCGGACGCGAGCACGGCCTCGTCGAGCTGGTGGTGGCCGGCGAGGCGCTCGACCTGGCGGAGAGCACCGGCGCGCCGCCGGCACCGGTGCTGGCGGGAGTCGCCGCGGCGGCCACCGACCGCCTCAGGGCACGCCAGTCCCGCGCGGCTGCCACCGCTCAGTCCCGCCTGGCCGCGCGGGTCGTCTCCGGGATGGCGCCCTGCTTCCTGCTGGTGCTCGCGGCCACCTCGCCGGCGGACGCGGCGTTCCTTGTACGCGAGCGCCTCGGATGGGTGACGCTGGCGGCGGCGACCGCCTTCGAGGCGGCCGGGATCTGGTGGGCGGGCCGCATCGTAGGAGGCGGGCCGTGAGCGCCGCGATCCTGGCCATCGTCCTTGGTGCGGCCGGCGTCCTCGCGGTTCGCCGCTCGGCGCGGCGCCGCGCCGAGGCGCGGGTCCGCGCCGCCCGGAGCGAGGCCGCGCCGGCAGTGATCGACCTGCTCGGCGCGTGCCTGCAAGCCGGGCTGAACCCCTACCTCGCGCTCTGCCGGGTTGCCGAGCGCAGCCCCGACGCCCTCCGCGCCGAGCTCGGGCGCCTGGTCGTCGACCTCCGCCTCGGCCAGTCGCCTGGCGCGGCGCTGCGAGCAGCCGCCGAGCGCACCGCCCTCGACGAGTTCCGCGCCGCCGCAGCGGCACTGGATGCCGCCGACCGCTGGGGCATGGGCCCGGCCGAGGCGCTCGCCGCCCGTGCGGAGGCACTGCGCAGCCGCGGCCGGATGGCGGCCGAGGCGGAGGCCGGGCGAGCGGCCGTCCGGCTCGCGTTCCCGCTGGTCCTCTGCTTTCTGCCCGCGTTCGTCCTGCTCGTCGTGGTCCCCACCGTTGCCGGGGCCATCCGGGCGCTGGTGCCGTGAACCGTTCCCCGCAGCCCCCTGTCACCAAGGAGGTCCTCCCATGCCTGCCCCAGCAGTCGCCCGCGCCGCCGCCACACCGGAGTCGGGCAGCCAAACAACCGAGTACGCCCTGGTCATCGTCGTAGCCGCCACGGTTGCGGCGCTCGCGCTGGCCTGGGCGCGCCAGGGTGCCGTCAGCAGCCTGTTCAACGCGATCCTCAAGCAGGTCCGTGGCATGTTCGGGATCGGCTGAGGCGATGTGGCAGCGACGGGGCGGTCGCGGCTCGGCCACGGTGGAGCTCGCCGCCGCCATCCCCCTCCTGGTCGCCGTGACCCTCGCGATGGTCGGCGTGATCGTGGTGGCGCGCGACCACGTGCTCGCTCAGGGCGCCGCTCGCGAGGGTGCCCGGGAGGCGGCCCTGAGCGGCGACCGCACCCGGGCGGCAGCCGCCGCCCGGGCGGCCGTCCCGCCCGGCCGTAGCGTGCGGGTGTCGGTCACGCCGCTGCCGCCTGGCCTGGTGCGTGTCGAGGTCGTGCTGGTTGCCCGAGTCCTGCCGGGCGCCAGCGCCGCGGTCACCGTCCGAGCGGCAGCGGTGGCGGCGGTCGAGCCAGGACCTCCGCCAGCTCCCGCAGGGCGATGAGCACCGCGGCGCCGCCGGCTCGGCGCGGAGGCGGCCTGCCCCTGAGCCGTCCGAGCCGGCGGCAGGCCGGCTCTGCGACGCTGATCGCTCTGGCACTCAGCGTGTTCGTGCTGTTCGCCGGCGTGATGGCGCTCGACGTCGGGCTGCTGGTGGTCGCTCGCGCTCGGGCGCAGACCGCTGCCGACCTTGCGGCCTTGGCCGCGCTCACGCCGGCGCACGCCGGCCCGGGACCCGGCGGGGCGGGCGCGGTCGCCACCGCGAACGGCGCGGAGCTGCTGGCATGCTCGTGCGGAGCGACCGAGGCGGTGGTCACGGTGCGCAGCCGCGTCAGCATGCTCCCCGCCGGGCTGGCCCTATCGGTCACCGCTCGGGCACGGGCCGTGCTGCCAGGCCTGACCGAGACACCAAACGAGCGGGACCCCGTCGGGGTCCCGCTCGTGGTGTGGCCTGGTCGTCGCCGGGTGGGATCGGGACGGCCAAGCCGGGCGACGCCGGATGCGGGGCAGGCGCCGCCACCGAGGCACTCGGGGTGGGGCCGGGCGCCTCCGCTCCAGTATGCATCCTCAACGGGACGAGCTAAACCCGTGACCGGCCTGTTCGTCCCGGCCTGTTCACGAATTCTGATCTGGCTTCTCTGTCCGCCGGCCTGGCTGGTCATCCGGCGCCCGATCGGCGCCTTCCGCGGGTGTGGTCCGTTCCTCGTCGGTGCTGGTCGCGACTACCTTGGTCGGCTCCTCGTCGCGGGCCGCCTCGGAGAGCCATGGCGGTTCATCGTGGAGGGGCGCCACCGGTTCGGCCCCCTCCGGACTCAGCACCATGTCCGGAGCGATCGCCCCAGTCTCCAGGGTGCGGCCAAGGCCCTGTGTCCGTGGCGCCTCGGCCATGTCCGCGGTCTCCGTCTGTGCGCCGGCCCGGTCGAGCACCTCGGTCGGCGCCGGCACCGTCTGGCCCGCGCCCTCGGCCGGAGCCACGGCGGCGGCCTGGTCGACGACCTCCGTCGCCGTCGGGGTGATGCGGTCCGGGACCTCTGCCGAGCCACTGGTGCGTGCTCGCTGCGGCTCCTGCTCGCGCCTGGCCAGCTCCTCGTCCTTGAGCGCGAGCTGGCGGTCGCGGTGGGCCAGCTCCGCCTCCCGGCCGGCGAGGGCGTCGTCGCGCTGGCTGAGGTCGTCCCGGAGACGGGCGTTGTCGCGCTCCAGCTCGGTGATCCGTTCCCCCAGCTCGCGCCTGCCGCCGCGGCGCTCCTTGCGACGGGTCCGCCGCCGGCGGGTCGAGGCCAGCGAGAGCCCGAGCAGCAACGCGAACAGGAATCCCAGCCCGGCGAAGACGAGCAGGAGCTGGCCCTGGTTGAAGCGCCCGGTCGTCTGGCCGAACACGGTGAAGACGCTTGCGCCGTCGTTCTCCACCAGAGCATCGCCGAGCACGACTCCTACGAGAATCGTCAGCAGCAGGAAGAACGCAGCCATCGTTTGCCTCCGTGCGGGTCGGCGCACCCTGCGCCGCTGTCACAAAGCTCCCCAATGCGCTCTCCGGACAAACGGAGAACTCGTCTCAGGGTGCGATGCGCGCCGCGGCCGCCTCGAGCACCAGGCGGGCAGCCTCGTCAGGGTCGTCGGCGACGGGGAAGGCATCCACCGGCCGGCCGGCCAGCCCGATCGACCAGGTCCGCAGCCCGACCACCGGGACGCCGGTGCGCAGCGCCAGCGCGATCTCGGACAGCGTGCCGAAGCCGCCGCCCACCGCCACCAGCGCGTCGCTCGCCCGCACGAGCAGGACGTTGCGGCCCTCGCCAAGACCCGTCGGCAGGGCGACGCCGAGGTACGGGTTGCCTTCGTGGCGGCGGTCGCCAGGCAGGAGCCCAATGCTGGTGCCGCCCGCGGCCGCCGCGCCCTTGCAGACCGCCGTCATCACCCCGCCGCCGCCACCGCAGACCACCACGGCGCCGGCCTCGGCCAGGCGCCTGCCGAGTACCTCCGCCAGCTCGACCAGCTCCGGCTCTGGCCGCGAGGCCCCGGCGACGCCGACGTACGGCACGCTGGCTGGGCCGACCCGACCCGGCCGTGCCTCACCGCTCACGTCGTGTCCCGCCTTCGGCGCGCATGCTCCGGCTGCGATGCCGCCGTCCGCTCCGGGCTCGCCTCGCCGCGCCCGGCCTTCCGCGGGCGGCGGCTCCGGTTGCCCTTCGCCGTTGGGGCAACCGCCGCCGGCGCTGGCGCGGGTTGGCTCGCTTCGTCCGGCGCTGTCGCGGGTTGGCCCGCTTCGTCCGCGCCGGCGTCCTGGTCGATGGTGCCCAGGTCCACCAGGAGCTGGTCGAGGAGGCGGACAGCCCCCGCCTTGTCGAGCGGGGAGTTGCCGTTGCCGCACTTCGGCGACTGCACGCACGACGGGCAGCCGCTCTCGCAGGGGCAGTCACGCACCGTGTCCCTGGTGGCGCGCAGGTGGCGCGCCGCGAGCTCGTGGCCGCGCTCGGCGATGCCGGCGCCGCCCGGGTAGCCGTCGTAGACGAAGATCGTCGCCGTGCCGGTGTCCGGGTGCCAGGCGGTCGAGACGCCGCCGATGTCCCAGCGGTCGCACATGGCGAACAGCGGCAGCAGGCCGATCTGGGCGTGCTCGGCGGCGTGGGCCGCCCCTGGTACCTGCTCCGGGCCGAGCTCGGCGGCGTCGAGGAGCTCGGCGCTCAGCGTGTACCAGTAGGCGACCGTCGCCAGGCGCGCCGGGGGCAGGTCGAGGTCCTCGTAGCCGAGCAGCTCCCCGGTCCCGACCCGCCGCCGCTCGTAGCCGACCACCTGGTTGGAGACGGCGACGCGGCCAAGCCAGAGGGTGGAACGGGGCAGGTCGACCCTGCGCGTCGGCTCGATCACCTCGATGTCGGTGTCGCGGCGGGCCTGGGTGTACTCGTCGCCGGCGGCCTCCTCTACCAGCGCGACGCCCTCGTCGAGGTCGAGGCCGACCACCCGGTACGGCTCGCCCTGGTGCAGGTAGACGGCGCCGCGGTGAACGGTGGAGGTGGCCCGGCCGCCGTCGACGGTCCCGACCACCTGTCCGGAGTCGGCCACCACGATGGTCACCGGCGCGCCGCCGGCGTTGCGCAGGTCCACGGCGGCCGCGGGCGAGCGCCCGGTCGCGGCCCGCAGCCCATCACGGCGGCGGCGCAGGACGCCCTCGGCTTCGAGCTGGGCGCTGAGCGCGCGCGAGACCGGACCGAACAGCGCCAGGTCCTCCTCGCTGAGCGGCGCCTCGTAGGCGGCGCAGACCAGGTGGGGGCTGAGCACGTAGGGGTTGCCCGGGTCGACCAGGGCCGCCTCTACCGGCCGGCCGAACAGGTCGGCGGGATGGTGCAGGAGGTAGGCGTCGAGCGGGTCGTCCGAGCCGACCAGTACGGCCAGCGAGGGGCTGCCGTGCCGGCCGGCCCGCCCGGCCTGCTGCCACATGGACGCGACCGTGCCCGGGAAGCCGTCGAGCACCACTGCGTCGAGGCCGCCGATGTCCATGCCGAGCTCCAACGCGTTGGTCGCGGCCACGGCGAGCAGCTCGCCGCCGACCAGCGCCTGCTCCAGCGCGCGTCGCTCCTGGGCGAGGTAGCCGGCCCGGTAGGCGCGGACCCGGCGGGACAGGTCGCGGTCGACCTCGGCGACGCGCCGCCGCGTGTAGGTCGCGACCAGCTCGGCCGCCTTGCGCGAGCGGGTGAAGCACAGGGTGCGGACGCCAGCCTCCACCGCAGCGGTCAGCCAGGCGGCGGCCTCGGTGTTGGCGCTGCCACGGATGCCGGTGGCCTCGTCGACCAGTGGCGGCTCCCACAGCGCGAAGCTGCCAGGGCCTCTGGGAGAGCCGTCGTCGGTGACTGCCTCGACGGGCAGGCCGACCAGCCGCTCGGCGAGCTGGCCGGGGTTGCCGAGGGTGGCGGAGGCGAGCACGAACACCGGCTGGGCGCCGTAGCGGCCCGCCACCCGGCGCAGGCGGCGGATGACGGCGGCGACGTGGGAGCCGAACACGCCGCGCAACGTATGGGCCTCGTCGACCACCACCACGGCGAGCCGTCGGAGGAAGCCGCTCCAGCGCTCGTGGGAAGGGAGGATGGCCTGGTGGAGCATGTCCGGGTTGGTCAGCACGAGGTTGGCGTTGCGCCGCACCATGGGCCGCTCCTCGGTCGGCGTGTCGCCGTCGTAGGAGGCGGCGCGGATGCCGGTGAGGGCGAACGAGCGGACGGCCCGGAGCTGGTCGTGGGCGAGCGCCTTGGTGGGGGAGAGGTACAGGGCGGTGCGGCCCTCGCCGAGCAGCGCCTCGAACACCGGGAGCTGGTAGCACAGGCTCTTGCCCGAGGCCGTGCCGGTGGCCACCACCACGTTCGAGCCGGCGCGGGCCAGGGCGAGGGCCTCGGCCTGGTGGGTCCAGAGCACCTCGATCCCGCGCGCTCGAAGCCGGCTCACCAACAGCTCGGGCAGGTCATCCGGGAAGCTCACGGTACGCGCCTGCCGCGCCGGCAGTCGCTCCAGGTGGACGAGCTGGCCGCGGTAGCCGGAATCGCCGGTGAGCTGCTCCACCAGCACGGAAGGGTCGGAGTCGGACACGCGGCAATGGTAGCCGCCACCCCAGACCAGGGTCGGGCGACGCAGGGGTCAGCGGTACTGGCCGGCGCGGACGCGGGCGAACAGCGGGTAGGCGCCGCCAGTGAGGCGGACGATCGAGGCGCCGCCGGCGGTGGCGCCCACGCCGGGGACGACCACATTGTTCAGGCGGCTCGGCGGCATCGAGCGGGCCACCAGCGCCAAGCGCAGCAGCTCGCCGGCGGGCAGGTCAGTCTTGACCTCGTCGTTCATGATCGCCAGCCACTTCATCACCCGGGCGGGATCCGCCTTGGTCTGGCGCTGGAAGGTCGCCAGGCCGCCGAGCAGGATCTGGGCCTGGTGGCGGGAGCGGGTGAAGTCGCCGCCCGGGATGCTCTTGCGGGCGCGTGCGTAGCCGAGCGCGCTGGCCCCGCCGAGGCGCTGCGAGCCGCGCCGCAGGTTGGCGCCGGCGGCGTGGTCGCTGATGTTCATGTCGACGTTCACCTGCACCCCGCCGACCTTGCTGACGATGTCGCTGAGGCCGTCGAAGGAGGTGACCACCCAGTAGTCGATGTTGATGCCGGTGAGGCGCTCCACCGTGTTGATCAGCAGCGGCGGGCCGCCGAAGGCCATGGCGCCGGTGATCTTGCCGGTGCCGTGGCCGGCGATCGGCACGTAGCTGTCACGTGGGAAGCCGAGCACGATCCCCCGCTTGCGGACCGGGTCGACGACCACCAGGTGGATGGAGTCCGCCCGGCCGCGCTCGGCGGTGCCGCCGCGGCCGAACTTGGGTGCGCCGGAGTCCGAGCCGACCACCAGGAAGGTGATGCGGCGGTTGAAGTTCGGCTCGGCCGCGCCGGCGTGGGCGCGCTGCACGGTGATGGCCTGGCCAGCGCTGGCCTGGAAGGGCCGGTAGCCGCTGGCCACCACGGCGGTCGCGGCGAGGCCGGCCGCCAGGGTGAGCGCCGCGACGACGGCGAGCGGGCGCCTCATCCGGCCTCCCCCGTGCGGCTCTGGTACGCGGCGATGCGCCACCCCACCGGCGTGGACAGCATCTGGAACACCGAGCGCATGCGCACCGGCCCGCTGCCCTTCTCGGCCTCGGCCGATCCCTTGAACGACAGTTTCACGGTCGCCCCGGCCGGCCGGCCTCCCTCGTAGAGGAAGAGCACGGAGGCCTTGGCGCTGTCGGGCTGGACCGCCTTGACCTGGGCGGCGTCCGAGCCGAGCGAGAGCGAGTCGATGTCCCGCTTGGCGGCGCCCTGGACCGACCCGTCGAACAGGGTGAGCAGGTCGCGCCAGCCGGAGCGCTGCTGCCCCGGGTCGAGGAACGCCACGCTCAGGTAGCGCTGCAGGAACTTCTGCATGTTCGGCGACGCCTTCTGGGCTGCGATCCTGGGGTTGAAGCCCCGCTCCGGTCCGGCGGCCGACGCCTTGATCTCGACCTTCAGCGGCTTGGCGGGCGCGGCCGCGGCGGAGGTCTCGCTCGGCCCGGAGGCACCCTGGTCGCGCTTGCCCGAGGTGCAGCCGGCTGCCAGCGCCACGACCACGGCGACGAGGAGGGCGAGGAGGGGGACCGAGGCCGGCGCCGCAGGTCGGCGCCGGGTGGGCTTCGTAGGCAGGATCGTGCTCCTTGGCGATGCGACCGGTGGCCAGGTCAGAGGGCGGCGATCGGGTCCGGTGCTGGCGGGCCGAAGGCGCCGCGTAGGGTACCCACCCGCCTACCTCGTGGGCAACTTGCACCGACCGCGCGGACTCGGACAAGCACGGCGTGGGCGGCCGCTTGCCCGGGACGGCCAGGAGCACCTATCGTGGCAGTTCTTGCCCCTGGTGACAGGCCGACGCTAGCCTTCCCCGGCGGTGTCGTAGTGGCGGCGTCATATGTAATCAGAAGACTGGAGCGAGCATGGACCTCGACCTGAACGTTCGCAAGGAGGGGGACCACGCCGTTCTCGAGGTGGGCGGTGAGATCGACGTCTACACCGCCCCCAAGCTCCGCGAGAAGCTGATCGAGCTGGTCAGCGAGGGCTCGTACCACATCGTGGTGAACCTCGAGAAGGTGGACTTCCTCGACTCGACCGGCCTCGGCGTCCTGGTCGGAGGGCTCAAGCGGGTGCGCAACCACGAGGGCACCCTGCAGCTGGTCTGCACCCAGGAGAAGATCCTCAAGATCTTCCGCATCACCGGCCTCACCAAGGTGTTCCCGATCCACACGTCGGTCGCCGACGCCGTCTCGGCCTCCGAGTAGCGCACGCCGTGCTCCCGACGGAGACCTCGCACGGGGACGAGACCACGGTCCGTCTCAGCTTCCCGCCCGAGGCGCAGCTCCTCGGGACCGTGCGGCTGGTGGTCGGCATGGTCGCCCGCAAGGCGGGCGTTGACGAGGAGGGCATCGAGGACCTCAAGGTGGCCGTCTCCGAGACCTGCGCGGTGGCCGTGACCGACCTGGCGTGGGCCGGGCTCGACGCGCCGATCGAGCTGGACGTGATCATCGAGCCCGACCGCTTCGGCATCGAGGTGCGTGACCGCGCCCCATCGACCCAGGACCCGCCCAGGAGGACGACCGAGGAGAATGGCGACCTCGACGACCGCCAGTTCGGCCTGGCCCTGGTCGGCGCGCTGGTCGACGACCTCGCCAGCGAGCCGCTCGAGGACGGTCACGGTCACCGCACCCGCTTCTGGCTGCACCGGCGCGCCGGCGACGAGCTGCCGCCGCTCACCTGAGGAGCGCGCCACCGCGGCCACACCGTCCAGCGTGCCGGCGCCCAGCGTACGACGCCTGGAGGTTGCCGCCTGCTGCTGGGCATGGCTAGAATCCGGGCAATTCTCGCGGGCCTGGGGACGGCGTGCTCGGCCTATCCGTCGCATCGTGTGGTCGGTCGTGCGCTCGCCGGGCCGCGCTTCGCGCTCTTCTGCTCCCGCCGCCCGAACCTCTGTGAGACGGCCCGTGCGGGATCGAGACGGGACCAACGCCCCAACGATGGGGTTCGAGGAGGTCTGATGGGCCAGCTACCGCTGCTCGTACAGGAGGGCAGCGTCCAGGGCATCAAGTTCCACGGGTTCGAGAACGGCACCCTGCTCGCGGTGATGCTCGTCTCCGCCGTGGCCATCGGCGTCGCCTTCGTGCTGCGGCGCCAGGTGCTCGCCGCCGACCAGGGCACCGAGAAGATGCGCGACATCGCCACCAGCATCCAGGAGGGCAGTCGCGCCTACCTGAACCGGCAGTTCCGCACCCTGGCCGTGTTCGTCGCGCTGCTCTTCTTCCTGCTCCTGCTGCTGGACGCCGACTCCACCTCGGTGCGCGTCGGCCGCTCGGTGGCGTTCCTGGTCGGGGCCGCGTTCTCGGGCATCGCCGGGCGCACGGGCATGAGCCTGGCGGTGCGCGCCAACGTCCGGGTCGCGGCAGCGGCCGACCAGGGCGGGGTGCGCAAGGCCATGCCGATCGCCTTTCGGGCCGGCGGCGTCGCCGGCATGTTCGTGGTCGGCCTTGGGCTGCTCGGCGCCACCCTGGTGGTGTTCGCCTACCGTGGCAACGCCGCCAACGTGCTGTTCGGCTTCGGCTTCGGCGCGGCCCTGCTGGCGATGTTCATGCGGGTCGGCGGGGGCATCTTCACCAAGGCGGCCGACGTCGGCGCCGACCTGGTCGGCAAGGTGGAGAAGTCGATCCCGGAGGACGACCCGCGCAACGCCGCGACCATCGCGGACAACGTCGGCGACAACGTCGGCGACTGCGCCGGCATGGCCGCCGACCTGTTCGAGTCGTTCGAGGTCACCCTGGTGGCCGCGATCGTTCTGGGCGTGGCCGCCTTCCCCGACCGGCCCATCGTGGGGCTGCTGTTCCCCCTGATGGTGCAGGCGGTCGGCATCCTCTCCTCGATCGTCGGCATCTTGCTGGTGCGCGCCCGCTCCGAGACGGAGAGCGCCATGCGCGCCATCAACCGGGGCTTCTTCGCCGCGGCCCTGACCGCGGCCGTCGGCGTCGGCGTGGTCTCCCTCGCCTACGTGCACGACGTGCGCCCGGTCGGCGCGGTGGTGCTCGGCCTCGTGCTCGCCAGCGTCATCCAGCTCATGACCTCCTATTACACCGGTACCCAGTACAAGCCGGTGCGGGAGATCGCCCAGGCCGCCGAGACCGGGCCGGCGACCACCGTGCTGTCCGGTTTCGCGACCGGGCTCGAGTCGACCGTGTACGCCGTGCTCGCGATCGTCGGGGCGATCGTCGGCGCGATGCTGCTCGGCAGCGGCAAGGGCCTCGACTTCCAGCTCTACATGGTCTCCCTGGCCGGTATGGGCATGCTGTCGACCGTCGGCGTGGTCATCTCCATGGACACCTTCGGCCCGATCAGCGACAACGCCCAGGGCATCGCCGAGATGTCGGGCAGCGTGGGCGAGCGCGGCAACGAGGTGCTGACCACCCTCGACGCGGTCGGCAACACCACCAAGGCGATCACCAAGGGCATGGCGATCGCCACCGCGGTGCTCGCCGCGACCAGCCTGTTCGGCTCGTTCCGGCGCGCCCTGATCACCGCCGGGGTGGCCCCGGAGAAGGTCGACATCCGCATCGACCGCCCCGGCGTGCTGATCGGCCTGCTGGTCGGCGGCTCGGTCGCGTTCATGTTCTCCGCCCTGGCGATCCGGGCGGTCGGCCGTGCCGCCGGCCGGGTCGTGTTCGAGGTCCGGCGCCAGTTCCGCGAGCACCCCGGCATCATGGATTACAGCGAGCGGCCCAACTACGCCGCCGTGGTCGACATCTGCACCAGGGACTCCCTGCGCGAGCTGCTCACCCCTGGGCTGCTGGCGGTGGTCACCCCGATCGCCACCGGCTTCCTGTTCGGGTACGAGGCGCTCGGCGCCTACCTCGCCGGCGCCATCCTCACCGGCCAGCTCCTCGCCGTGATGCTGGCCAACGCCGGCGGTGCCTGGGACAACGCCAAGAAGTACGTGGAGGACGGCCACCACGGCGGCAAGAACTCCGAGCCGCACAAGGCGACCGTGATCGGCGACACCGTGGGCGACCCCTTCAAGGACACCGCCGGGCCCGCCCTGAACCCGCTGATCAAGGTGATGAACCTGGTCGCCGTGCTGATCGCTCCCACGGTGGTCGCACTTTCCGACAACCCCGTGCGTTTCCCCCTCGCCCTCGTGGGAATGGCCGTCCTGGCCTGGGCGTTGTGGAGGTCGAGCCACACCGGCGGCGCCGACCTGTTCGCCGAGGGAGCGGGGGAGCCGCCCGCCAGCGGCGTGGACGGGCGCGCCACGGACGGCGCGGCCCCCAACGGCGGCCGCCTGGAGGCCGGCGCGGGCAGCCCGTCCCCGGCGACGCAGCGGTCCCGCGGCGACAAGGCCCGCTGAGCGCAGGCGAGGGTCCCGGCGCCGAGGATCCGCCCGATGGCGACCCCTGTCACCTGGGCAGTTGGCGCATCGGGCCATCAGGGGGCAGCCTGGAGGTGGCCTCCGGCTGACAGGCGCCGGGAATACACGGATCCTGTGGGGACCTTGACACTGCGGCCGGGTCCCACAACACTACGCCGTCTCCCGAACGGCTCAGGCTCCCGGACCGGGACGAGCCGCTTCCAGGCCCGGCGGCGCTCACATCCCGGCCGGCAGGCACGCGAACGAAGGAAGCTGGATTGACACGCAACCTGGTGGTGGTCGAGTCGCCCGCGAAGGCGAAGACCATCGGCAAATACCTGGGGAAGGACTACTCCGTCCTGGCCTCGATGGGCCACGTTCGGGACCTTCCCAAGTCTGACTTCGCGGTCGAGTTCAACGGCGGCGTCACGGTCACCTACGAGGTGACCCCGAAGGCCAAGAAGGTGGTCGCCGACATCCGCAAGGCGGCCAAGGCCGCCGAGCAGGTCTTCCTGGCGACAGACCCCGACCGCGAGGGCGAGGCCATCGCCTGGCACATTGCCCAGGCGGCCAAGCTCGCCGCCAAGGCCACGCGCCGGGTGACCTTCACCGAGATCACCGCCGAGGCGGTCCGTGCCGCGTTCGCCAACCCCCGCGAGATCGACTCCCACCTGGTCGACGCCCAGCAGGCACGCCGGGTGGTCGACCGGATCGTCGGCTACAAGCTCTCGCCGGTGCTCTGGCGCAAGGTCCGGGCCGGCCTCTCCGCCGGCCGGGTGCAGTCGGCCGCGCTCAAGATGGTGGTCGACCGCGAGCGCGAGATCGACGCCTTCCGGCCCCAGGAGTACTGGAGCCTCGAGGCCGACCTGCTCACCCAGGCCGAGGAGGCGGTCCACGCCCGCTACCCGGTCGGCGAGAAGCACAAGTTCGTCCTCGGCGACCAGGGCGCCGCCGAGGCCGCCGCCGAGGCCGCCCGCGCCGCCAGCTGGGTCGTGCGCGACGTCAAGAAGACCCAGCGCAAGCGCAGCGCGGCGCCGCCGTTCACCACCTCCACGCTGCAGCAGGAGGCGTCGCGCAAGCTCGGCTTCTCCTCCAAGCGCACCATGGCCATCGCCCAGCAGCTCTACGAGGGCATCGACCTGCCCGGCGAGGGCTCGGTCGGGCTGATCACCTATATGCGTACCGACTCGGTCGCGCTCGCCCAGAGCGCCCTCGACGAGATCGCCAGCCTGGTCGGCAGCCGCTACGGCCAGGAGTACGTGCACACCACCCGCTACAAGACCAAGGCCAAGCTGGCCCAGGAGGCGCACGAGGCGGTGCGGCCGACCGCGGTGGCGCGCACCCCGGAGTCGCTCAACGGGCACCTCGACCAGGCACAGCTCAAGCTCTACGAGCTGGTCTGGAAGCGGGCCGTCGCCTCGCAGATGGCCCAGGCGCTCTACGACCAGACCAGCGTCGACATCGAGGCCGGCGAGCTGATCTTCCGGGCGACCGGCTCGGTGCTGCGCTTCGACGGCTTCGAGCGCGTCTACCGCGAGGGTCGCGACGACGACCCTGAGGAGGAGGCAGGCATCCTGCCCGACCTGGTCGTCGGCCAGGTGCTGCAGCTCGTCGAGCTCACCCCCGAGCAGCACTTCACCGAGCCGCCGCCGCGCTACACCGAGGCCAGCCTGGTCAAGGCGCTGGAGGAGCACGGCATCGGCCGGCCGTCGACCTACTCGCCGACCATCTCGACCCTGCTCGACCGGAGCTACGTGCGGCTGGACCGCAAGCGCTTCCACCCGGAGGACGTCGGTGTGATCGTCACCGACCTGCTCGCCGACGTCTTCCCCAAGGTGGTCGACCTCGGCTTCACCGCCGAGATGGAGGAGGACCTCGACCGCATCGCCAGCGGCTCCAAGGCCTGGGAGCCGCTCGTCAAGCAGTTCTTCGAAGAGGTCGAGGAGACCATCGCCGAGCGCCAGGAGAAGGTCTCGCGGCCCGAGGAGGCCACCGACGAGACCTGCCCGGAGTGCGGCGAGGAGACCGGCGCCAAGCTGGTCCGCAAGTGGGGCCGCTACGGCTGGTTCCTGTCGTGCAGCCGCTACCCGGACTGCAAGTACCGGCGCAACGCCAAGCGCTCCGCGGCGGAGGAGGCCGAGCGCGCCGAGCCGGAGCTGACCGACGTGCCCTGCCCCAAGTGCGGCAAGCCGATGGTCAAGCGCAGCGGCCGCTTCGGTCCCTTCCTCGGCTGCTCCGACTACCCGAAGTGCAAGGGCATCAAGAACCTGGGCGAGCAGTCCTACGGCACCTGCCCCAAGTGCGGTCAGGGCGAGGTCGTCTCCAAGCGGACCAAGCGAGGCAAGACCTTCTACAGCTGCAACCGCTACCCGGACTGCGACTTCGCGCTGTGGCAGGCGCCCCTGTCGCAGCCGTGCCCGTCCTGCGGCGGCCTGCTCGCCCCTGACAAGGACGCCACCACCGCCACCTGCGCCAAGTGCGGCACCCAGGTGGAGGTGGCCGAGCTCGTCGGCGTGTAGGCGGACGGCGATGCACGGGGCGCCAGCCGGCCCGGCGGGCACCGGGTCCGAGCGGCGCCCCGGCCTGTTCATCGCCTTCGAGGGCGTCGAGGGCGCCGGCAAGACCACCCAGCTCGACCTGCTCCGCCGTGAGCTGGAAGCCCGCGGCCACGAGGTGGTCGCCACCCGGGAGCCGGGCGGCACCGTCGTCGGCGAGCGGATCAGGGCCATCCTGCTCGACCCGGTCGCGGCCGACCTCGACCCGAGGGCGGAGGCGCTGCTGTTCGCAGCCGCCCGCGCGCAGCACGTCGAGCAGGTGATCAGGCCGGCGCTCGACCGTGGCGCCACGGTCCTGTGCGACCGCTATTTGGATTCCTCCCTCGCCTACCAGGGCGTCGCCCGCGGCCTCGGCCGCGACCCGGTCGAGCGCGTCAACCGCTGGGCGACCTCCGGGGTCCTGCCGCAGCTCGTCGTCCTCCTGGATCTCGACCCCGCCGCCGGCCTCGCCAGGGCCGCCGGGCAGCGCGACCGCATCGAACGCCAGGAGCTGGAGTTCCACCGGGCGGTGGCACGGGCGTTCCGCGCCCTGGCCGCCGAGCAGCCCAACCGCTTCCTGGTGGTCGACGCCGCGGCACCCGCCCAGCAGGTTGCCGAGCAGGTCCGCACGGGCGTGCTCGCGCGCATGGAGGGCAGCCGTGTCGGTCTGGGATGAGGTCGTCGGCCACCCCGAGGCGGTCGCCGTCCTGCGCGAGGCGCTCCAGAGCGACCGGGTGACCCATGCGTGGCTGTTCGCCGGCCCCCCCGGCATCGGCAAGGTCCACGTCGCGCGGGCCTTCGCCGCCGCCCTCAACTGCCCGGCCGGCGGCGACGGCACCTGCGAGGTCTGCCGCCGCGTGCTCCGCGGCGTCCACCCCGACGTCCACCTGCTCGAGCCGGAGGGCGACAACCTGCTGGTGGACGACATCCGCGCCCTGCGCGATGAGGCCTCGCGCTCACGCCACGAGGGCCGCGTCGCCGTGTTCATCCTCGACGAGGCCGACCGGCTCACCGACGCCGCCGCGAACGCGCTGCTCAAGGTGCTCGAGGAGCCGCCGCCCCAGGTCGTCTTCGTCCTGGTCGCGCGCAGCGCCGAGGCACTGCTGGCGACCATCCCCTCCCGCGCCCGCATGCTCGGCTTCGCCACCCTGCCGCCAGGCACGGTCACGGCCGCGCTCGCCGCCGGCCTCGGCGTCAGCGACGAGCAGGCCGCCTGGGCCGCCAAGGCCAGCCACGGGCGCCTCGCCCGCGCCCGTGCCCTGCTCGGCGACGAGGCCACCCGCCTGCGCCGCGCCGCCACCCTCGACCTGGTCGAGCGGGTCGCCAGCGGCCAGGCGTCCGACGCCCTGGCCGCCGCCACCGCCGTCGTCGACCTGGCCGACCAGGTCGTCGCCGCCCGCAGGGCACACCAGGCCGAGGAGCTGTCCGAGCTGGAGGACGCCTTCGGCACCGGCCGGGGCACCGGGGCCATGCGCAGGCGCCTGGAGACCCGCCACCGCCGCGAGCTCCGCCGCCTCCGCTTCGACGCCATCCGCGACGCCGTGGCCGACCTGCTCGCCGCCTACCGGGACATGGCCCTGCTCCGCTCCGGCGGTCCGCCCGAGCGCCTGGTCCACGCCGACCGCGCCGCCACCTTCGAACGGCTCGCCGCCGGCCTCGACCCCGCCGCCGCCATCCGCGCCGCCGGCGCACTCGAGGAGGCCGACCGCCGCCTGTCGATCGGCGCCGCGCCCATGCTCACCCTCGAAGCGGCCTTCCTCTCCGTCCAGGCCGCCCTGGCCGGCCACCGAATCCCCATGGCCCGCATGGAGATCCGCCGGTAGCCTGAGGACCTGGTTGGTCGCCCCTCCGGACGCTTCGGTACACTCCCGCCGCGGAGCCACCTCCACCCAGCCCGAGTGGCGCAGTGGTAGCGCATTCGACTCGTAATCGAAAGGTCGAGGGTTCGAATCCCTCCTCGGGCTCAACAAAACCACAGGTCAGGGCCGATATACGGGGTCCTGGCCTTCTTCATGCGTGCGTCTGTGGTCATCTAATGGTCATCCTTTGCTAGGAACAGGTGAGCACGGAGGCTCGGGTGATTGAGAAGCGGTCAGGGCACTGGCGGGTCCGGGTCTACGTCGGCCACCCGACCCAGACCGGCTCGCGCAACCTGCTGGCCTGCGCCTGCTCGTGCGGCCGCAAGCTGCGGGTCGCCAAGGCCACCTTGGAGCAGGCCCCGATCGTCTGCGGCGCCTGCGCCGAACCCTTCGAGCCCGTTTGACGCGTAAGAGCCTGTTTCACAAACCGCTGAGAGCGGATCGCGACGCTCCGGTCGGCCGTGAGACACGACGATGCGCCGATGGATCGTCATGGTCCTGGGACGCTCTGGCATCAGGTCGAAGCCACAGCGACACCCTGGTCGGTTCCATCGTCTGGTCGATCACGCTCAGCAGTTCGACCGAGAGCGTGTCGAGGTCGATCGAGTCGCGAAGCCTGGTGGCGAACGCCTCGATGGTCTTGGCCGCGTCGTAGCGGCGCCGGTTGAAGCGTCGATCCACCAGGTTCTGCACGCGACGCCGGGCCGGCTGGAACATCGCTGCGCAGGCCAACGTCACCCCCGCGACCACGACACTCGGCCGGTCCCGGCCCAGCACCTGGCCGAGCCCGACGGTGCCCAGCGCGTAGGCAAGGGCAAGCAACACCGTCAGCGTTCCGTAGACCAGTGCGCGGGTGATGAGCCGGTCGATGTCGTACAGGCGGTAGCGCAGCACCGCCAGCCCGACCGCTACCGGGATGCCGCCGCTCACCAGCGCCAGCATGACGAAGAACACCACGCTGGACAGGGCTGGCAGTACCGCCAGCAACGCGGCCGACACCACGAAGCTCACTGCCACGCCCACCGTGATGAACGCCAGCCACTTGAGCTGCTGGCGCTCCACGGCTCCGGCCCGGCGTCGCCGCCAGAACGGGGCCAACGCCGCCGCGAACAGCGTGGCGACCACCACGATGAGCTTCAGCGCCGCGAGCGGTGTTTCCACCAGGTCCGGCAGATGCAGCGCCTGGATCCCAAACGGGTTGGCGAGCTTGCGGCCGGCCAGGTCGATCGGCTGGGGACGCAGCATCGACCACACCACCCACCCGCCAAGCGACAGCCACAGTCCCCAGGCGACCTGCCGCCAGCGCCGCGACGGGGGCCGGCCATCTGGGAACAGCACCAGCAGCAGCCCCAAGGCGGGGAAGTTCACGATGAACACCCAGGTTGTCAGCCACGCGGCGAACCTCCCCGCAGGCAGCGACCCGGGCGCGGTCACCAGCGCACGCACGGCGTACTCGGCGCTGAAGGCGCCGACCGCGGCGACCATGGCCACGCCAAGGAACAGCCAACCGATCGTGTTGCGCCGCCGCGCGGCCACGACTGCCCCGACGGTCGCGAAGCCAGGCACCAAGAACGCCTGCAGGAAGCCGTCGTGGCTGACCGGCCGGTTCCGCAGCTCCAGCGCGACCGCAAGCCCGAACATGGCCATCGCCAGCGCCCACAGCGCCCAGCCGAGCCAGCCGACGATGCGCCGCCCCACCCGCCTGCGGCCATCGTCCCGACCCTGCTGCTCGTGGCGCGCTCCGGTCAAGGAACCCTCACTTGCTTTTGTGCCGCTCGGCCTCGCAGTCCTCACCAGTGTCGTCCGAGCACGTCCCGGCACCGTTACGGGACAGGTTACGACCTGAGCACCTCACAACCCTCGCTTCGACAAAGCCGGCCCCACTCTCAACCCCGCATTTGAGCAACAGGCTCGTAAGCGTCAACACCTCCGGCCCCGGACGCCACCCGTCCGGGGCCGGTCCTATGTCCTGCCAGGAAGGAGCTTCCCGTGGCACGCGCGATCGTCGCCGTCCACTCCGCCAGCCGCTGCACCGGGATCGTGCGCCACGCCGGCAACACCCTGACCGGCTGGTGGCTGTTCACCCACGCCGACTACCCCCTGCCCGCCTACGTCCAGGCCGTCGTTGACCGCCTCGCCACGCTGGTCGTACCGGGCGACCGGCTGGCCCTGGTCGCCCTGCCCAGCCCCACCGCGCTGCTCGGCCACGGCGCCAGCTACGGCACCGTCCGCCGGGCGGTCCTGCTCGGCGCGCTGCTGGCCGCGCCCGCTGGCTGGGCGCCGCTGCTGGCCCGTCCCGCCCGGTACGGCTCCTGGCGGCTCGGGGACTACCCGGCCGAGCTGGTCGGCCCGCGCGAGCGCCTTGGCGCCGGCCGGCTGCGCGCCTGCCGCGCCGCCTGGGATCTGGCCGGCACCGCCATGCCCGACGGCCCGCCCACTGCCGCCGCCGATCGGGCCCGCCTGGGCGAGCTGGCCACCGTGGTCGAGCAGTCCGAGTCCCATTGGCCCGGCTGGCGCGTCCTGCTGCGCACCTGCCAGGTCTGCGCCTGGACCAGCCCCGCCACCTCCGCGACGACGACCCGGCCAGCGCCGCCGACGAGCACGCCGACTTCACCCGCCAGCACGTCACCTGGCACCTCGAAGCCAGCGGCCGGGCCCGCAGCCTCCTGGTGGCCGACACCGCCGAGGCCGCCAACCAGCCAGCCGGGGCGGTCGCCTAGCCCGCCTCAGCACCAGCCGGCCCCGGACGCTCGTGTCCGGGGCCGGCTGCCGTCCTGCCGTCCTGCCGAGGAGTCCTGCCATGCCCGACCGTCCTGCTCTCCGTCACGAGCTCGCCACGCGGCCCCCCCTGACGAGGAGGCCCCCCGGAGCACGTCCGACGGGACGGATGGACGCAACTCCTGCTCCGCACCGATACCCTGGCGGCCGAGTGCGTTGCGATCGTCCGGGCTTGGGACGGTGGCAAGGACCTGCCGTTCGCGAGGGTCACCGAGATCCGCCCGGCGCTCGATCCGATCGCTGCGGAGTGGGCCAGCGCGTTGATCCCGACCGAACAGGCCGCCGAGTTTGCCCTGTTCGGTGAGCGCAGGATCGTCCGTGCCTGGCGAGACCCGGCCACCGACCTGCCCGTCGCCGAGGGTGACGAGGGAGTGATGCAGGCTGCGGTGCCGCAGTTTCTACCGGCGGTCACCCCGCTGGCCGAGGTCATCCTGGGCAAGCCTGTGGTTTGGATCCGGACCGAGGACCAGCGGTTGTACATCGCCCCCGAGCAGCCCGGGGTCGGCGTGAACTGGGGCTACAGCGGTTCCGGCCCGACCACTCTGGCCGCCCTACTCGACCGACTCCTTGACGACATCACCGCGCCCGCCCCATCTCACCGCTACCGCCGTGACATCCCCGCCGGGCTACTCGGCGTTACCGGGGCAGCTGGGAAACCGGCACCGTCCTCACCCGAGCCCAGCTGCTCGCCGCCCGAGGCCCGCGCTAACCAACCAAGCACGGTGATGATGATCGGCTTTACGGGTCAGTGCTCAGCCAGGCGGTCGAACCCCTTGGCATTCGACGCAAAATCGAATGCGCCGTGGTCATCTCGATGGTCATCCAGTCGACCAGGGTCGCTCCGGCCAAGAAAGGTCGAGGCGCAGCTCCTGGAGCGGAGCTCGAACGCGTGGCTGCTGCGCTTCGCCGCGAGGACGTTCGCGCCCTCCGCTCGCTGTTGAGCTTGCCGACGCCGATGCTGTCCTCGCGGCGATCGAGCGCGCGATCACGGAGCTCGGCCGGGCCCTGGCCACTCGAGCCTCCCCTTGCGGTGCGGCCGGGAACGTGCGGGCGCTCGCCTGATGAGTGCGGGCGCCCGCCTCTCCATTGAACGGTTACTTCGGTGTTGGGAAGCTGACGACGCTCTCGTTCCCGTCGTGATCGATTGCTCGAACGCCGAAGAGGAAGTTGTCCTTGGTGATTCTCTTGACGGTGGAGCTCGTCACGTTGCCGACCTTGATGGTGTGCGTCCAGGTCGGTCCGGTCGTGTCCCGATAGACGATCTCGTAGCCCGCGAGATCGGGCTCCGGGTTCGGTTGCCATTCGAGCTGCGTATCGACCGAGAGGGTCGAGGCTTCGACCTTCACCCCGCTCGGAGCTGCGGGCCCGCTCGCGAGTGCGGCGAGAGCGGCCCCGTTGACCTGCGCCACGTGGGCGATGTAGTCATAGTCGAGGAACTGCGGCAGGTCGCCGAACTGGACGCCGTCTTCGACCCTTACGTTCTGGTGCTCGTGCCGAAAGTCCTCGTTCGGCTCCGTGAACCGGTCCGCCGGGTAGCGATTGTCGAGGAACGGAACGTGGTCGCTGGCCCGTAGGAAGCGGTCGCGGCGATAGATGATCCACACGTTCATCTTCGGCACTGCTCGCTCTGCCTGCTCCTTGACGAAGCGGGCGAGCTGGCGGGCAGGCGAGTCGTTCTCGCTGCCCATCGTCCGGCGCAGCGCCGCTTCTTGGGCGGTTTCGTTGCTGGGCGGGCCTTCGGCAAAGAGACGGACGTCCCTCGTGTCCTCGACTTTCGCACTATGCGGCTGCTGAGGCCCAGGCCCTGTGCACGGCGGTGATTTGCTCGGGGGTGGGCTGTGCTGGGCATTCGGGGAGAAATCGGGCGGCGATGATGGTCCGTCGGAGCTTGGCGAGCATGTCGGCACCAGCAGTAGACCAGGCTCATGGTGAGCATCCCGAAGGGGACCGTGCGTTGCACGGCGGCTGGGATGCGGTTGCGGGCCTGGCCGACGCCCATGGGGCCCTTCGCGGTTTCGATGGCGACCTCGATGCTCCACCTGGCGGCGTAGCGGGTGATGATCTGTTCGGCGGGGGCGGTGCGGTCGGTGGTGAACAGCAGCAGCTGCCGGCCGGTGCCGCCGGCGCCCTCGGCCGCGGCGATGAGCCGTCCGGCGCGTTTACCGAACGCGCCGTACCAGAGGCAGACGACTTCGGCGATGCGCACGGTGTCGGTACGGCCGTAGCGGGCCACGGTGGCCTGGCGCCAGGCGGCGCCGGCGGCGGCTTGGGCGGGGGTGCCGATCCGGTCGCCTTTGGTGCGGGGGCGTCCCCGCTTGCCGGTGGGGGGCGGCGCGGGCTGGTAGAGCACGGCGTTGCGCTGGATGCGGGTGGTCCAGGTGACCCGCTCCGGTAGGTCCTGCAAGGGGTTGCCGTGGTAGGCCGCGTCGGCCGCGACACCGATGGCCCGATCGGGAAACGCGCGGGCCAGCAGCCCGACCAGGGTGCGGGCCAGCTCGACCGGGGTGGTGGTGCCCTTGCCGCCCCACAGCCGAAACAGCACCGGCAGGCAGGTCGGCCGGCAGCTGAACGGCAGCGTCACGACGATCCCGACGATCACCCAGCGGTTCCCGCGGGCGGTCACCCGCCCTGGCTGGGAGGCGTCGTGGGTCCAGAACGCGGCGTGGACGTTGGTGCCGCGGCGGCGGAACAGGCTGTCGTCGACGGCCAGGTGCAGGTCGGTGCCCGCCGGCACCAGGGTCGCGACGATCAGCCGGGCCATCGCCAGGCCCAGCTGGTCGGCCGACCAGGCGTGGGTGGAGAAGAACCGGTGTGCCCGGTGGTGGCTGATCACGGTCTGCATCCCGGCGCCGGCCAGCATGCCGGTGACGGTGCACAACCCGGTCTGGGTGACCATCCCGACCGTCAGCAGGTAGAACACCTCAAACGGCCGCAGCCGGAAGCAGGATCGGAACCCCTGCAGCAGCGCGGCCAGCGAAGCCGGTACCGTCAGCCCCGGAAGCATCAGCGGATTCCCCTCACTCAAGGACGGAAGGTGGCACGCTGATGCTTCCTCACCTCGCCCCAAGGTCACGCAACCCGATCCCGTGTCGTAGCTGAGGGTGTCCGGCGCGTCGGTGGTCTGGCGGCTCGGTCGGTAGGATGACGCCGGCATGGGCAGCGAAGACCTGATGGGACGCGTGCGCGCGCTGCGCGCAAGGGGCTATGCCCCGAAACAGATCGCCCGTGCCCTCGGCGTGCCGCCGGCAACCGTCGCCCCCTTGGTCAGGGCCATCGCCGCAGCCGACCAAGCAGGCGCCGCGGAACGCAAGCTCGTCGGGTGCTGGGTGAGCCCGGGGTGGAGCGAGGGGCTCACCGTCCAGGGGCACCCGGAGTGGCCCGATGTCGATGCCGCCGACGCCGGCGCCCAAGGCCTGGTGAGCGTGCTGGTCACGCGCCAGGAACGCTACGGCAGGGTGCGCGTGTGCGGCTGGCTGGTCGACGTCTACTGCCTGGGGGTCAAGGACGTGGTCGGCCCGCGCGTCATGGACGAGCGCCGCGCGGCCGAGTTCACCCGCTCGTACTTTGCTGCCTACCAGGCCCCACCGCTTGCAGCGCCCGTGGAGCTGGCCCAGCACTTGGTGCTCGGCGCCGTCGCGTACGCGCGCAGCCTCGGCTTCGAGCCCGCTCCGGGCTTCGAGGCAACCGCTGGGCAGCTCGGGCCGTGGGCCGGTCCGAGCGCCATCGGCTTCGGGCGACACGGCAAGCCCTTCTTCGTCCAGGGCCCCCACGACAACGCCGCAGCCATCCTCACCACGCTGGAGCGCTCCGTCGGGCGGGACAACTTCCACTTCGTGGCCCGCGCATAGCTGTGGCGGATACCTCATCCAGCGCTGGCAGCAACCGTTCAGGTCACGCCGCGTGGGCCCGAACACCTGTCCCTTGTCGCCCCGCCAACGACCGGCCAAAGTGCGAAAGTCGAGGTTTAGGCCCTGCTGCTTCGCCTGGTTGGCGAAGAAGGTTGAGCCGAACAGCCCCTGCTCCTCACCGGCAAACGCCACGAACTTGATCGTCGCGTCGAACTTGTGCATGGCCATCACCCGCGGCAGCTCGAGGACGGCAGCGACGCCCGAGCCGTCGTCATCCGCCCCCGGCGCATCGCACTGGAAGTCGAGAACGTCTGTGCAGCGGGTGTCGAGGTGCCCGCTCACCACGTAGATTCGATCGGCCGATTCCGGCTGCGTGCCGTGCAGGGTGGCGATCACGTTCGTGACCGTTACCGGGTTCGGATTGCGCGGCCCCGGCGGTTGGACGAAGGATTGCTTCTCGACCGTCATCCGACCGTCGGATGCGGCCGCGGCTTGCTGGAACCGATCGAAGACCCAGTTCGTGGCAGCGCCGATCCCGCGGTTGGGATCGGTTTGCGACGAAGCGTGTGGCGGGTTCCGAACGAGACCAGCTTCTCGATCGTCTGTTGAATCCTGTCGGCGCTCACGTTGTGCAGCATCTGCCGCACCTCCGGCGAAACCGGAGGACCCTCGGCCGTTGCTCCGCTGCCGCCCTTGGCCGGCCCCGTCGCGATCGCCGTCACGGACACGATGGCGACCAGGCCTGCACCCAGGAGCGCGAGCAGGATGTGTCGTGGCTTGTTAATGCTTCTCCTCCCTGAGAAGGAATCGACTCCGCCCTTGCCCTACCCAGGGCTCCGTCAAGGTGTCGTGATGTCCGGGTTGATGGTGTGATGAGCTGGTTGGCGTGAAACAGGCACGGGCTTCCGAGATCATGTGGTTGTTGACACCCATGACCTCGACGGAAGACCCGTGCCTGCCGACCTATC
>WNFU01002554.1_pt1 | contig 24710 bp, 24 predicted proteins | sample 5400121 | NCBI WGS metagenome assembly WNFU01 (sample SAMN13153360, study PRJNA577476) | soil metagenome | isolation source: 100 cm soil or saprolite under grassland replicate 1 | place: USA:California | collected 2016-06-15
GATCGGTGACCGCGAGGTCGCCCAGGCGCCGACGAACGCCGAGATGCTGCGCAAACTTCTCGCCAAGGAGCGCGTTCCCGTTTCATAAATGCTTCGTCTCCTCGGGAGCACGTTCGAGGAGCTCGCCCAGGAGCTCGTTGAAGCGCTCGGGCGCGTCGAGGTTGACGAGGTGGCCGGCCCCTTCGACGGCCGCCAGCCGACCGTTCGGAGCCGATTCGGCGATCCGGCGCGCCTCCTCCACGGGTAGTAGCTCGTCCTGATCGCCGACGACGACGGCGAGGGGTCCCTCGAATACGGCGACGACGTCCGCCGCATCGGGCCGGTCGCGGAGGGCTTCGATGCCGCGGACGAGCTCGTCGGTCGTGCGATCGCTCGGCCCACGCGGGTCGAAGTCCCGATTCCAACCCTCGATGCCCTCTTCGGTGACGACGCGGATCATCTCTTCGCGAGCCGCCCGTCGCTCGGGCGGATCCGCGCTCGCGCGCGAACCCGCGAGCAGGAGCGCTCGGACGCGGTCGGGCGCCTGCCTGGCCATCGCTAGCCCCACGTAACCACCCAGCGACGCGCCGACGGCGGCGAGATCGCCCGGGGTCTCGGCGAGGATCCGCCGGGCCCACGCGTCGATCGAGTTCCCACCCAGGTCGTAGAGATTCGGAGCCACGACCTCGTGGGCGGCGAGTACCTTCCGCTGCTGGTCCCACATCCGCTCGTCGAGCGGGAAGGCATGGAGCAGCACGACCTTCATCAGGCGTGCTCGACCGTCACCGAGCCGTCGAGCTGCTCAGCCTCAGCGGAGCTCAGGCCTGCGCCGTCGATGCCGAGCACCTCGGCAAGCTCGTCATAGAGCTCCCCGGCCGGCGGCAGCTCGGCCGGCGAATCGGCCGAACGGGCGACAGCTCGGATCGCCGCCGGTTCGGCACCAGTGAGGCGGGCAAGGAGCGTCGGATTCGCGCGTAGGGCCATCGCGTCGCCCGGCGGAAGCGCCCCGTAGTACTCGGGCACCGACAGGTACTCGTCCATCATCTGGCCCCGCTCGAAGGCGATGAGGCGCACGACCGCCCCGCGTTCCGCGCTCAGGGCGACCACGACGCCGCCGGTGACGTAGGAGAGCTCGGAGGCGAGTTTCCGGAGCCGCTCGGGCTCCGCGGCGGCCGCCTCGTCGTAGACCCCGATCCAGCCGTTCTTTGGTTGGGAGACGACGGATGCGCGCGAGCGGACGACCCGCGGGCCGAAGCGTGCGACCGCCTTCTCAACGGCGCTCTGGTCGTCCGTCTGCACGTGCACGGAGCCGATCGAAGGCGCCTCCCCGCCCGCGAGGCGGCTCTCGAGCGCAGCGAGCTCCGACAGGAGCGAGCGCCGGTACTCAGCGAAGCCGAGGTGGCGCCACACGCGCAGGGCCTGATCGTTCGACGTCTCGACATTGAGCGTGACGTGTTCGACGCCTTCTTCCCGGAAGAACCCGACCAACTCCTGCACGAGCGCCTTCCCGCCTCCCTGGCCGCGCGCCTCCGGGCGCAAATACAAGAAGCTGATGTGACCGAGGCCGTGCCTGATCTCTCCCTTGGCCATCCCGACCACCTGACCGTCGAGCTCGGCCACGAGGAGGCGCCCCTCGCGGACATAATCCCCGATCGAAGGCGGCGGGAACGGCCTGGCCCAGAAATCGTCCTGGTATGCGGCCACGAATTCCTCCATGACGGGGAGGTCCGCCTCGGTTGCCTCCCGGATCATCACAGCGCCGCGAGCAGCTCCGACTCAGCCGCTACAGAAGGGCGCTGTGTTGCGCGGCTCACCCAGTCCGCCAGCGCGGGGTGCGGCTCGAGATCGACGCCGAGGTTCCGGCGCGCACGCAGAATCCAGGGGAGGTAGGCGGCGTCGGCGATTCCGAATTCCCGCCCGGTCAGAAACGCGTTCATCTTCAGCAGAGAATCGAGGTCCTTGAGGCGCTCGTGGAGCTCTGAGCCAGCCTCTTCGTCGCCGCGTCGCAAGGCATAGTAAGGACGGCTGAGCTGGTCGAAATGTTCGACCAGAAGCCGCCCCGCGGCTCGCTCGGCGGGATCGGTCGGCCAGAGGGGCGGCTCGGGGTAACGCTCCTCGAGATACTCCATGATCACCGCCGACTCGGGCATGACGAAGTCGTCCTCCTCGAGTACCGGGACCTTGCCAAGCCGGTTCTTCGTATAGATCCAGGCCGGACGCTCGTCGAGGTCAACGGTCACCGTCTCGTAGTCGAGGCTCTTCTCCGCGAGGACGATGCGCACGCGCGCGCAATACGGACAGCGGTCGGCGTCGTAGAGCGTCAGCACTGAGCCGATGCTATGTGTCGCGCAACAGGCCGGCGAGGAGGTAATGCGCGGTCAGGTTCCGGAAGGGGGCGAAGCGCTCGCCGATCGTCCGCACCTCCTCGGTCGAGAAGTCTCGGCCCTCACCATAGAAGTGCGAGACGGCCTTGCGCACGCCGAGGTCGCCGGCGGGCCATGCCTCCGGGCGGGCGAGGTGGCGGGCGAGGAACCAGTCCGCCGTCCACTCGCCGATCCCGGGCAGGGCCGTGAGCTGCGCCTTCACCTCCCCGTCGGGAAGGGCCGCGAGCGCGATGAGGTCGAGATTGCTGCGCGCGAGGCCGACGACGTAGTCCGCCTTGCGCCGCGAGAAACCGAGCGCTGCCAGCGCCTCGGGCTCGGCGAGCGCGAGGCGCTCTCTGGCCGGAAAGGCGTACGCGTGCTCGGTGCGGGCGCCAAAGCGCTCGATCAGGCGGTTGCGGATCGCGAAGGCGGCGCGCAGGGAGACCTGCTGGGCGGAGATCGAGGTGACGAGGCTCTCGAAGGGCTCGACGGCGATCGGCGGCCGCAGGCCGCGGAGCGCTTCGACGAGCCGCGCGAGGACCGGCTCGCGCTCCGCGAAACCGTAGAAGGCGTCGAGGTCGAACTCGGCGCCGAGCAGGTTGCGGACGACGGGCGCGATCGTGGCGTCGAGCGGCTCGACGTGGACGCCGCCGTTTGCGGCCTCGACCCGAACCTCGCGGCCGTCGATAACCCGGTGCAGCCCGCCGTCGTACCAGCGATTGGCGAGATCCTGGCCGAACGCGCGATAACGCTCAGTCGAAAGCTCGAAGTCATAGGGGGCGGGAAGCGCAAGCAGGGCCACAGGCGCAGAGCCTGCCTGAACTTGCACGCGCCACGGCACCGTTCGAAGAAGCGCCCTTATGCGAGCACAAGTTCCTAACGAGCGAAAGGCAACCGAGCTCGAGCGGGAGCCACGCGCCCAAGCCGCTCGCCGAGCGCGGAAACGGACGATCGGCGCCCTGTAGGCGCTCGCCTCCTGATCGTTTGGGAGTGTGCGCGAGAGAGTCGGCCCTCAGTCCAACGTGATCACTACAACGTGTTCGCTTCGGTAGATCGCTCTGGACGAGTGGTCAGAGAGAAGCGCGCGCATCACCTTCCGTTGGCCGGGTAGTCGCAGCACAATGAGGTCGAACCTGCGCGAAGCCTCGCGCCACGACTGCACGTCCGAGCGGGCGAGTTCTTGCAGTGTTTCGAGCTCCTCCTCCGTGTAGAGCTCGTATCGGATGTCGAATGCAACGCGCCCATGCGCCTCGGGATCCTTCCAAAGGATCCAGTCGGGAAAGACGGCGTCCGCAAGAACCCGCGTGTCGTCATCGGACAGCGGCCCCTTCAGAGCTTTGGCGGCAGGGGCTGGATAGGGCCCCTCGAACCAGGATGCCGGCCGCGAGACGACGTAAATAAATGCCACCACAACCGACGCTGCTCCGGCCGAAGCGGCAATGAAGGTGGCGTGCTTCGTCGCTCGCTTCTCAGACGTCCAGATTCGGTCGAGGAGCACGGGCAGGATGACGACCGCGAGAAAGCCGAACCAGACCATGTGACGCAGCGCCGTCAGACCCACAAGCAACATCGCGATGAACGCGAGGCGCTCGAATGCCGTCGCTGCCTGGCCGGCGCGTCCGAGGATCCCGACGCCGGCGAGCGCGAGAATCAAGAACGGCCAACCCTGCGGGAGAGTGGTCGGCTGCCACTCATTCGAGAGTTCCTTGAGCTGACCCGTCCCGAGCAGGTCGAAGTAGTACCCAGGGAGGTCGAGCGCGTAGGGGGAGACGAAGATCGAGGCTACTGCGACTACGACCAGCGCCGCACCGCGTAGCAAACGGTGCGCGTCGGCGCGGCGTGCCGCGCCGATTTCGGTGAGCCCGTAAAGGACGACAAGGCCGGCTGCGAGGAGGACGGAGCCGTGAAGGTTCGCCCAAAGGACCAATAGCGGGAAGACGAAAACGACTCGACGTGACGGCGCCCGAGCGTCCGCGAGCAGAAGCCAGAGCAGAACGACGAACAGCGCATACACGAGGGATTGCGGTCGCAAAGTTACATTCGAGAGGGCCGTGAGAATCGTTCCCACTCCGACGAGGGCGACGCTCTCGGCCGACCCGCCGCGCCACCGTCCGACGGCGAAGGCGAGCACGAAGGCCAACCCGATCCAGACAGCGTTGGCAAGCAGCGCCAGGCGAAGGCCGCCCAGTTGCTCGAGGCCATAAATGAGCACTTGCCCGAGCCACTGCTGATCGACCCATGGCCGACCGAGACCCCAAACGGTCAGCTTCTCAGTCGAGGGTAGGCCGCTGGTGACGACGTCTCGGCCCGCGACAAGCGCGAGCCACGAGTCGACGGTCAACTCGCGGCGGATGCTGACGAGCAGGACAACGGTGCCGATCAACCCGACTGCCAGCACGGGTAGCTCGAGCCGGACTCGTTGCCATAAGGAGCTCACTGCCGCAGGCTACGACGCGGCGCGACGGAGTTCCTGCCGACGCCGTCTGCTTGCGGGCGCCGGCTCGCGCTTCGCGAAGCCGTAGAAAGCATCGAGGTCGAATTGGCGCTCGCGGCCTCGATCCGCACTTCGCGGCCGTCAATGACTCGGTGCAGGCCGCCTTCGTGCCAGAGGTTCGCGAGGTCGGTGCCGAAGGCGCGGTAGCGGGCGGTCGAAAGCTCGAACGCGTACGGCTCGAGCAGACGCAGTGTCGCCACTCGAGAGAACCTAGGTGAGCGCCTGCGACAGAGGGTGGAAGTCGGAAAAGGGCTCGAACGGAACTCCGCGCCCGGCCAGGTAGCGAGCGAGGCCGGCGGTTGCGAAGACCCGATTGGAGGCGAGGGCGGCGCAGCGGTCCGAGTAGCCGTCGCCGACGTAGACGACCTCGCCAGGCGGCAGGAGCGAGCGCTTGCACGACTCTCTGCACTCCTCGCAGTCGTCCGGATACCGCCAGTCGACGACCCAGCCCTCCGGCCGCGCGTCGACTCGATTCGCGTGCAGCGACACCTCTACCCCCTCCTGGGCGAGGACGGGCTCGATCAGTTCATGAAACCCGCTCGAGACGATGTGGACGTCCCAGCCGGCTGCACGCGCCCCTCGCACGAAGTCGGCGAAGCCTGCCCGCAGCTTGGCATGCTCGAGCACCCAGGTGACGACCTCATTGAGCGGGGCGGTGACGGGTGCGAACTCGCGCGTGATGACTTCGCGGAGCGGCATGCGCCCCTCGTCGAGCCCGTCCTCGACCTCCTGGTAGATCGCGGGATCGCCGAACTCCTTGGCGACGCGGTCGAGGAGATCGGACTCGGTGACGGTCCCGTCGAAGTCGAGGACGACGGAGCGGCTCATGGGCACAGGCTAGACAGACGTCTAGACCATGCGGTTTCTGATCGCGTACGCCGCGGCCTCGATGCGGTTGCTGATCTGGAGCTTCGCGAGGATGTTCGAGATGTGATTGCGAACCGTGTTCGGGCTGATGAAGAGCTCCTGCGCGATCTGGGCGTTTTGCTTACCGCCTGCGAGCAACTTCAGGATCTCGATCTCGCGCTGCGACAACTCGGTGTAACCACGCCGCTCGACCTCTGTGCGGCGATCGTCCGCTCGCAGGCGTTCGAACAGCTTTGCCCCGACCGCGGCTGAGATCAGCGATTCACCTGCGACTGCAGCGTTGATTCCGGCGACCAGCGACTGAAGCGAGGTTCCCTTGAGGAGGTAGCCGCACGCTCCCGCTGCGATCGCATCGACCACGCTCTGCTCGTCTGCGTCGATCGTGAGTACGACCACGCGGGTTCGCGGAGCGATCTCGGCGATTCGTCGTATGGTTTCGATCCCCGACAGGCCCGGCATCTCGAGATCCATGAGCACGACATCCGGCGCGCAGCGCCCCACGAGGTCCAAGGCGCTCGCGCCGTCGGCGACTGTGCCCACGATTTTCACGCCTTCGTCGGCGAGCAACTCGGCGAGACCGGTGCGAAACAGCTGATGATCGTCGACGATGAGGACGTGGGCAGGTTCGCTCGCGTCCAGCGCGCGACTCGTTTCTGATTGGACAGTCGAACTATTCGTTCCGACCGTCGGCGTCGATTGTTCCCCGATTCTGGCCACAGCTCCCTTTCAGGGTTCTCGATCCAACGGTGTTCGCCTAGACGCGATCTGTCAATAGGACGTTGAAGTCAGCCGAAACTTGCGGTCTGTTGCAGAGAAGCGCTTACGTGGCCCGCCACTGTGTCGCGTCAACCCTCGCTAGCGAACTCTCGTCTTGAGGACGGCAGGCTCGTAGCCCGCCTTGGTGGCGCGGTAGGTGATCGTTCCCAGTCGCCTAGGGTAAATCACGAAGCGCACCCGTCCCAACCGGTTCGTCCGGGCAGCTCGGGGCCTCAGGCCGGCACCAGACACGCGGACCGTCGCCGCCTTCACGGGCGCGCCGGACGAGCTGGTCACGATCAGCGAAACTGCTGTCGATCGTCGGCGCACGAGCTTTCCCCGAGCCGCAAGCCGCAATCGATTGGCGGTCCCGATCTGCTGCACCGGCGTGAAATCGCCGATGTTGTTCCCCTCGTCGACCCCGGCCACCCGCCAGAAGAACGAGAGCGGATTGCTCTTGAGGTATGCGGGTTGCGTCAGCAGCGGCGCGTAGCTCGTATTGTCAGTCGTTACGTCCTCCACGAGCCGCGCGAAGTCCTGCTGGGACGCAATCTGCACGCGGTACCGCTTCACCCCCGGCTTTGGCTCCCAGCTCAGGAGCACGTGCCGCCGCGAAGCATCCGATCGAGCCCCGCTCGGCTCCCCAATCGTCCGCGTAAAGGGGAGGGTCCCGGAGTATGGGCCCGGAACGGAGCCGAAGACGGCCTTCGGGAAGTTGGCCCGCACCTTCCAGTGGAAGAGCCCGGTGCCGTACATGATGATCGGGGTCAGCGCCGCCGTTCGCAGCCCCGTGATGTCCCGATGCGATCCGTTCGGGAGGTCGACAGCGACGTCGTAGGACGAAGCCCCGGTGATCGAATCCCAGGTCCAGGTCGGGATGAAGTCCCCGCCGCTCGGGTTCGCGGCGCTCGGCGCCGGGGCCGACAAACGCTTCTGGAACGTCCCCGTCGAAGACCAGGTGAGGCCGATCAGCTTCTCGTCGTCGGCGCGCACCCGCCAGTAGAGCGCTGTGTCGGCCGGATAGGCCGTGTTGCTGGTGTATGACGTAGCGTCCGTCAGGATGTTGTCGATCGGATCGCCAAAGGTCGGATCCTGGGAGACCTGCAGGCGATAGCGCCGGGCTCCGAGCGCAAGCGTCCAGCGGAAGGTCGGATAGCCGAGGATGACTGATCCGTCCTGCGGCCCGAGTCGGCTCGGAGGATTCGACTGCTTGTCGAATCTCGACGGCGCTCCCAGCAACGGATTCCCCACGGCACCGTCTCCGTCCTCCTGCACGGCGGGCAAGACGACCCAGTAATAGGACGTGGTCTCGTCCGGGTACGTGGTCGGTGCAGTGCCCGTCCGGGGCGCATACGCGGGAACCTGGGTGAATGCGTAGTCGACGAGGTTCGTGAAGGAGGGATCCTTTGCGACGATCACGAAGTAGCTCGCCCGGCCGGCGAGAGGCCTCCACGTGAGCAGAGGCGTCTGGCGCACCGTGCTGCCGGCCGACGGGACCACGTAGTCGCCGGCGCCCAGGTAGCCGGAGTTGCACGACGGCGTGCATGAGCCGCCGGCCGGATAGCCGACCCACTGGAACGCCCAGCCGGTCCCGTCCTGGTTATCGAGCTCGGTGTAGTCGCCGTAGACCTCGTTGAAGCTCGAGTCGCGGTCACTCCGTGCCCGAACGCGCATGCAGTAGCGCTGATCGAGGTCGAGCGAGACGAGGTCCCGGGCGACGGAGCTTGGATTGCCGTACGGGGGGCTCGCTGTGAGCCCGTGGCCGAGCGGCGACCAGGCCGTCACCGCCGTCTTCACCTGCCAGCGGAGGTTGCTTGACCAGTTGCAGAAGCCGAACCCGAAGTCGAACGGCGTGACCTCGACCTCGTAGCTGGATGCTCCCGGAACCGGATCCCAGCGCACGACTGGCACTCGCGTCTGATAGCCGGGGTCGGACGAGACGTCTGTTCCCGGATCGTTCAGGTTGTCGCGCATGCGTACGTGCTTGATGCTCGGCGCCGGGACCGGGGGCGCCTTGTCGAAGGTCTTCACGAACTGCGCGCCCTCGTTCCAGATGCCGGCGTTTCCGTCGGGGTCGAATGCCCGGACTCGCCAGTAGTACGTGTTGTCGCGGAAGACGGACGTCGGCGAGAGCGAGGCGCCGATGACGAGCGTCGAGCAGCACACGCGCGACCCCGGCGCAAAGTCGCTCGACGAGTTCACCTCGACCTCGTAGCGGGCCGCTCCGGGCACCGGGGCCCACGAGAACTGCGGGTCGACGACTTCGGTCTCCGCGACGAGATCGGAGAAGCCAGCCGTCATCGCCGAAGGCCATCTCCAGACGAAAGAGCGAACCTCCGAGCGTGCTCCCTTGTTCCCCTCGGCATCGACGGGCGTAATGCCCCAGTAATACGTTCCGGGGGTCAGGGCGCCAGTTCGGGTAAAGCTCGTCGCCGCAGTCTCAACCGCAGTCCCTCCGACCAGCGACCCGAGCTCTGGATCGGTCGCGATCGAGACCAGGTACTTCGCCGCGCCCGTGACCGGCGCCCAGCTCAGCTTGAGCGGCGTCAACGGGTAGTCGACGGCCGCGCCGTTTCCCGGGGCTTGGAGCGTAGCCGCAGCCGTCCACGCCTTTCGCAGCGAGCGCCCATTTGACCAAGGCGAGACGTTCCCGCCCTTCCCCGCGGCCCGCACGCGCCACCAGTACGTGCCGTTCGGCACCGTCTTCTTCAAGGTCGCCCTCGTGTTCTTCGTGAAGAAGCGGTCCTGCCCGCTGCCGAGTACCGGCGCGTTGAAGCCCGCGTCTGCTGCGATCTGAAACTCGTACCGGTCCGCTCTGGGGACGGGATTCCAGGCGAACGCCGGTAGCAAGGCGACCGCGCTCCCGGCCGCCGGAGAGAGCGGGATGGGCGTGCTCAGCCTCGCCTGGGCTCCTGTGGCGCTGGCGGCCACGAGACCGGCGGCCGCGAGCGCAACGACGAGCGCCGCACCGGGGACCCGCCGCATGAAAGCTGGGCCGCCCGGCCGCGGGACCAAGCGCGGAGTACGTGCGGCGTAGTCCGCATACTCGGAAAACTCGTCGAGCAGGGCGCGCTCCTCGAGCCGCATGCGGGTCGACTGCGCCAACCCGAATACGGCCGCGACCCCCAGGTTCCAAACGGTGGGCGACGCGAGCACGAGACCAGCGCAGGCGCCGAGCTCGCCAAGGTAGACAGGGTGGCGGATGAGCCGATAGGGCCCATGCGTGACGAGTCCGCGTACCTCGGGCAGCACGCCGAAACAGCGCCCAAGCGCGAGCACCGAGACGAGCAGCCAGCCGCAGGAGATCAGGGTCATGAGCTCGCCGGCGAGGACGAGCGCGGTCGCTGCCGAGTCCGACGGACGCTGGAGCACCAGCACCGCAACGATCGCGGCCGCACAAGCCGCGAAGGCGAGCGGATCGCGTGATGGCCGGCGTGACGGCTGACGGACGAGGACGAAGACGCTGAACGCGGCGACGACTCCCGTCTTGAGGAGCGAATAGCCCACGACCGCCCACGAGCGCAGCGTCGGATCGTCCAGGGCGGCCGAGATCTCGCCCAGAGCCTGCATCCCTGCCGCGAGAGCGAGTAGCGCGAGGAACCCGGTGAACAGCAGCCGGCTCATTCAGCCTCCGAAGGACTGCGTGAACCCATACACGGCCGGGCCGAGCAGGATCACGAACATGGCCGGGAAGATGAGGAAGACGAGCGGGAAGAGGATCTTGATCGGCGCCTTTTGAGCCTTCTCCTCCGCCGCCTGGCGGCGCCGCTTGCGCATCTCGGTCGCCAGGTCGCGCATGATCTTTCCGATCGAGACGCCGAGGGTCTCTCCCTGCAGCACCGAGCGGACGAAGGAGCGCATCAGCGGCGTATCACAGCGCGCGAGCATGTTGCTGAGGGCCTCGTTGGTCGTCAGGCCCATGCTCTGCTGCTGCATGGTCAGACCAAGCTCGTCGCCCAAGGGCCCCTCCAGGCGCTCTGACGCGACCTGGAGCGAGCCGTTGAAGCCGAGGCCTGCCTCAACCGTGACTACGAGCAGGTCGATGAGCTCCGGCAGCTCGTAGTCGATCTTCTCGAACCGTCGCCGCGCCCGTTTCCTGACGATCGTCATCGGCGCCACCCAGCCGACGAGGAGCGCGAAGAGCAAGCCGAGGACGGTGAGCGCGCCTGGGTAGCCCGCGGCCGAGGCCGACCACAGCCAAACGGCAGGCACACTGACGACGCACAGGATCCGGTAGCCGAGGAACTTGCGCGGGCTCGTGCCATACATCCCCGCGGCCATCAGCTCGGCGCGAAGCTTCGCCTCGCGCAATCCGCCGAAGCGTTTTGCGATCACCCCGCCGAGTGTGTCGGCGAGCCTGTCGAGGGCCGGCTGCAGGGTGCCTCCGCGTCGGGGCTCCGCCTTCTCTGAGGTGGCGAATCCGTAGTCGTCGATCCGGCCTAGAGTTTCGGCGGCACGCGCCCTCGGCATCGCCAGCGCGCGGGTGGCGAGAGCAACGGCCGTTCCGGCGAGAAACAGGCCGACGAGCATGATGAGAATCACCGGTCCCCCCTCATAGCTTGATATCCACGATCTTCTTGATCACGAGCGAGCCTGCGACGAGCATGACCGCCGCCATGGCGAGCAGCACCCGGCCGAAGGTCTCGTGGTACAGCGGCTCCACATACTTTGGGTTCAGCACTGAGATGGCCGCGAGGAGAACGATCGGGAGCAGCGAGACGACCCACCGTGACATCCGCCCTTGGGCGGTCAACGTCTGCACGATGCGGCGGATCTCGAACCGCTCTCGGATCGTCTCGGTCACCCGGTCCAGGACCTCGGCCATGTTGCCGCCCGTCTCGCGCTGGAGCGCCGCGACGAGGCCAACCTGCTGGAGGTCGCGGTTGTCCATCCGGCGCGAGACGACGTTGAGTGCGTCTTCGAGCGACACGCCCAGTTGCTCGTCCGCCACCACCCGGCGAAACTCGCTCCGCGATGGCTCGGCCGCGTCCTCCACGACGACCGACAGGGCCCCTACGAGACTGTGACCAGCGCGAAGCGCGGAGGCGAGCACCTGGAGGTTGTCGGGCAGTTGTTCGGAGAACTGTGCTCGGAGCCGCTCGATCTTGCGCCTGATCAGCGCCCGCACTGCAAACGGAACGGCAAGCCCTAGCAGCCCGAACAGGAGCGAGCCGCCGAGGAAAGCGAGCAGCCACATCACGAAGAACGTGGCGACGAAGGTCCAGAGCAAGAGCTGGACGGCCTGGATCCGGATCTCCGCCAGCTCGAGCGTCTCGACGAAGCGCGCCCACCACTTCGTCGTCTCGAGCGACCGCTCGGCCCCGACGAAGACCCTTTCGGTGAACCGGGCGCCGTCGTCCTTCGAGGCGGCGCCCCGTAGGGACACGAACTGCGCCATCCGAGCCCGCAGATTGCCCCGGCGAGGGCGTACCATCATCATCACACCGAGGGCAAACAGGCCGGCCGAGGCGAGACTGACCAGCAACATGGTCAGAGCCGACATCCAGAAGTTCGCGGCGAGGGAACGGTGATAGGGCGCGGGCTTGACGATGGGGAGCGCCGGGGTGACGTAGCCGCCGATGCCTGCTCCGGGAACCCCGTCGACCCGGATCTTGACGGTGACCTTCTTGTTCGGTCCGGCCGGCGAGCGGTATCGCAACAGGTACTCGCCCGCGAGGCGGGAGCCCAGCTGGTCGTAGATTCGGGCGAGGTCGGCAGTCGAGGCCGTCTCCGAGTAGTTGCCGCCCGCCGGGAGGCTGAGCTTCTTCAGCGGAGCCCCCCGGAAAGACTTCGAGCGGATACCCACCGTGAAGATTCGCGCGTGGTCCCGCCGGGCGGATGCTGCGGCGTTCGTCGCGCTCAGCCGGCTGCCGGTGTCGGCTCCGTCCGACAGCACCACGACCGAGCCGGAGGCGATCTTCGCCATGCGTAGCAGCGTGAGGGCGGTCGCCACACCGTCGTAGACATGTGTCCCGGGGGCGAGCGCAGGTGGGCTCGCGAGAGCGGCGTCGATCGTCGCCGCATCCGACGTGAATGGAAGAAGCACCGAAGACGTGCTGTTGAACGTGACCACCGCGAGCTGCTGCGTCGGAGTCCGCCGAGCCACGAAGGCGCGCGCCGCCTTCATCGCGTCGGCAATCGCGCGTCCATGCATGCTCTTGCTGGCGTCGATAACGAGCACGACGCCGAAATCGCCACGGCCGGCCGCATCGACGGGAACGAGCGAGACCGTCGAGACCTGCGTGCCGTTCTCGAGCACATGCACTCGGGCCGCCCGAAGCTGCTGCTTCGCAGGCAACGTGAGGACGAATGCACGGTCGGGAAAACGAGCACCGCCGGCTTCGACTATCCGTGGCCCGCGCGAGGTCCCGGCCGCAGCGTAGGCAGAAGCCATGAGCGACACGAGAACACCTAAGAGGATCGCGGCGACAACGACTCGTCTCGTCATGCCGTGGCCTCGCGCGGTAGTCGCTCCTTGGCGAAGAGGCTGATGGGCAAGCTCACGCCATGCTTCTCGAACTTGTACATGAAGGTCGGTCGGAGCCCAGTCGGATTGAGGTTGCCGATCACGACCCGCTCGGAGGTCACCTGCGAGACCTTGAACTCGAAGATGTCCTGCAGGGTGATGACGTCCGACTCCATGCGCTGCACCTCCGTGATCGCGGTCACCCTTCGCGATCCGTCCTCGAGGCGCTCGAGGTGGACGATCATGTCGAGGGCGGAGGCGACCTGCTGGCGAATCGCCTTCACGGGCAGGTCGTAGCCCGCCATCAGCACCATCGTCTCGATTCTCGACAGCGCGTCACGAGGCGTGTTCGCATGCACCGTGCAGAGCGAGCCGTCATGGCCGGTGTTCATCGCCTGCAGCATGTCGAGGGCCTCCGAGCCCCTGACCTCGCCGACGATGATCCGGTCCGGCCGCATGCGCAGAGAGTTCCGTACGAGCTCGCGAATGGGGATCTCGCCCTCACCCTCGATGTTCTTGGGCCGGGCCTCCAGGCGGAGCACGTGGCGCTGATTCAGGCGTAGCTCGGCGGCATCCTCGATCGTGATGATTCGGTCGGCGTCCGGAATCGAGGTCGACAGAGCATTCAGCAACGTTGTCTTCCCCGAGCCGGTGCCACCGGAAATGAGGATGTTGAGCTCGGCGAGGATGCAGCGCTGCAGGAACTCGATCGTCTCCGTGTTCAACGTTCCGAGCCGGACGAGGTCGTTCAGGTCAAGGCGCCGCTTACTGAACTTGCGAATAGTGACGAGCGGCCCACCGAGCGAGAGCGGCGGGATGACCGCGTTGACGCGGCTTCCGTCGGGGAGGCGAGCGTCGACCATCGGCGACGACTCGTCGATTCGTCGACCGATCTGCGCGACCATCTTGTTGATGATGCGCCGCAGGTGCGAATCGTCCGTAAAGCGGACCGTTGTCTCGAAGAGCCGCCCCTGACGCTCGACCCAGACGTCGAAGGGGCCGTTGACCATGATCTCGGTGATGCTGTCGTCGGCGAGCAGCCGCTCGAGGGGCCCGTGGCCGAGGATGTCGTCGGCAAGCTCCGACGTCAACCGCTCGCGGTCGTCGCGCGAGAGGCGCGTCTCCGCCGCGAGGCGAGTACGGATATCCGTCGTCACCCGCTCGCGCAGCGCGTTCGGGTCCATTTCGACGTTGAAGAGCTGCGGCCCCAGATCGCCGATGACCGCCATGTGGATCTCGTTCTTGAGCTCCGAGAATGGGTCCTGCCCGAAAGCAGTTGTGACCGGAGGCGCCGTTGAGAGTCGCTCGTGGAGTTCCATTAGCGCTTCCTCCGCAGGAGACCTGTGCGCTTGCTTCCGTTCGCCGAGCTCTCCGTGGTGAGATAGAGCTTCGCGAGCGACTGGAAGGCTTCTGCGGCCTCGGAGCGTGACTTGCCGCTGACGATGGGCATGCCCTCGTTGAGCATGCGAGGAATGTCCCGGTCGCTGGGCACGAGCACGTCCGGCACCCGACCGATGATCGACGCCACCTCGTCCTGACTGATTCCTACCCGCGAGTCCGCCCGGTTCAGCAAGAGCCGGATGCGGTCCGGGTCATAGCCCATCAGCTCGAGCGTCTCGAGCCCGAGCTTCGTGTTCTTGAGCGACAGCGAGTCGAGCATCCCGACCATGCAGATGTGCGACGAGCTGTCGATCGAGGCGATCACCTCGGGCGTGAAGCCGGGCGCCGTATCGACGATCACGAAGTCGTGCGTCGATCGCAGCATCGCGTACACCTCACGGAGAAACTCGACCGTGACGGCAGCAGCCTGGTCCGGGCGCGTTGGCCCCATCAGCACACGCAATCCGCTCGGGTGCACGGTGAGGTAGTCCCCCAGCTTTTCCGCGTCCAGCGAGCCTGCCGCCTTGACCAGGTCGTGAATCGTCTTCTCGGGAGTGAGCCCGAGCGAGAGACCGACGTCGCCGAACTGCAGGTCGAGGTCGACGACGGCGACTTTATGTCCCGCCTCCGCCAGACTGATTCCAAGGTTGCACGAAGTAAGCGTCTTGCCGGTACCGCCCTTGGGCCCGAGAACGCAGATCATCGGCGAGAGCGCGACGCCAGTCGCAAGTGCCGCTCCCTGCTTCCGTGCTACCGCCTTCTCGAGGCTGAACAGGACTCCCTCAGGCGATTCGGGAAGCGTGATCAGGTCGTCCGCGCCCGCCTCGAATACCCGGCGGACGAAGCCGTTCGGCGAGGTCTGGCACATGACGACCACGGGCCGCTCTGGACGCTGATTGACGGCGCCCTCGATGAAGAAGAGCGTGCGGTCTGAGTACCCCTCGCAGGCAACCACCACGATGTCCGTCTGCGTGGCCTGGAGCGCGGTCCAGCTCTCTTCGAGCCCGTCGACGAGGCCGACGATGTGGATGCCCGACTCGGGCGGAAGCGCCGCGTGGACGGCGTCGCGGTCGACGCCCGAGTCGAGTGCGATCAAGGCCCTGATCGTCTCGCTCATCTCGCCCCCACGAGCCTGCTGGCCCTGCCGAACACTGTCACGGGCTTCACGCCCAGGAGCAGACCCTCGGCGGTGACGACGCCCGGCCGCATGACCGGGGCGCCGGTGCGGGGCCGCAGCACCAGCCACAGCTTGCCGTTGTCCGCGACCCAGGCGAGCTCGATCGCCTCCTGGTAATTAGTCCTCAGTACGACGTTGACCGTGTTCGAGGCCCCCACGCCGCTGCCCAGCTCGTTCGGAGCGTCGAGAACGAGGATGTTCTGCGTGATGACTTTCACGACCGGCCTGGACGTGCCTCCGGCGCCGGAGGTGACGTTGAAGGCGGCGAGGATGTCGACGCGGTCGCCCGAGCGAATCCGCCCCATCATCCCGTGCGCCGCGTCGACCGGCACGGAGATCGCACGCTGGCTGTCGGTGATCTGGGTCCCGAGCGCCCCGCTCGCCGAGGCGGCGAAGTCCGCAGTCGTGAGCTGGTGGCCTGGATAGATGTCCGTGGTCGCGAGCCTGTTCCGCAGGCTCTGCGGGTCGGTGACCGCGCCCTCTGCGAGTTGGCTCTTCGGCACCTCGCTCGTCTGGAACAGGCCTTTCAGGCCCACGAGGTCCCCAGGCGTCCCCTTCTCGATCAACGACTTGGCGACGAGCACGGTGATCGGCTGCCCCGAGTCGTTGACGCTGTTGCGATAGCTGCTCAGATAGAGGAGAAGCAGGAGCGCCGCGACCACCGCGGTCAAGCCGCCGGCCGTGACCGTTCCTCCCCTGGTTGAAAGCATTCTGTTGACGAGTTGCATTCGCTTTTCCTCCTTACTCCGTGAGTACGGATATGCAGCTTCCGAAGCTGTTGAAGTCGCACGGATCGCCGCTGCCGCCGCCGTCGTTGAGTACGTAGATGTATTTGATGAAATGACCGACGATGTTCCCCGCGTCCCCGTTGGGGACCGGGTCGTCGCCGTTGCCCTGACAAGGGTTCGCGAAGCCGCTTCCCGAGCCCGTCCAACCGGTGAGGTAGAACGTGCCGAACTTCGTCACCGGAACGACCCCACTGCCGGAGCCCCCGAACGAGCCGAACGGCGTGATGAAGACGTTGAGGACGCGCGGGTCGCCTGCCGGCAGATTGGGGAACGAGCTCCAGTTGTTCGGTGAGGTGCAGATGCTCGGCTTCTCGTTACCGAGAACCCGGAGGTTCAGCCCTTTCGGTACCTGATTCGTGGCGCCTCCCGTCTGGATCGCCACGCATGGCCACGGTTCCGGAGAAGCCCACAGGACCGAAGCCGTCGGCGGGCAGATGGTCCCGTTGTTGGTCGTGTAGCGCGGCCGACATCCGAAGGCCAGTTCCTGGTAGAGGTTGCTGTAGTTCGGATCGCAGTCAAGTGACTGGTTCTGGCTCCCGCCGACGACTCGCAGCGTGACGATCGGGTCGTTCACGTTCTGCGCGTTCTGCAGGGTGGGAACGAGACCGATCTTGACGACAAGGTCGTGGGTGCTACCGCTCTGGAAGGAGTTCGCCCAGAAGGAGCCGCCCTCCCAGACCTGGGCGAGCTTGATCGGACCGGAGCGCGGATCGCTCGCGCTGAACGTGCGCTGCACGGTGCCGAACGTGCCTTTGCAGGCGTTGCCGCCGTTCTTGCAAAGCCCCTGTCCGGTGACGGTGCCCTTGGTCTCCGTCCACTTCAGCTCGACGGGCAGCGGGCCGACTCCGGGATTGACGGAGAAGAAGTTGTTGCCGGTTGACTCCCACCGGCCGTTGGCGGGGTTGTAATCCAGCTTATTGGTTGCGCCGCCGACGACCGCCGTGACGCCAGCGCCCACGACCGCCAGCGGGTCAGAAGTGCCGAAATCGACCACGGCGCTGACCCCGATCGTGCAGGTCGAGCTCGCCGACGAGAAGTACGGATCGGCGCAGGTTCCCGGAACGAGCGTCACGTCGCGCGCCAGCGGCGGGTTCGGCTGCGCGCCGCTTCCACTGCTCGACCAGCCCCTGACGTACACGATCCCGTTCGAGGATCCGGCGTCGTAGCAATCGACAAGCGGATCTCCGCACGTCGTCGAGGCGCTCCCGCCTAGCGCGATGCGGACGCCGATCTGCGAGGAGCTGACCGGCACCGAGAGAGGTGCGGCGGTGTTGTCCCAGATCGAAAGGCCGTTGGCGACTCCGGTGTTGCTGAGAGGCGTCGTCGCGAGCACCTCGCCCGTGGCTTCGTTGATGAACGTCGCCTTGGCTCGGGTTGGATCAACGTCGGGAACCGCAATCGGTAGGGATCCGCTCGCGTAGCTGAGCTGCTGGATCGCCACCCGCGCGTGCGCGTTGATCGCCGGCACCACGCTGAGCCCTGGAATGAGGCCGAAGAACAACGGGAGGTCGGCCTCCGTGAGCTTGAGGTCAACCATCTTGGCCGAGCACGGCGCCCCGCCGTCGGAGTAATCGGTGCCGCCCTGGTTCCAGTAGCTCGTCGAGTTGACGAGAACGTGGACGTTCGCCTGATTCGACACCTGAGGGTTGTAGGCGGCCGGCGCACCCGGGTCGCCCGCATACTTGCGCGCACCCGCCACGATCGGCGTGTCGCTGCACGGAACTGTGAACGAGCCGCCTCCAGCAAGCGCTCCCGCGTCGGCCTGCATCTGCAGATGCCGTTTGTGGACGAACCAGTTTCCGACATCGGCGACGAAAACCATGAAGCCGAAGAGCACAGGCAGCCAGATTGCGACGAGCACGAGCGCGGCGCCGCGTTCTCCCTCGCGCGCTCCAAGCGGAGAGCGCATCACGAGCACCCCGCTGCGTAGTTCGTCGGCAGCGCCTCGAGCCGCATGTTCGAGGAGCCCTCGATGGTCGTCTGGGCGATCCCGATGCGCCCGGCGAGGATCGACAGCCAGTGATACGTCGCGCTCACGGTGACCCGCACCGGATCGCCGACGTTCGAGGTGCCGTTTGGAAAGCTGATGCAGACTTCGACCGGATCGGTGATCGAGGCGGTGCCGCCGTCTCTGAGCTCTGGCGTCGTCGCCTGCTGGCGGATGTACTCCTGGAGGGATCCGCCGCCGGGATTCTTGTTCACGACCGCCCAGCGCGCACCCTCGTTCGCCAGGTGCGTCTCGTCGATCCAGTAGTTGAAAGCCTTGCCGAAATCGAGCATGGCGAACAGAAGGAGGGCGAGGATTGGGAGGATGAAGGCGAACTCGACCAGCGCGGTTCCCTCCTCTCCGGCAAGCCTTGGCAGGCGCCGCATATCAGAGAGCCTCGGCGACGGTCGTCAGCGGACCCGTGAGGTTCACGCCGATAGTCGTCAGGACAGGGACCGCGACCAAAGCGACGAGCAGCAGGACGAGCGCGTACTCGACCAGCGCCTGGCCTTCGTCGTCCCAGGTCGCTCCCCTGAGTTTTTGAATGCTTCCGAACAACGGTCCTCCTCTTGTTCGGGTCCTCCCGGCGCCGCTTCGTGAACCAACCACCGACGGCGCCGGGAATTCCCGTTCCGTGCGCTTGCTTTACAGAGCGTCTGAGACGGACGTCAGAATCGTCACGATGTTCCCGCCGAGCGTCGTCAGGATCGCGATCGCTGCGACCGAGACGAGCGCCAGAATCAGCGCGTACTCGACCAGCGCCTGCCCGTCCTCCTTGCGGAGCGAAACAAACCATGCGCGCATCCAAATTCACCTCCCCCACCTAGAATCGAGCGCCCCTTTCGTGAGGCGCGTGGTCGGCCCGCGTATGGATCACGAGAACCACGACTCCTTCGACGATAGAACCGGGCTCGAACCGGGAAACCCTCCGAAGGTCTAGTTCGGCCTGTACTTCCGTGGGGTGCTGGCCGAGCGGCCGCAGTTGGATAGTTGATGGACGGGTTTCACGCGAGGTCGGCGATGCCGGTTTTCGCACGAGCGCCAACGTCCAGGAGAAGCAATGCGCAGTCGAGATCGATACGCCCGACAACGTGTCCGGAAGCCTTCCGGTCGACACCTCGCGACGAGCCTCGCGCTCGTGGCGCTTTTCTTTGCGGGTGCGTCCGTCTCCGCGTGGGCCGGCGGTGAAGTCGGCGGGCTCACCGGTTCGACCGACGAAACGACGACCGAGCGCTCGACCGTCGAGACCACAACGGAACAGGGCACCGTCCCGTCCGCGCCTCCAGGATCGCTGGAAGACCCAGCTCAGCGCGTCCAGCGACTCGTGCGGGCTTCCGCGTCGCGTCTGAGGCCGGTTGGCGGGACGCGCCATGCATCCGCGCCTGCTCCTGGGGGAGCGCAGCCCCGGCTGAACGCAACAGGCTCTCGGCAACCGGCTAAGCGTCTGGAGCCAACTAGGCCTCAACCGCTCGCCAAGCCTGCTCGGCGCCGCGCGCCGACGGCGCTCGATCCCGAGACGCACCGGCCGGGCACCGCCGCGACGATCTGGCTGCACCGACAGCTACCCGACCCCACACCTCCGGCGCAGCGTCTCGCCCTCGACTTTGCCGTTCAGCTCGCTGACGAGGCGAGAACTGCACAGGTCAGCTGGTCGCTCGTGCTCGCGGTCCTGCGCGGCCAAGGCCACCTGGGGGCTGTGCCGGGCAGCTCGGGCGAGCTCCGCGACCTGAGCAGGCGGCTCGCGGAGCTGAGAGCGGAGTTGAGCCCCACAGACGCCGTTCACGCGCTGACCGGGTCTGCAAGCTTCGCCGAGGAGGCAGTCGCCCTTGCGCATTACAACCGAGCCGTTGGCCTCTACTCGCTCGTGATCGGGCTCAAGCGCGCGAAGGTGCGACTCGCTCGGCTCGTGCTGAACGACCCGCGAATCGACATCTACGCGGGTGGGCGAGGCGACATCGCTAGCGGGCGCGTCGACGTACGGGTGATCGTCCTGATCCGTTACCTCACCGATGTGTTCGGCCAGACGAGCGTTTCGAGTCTGCACTCGGGCCACCGGCTGTATGCCCGGCCGGGCGTCGTCTCAGCCCATGTCTACGGCCTGGCGGTCGACATCTCCGCCGTCGGCCGGACCTCGATCGCGGGTCACCAGGAGCCGGGCGGAATCACCGAGCGGGCGGTCAAGAGCGTGCTGCTGCTCCCGGCCCAGCTGCAGCCGCAGCAGGTGATCTCGTTGCTCGGCCTCGGTGGACCCTCCTTCCCACTAGCTGACCATGCCGACCACATCCACGTGGGGTACTAATGGAGATATCGCTCGAGCACGCCGACGGCCGCGTCGCCTGTGAACGGTGCTTTGTGGCCGATTCGCCACTTACCCGTCTCAGGGGCCTGCTCGGCCGGGGCCCACTCGACGAGGGTCAGGGCCTTCTTCTTCGCCCCGCGGCAGCGATTCACACATGGTTCATGCGCCGTCCGATCGATGCTGTCTTCCTCGACCGGAGGCTCGTGGTAGTCGACGTCGCGACGAACGTCCGGCCCTGGCGATTCGCTGCCCGCCGCGGCGCGCGCTCGGTCCTCGAGCTTGCCGCCGGAGAGAGCTCGCGCCGAGCAATCGGGCCTGGCTCGCGCCTGCATGTACGCCCGACGAGTGCCCCTTCTGGAGCGCGCTGATGCGACGAGCACGCCTGCACCTCGAGAACATCGCGCCCTTCCGCAGCCGGGTCGTGCTCGCTGCGCGTGATCGCCGCTTCCTACGAGTGACGAGCTTCCTCCTCGCGCGCCAAGGCTTCGTCGTCCACTCGACGCGCAAGCTCGAGGATCTCCTCGACCTGGTCAAGCGGAAGCGCCCGGACGTCGTGATTCTCGACGGGATGGACTCGCTGACGATGACCGCCCGGGCGCTGGCGGAAGTTGAGGCCCTCCCCTATTCGGTCGCGGTCCTCGTCGTCGCGGAGGTGCCAGAGGCATCGTCTCCGACAAGCGTCCGCCTCCTCCATAAATGGACGTCCTTCGACCAGCTCCTCGACGAGGTCGAGCGGCTTTCAGAGGACTCCCAGGGGAAGGGGGAGGTCTCGCATGGACTTGCGTAGCACGCCGGTGCGGCTGACCACCACCGAGCTTCGAGGTTGGCTCCGGCCGGCCGTCGCCGTCGTGACGTGCCTCGCTGTCCTCTTGGCGCTCGCCCGCTTCGGGCCGAGCGCGCGGACGCTCGGGGCCGCATTTCTGCTCTGTGTCGTGGCCGCGCTCGCGGTCGTAGATCTCGAACAGCGGAGGATCCCGAACCGCATCGTGCTACCGGCGACCGCTGTCGTCCTCGCCGCACAGTTCGCCGTCGATCCGCGCAGAACACCTCTGCTGGTCGCGATCGCCCTGGCTTCGGGCCTCTTCTTCTACCTGCCCCTGCTCGTCTCTCCCGGCGGAATGGGTATGGGCGACGTCAAGCTCGCGGTTCTGCTCGGGGCCGCACTGGGCCAGGGGGTCGTCCTCGCGATCGGCGTTGCGGTGCTCAGCGCCTTCCTCGTTGCGGTCACACTCCTCGTTCGAGACGGAGCCAAAGCGCGGAAGAGTGCGTTCGCTTATGGGCCGTTTCTCGCGCTTGGAGCCGCCGTTGCGATCCTGCTCGGCTGACGTCGCCCTTTGACATCTGGCGCCTGCTCGTAACAATGCGAGTTGCTGGACTTTTTCTGCGGCGAAGGGAACTCGATGGCACGGAACGGCACGGCCGCTTCCCAGGAGTCAGGGGAGGCTCAAAACACGATCCCGAGTTCTCATGCCCGCCTCGCGGGCCTCGTCTCGGCACTCGGACTGCGGGAGGACGAGTCTGAAGCGATCCTTGCCGATGTAAACGACCGAGCCTCAGCGCTCGCGAGCGCCGTCGGCGACGGGCCGGCGGGGGCCCAGCTCGCTGAGACGGCGGCGATCGCCCAGGTTCTCGCCCGGCTGGCGGAAACAGGCCGGCTCGGCCGGCAGCGAGTCGACAAAGTCACGCGCCGACTGGCACGGACGGCCGGGCTCTCCCCGGCCCTCGTCGGGCTCGTCCTCTACGTCGAAGCGCTTCGTGGTCCTCAGCTGCTCGAGCTGCCGCCCGACGAAGCGGTCGAGACTCAGCTGAGGGTGCTGATCGCCTTCGCCCCGATCAGCGGAGTTTCTCTATGGACGTCTGACCCGAATGGTCGGCCGCGTTGCACGCTCCTCCTCGGAGAGGGCGAGGCGACGCGACGCGTGCGCGCCGCCGCTCGCGCAGCGCTCGAGACCGAGGAGCCGGTGCCGAATGAGCGCGGCTTGATTCACGCGATTCCAATCCTCCGCTGGGGGCATCCAATCGCAGCGCTCGTTGTGCGGGCGAGACCCGAGGAGCGCGAGCGCGCCATCGTCTTTGCCGAGGAGGCAACGGCGACCGTTGCCTACGCCATCGAGCGTCAGGGCTTGTTGGAGCGAAGCGCCGAGGGCGAAAGAAGTCTCGTCGAATCGAGTGAGCGACGCCTTGCCCGTCTCGGACTGGACTTGCACGATGGCCCGATCCAGGAGCTCGCCGCGTTTGCCGGTGACCTGCACCTGCTGCGCCGGCAGCTCACACGGGTGATCGCCCCCCATGAGCACGGCGAAATCATCCTCGGCCGCATCGACGATCTCGAGGCTCGGCTCGTAGAGGTCGACCGTGAGCTGAGGGAATTGGCGCTCTCGGCGGAGTCCTCCGCCCTGATGGTCAAGCCCCTTCCCGAGCTCTTGTCCGCCGAGCTGCAGGCCTTCGCCGCTCGTCACGAGATCGAGGTCCAGCTCGATGTGCGCGGCCGTCTCGACACTCTAACGGCCTCTCAACGGATCACGCTCCTGCGAATCGTCCAGGAGGCTCTCACGAACGTCCAGGCGCACAGCGGAGCAAGCGAGGTCTCGGTGAACGTGTTCCCGGGCAGGACGCACGTTTCCGTCGAGGTGACCGACAACGGCTGTGGCTTCGACGTTCAGCGTGTCCTGCTTCAAGCCGCCAGGACGGGGCGCCTCGGCCTCGTCGGAATGAGCGAGCGCGTCCGCCTGCTCGGCGGACGGTTCGACCTCCAGAGCAGCCCGGGCGGCCCGACCACGATCACGGCCCTCATACCGCGGTGGCGACCGCTGGAAGCAGAGACTGAAGACGGGCCGAGCGCGGCCGCGGCTTACGCGTCGCTGTCCTAGCTCGTTACAGCCACGCGCTCGGCCAGGCCGTTCTCGTGAGCAAACCGCGCAGCCTCGGTCCGATTGGCAACGCCAAGCTTGCGATAGATGTTGCCGAGGTGGAACTTCACGGTCTGCTCCGTCACCCAGTACTTCTTCCCGATCGCCTGGTTCGAAAGCCCCCAGGTCAGCGCCTTCAACATCGCGAGCTCACGCTCGGTGAGCCCCGCCGCAGCCTCGGGATTCTCTTCGTCGGCTCCTGCCGGGACGAAGGTGGTGAAGACTGTCCCCTCGAATGCCTGGCGGAGGGCTGAGGCGAGGTCGAGCGGGTTCACGGTCTTCGCGATGTAAGCGCTCGCGCCTCGCTTGAGCGCCAGCTCGATGTGTTTCCGATCCGTGTGGGCGGAGAGCATCACGACCTTCACCTTCGGATAGCGAGCCCGAATGCGGTCGAGGCACCCGAGCCCGTCGAGCTCGGGCATCTGGATGTCGAGCATGACGAGGTCGGGATCGGTTTGACCGATCAGCGGCAGCACCTGGCTGCCGGACCGAGCTTCGGCGACGATCTCGATGTCGCCGGCTTCTTCGAGCGCTCTCCGAATCCCTTGCAAGATCAGCGGATGATCGTCCGCCAATAGAACCTTGATTGCCATCTGCCGCAGCCTCCCGTCGTTCCGACACGAAGCGTGGCACGTGGCGGCGGTTCTGGAAATGGGACATATGAACCATTTACAGGACGAAAAGGACTAGGACCGATTTTGCACGAGCACCACGTGAGCGACCCCCAGCGCGGTCAGGGGAGCTTCAGAGGTGCGAGGTCGCCCCAGCGGGGTCCTGGTCGTACGTGTGCGTCTCGCCGGGCTCCTCGTACCAGGAGTACGCGTATTCACCGTCGTCGAGCCCCTGAGCGAGCTTGGTCAGCTTCAACGGATGGAACGTGTCGCACATCACCGCCAGCTCGTGCGTCTCGGTCTGCCCAATCGATTTCTCCGCGAGCCCGGGCTGCGGGCCGTGCGGGATTCCGGACGGATGGAGCGTCACCGAGCCGATCTCGATGCCCTTCCGGGAGCTGAACTGCCCGTCGACGTAATAGATCATCTCCTCGGAGTTCAGATTCGAGTGGTGGTAGGGAATCGGCACCGCCAGCGGGTCAAAGTCGAGCTTCCGCGGGCAGAACGAGCAGATGACGAAGTTCCGCCCCTCGAAGGTCTGGTGCGAGGGCGGCGGCATGTGGATGCGGCCCGTGATCGGCTCGAAGTCGTTGATGTTGAACGTCCACGGATAGACGTAGCCGTCCCAGCCGAC
>WNFU01002557.1_pt1 | contig 24687 bp, 27 predicted proteins | sample 5400121 | NCBI WGS metagenome assembly WNFU01 (sample SAMN13153360, study PRJNA577476) | soil metagenome | isolation source: 100 cm soil or saprolite under grassland replicate 1 | place: USA:California | collected 2016-06-15
CCCCCGCGCGAAGTCATCGCTCACCGATGAGTTGCGCGCGCAAGCCCGGTCTGATCAACATCCACAGCGCGAACGATGAGACGAGGAGGACGACCGTGAGCACGACCTGGACGACCGAAACAAAGGGCACCGGCGGGTACGCCGAGGTTAACGGCCTCAACCTTTACTACGAGACGCACGGCGAAGGGCGGCCGCTGATCCTGCTCCACGGCGGGCTCGGCTCGGGTGAGATGTTCGGCCCGATCATTCCAACGCTGACCGAGAAGCACCTGGTGATCGCCCCCGACCTCCAGGGGCACGGGCGCACGGCCGACATCGACCGGCCGATCGACGTGCGGCTCATGGCCGACGACATCGCGGCCCTGATCGACCACCTCGGGCTCGACAAGCCGGACCTCGTCGGCTACTCGCTCGGTGGCGGAGTCGCCTTCTTCACGGCAGTGAAGTACCCGGAGAAGGTCGGCAAGCTCGTCATGGCAGCGGCAAACGTCCGGCGCGACGCGATCCCGGCGGAGATGCTCGCGCAGCAGGGCCAGGTCAGCTCGGCTGCGGTGGAGTTCATGAAGGACACGCCGATGTACCAGCTCTACCAGCGAGTCGCGCCCCGCCCCGAGGACTTCGGGCGGCTGCTGGACAAGGTCGGCGAGTCGATGGCCAAGGACTTCGACTTCAGCGAGGAGGTTCGCGCCTTGAAGGTGCCTACCCTCATCGTTGCCGCCGATGCCGACATGGCGCCACCGAGCCACTACGTCGAGGTCTTCAAGCTGCTCGACGGTGGCCTGCGCGACGGTGGCTGGATGGGCGAGGGCCGGCCGAAGGGCGGGCACGCGCTCGCCATCCTGCCCGGCCTGACGCACTACAACCTCGGCGCCTCGCCGCTCTTCGCTGCGGTCACGCTCGACTTCCTCGACCGGCAACGCGAGGAAGAAGTCCACGGCTGACGACGCCGCCGAGATCCGGACGCTCATCGAGCGCTGGGCCGACGCGGTCCACGCGGAAACCTCGAGACCGTCCTGGCCGACCATGCCGACGACATCGTCATGTTCGACGTCCCGCCACCGGACGACGGCGTGCGGGGCATCGACGCGTACCGCGAGAGCTGGCCCGCGTTCTTCGAGTGGCAGCGAAAGGGTGCGTCGTTCGAAATCATCGAGCTAGATGTCACGGCAGGCGACGACGTCGCCTTCGCCTGAGCCCTGCTCCGCTGCGGAACCGCTGATGAGCTGGAGCGGGATCCCGCGAACCGCCTCCGGCTCACCATAGGCTTGCGCAAGGAAGGCGGCCAATGGGTCGTCAACGCACGAGCATCATTCATTCGCGGCGAAGGACTGAGTGGGAATGTCTGTCCGATCAGGCCATGATGCGGATCACGAGTGACCCATGACACCAGCCGGCGACGAGCTCGGCGTGGACTGCGATGTAACCACGTTCCATGACCAGGGCGGCGCGGCGGCCGGACGATGGGTGCGAAGCGCAGCATCCTCATCGAGATCCTCGGACTGCCGCTCGCGGTCCGCGTCGACTCGGCCAGGCCGCACGACGTGAGCGTTGGCCGCGATCTCCTGGCCGATCACCTGCCGGGGCTCCTCTTATCCAGGCGATCGTGGCCGACCGCGGCTATCGGGGCCTCGCCAAGCTCGCCTCGCGGAAACATGTCAAGCTCGAAAATCAAGGCCCGGCCGAAGGGCGCCAGCGGCTTCACCCCGCTCGTGCCGCTCTATCGCGTCGAGCACGCGTTCGCTCGGCTCGGGCGTTGGCGGCGGTTGTCGCGCTGCTACGAAGGCACCGAGGCGAGCGCACGCGCCCGGCTCGAAGTCGCTGGGTCGCCTACCTCTTCGGCCGGCTGCGAGTCGAGCCGACCTGACCTCGCACGGCTCATCGCCGACGGTGCGAGCGCCGATACTGTGGCCGTGAGTGGGACACAACGCGAGCGGCTTCGCTGGTCGTTCGAGCTCGGCGGAGCCAGCCACGAGCTCGATCTTCTCGTCGACCTGGCACCGAGCACGGTGACCGTCGTCGTAGACGGGCGAGTGCTTACGAAGGTTGACAAGCCCACGCCAGAGCGTCCCTGGATCGAACAAACGCTCGACGTCGCCGGCGAGACCGCCGTACTGGCCGTGACGAGCGGCGAAGCAATCCAATCGGATCTCTTCGTTCGGGGCGTGTCACTGATCGATGGCCGATCTCTCGACGATGCTCGGGCGGCCGCTCCCACTCCCGTCCGAGGCTACGCCCGCTGGTTCGGAGATTTCGGCGCGTGGAAGCGAAGGCCGAGCCGCGGCGATCTGGCCGGGGAGATCATCGTCCTCGTCGTCGGCGGGGTGATCCTGACCGCGCTGCGTGGGCGCAGGGGCGTCCGCTCGATCGCGCCCTCGGAGGCGCCGTCATCGTCGGCGCAATCCTGGTCACGTGGCAGACGGCGGTCATCGCCTGGATCCAAGGAGTGGCCTGGGTGAATTCGCAGTTGCTTCGACGCCCCGAGTTCAGCGACGCACTCCGACTCCTGATGCTTGCCGCATCGTTCGTGGCCATTCCAGCGGCGGCGATCCTGGCGATCGCGATCGTGCTGACCTTGGTTCGGTAGCCGCGGCGGCCCTGGACTCACATTTCATCTTGACGCGCCCCGCCATGCGAGCACGATGAAGCGATGCGTTACGCACGTCCCGTTGCCGTCGCGATCGCCTTGATCGCTCTCGCCGCGTGCGGCTCGCCCGTGTTTCCGGCCACGCTCGACCCCGCGCATGTCCCGGTCGTCGCGATCGGGTTCGAGGGCCAATCGGACACGTTCCCATATCCGGGCGGGATCGTGCCGGTCCTCGTGCGCGCGACGGTGAGCGACCCCTCGGGGCAGAACGTGCGCTCGTGGTCCCCGGATCCCGGGGCGGTCGAGGACCTGAAGTTCGACGCCGTCGGCTACAGCCCGCCTGGCCCGCGCACCAAGTTCGCGTTCGCCTTGGGAGACCGAATGCTCGACGTCCCGGCGTCCGGTGCGACGGTGTCGTCGCCGGCCATCGAGATCATGATCGTGCCCTGGGGCGGGACGCTCATTGTGGATCGCACCCTGCCAGCCGACGCGGTCTGGGTCGAGATCAGGGTCGTGTTCGACGACACGTTCGACGGTCGGCCCGCCCGCATCGACGCCACGTACGGATTCTGGGTTTCGCCCTGATCACCTTCCGCGAACAGGCAGGGGCGGTCTTACGTCAGCTCGATGCGAAGCCGGCCGAAATCGTCTACAGGCCCTGAGTGGGGGCCGAGGCGGCCGTCGCTGACGGCCCAAGCCGCCGGACAAAGAGCGCGCACGGTTGAAGACGCGACTAGGAAAGCTCGCCGAGTTGTACGGTTGGGCGATCTCACCGAGGCCGAGTACCGGAAGCAGAAGATCGAGATCGAAACCCGGCTGACGGCGCTTTCAGAGGACGACAAGGTGGTCCGGTTCGACCGCCACCGGGCAGTCGTCCGGTCCCTCCCGGACGCGATCGCCACCGCGAGCAAAGACAAGCTTCAGTAACTCGCCGCATTGATCGTGCAAAGGGTGGAGAGGAGGGAGCAGACGGTAGAGCGGATCGTTCCCACTCCCCCGGCGCAACCGTTCTTCGCATTCGCGGCCGGCGCGGAGGGTCAGGCTGCGCCGTTGTGGCGCCCCCGGACGGACTCGAACCGCCGACGCAGGCCTTAGGACGGCCTCGCTCTGTCCACTGAGCTACGGGGGCGCGCACGGCCATCCTACCGTGTCGGAAGCGCGGGACGGCCGAGGCGGCAGTCCAGCACGCGAATCGGGCGATCGGGGCCGCCAACTAGAATGGATCGGCGATGAACGGCCCCTCCCCCGCGATCATCCTGTACACGAAGCCGGGCTGCGGCCTGTGCGACGAGGCGCGAGCGCTCCTCGAGGGCCTCCTTGCCCAGCGAGCAGCTGCTGGACGACCGATCGCGCCCGTAGAGGAGCGCAACATCCTGACCGACGAGGCATGGGAGCGCGCGTTCTTCCTGGAGATCCCGGTCGTGGAGGTGGGGCAGCGCCGGCTCACACTCGTGACGTCGCCGGCCAAGCTGCGCCTGCTCCTCGCCGAGACGCTCGACGGCGTCCGGACCGCCACGTGATCGCGCTGATCGCCGCGGCAGGGGAAGCCGGCACGAACCTGACGTTTGCGCTGGCCGTTGCGGCCGGTCTCATCAGCTTCCTGTCCCCGTGCGTGCTCCCGCTCGTGCCCGCATATCTCGGCCAGCTCACCGCCGTCGCGGTCGCCGGGGGCGATCCGTCTGCCCGTCCGTCGCGCTGGCTGGCCGTCCGTCACGCGGCGGCCTACGTGATCGGCTTCGGTTCAGTCTTCACACTCCTGGGCATCACCGCAACGTTCGCGGGCGGGCCGCTGTTCGGCTCCCTGGAGCTCCTGCGCCAGGTCGGCGGCGTCATCCTCGTGGTCATGGGCCTGAGCCTCGCCGGGTTCGTCCGAATCCCGGTTCTGGACCGGGTCTGGCGACCGCTCGAGACCGGCGCGGCCTCGGCCCTGGCGGGCACCACGGGGACGGTCGCCCTGGCGCGTCCCGGCGGCATGGGGACGCCAGGCGACTCGCGCGCCGACCGGCTCGGTCGCCGCATCGTCGGCGAGCGACCCGGGCTTGCGGCATCGTTCGGTCTCGGTGCGATCTTCGCGGTGGGCTGGACGCCGTGCATCGGGATCATCCTCGGCGGGATCCTCACTCTCGCCGCAACGAGCGGCAGCACGCTCCAGGGCGCGCTCCTGCTGCTGGGCTACAGCCTGGGGCTGGGCATCCCGTTCCTTGCCCTGGGCGCGGTGTACGACCAGGCCCCGGCGATCCTTCGGCCGCTCATGCGGCACGGCCGCGCGGTCTCGGTGGTCGGCGGGCTGCTCGTCGTGGCCATCGGCGTGGCGATGATCACCGGCTGGCTGGGGCTGCTGCCCCGCTACTTCAACTTCAACACGGCCGTCTGACGTGGCGTCCGGACGTCCCGCGTTCGAGCACCGCCCCGGTCGCCACGGGCTCATCGGCCCGTTCGGCGCGCGCCAGATCGCCGCCGGCCTGGTCGTCGTGGCCGCCACGGTCGTCCTCCTGCTGGCGGCGACCGCGCCGCTCGGCACGACCGGCGGCATCGGCCCGCGCGATCCAAGGGCGACGCCGTACGTCCTGGGCTCTGCGCCGGCGAACGGCCTGCGTCCGGGCGACCGGGCGCCGGACTTCACAGCCGTGCGCGGCGACGGTTCGACCTTCACGCTCACCGACCTCGCCGGCCGGCCCGTCCGCCTCGCCGACCTGCGCGGAAAGGCGGTCTGGGTGAACTTCTGGGCGTCGTGGTGTCCGCCGTGCCAGGCCGAGACGCCCGTCCTGCGCGACACGTACGCCGCCTACCGAGATCGGGGCCTGGAGGTCGTGGGCATCAGCGTCCAGGAAACGAATGCCGCCGACGTCGCCGCCTACGCCACGAGGTATGGGCTCGAGTACACGGTCGCGGCCGACCTCTCGGCGGACATCTTCCACCGCTACGGTGTCTACGCCCTGCCCACGCAGTACTTCATCGGGCCGGACGGCATCATCCGGGCCGTCGTGCAGGGGCCGATGGACATGACGTCGGCCGCCCTCCAGGTGGAGGCGATCCTGCCGTCGCCGCCCCCGAGCCGGTCCTGATCGACCACTGGCCTTTCGCAATCCTGCCTAACGTTCGGCTGGTGAACGTTCGGCGTTGAATCGGGGGTCGGGCGCAGCATGGAGCGGTGATCTCGTGCACGGCTCGAGCTCAATCGGCGTGATCCAGGGGTCGAAAACGTTGCCTAACGTTCGCCTGATGAAAACAAGGCAGGAATCCGGGTCGCGCGTCGCCGCCACCTCTCTAGACGGCCTCGAAGCGGAACCGATCGCGGTCGCGGACGAGGCGGCCCACCGGGGTCCAACGCTCGTGCGAGAGCGCCACGAGCCAGCCCTCGTCGGCGGCCCGGGCGAAGAGCGATGCCTTCGCGTCGACCGAGTCGAGGGGAAAGTCGTCGAATGCGGTCACCCAGCGAGGATTGGCGCTCCACGGCCGCATGCACAGGTCGCCGAAGAAGGCAAGCGTCCGGCCCCCAACACCCGTGCCGCGGACCACGACCGCCTGGTGGCCGGCCGAGTGGCCGCCGGTCGGCACGACCGACACGCCGGGCAGGATTTCGCGCTCGCCGTCGGCCGATCCCTCGGCGCCCCAGTCGCGCACGAGCTCGAGCTCGGGCTGGACGTAGCTGGCCACGATGCGCGGGTTGTCGTCGAACGCGATCTCCCACTCGGCTCGCTGGGCGACGAGCCGCGCCCTCGGAAACGCCCGCGCGCCGGCCGAGTCCAGCAGGCCACCTGCGTGATCGAAGTGGAGATGGCTGAGCGCCACCACGTCGATCGTCGCCGGGTCGAAACCCGCTCCCCGGAGGGCCGGCAGGATGGCCGGTCCCTCGTACGCGCGCATCGTGCGGGTCTTGTCGTCCACCCGCTCTCCGATGCCCGTCTCCACGAGCACCCGGCCGGCCGGCGTCTCCACGAGCAGGCAGTTGAGCGCCTGGAGGAGCCGGTTGTCGGCGTCCAGCTCGTCCGGAACCAGGCGGTTCCACAGGAGCCGGGGCACCGGGCCGAACAGGGCCCCGGCGTCCGATCGGAAGGTCCCGGCCTGGACGAGCGCGACACGGGTACCGCCGCCGAGGTCGGCACGCCAGTCGACCGCATCGTTGATCGCCATCAGCGATTACCGCGGGCGGGTGGGCTCCACCCGCCGGCGGCCCGCCTCGAAGTCCTCGTGGAAGGCCGACGCGGTGGGCTCCGACTGGCCCTGGTACTTGGAGCCCAGGCCGAGCGACCCGTACGGCCGCTCGACCGGGTTCGACATCCGGAAGAAGCTGATCTGCCCGATCCGCATGCCGTAGTACAGGGCGATGGGCAGCTTGGCCACGTTCGACAGCTCGAGCGTCAGATTGCCCCGCCAGCCCGGGTCCACGTAGCCGGCGGTCGAGTGGATGAGCAGGCCTAGGCGGCCCAGCGAGCTCTTGCCCTCGAGCCGCGCCACGAGGTCGTCCGGCAGCTCGACCCACTCGATGGTCTGGCCCAGCACGAACTCACCCGGATGGAGGATGAACGGCTCGTCGTCCTCCACGCGCAGCATCTCCGTCAGGTCGGGCTGGGGCGCCCGGACGTCGATGAACGGGTAGCGATTGTTGCGGAAGACGCGGAAGCTGCGGTCCAGGTGGAGGTCGACCGACGACGGCTGGAGATCGGACGGATCGTAGGGATCGATCCGGACCCTGCCGGACTCCAGCTCGGCCCGGATGTCTCGGTCGGCAAGGACGCTCACGCGGTGGCTCCGGGCGCACCCTTCGTCTCGTAGAGCGTGTCCACCTCGCGCTTGAGGTCTTCCAGGTCCTCGAAGCTCTGGTAGACGCTGGCGAAGCGGATGTAGGCGATCTGGTCGATGGCGCGCAGCTTCTCCATCGCCAGGGTGCCGATCCGCGAGCTGGGGATCTCGCTCGCGCCGCCCGCCCGCAGCTCCGACTCGATCTCGTCGGCGGCCTGCTCGGCCATGTTGTCCGGAACCGGCCGGCGCGTCAGCGCCTTGCGCAGCCCGGCCGCCAGCTTGTTGCGATCGAACTCCTGGCGGGTCCCGTCACTCTTGACGACCACCAGCCGGGCAGCCTCCAAGCGCTCGTACGTCGTGAACCGGAAGCTGCACGACGAGCACTCGCGGCGGCGGCGGATCGTCGCCGAATCGTCCAGGTCGCGCGAGTCAACGACCCGCGTCTCTCGTTCGGCGCATTGTGGACAGCGCATCCATCCTCCCGGCATCCACCACTAGTCCTTGTGGTGTATCACCACGATACCACTATATCGTGTGGTGAAGGGTCACGTCCTCCGGTCTCAGGCCCGCCGGCCGAAGACCCGAGAGGCTCCCGGGGCCGGCAGCGTCGCCACCTCGACCGCAAGACGGCGGATTGCCTCGCGGGCGTGGATGAGGTTCAGGTAGCCGCGCTTGATCGAGGTCTGGGCTTCCAGCTCCCGGGCCCCGCCCGGTCGGCTCGCCAGGAGGCCCGAGCCATGGACGACCATCTCCAGCGCCCGCCCGGCTCGCTCGAGCTCGGCGACGAGCCCGTCGCGCTGAGCACTCAGCGCCGGAGGCGGGCGGAGCGCCTGAGCCTCGTCGGCGTAGCGCTGCACGGCTTCGGTTGCCGCGGAGAGGTTCTCGTCGATCAGATCCGATGACAGCTGGTGCCGGCGGACGGCGTCGATCCGCTCCACGACCTCACCGAGCGAGATGTCGATCCTGGCGCCGAGGTCGGCGACCGTGCTCCGGAACGCATCGGCCTCGCGCATGGCGGACAGCAGCCGGCCGGCGCGCCGCAGGATGAGCGCGAAGACCACCGCCAGCGCGGCGAACGCGACGAGCGGAATGAGAACCCCCGGCTGGAGCAGGTTCCCCGCCACCGCGACCTAGCCTGACCGCGACCGGATCTCGGCCGCGATCGCGGGCGCGATCTCGAAGAGGTCGCCCACCACGAACAGGTCGGCGAACTCCGCGATCGGAGCGTCCGGATCGCGATTGACCGCTACGATCGTCTCGGCCGTTTGCATCCCGACCTTGTGCTGGATCGCGCCCGAGACGCCGAGCGCGAGGTACAGCTGGGGCTTGACGATCTTGCCGGTCTGGCCGATCTGCTGGGCGAACGGGATCCAGCCCGCGTCCACCGCGGCCCGCGTCGCGCCGACCGCCCCACCGAGCGCCTCCGCCAGATCCTCCACCGCCTTGAAGCCCTCCGGCCCACCCACGCCGCGACCGCCGGCCACGATCACGCGAGCCTCCTCGATGGGAATCGCCGCCGACGATTCCTCGACGCGTTCGACGAGGGTGACGACCGGCAGCTCGACCGAGGGGGCGACGTCGGCCTCCTCCACCGCCCCCGGCGTCCTGGCCGGCTCGGCCGTCACGCTGTTCGGGCGGACCGTGATGATCCCGTGGTCGGTCGTGAGGGCGCTCGACGTCATGAGCTTGCCGCCGAACACGCTCATCTCGACGGCGGGGCCGCCATCCACCCAGCTGACCCCCACCGCGTTCACGAGCACGCCCCAGCCCAGCAGCGTGGACAGCATGCCCGCCAGGTCGCGCCCGTCGGGCGTGGCGCCCACCAGGATGAACGTGGGCTGCTCGCGCTCCGCCAGCGCCGCCAGCCGGCCCGCCACGGCCGCGGCCATGGCCCGACTGGCGGCGGACGGCTCCGTGACGGTCAGGACGCGGGGCAGGAAGCGCGCCAGCTCGCGAGCGGGGCCGGCCGGGTCCGCCCCCGCGACCACGCCCACCGCCTCGACGCCGGCGGCCTCGCCGAGGGTGCGGGCGAGTGTGGCGGCCTCCGCGCTGACGCGGGCCAGGCCGTCGCCGGACGGCTCGCCGACGACCCACAGCGGGCCGGCCATCAGATGAGCCTCCGTTGCGCGAGGAAGTCGACGACTTCTTTGGCAGCCTCGGCCGCCGTGCCGCGCACGACGCGAGCCGCGCCACGCTCCGGCGGCTTCGTGGACCCCGTCACCCTGGTCGTCGCCGCCTCGCCGCCCACCGCGGCACCGCCGAGGTCCAGGTCGGCCAGCGACAACGTGGCGACCTCCTTGCCGCGGGCGCCCATGATTCCCTTGAGCGACGGATAGCGGGGCTCGCCGAGCACCTGGGTGGCGACGACGAGCGCCGGCAGCGGCGCCTCGATGACGTCGTAGCCGGTGGCGCTCAGCCGGCGGACCCGGACCTGGCCCTCGCCGGGCTCGATCTTCGCCGCGTACGAGAGATACGGCAGCCCGAGGATCGTGGCGGTGCCGGCCGCCACGACCCCGCCGCCGCCGTCGGACGTATCGGCGCCGGCCAGCACGAGGTCGTACTCGAGGGTCCGCAGGGCGGCCGCCAGCACGCGCGCCGTGGACAGGGTGTCCGAGCCCTCCAGGCTGGGGTCGGTGACGAGGACGCCCCGCGTCGCGCCCATGGCCAGCGCTTTGCGCAGTGTCTCCGGTGCGGACGCGGGCGCCATCGAGAGCAGGGTCACCTCGCCGCCATCCGGGCTCGCCTCGACGAGCTTCAGGGCGGCCTCCAGGGCGTACTCGTCGTTGCCGTTGACGACGGCCGGCGAGCCCGCCCGGTCCACCCGTTGCTTCGCCGTGAGCCGCTCCTGGCCGGCCGCCGGATCCGGCACCGGTTTGGTCAGAACGACGATCCGCACGTGGGCTGGACCTCCTTCAGGCATCTCCTGGTGTCGCCGGGCGACCGCGCCATCTTCCGGCGGCCTGACCGACGGCCCGCGATCCCGGGCGCGGCGCCGGTCGGTCCAGTCAGGCTCGCCGTCCGTTCGTCGGATCGGCGCCGATCGGCTCAGTCACGGCCCAGCATCGCCCGCGCGATGACAAGCCGCTGGATCTGCTGGGTCCCTTCGTAGAGCTGCGTGATCTTCGCGTCGCGCATCATCCGCTCGACGGGGAACTCGTCGATGTAGCCATAGCCGCCGAGCACCTGGACCGCATCCGTCGTCACCCGCATCGCCGCGTCCCCGGCCACGAGTTTACACAGCGCGGACCAGCGGCTCGTCTCCGGCGAGCCGGCCTCGATCTCCGTGCAGGCCTTGTACAGGAGCTGGCGCGCCGCCTCGGTCGCGGCGTCCATGTCGGCCAGCATGCCCTGGATGAGCTGGAAGTCGCCGATCGGGCGGCCGAACTGGCGCCGTTCGGTCGCGTAGCGGGCCGCGACTTCGAGGGCGCCCTGGGCGATGCCGACCGCCTGGGCGGCAACCCCCGGCCGCGAACGATCGAGCGTCCGCATCGCGATGGAAAAGCCGTCGCCCTCCTCCCCGATCCGGTTGGCGGCCGGCACCCGGACGTCGTCGAAGACCAGCTCCGCTGTCGGGGAGCCGCGGATTCCCATCTTGTGCTCGAGGCGCGGCGCGGAGAAGCCCGGCATGCCCTTCTCGACGACGAAGCAGCTCAGGTTGCGATGACGGCCGGCCTCCGGATCGGTGACCGCGAACACGGTGATGAGGTCAGCGACGTTGCCCTGGCTGATGAACCGCTTGCTGCCACTGATCACGTACTCGGCGCCCTCGCGGACCGCGCGCGTCCGGGTGGCCGCCGCATCCGACCCGGCCTCGGCCTCGGTCAGGGCGAAGGCGATGAGCCGGCGGCCACTGGCAAGGTCCGGGAACCAGCGCTCCTTTTGTTCGCCGGAGCCGGCCAGCATGATCGGCAGCGCGCCCAGCTCCTGCACGGCGAGGATGAGCGACGACGTCGCACAGACCCGGGCGATGGCCTCGACGGCCAGGCAGACGGACAGGAGATCGCCGCCGACGCCGCCATATTCGGCCGGAAACGGAAGGCCCAGGATGTCGTGGCTGGCCAGCAGCTCCTTGACGTCGATCGGGAACTCGGCGGTCCGATCGATCTCCGCCGCCCGCGGGGCGATCCGCTCGTCGGCCAGCAGGCGAACGGCGTCGCGGAGCATCAGCTGCTCTTCCGTGAGGCGATAGCCGGGAGCGGCGGTCGGCACGGTCACGGCCGGCATCCTAGCACCCGCCGATCGGGCGCCTGGCATCCCGCGAGCACCGGTCGCGCCCTCCATCGCGCCGTACGGACAGGACCGCGTCGAGGACCATTGGGCATCTTGGCAGACGGCCAATGTGGGGCGTACAGTCAGGCTGTCGATGGCCGGACGTGCTCCGGGGGCGCGCCCGCCCATCCGCGATGCGAGGTCCCGCCATGGACCAGACGACCGTCTTCGCTCTCCTCCTTGCCGGCGGGGTCGTGCTCGTCATCATCCTCACGTTCGTCGGCCGCATCGAGCGACCCGTGACGGAGCCCGACGAGAGCCCGTTCGCCGCGTCGACGGAAGGGATGAAGGTCTGCCCGACGTGCAGGCGGCCCAATCTCTGGACGGACGCGACCTGCCTCTACTGCGGGCACCGTCTGCCCGGGTGAATGGCGGAGCGGCCCGGAGTCAGTGCACGACGGGCAGCTCACGCGCACCGCGCGAGCCGGGGACCAGGCTTCCGGCGAGGATCTCGGCGATGTCCGCCGAGCTGACCGGGGCATCGGTGCCCGCACCATGCCCGGCGTCCGCCAGGCCGTCCTTGAGCATCGTCATGCAGAACGGGCAGCCGGTGGCCACGGTGTCGGCGCCGGTCTCCAGGGCCTGGCGGGTGCGTTCGGCGTTGATCCTGGTGCCGCGGGTCTCCTCCATCCACATGCGGCCACCGCCGGCACCGCAGCAGAACGTGTTTCGACCGCTGCGCTCCATCTCGCGGAGCTCGACACCGGGCACCGCTCCCAGGACGTCGCGAGGTGACGCGGCGACGTCGTTGTAGCGCACCAGGTAGCAGGCGTCGTGGTACGTGACCGTGCGCGACTCGCCATCGGCCGCCCACGTACGCAGCCGGGCGCTCGCCAGGAGGTCGGCCAGGTACTGGCTGTGGTGGATGACGCGATACCGGCCGCCGAGCTGGCCATACTCGTTTGCCAGCGTGTTGAAGCAGTGCGGGCAGGCCGTCACGATCGTTCGCTCGCCGGCCCGATACCGCTCCAGGGTCTGGATGTTGCCCTGGGCGAGGATCTGGAAGACGTACTCGTTGCCCATCCGGCGAGCCGGGTCGCCCGTGCATGACTCTTCCTGGCCGAGCACCGCGAACGAGACGCCGGCCGCGTCGAGGCACGTCGCGAATGCCCGAGCCACCCGCTTGTTGCGTTCATCGAAGGCGGCCGCGCAGCCGACCCAGTAGATGACCTCCAGCTCGTCCAGCCTGCCGTCCGCGGCGACCTCCGCCAGCGTGGGCACCGCGAACGGCAGGTCCCGGGCCCAGGCCAGGCGCGTTGCCGGCGGCTGGCCCCAGGGGTTCCCGACCTGCTCCATGTTGCGGAACGCCCCGGTCAACTCGGAGGGGAAACGGCTCTCCTCGAGCACGAGGTTCCGGCGAAGCCCGACGATCTTGTCGACGTGCTCGATCAGTACCGGGCAGGCCTCCACGCAGGCACCGCACGTCACGCAGTCCCAGACCGCGTCGTAGGGGATGGCGTCGTCCACGATCGGCTTCGCCAGGCGATCGGGCGCCAGGCCATCGTCCAGGCCGTAGGTCTCGCGGACGAGCGGCGAATTGGGAATGAGGTTCAGCCCGTGCTCGGCCTCCACGGACATGTCCCGTATCCCCATGATGAACGTCTTGGGGTTGAGCGGCTTGCCCGTGAAATGGGCAGGGCAGGCCTCCTGGCAGCGCCCGCACTCGGTGCACGTGAAGCCGTCGAGCAGGTCCTTCCAGCCCAGGTCCTGGAGCGTCTTCAGCCCGAACGTCGCATTCTCGGCCTCCAGGTCCATCGCCGGCAGCTCGCCGCGGGGAGCGAGCTTGCGAAAGTAGATGTTGGGGAAGCTCGTCACGATGTGGAGGTGCTTGCTGAACGGCAGGTAGACGAGGAATGCCGCCACCAGTCCCATGTGCGCCCACCACAGCACCGCGAACGCCGCGTCCAGGGCGCCTTCGGCCAGACCGCGGAGGGGCATCGTGGCGGCGTTCGCGACGAACGCCCCGGGCACGTCCCCGAAGCGGGCCGCCTCCACCGCCTGGGCCCCCAGCTCGGTGGCCACGACTCCACCGATCATGGCCAGGATGATCAGCGCGTCGCGGTTGTAGGTGAGCCGTGGCGGCCGGCTGATGAAGCGCCGCTCATACGCCCAGGCGATGGCGCCCAGCACGATCACCGCGATGACGTTCTGGAGGGCGCTCACGAGCATCCACAGCGCACCGTCCAGCGGCACGGACAGGATCGCCTGGATGAGTCCTCCCGTGACGATATTGGCTGTGCCGATCGTCAGGAACACGAAACCCCAGAAGATCCCAGCGTGCATGAGCCCCGCCCGCGGGTCCTTGAACATCTTCGTCTGGACGAACGCGTACTCGAGGAGGCCGGCGACACGGCGGGGCACGCCGGCGAAGGGACGCGACGGGCGGACGACGGCAAAGACGCGCAGGTGTCTGGCGATGGCGAGGGCGAAGATCGCTGCGGCTCCGTAGAACAGGGCGAACACGATCGGATAGCCGGGCACGTGGTCGAATGCCGGGAACATCAGCCGGCACGCATCCGCAGCGTCACCCTGGACCCTCCTCGCCGGCCGGCTCGACCGAAGCCACCGCCCGATGGGCGCGGGTTGCGTGATCGTACGGGCCCGCCAGCGTCTCGAGGGCATGGGGCAGAACGTCCGCGATCGCGTCCAGGGACTCGATCGCGCCGCTCGGCGATCCGGGCAGGTTGACGATCAGGCTCCGGCCGCGGACGCCGACCACGGCCCGGCTCAGGGCGGCCATCGGCGTCTGCCGGCGGCCCTCGGCGCGCATCGCCTCGGCCAGGCCGGGGACCTCGTAGTCGATCACGGCGAGCGTCGCCTGCGGCGTGACATCTCGTGGGGTCAGGCCCGTCCCCCCGGTCGTCACAACCAGGGGGTGCCGTTCGGCGCCGTGGCTCAACGCCCCTTCGATCCGATCGCGCTCGTCGGGCACGATCGCCTGTTCCGCGGCGAAGCCCAGGGCGGTCAACCGTTCGGCCACGAGGCGGCCGGAGCGATCTTCGCGCTCGCCCGCCGCGGCCCGGTCGCTGATGGTCAGGACCAGGGCGGTGGGCCGCGCGATCCTTGCCGGCTCCCTCAACCCGGAATCTTCCTCCGCGTGATCCGTCCGGCCGCTCGCGCGCCGACCGGACGCCTGGGCCCGTCGGAGCGAGTCCTCGGCGCCCCGCCATCCCGATTCCATTCGCCGCTCCGGCCGCCGCTCTTGCTCAGAAGAGCGATCGAGCGGATCTCCACGCCGCGCTCCACCCCCTTGACCATATCGTAGGCCGTCAGGGCGGCGATCGCGGCGGCCGTGAGGGCCTCCATCTCGACGCCGGTCGGCCCGATCGTGGCGGCCTCCGCGCGGATCCGCAGGCCGCCCGCGACTCGATCGGGGGTGACCCGGACCACGAGGTCGGTCAGGGCCAGCGGGTGGCAGAGTGGGATGAGATCGCTGGTCCGCTTGCCTCCCATGACGCCGGCAAGCTCGGCCACGCTTAGCACGTCGCCCTTCGGCCCGCCGCCGTCGATGATGAGGCTGAGCGTCTCCTGGCCCATCGTGACGAGCGCCTCTGCGACGGCTCGTCGCGCCGTGGCCGGCTTGTCGCTCACGTCGACCATCCGCGGCCGTCCGGCCCGGTCGACGTGGGTCAGGCGGCGCCGCTCGGGTCGGGTCTTCGGTTGCTGGTCCATCGATCCTCCTGCGCCATCATCCCCGGCCGAGCCAGTGGATCGCCACCTCGGCTCCCACGTCAAGTCCATCCACCCCCTCCGGGACGACGGCGAGTGCATCGGCCGCCGCGAGGGCGCTCAGGACGTGGCTGCTCTGACCGCCGGCGAGGCGCAGCGAGACCCGACCGCTCCCGTCCCGCCGCACACGGCCGTCGGAGTCCCGATCGGCAACCACCCTGATGTAGGCCCGCCGGCCCCGGCTCTTGGTGACCGGCTCGGTGAGTACGCCGCGGTCGTCGGCATGCTCCATGGCTGGACCGCCGGACAGCTTCCGCAGGGCCGGCTTGACGAACAGCTCGAACGTGACGGCGGTGGAGACCGGGTTGCCCGGCAGGCCGAACAGCAGGACGGGTGGGAGCGCATCGTCTCCTCGCCCACCAGCATCCATGCCGCCCGCGCGCTCGGCGACGCCGAAGGCGAACGGCTTGCCCGGCTGGACCGCCACTCGCCAGAGATCGACGCGGCCGACCGCCTGGAAGGCCGACCGCACGACGTCATAGGGGCCCACCGACACGCCGCCGCTGACGATCACGACGTCCGCCTCCGGGATCGCCCCGGCCAGACGCGACTCGACGTCGTCGAGACGATCGCGGGCGATTCCAAGGTCCAGTGGATTGGCGCCGGCGGCGGCGACCAGTGCGCGCAGGCCCGGTCCGTTGGCGTCCGGGATGCCGGCCGGCCCCAGCGGCAGCCCCGCGGCCCGGATCTCGTCGCCGGTGGCCAGGACCGCGACGAGAGGTCGGCGATGGACGGCAACCTCGCCGAGCCCGGCGCCGGCCGCGAGGGCTACCGCCGCCGGCGTCATCGCGCTACCCGGCGCCAGCACGGTGTCTCCTGCGCGGAGGTCGCTGCCCTGCGCGCGAACCGCGCCACCGGCGGGCACAGGCTCCTGGACGCGGACGCCGGCCGGCAGCGGACCGGTCGCGTCGCGACCGGCAGGCCCGACGTCCCGACCGCTCGAATCCAGGGGGATCGTCAGCTCGACCGGCACGACCGCGTCGGCGCCGGGCGGAAGCGGCGCGCCGGTGGCGATGCGCAGCGCCGTCCCCTGCCCCACCGCGAGAGCGGACGATTCGCCGGCGCGGACCTCGCCGATGACGCGCAGCGTGACCGGCGACGCTGCGGAGGCCTCGGTCGTGTCGTGCGCCCTGACCGCATAGCCGTCCATCGCGCTGTTGTCCCATGGCGGCAGGTCCGTCCGGGACACCGCGGCCGCGGCGAGATAGCGGCCGAGCGCGCGTTCGGGGGAGACAGCTTCGGCGGGCAGCGGTCCGGGGATGGCCGCCAGGATCGCCGCGATCGTCTCCTCCACCGAGCGCAGCGCGGGCGCCTCGGTTGGCGCGGTCACGCGGCCGTGCCGGGCCTGTCCGTCGCACGGGCCTGGATCGCGGCGATGGCGGCGCGCCGGGTCAGGATGCCCAGAAATGCCGGCCCGGCCATGACCGGGATGCCGTCCAGGCCGGTCCGCCGCAGAAGCTCGAGGCCGGCCCACAGGTCGTCGCCCTCGGCGAGGGCGGGCAGCGACAGCCGGGCGACCATCACGTCCACCGCCCGCAGGTCCGCCCACTTGCGGCGGGCCACGCGGCGGAGCTGGGAGACGCCGATGAGGCCGACGAGCGCGCTGTCGCTCACCACGGGGACGCTGGTCGTGACGTGATCGTCCAGGATCTGCCCCGCGAACGCGTCGACGGTGAGGTTCGGACCGATCGACGGAACGTCGCGCTCCATGACCTCGGAGACCCGCAGCCCGGCTACCAGCGCCTCCAACGCGGCGCGCCCCTCCACGGCGCGCGAGCCCTGGATGAGGACCCAGCCGCTGACGACGAGAAGGATGCCGTTCAGGGCGTCGGAGATCACGCTGAGGATCAGGCCGGCGCCGACACCCAGCCAGCCGATCGCCCGACCGATCCCCGCCGTGATGCGGCTTGCCCGGGTCGCGTCGCCGGTTGCCTGCCAGACGATCGCGCGCAACAGCCGTCCGCCGTCGAGGGGAAGGCCGGGAACGAGATTGAAGACGCCCAGCAGGAGATTGACCGAGCCGATCAGGGCCGTGCCCAGCACCAGCGGCGACGAGATATCGTCGACGGCGAGAGCGATGCCCACGAGCACTCCCCCGACCAGCAGGCTCACGATCGGGCCCGCCAGCGCGATGGTCGCCTCGTCCACGGGACGCGATGCCTCCGCATCGATCGACGTCACGCCGCCCACGAAGACGATCGTGATCGGCCCCACGGGCAGGCCCCGCCGTCGGGCCGCGATGCCGTGGGCCAGCTCGTGGACGACGATCGAGGCAAGGAACAGCGCGGCCATGATGCCTCCGGCCAGCCAGTTCGCGGCCGGCGGCCAGCCGGGAGCGCGCGACTCGAGCTGGAGCGCCGTGCCCACTGTGACCAGCGCCAGGATCGGGATCCAGCTGATGTGGAGACGCACCTCGATCCCGGCGATCCGGGCGATCGGGAATGCCCGCGGGTTCATCGGGCCTGCTCGACCGGCAGCGGCGTGGGCCCGGTGAAACCGCCCGACGATCCGCCGGTGCGCCGCCGTGCGATCAGCCGAACAGCGACGGCCAGAGTCACGATGACGCCGGCCAGCAGGATGGATGTCTCGAACCAGAAGGCGTCGGGGAACAGCTGGACCAGGCGCTCGGTGCGAGGATCGAACAGGTACGTCCCGCCGGCAAAGAACAGCCTGTGAAACAGCTCGAAGAGCGCGTCGAACGCCACGGTGGCGACGAGTCCGAGCCCAACGACCGCGATGCCGAGGCCGGTCGCGCCTGCGGCCGTGGCCCGCCAGAACCAGGCGGAACCGCGGCTTGCCCGGAACGTGACCAGGAGGGTGACCGCGGCCAACGCGACCACGGCCCAGAAGCCGGTGAAGACCGCCTTCACGTCACGCATGTGGGCTCGTTCGCGCCCGTCCAGGGCGGGTTCGCCACGCACCGAGACGGCGAAGTCGCCGGAGCCCAGGTATAGGTCGCCGAGGATGCCGTCGGTGGCCTGCCGGAGCTCGTCCGGTGTGTAGCCGCTGATGGCGGCTGCTCCGGAGCGGCCCTGCTCGAAGGCCACGAACCAGGGATTGAAGAACACCGCAACGGCGAGCCCCAGGAGCACGAGGCAGGTCGCGAGGGCGATCGCCAGCGCAGCCAGGGTGCGGGCCCAGGTGGCGTTCACGCGACCATCCTAGCCGGTCGAGCACGGGACGCCCGCTCGGCTGCTCGCCGGGCGTCAGGCGGCTCGCCGGGCGTCAGGCGGCTCGCCGGGCGTCAGGCGGCTCGCCGGGCGTCAGGCGGCTCGCTGCGACGCGCGGCGGAGTGCGGGCCTGCGGCCCAACTGGCCGGTAACCCAGGCGGCTCCGCACCCGATGATGACCGCGAGCAGGCCAGTCGCGGGCAGGTTGACGGCGATGCCCTGGTCCTGCCAGAGCGGCGTGTCGGGCAGGCCGATGATCAGGCCCCTGCCGAGGAGCAGGGCCAGGAGCGTGAACGAGGCCCCGGTCAGGCCCACGAAGCCGGCCAGGCCGCTGGCGGCCAGGCGTCCCACCGCCCCGGTGGCGACCATGACGACGATGACGACGGCGGTTGCCGCGAGCGGAGGGTCGGCCGGCGTCACTGCGGCTGCGATGACGCCGCCCACGCTGCCCACGATCGCGCCCAGCAGGAGCCGGAGGATCGCCCCCGCGGCGTCGGCCGGGGGCGCAGTTGGCTCCGGATCAGTCAGCGTCTCCAGGGTCCGGGCCTGGTCCCACCAGCCGGCGATCGTCAGGTCCGACGGCGGCTCGATCTTGAGCTCCCGGGCGGCGCGGTGGATGCGGGCCTTGAACGTCTCGAGATCGGTGCGCAGGATGGACTCCAACCCGGGAAAGCCCGCCTGCATGAGCAGGACGTGCTCGGTCGGCCCGAAGGCGGCCAGGTTGAGCATGAGCGCCTCGTCGCGCCAGGCCAGGACCTGGGCCAGCGACGCACCCACGTGGTCGGCCAGGTACTGGCGCCGTGTGGGCGTCTCGGACACCTCCAGCAGGATGCCCGTGGTGAACGCGCCCTGCTTCTCCAGGCGTTCCAGATAGACGGGCTCGATTCGAGTCAGCTCGGTGATCGGCGGCACGCGGCCTTGATCCTCCATGTCGGCGGTCTGGCTGCATTATCGACGAGCCGAGCCCGACCGGTCACCTCTTCAGTCCGGGGCGATCGCCGGACGTCGAGTGTCTGCGGTTCCGGCCGTCGGCAGGTCCGTCTCCAGGCGGGCGGCCTCGCGGCGGAGGAGCTCCCAGGCGCGGGCGACGTGTCGATCCTGGGTTCGCAGGTTGCCCACCGACAGCCGGATCGTGAACGGCCCGTTCAAACGTGTATGGGACAGGAACACGTCGCCGGTCCGATTGACCGCGTCGATGAGCGCCGCGTTGTGGGCGTCGAGCCGGCCGGCCGCGCCGGCATCGTCGCCGTTCAGCGCGTCCGGCAGGTGGCGGAAACAGACCGTGGAGAATGGTACCGGCGCCAGGCGCTCCCAATCCGGCGCCTCGTCCACCCAGCCGGCGAACGTGGCGGCCAGCGTGCAGTGCCGTTCCAGGCGCCGGCGCAGGCCCTCCAACCCGAAGGCGCGCAGGATCATCCAGAGCTTGAGCGCGCGGAACCGCCGGCCCAGCTGCGGCGTGAATTCGTTGTAGTCGCGCACCGGCGCCTCGCGGTCCAGGGTCCGCAGGTACTCCGGGACGAGGCTGAACGCGTCGCGCAGCACGGCCATGCGTCGCGTCAGCAGGAGCGAGGCGTCGACGGGCGTGAACAGCCACTTGTGTGGATTGACCACGATCGAATCGGCCCGCTCCCAGCCGGCGAACGCCCCGCGGCGGCTGGGCACGATCGCGAGCGATCCCGCATACGCGGCGTCGACGTGCAGCCAGAGGCCCTCCCGCTCGGCGATGGCGGCGATGGCCCCGACCGGATCGACCGAGGTCGACGACGTGGTGCCGACCGTCGCCACGATCGCGATCGGTTGGGCGGCAGCCCGCCGGTCGGCTGCGATGGCAGCCTCCAGGGCGTCCGGACGCATCTCGTATCGATCGTTCGTGGCCACGCGGACGAGGTTGGCCCGCCCGAGTCCCAGGGTCATGAGCGCCTTCTCGATGGACGAGTGCGCCTCGGCCGAGGCGTACACGCGCATCGGCCCCGCTGCCGGCCTGCCACTCAGGCCGAGCGCGGCCACATCGGACCCGGCGGCCTGGCGGGCCGCCGCCAGGGCGATGAGCGAGGACGTGGAGGCCGTGTCCGTGATGAGCCCGTCGAACCCGTCGGGCAGGCCGAACGCCTGTCGCAGCCAATCGACCACGACCTGCTCCAGCTCGGTCCCGATCGGCGACGTCCGCCACAGCATCGGGTTCTGGCCCAGCATCGCGGTCAGCATCTCACCGAGCACGCCCGGGCCGGATGCGGTCGTCGCGAAGTAGGCCATGAACCCCGGGTGCTGCCACTGCGTGGCGTTCGGCTCGACGAGCCGGCGGTAGTCCTCGAGGATGGCGTCGATCGGCTCGGGCGCCTCGGGCGCGGCGCTCGGGAACAGCGGCCGGAGGGTGCCTGGCTCGATCGGCGGGAAGACCGGGTATCGCTCGACGCCGGCCAGGTAGTCGGCCATCACGTCCACGACGGCATGTGCGGCCGAGCGAAAGGCCTCCGGATCCATATCCGTGTCGCCGGTCGCCCAGGGATCGGGTGCGCGGTCCATCGACCGAGTCTAGCGGTGTGCCGGCGGAGCTACGTCCGTTCGCGTGGCTGCAGCCGGTGGCGCGTGGTGACCTCCACCCGGCCGCGTTCGTCCGCCGCAGGGTGCTCCACGAGGGCGATGAGACGGGTCGTCATGAACCGGCCCGTCCGGACGGGCACACCGGTCCGGGTCACCTCGCGGACCTCCACGACACCCCGCGACGTGACGACCTCGATGCGCCGGCCGGCGCGGGTGGCCACGATCTCGAAGGTCTGGGTTCCCTGGCCCGTGTCGACGACGGCCTCGACGCGATCGCCCTTCATGGCGCAACGATAGCCGGATGAGGGCGGGATCGGGCGGAATCTCCGTCACTGAGCCGCCTCCGGCCCGCCGAAGCTGGGTGGGGTTGCGCGAGGTGGGAACCCTAGGGCATGTGCCCAGGCCGGCTTGACCAGCCACGTCGGCCCTGCCTCGGATCGCATCCCGTTCCGCGGCGGTCGACCGATATGTGAGGCACGCCATGGACATCCGCGCCAGCCGGCTCCGCTCGGCCATGGGGTCTGCCCTCCTGGCGGCGATCCTGGCCTTGGGTGGGACGCTCGCCGAACCGGCCGCAGCGGGACCCTCGGCACCCACGGTCCGTGCTGTCGCGCCACGTCCGGATGCCGGGCTGCGGGCGCGGGCCAATCGGCCGCCGGCCGCCTCTGACGAGATCTACGGGTACCTGCCGTACTGGCAGGTGAACGACCGAACGGCCCGGCGGATCGACTATCGACTGGTCACGACGATCGCGTTCTTTGCCGTTCCGGTGCGTGGCGACGGGACGCTGAACCGCACGAGCGCCGGCTACCGGGCGTATGTCAGCCGCGCGGCCCGTGCGATCACCAACGCCGCACACGCGAACGGGGTCAGGGTCGTTCCCACGTTCCAGCTGTTCGACGGCGGCCAGCTCCGCAAGATGCGTCATCTCCTCAGCAGCCGGGCCGCCCAGGCCCGCTTCATCCGGGAGGCGATCGCGCTCATGGTCCGCCGCCGGGCGGACGGGGCGAACGTCGACTTCGAGCCCGTGCCACGTTCCCTGGCGGCTCCCTTCGCCGCGTTCATCGGGCGGTTCGGGCGCGCCGTGCACGCCCGCTTCCCGCGGTCGCAGCTCGTGGTCGCCACGCCGGCCCTGGCGTCCATCCGCCTGATCGAGCGACTGGCCCCGGCCGTCGATCGGTTCTTCATCATGGCCTACGACTATCGCTGGAGCGGCTCCCGAATTCCGGGCGCCGTCGCGCCCCTGTCGGGAAGGTCGCTCAACGTCGCCGCCACGGTCCGCCGCTACCAGCGGCACGCTCCGGCCGGCAAGCTGATCCTGGGCGTGCCCGTATACGGCTACTCGTGGCCGGTCAGGCGCACGCGGACGGGCACCCGGGTCCGTGCCCAGCCGTCGCACTGGGGAGGCGTACGCGGTGTGACCTACGCGGCCGCGCTGCGCTTCCTGGCTGCGCACCCGAAGGTCCGCCTCCAAACCGTGCCTGGCCAGGGTGCCTGGTTCCGCTACCGGGACGTCGCCAACCACACCCTCCGCGAGGTCCATTTCGAGGATGCCGGCCTCGCTCGGACCAAGTTCAACTACGCGATCGTTCGCGGCCTCGCAGGCATTGGGCTGTGGGCGCTCGGCTCGGACCGCGGAGCTTCGGGTTTCCGCACGGCGCTCCTGACCACCTACGTGCGTCCGACGCGCCGAGTGGCCGTCCACGTTGCGGTCGGCCGCGTCGGCCTCTTCCGCGGAACGATCCGGTTGTCGACCTCGGTCGGGATCGCCAATCGGGGCAACCGAGCCGAGCGAGGCCTCCTGCACTGGCGCATCGTGAAGCCAGGTGGCGGCACCGTTGCCCGCGGCAGTCGCGTCGTGGCTCTCGGCGTCGGCCAGGCCGTCCGATTCTCGGTCAGCCTCCCGGCGGGCAGGGCGATCCAGCGCCCAGCCGGCAGATATCGCCTGATCACGTCGTTCCGAAGCGACAACCGCGTCTGGTGGGCGCGCGACAACTGGTTCTGGCAGCCGTACTGACGGTCGCGACGGGCGTCAGGCTCAGGGTTGCCACCTGCTCGTGCGGACCGTCCCATCGGACCGCGTCACGAACAGGTCGATGCGGGACGAGCCTTCGGGCAGCGCGGCCACGGTCGCGCCGCCCCGCATCTTGGTGGCCGTCTTGATCCCGTACCAGGAGCGCCAGCCCGGCCCGGGCTCCCAGAACGTGGACCTGACCGTGCCGTCCGCCCGAGTGGCGAACAGCTCCAGATGATCGGGCCGCAGGGCAATGGCGGTCACCGTCGCACCGGACGCCATCTTCGTTTCGGGGTGGATCGCCGACCACGGCAGCCATGACGTCGATGGCTCCCAGGACGACGTCATCACCGTGCCATCGCCCTGGCTCGCAAACAGATCGATGTGGTCCGGGCGCGGGACGATGGCGGTGATCGTCGATCCCGGCGCCATCGCCCTCTCGCCGTGGATCTGGAACCAGCCCTGCCAGCCAACAGCCGGCTCCCAGTACGTCGTCCAGACCGAATTGTTCAGACCGACCGCGAACAGGTCGATGTGATTCGCCCTGGGCACCAGCGCGGTGACGGTCGCCGCGGGCTGGATCTGTCCGCCGGTGACCGCGAACCACGGCTGCCAGCCGCCGAGCGGCTCCCAGTACGTGGACATGACGAAGCCGTCGGCGCGCGTCGTGAACAGGTCGATGTGGTTATCGCGCGGCACGAGTGCCGTGATCGTGGAGCCGGGCGCCATGACGGTCTCCGGATGGATCTGGAACCAGCCCTGCCAGCCGAAGGCCTGCTCCCACCAAGTCGTCCAGACCGTGTTGTCGGTGCCAGTCACGAACAGATCGATGTGGCCCGGTCGTGGGACGAGTGGGGTCACGGTCGCGCCAGGCCTGACTACGCCGCCGCTGATCGGGAACCAGGCGTTCCAGGGCCCTCCGGCATCCCGGTAGCTGGACAGGATCGCCCCATCCGCGCGCGACGTGAACAGGTCGACGTGGTTGGAGCGTGGGACGAGCGTCGTGACCGTCGCGCCGGGCGCCATCTTCGTCTCGCTGTGGATCGCCGACCAGGCCTTCCAGTGCGCGTCGGCCGGGGGCGGCGGAGGCGGCATCGGCGAGTGGATCTCGACTGACGGGCCGCCACCGGCGGAAGGCCCGCCACTGGGGGGCTGACCGCCGATGGAAGGCGGCGGGGTCTGTCCCACGATCGTGGGCGACGCGGCGCGATTGATATCCGGCGATTGGCCAGGCCCGGCAGGTGGACGCATGATGTTCACGAGCGCCAGGCCGCCCATCGCCAGAGCGGCCAGGGTGGCGCCGGCCACCGGCAGGCCGGTCGGGATGAGGGCCCGGCGCTCGTAGGTGCCCGACAGGTTGACCGGCGGCGTGTCGTAGCTGGCGGCCCGGACGTCGAGGCTGAAGGGTCGTGTGTCGTGGCCGCCGACGAGCTTGACGTCGCCGCCCGAGAGGCGGAGCTTGACGTTGACGGTCTCGCCCGGCTGGAGGGTGAGCAACGGCTTGTCGATCCGAAAGTCGAGCCGCTCGGCCCGGTCGGACCCGCTGATCGTGACCGCCTCGGGCCGGTTGCCCCGGTTGGCCAGGTGGAGCGCGGTGCTGGCCCCGAAGCGGCCGCCCATGAGCGCCGGCCGCAGGT